>Ga0209123_1000824_pt1 | contig 35666 bp, 36 predicted proteins | sample BarGraIncu00431A_FD_184500 | JGI IMG/M metagenome (GOLD analysis project Ga0209123, IMG submission 184500) | Arctic peat soil microbial communities from Barrow, Alaska, USA - Barrow Graham LP Incubations 004-31A (SPAdes) (version 2) | ecosystem: Environmental > Terrestrial > Soil > Wetlands >... | reverse complement strand
TGTTCTTCAAGAGAAAGATAATTGCTCCAACATCGGGTGGTAAATATTTTCTAGTCTTCTCGGTATAGCGAACTTCCACCCCGTTGATCATTCGGACGGATACTTTTGTTATCTCATAATCATAGCCAAGGGCTCGTTTGAATAAGATATTTTCGAGCTGAGCAACTGCGACCTCTCTACCATTGCTCAGAGCCGTCGCTAGCTCTCTGTGCTTATTTTTAAAGTCGCTCAACGTACTTCTGCTAATTCCCAGGTTTGAAGATATTTGGTGTTCAGTTAACCCTGATCTGCTCCACTCTTCAACAAGGCGTAGTTTTGTTTTTACCTGGGGCCATTTAGATCTTGACATATTAGACCGGTACCTCCTTTAGAGAAAGGACTCTCAGACTATTAAGCCGAGAGCCACTTTAACTCAATGGCTATTTTATCTAGGGGGCATTCAACACTTCTCTCGCATAACTTTTCAGGCTCGCTCGATTAAAGGCACTGATTGCCTCTTTACAACCTTACTGGTGATAAATGTCGTTGAGAATTACTCTTCTGAAGATCAACCTTGCAAATTCTGAAATGCCAGTTAAGCTCTTTAGGGGCAATCGGATTATATCCGGCATACAGCATAGACATCTTCAACTGGTCATTGGATACATAATGATCCAATACATTCTCAGCCAGATGTTTTAGCCTGTAACTGCTTTGCTGGTGATTAATATTATTAGCTGGTTTAATATACTCATTTATCCACCAACTCAAATGTTCTTTCATTTCCTTTGAAAGCTGATCATACTCGTTTTGAATCGGTTCAATTATTTCTTTATCCTTAACCAAAATTACTCCTTTAGACTTGACCAAATTTTTGCAGCCATATTTCTCGCATAGTTTGTCAAGGACAGTCTTCAGCTCCAGCAGGTTTTTGATATCGCGAACATATTCGACGGATCTAGCCCGTTCATCTTTCCCATTTCGCACATCCCAAACGCACACATAATTACAATAGCAACCTTTTTTAGGATGATTGATGCCGGAAACCTCAATATCGAAGCCGTTTTTCATATCTAGATAAATACATCTCTCCCAATCTATTACTTCGATTGTGTAAGGCTTGCCTAAAAACTCCAACGCGTCTTCCATTTTTGCACTAAGTTTCATTTTTACATCTTCCTTTCTAATTTACAAAAACGATCGCTCAGTCTTTCGGTTACTAAACAATTTTTAGATAATCTGGTAACGGCTTCTTGAATGGCACGGTCTGAGCGTCTGAATCATCGTAGTAATATTCACCATCGACCTTCTCGATATGGATAGGACCGGTTATTTCTTTGTTCTTTTGATCTTCGTAATATAGAGGAATGCCTTTTTCAGCAGAGAACTTTTCCAACGGCGTAGGTAACCCTTTTGCTCGGGCCAAATCGCTCAGTGCTCCATATATCTCAAGTTGAAAGAGCTCTGTGTCTCTGTTCCGATAGTCCCACAAGAAGTCATCAATTTTGTCACCGATAGCTGCATCCATATTGAAGGTACTCATCATTTCCATGGTGGAGTAGTAATCCTTTATTTGGTATCTTGCGCCGTCGTACTCCTTAGTGACCGGGAATGTATTCATGAACTGTCTCGGAGTCATAAAGGTCATTAGGCTTTTTATGATTTCTAACTTATTGAATCTAACTTTTGCTAATTCGGTAGTTTTTTGTTTTTCTCTACATCTTGCACTTGTGAAAGCCTTTACTCCTAAGAAAACTGCTGCCATTAATTCCGTTCCCTGTGGGAGTCCATCGGTTTTGCTAATGATATCAAATTTGCGCAGAAAAGCTTTAAGATAGAGTTCACTTCTTGGAGTGCCATGGATTAGTTCAAACATTCTTTTTTGCCCCTCCATTCATTCATTCGTGAAATTTGTACGGATTGCCAGCACTTCAACTGTCTCCACTTTATAATAATGAGTGGGTACTGCTGAAACCCTTGGTACAGAAGGGTTTCAGCCATTTTATGAGGTGTCCCCACTTTATAAAAAAAGGTATTACTATATTAGGGGATATATATAAGACATTAAAACTGTGATATAACTCTTTTCTATAAGAGTATATAGTGGGTACAGTGGGTATAGTGGGTACATATAATTAATCCCAGTTATATCAAGGCTTGCAGGCTTTACAAGGTGTCCCCACACTGTCCCCGCTCTGTCCCCACTCCAAGAAAATCATCTTCGAAATCGTCAATTTCTGCCGCGAACGCAATGCATCTCACCTTGGCACCCCCCAGCCTTTTTTGAACATCGAAACGTTTCTTACCCTGCAAATCTTCCCAGCTTTTTATTTTCCCCGAGTCTGCCCACGCCTGGATAATTTTTCGAGCAGAAGAGTACTGCCCTAGAAATTCGTTCACAACTCGTCTGATAATGAAGATATTGCCGGGTTCTCTCACACCAATTTTGACCGTTGTATAAATGCCGCTTAGTTGCTCATGATGCTCTCCCACCCAGTCCATAAATTCCAGCCAAGCTCGCTCAGATTCGCTGGCCTCTTGCTTCAAAATTAGTTTTTCAGCGATAATACTGCCCATTACGTATGCTTCGGATTTAGCTAGATTCGCATCCTGACCAAACACCCAAAGATTAGCGAAGTAATCGGCTGTCATAACGGTTGCCAAGGCATCTAGGTGGCTGTCAATTCGATCCATATAATTTTTTCTAAGCAACTTTTGCGCCTCACGGTAGAAGGTAACTACCAGACTACGTTCAGCGGACAAAAGTCCTTGCAGGAATACTATTCCGGCATGACCGTGGCACTCTGGCAATATTAAATACAGCTCTCTAGCAAGATCCTTATTCTCAGCTAAAGGTCCACCTTCAAGTTCTATAGTTCGTGTCATTAAACCGTCCATAGAACTTGCATTTGTCAAAGGCCCTTCACCTGTAGTTAATACGACGGTTCTCCATGTGTTTAGCTCCTGCAAACCAGCTTTGCTACCCCTGCCCCGACCTTTTCCTTCACCCAACATGTATAGGATTGAGCTGATGTCCTGCTTCTTATATTGGTTCAACACTTCTCGTTCGTTTATACCCATTGGCAAATCCGAGAACAGGCTCGCCCTTCGTTCCAAGGATGTTGGCGTATTGTCAAAGCTGGATATTATCGCATTGGGTTCACCCCATATTGACAAAGCCATCCAGAGAGTCGCCGTTTTGCCGTCCTGTGAATTACCAAAATTATGAACTATGAAATTTCGCTGTGAAAGAACCTTGAGAAGCGGTGCCGAAAATCCAGCGGCAAGAATGAATCGTGCATTCGGCGAGTAACTTCTGACCGTCTTAGCTAGATCACACCACTCCGTTAAAGTCCCAGCTGTGTTAAATCCCTTCAGTGCGTGTAAGCTTCCTAAGTCATCAATGTCGATTTCCACATCTGGAGATATCCCTGGAAAAACGAAGTCCTGACCGCGCCAACCAAACCGTGAAACAGCTTGTCGTACGGGTATCTCTGGATTGTGATATAAGAACTCATCATAAAATTTGGCTAAATATCTCGATCCCTCTGAGCTAACCCCTATGCCCCGATCAGCCAACGCGATAACTTTTTTTCCATCCACCGCCAGCGAACGTGGCACAACAATGTCCCGCCACCTTCCCGTATACTTGTAGGCTATTTTAAGACTTTCTGAATTTGTGTCCTGATTATAGAGCCTGGCAGTTATTACCGTTAAACCGCCGCAGGCTCGAATAATTTGAGGCCCATTATCCGTAAGTTTGACGAAGTAAATACCTCCATCCGAAACCTTAAAATTGGGTGGATACGTGACTCCCGTTGTCTGTACATCAGCACTTTCGTCTCCTTCTGGTGGAGTGGCAAAATCCAAGTCAACTTCATGTTGCATACTCTGTTTGATTGCTTTTTCGAGGTCTCGGAGATTGATTTTCCCCTTGAGCTTGTCCTTCGTTTTTGCATACAGGGCCATGTCTTGATTTTTAACAATGGCCAGAGAGTTGAGCATATCATCGTTGAATATTATCTCTGCGCTAGGTATATCAATCATGTTTACTTTTGCACGAGCTTGGTCCACTTTTCCTAAACTGAAACTGCATGGGGCCTTCACTCCACAACCATGCTCAGAGCATTTAAAACCATGCGTGTTCTGAATGTACTCGCATGTATGTGGATTCAATTTCAAAGCCTCAGAAACCTTAAAATCCGTGTCTTCAGGGATATAACGGCCTATATCTCGGCTAGACAGCTCATGGCATTTCTCTGTACCGTCTTTGCCCCTGACCACATTGGTTAGCATAGAAAGCCATTCACTATAAGAAATTTCATTAGCATCAATCACACAATGCTGAAGAAACTTGCAATTAGCGATCATCAGATCCGCACAGGCATCACTATCTCTTCGTTCAAACTCTCCACGATTAGTTAGCGTGGTTTCGAAGTCGATCTTGGGAAGAATGTCTTCTAGTTCTGCGGGATCATAGCGGAGTTCTGAATTAATGGAATGTATATAAACGGGCTTCTTCTGGCCTTGTTTATGATTTAGTGTACCTGGAACCCGAAGAATGCGGGATAAATCAGCCGTAGAATCAAGATACCAACCTTGTTTCTCTGCTAACTGTTTTATAAAAGCCTGTAGCCGAATGGATAATATTGCTGCCCGTCTGTTTTCCTCCGGACTGTTTAACTGCCAAGGCACCTTAAATAGCCAGTAAACATGTAACCCATTGCCAGTCCATATAACAATAGTTGGCTGCAGAAAATCAGGAAAGATTCTCAAAGCTTCTTCAATTGTCGTTGGTAGTTTTTTCTGTACATGAGCACCACGTGCCTTAAGATCAACATCCATCCCGAACCCCGGAAGGGAAGTTACTTCTATGGCTAGAGGACGTTTATTTTTAGGTATTTCGTGCGCGGCAGCGCCAAGACCGAAATATACGTCTCTTTCATCTTGGAGAGCTTCGGCTGCTGTGACCATGGTCCCCAGATCACTAATCGGAAAACACCATGTTTTTCGATCGGGTAACGTCCATAGATAGACGAACCCAGTCTCTAATTTACCGTACAATGTTGTTAAAAACTGTGATGCATGATCTTCGTACGATGTTGGTTTTATACATTTCACCTCTCTTGGGTTATTTAGTCACTATTTCTTGGAATTAGGTTTTCATTGTTGACACAATCCTTCTAATAATTCCTCGAGCTTTTCACGGCCTCGCTCGTTATACCGGAACGTTGGAACCTGCTTGGTGCTATGAGGGGATTTGTCTAAGACAGTTATTCCGTATTGGTCGGTTTTTAGATTGTTATCATTGGCGGTTATTCCGATTCGGTTAGCGGTTACTCCTAGCTCCAAGCCAATCTCTGTAGCAGAATAGGTTTTCTCGATGATTGGCATGGGAAGCAACAGCTTTCCCATGATGATTTCTGTTATCCCGCCTATGAGCAAATGCACTGATTCGTTGGATAACGTGTTCTGGAAATTTAGCGCGATGTCCTTCAGCATTTTTGTCTGTCGAGTTTTAGCGTTCATGTGCATTGCTTCTGCTCGTAGTCTTCGGGATTCATTCGGCATAGCTTCTTTCATTTGGAAATATTCATTGACCAATAATTCATACATTTCCCAAGCGACATCATCTTTAAGAATTTTCAGAAGCTTGGCGTATCCTCTATCGGAAAGAGCGTAAATATTCCCACCCTTGCCGATTACCGAACCTAAAGATTGTTTAGTAAACCCAAGCCTTAAGAGCATCGCATAGGTGCCGTTTTGCTTGGCACCTATTGCAAGGTCGACAATATCTACGCTGTCAATAAAGCGTTTTCGGTTATTGTTGATAGCATCATTGACATGGCGTACTTCCTTACCGTGTATTTCTGCAATATCCTTGGCTAAAATAGCTCGTTTGTCTTTGCCGAATCCCCCTGCAATACCATTGAACTGTTTCCCGCCTATGGTTTGTTTACCTAATAGTTGGATTTTGTACATATGGTCTCTCATCCTAAACTGTTCAGTATCCCCATAAGTTCCATCCACCTGATCTTAATCGGCCTATCTATCATCAAAGAGTTCGTCCAAAATGTCTAACTGATAGGTGTTGAAATCGCCTAGATCCAGGTCAGTCACTCTCCCGGTCATTATTCCGTAATCTTGACTAAGCCTCATCGCCTTTTGTTCCAGGCGATTAACTTGACGAATATCGACCTTGAGACCACGGATGCTTGCGTACCCGGCAATCGTGAAATAATCTGTAGAGTATGTTCCTATTTTAGAAGCTAACGTCTTGATGGCTTCGTCTTGCTGAGCCAGCTTCAGTTTAATTTCCTTCATAGATTGCAACGAAGCGATCATAATATCTTCGATGGTTAATTGTTCTTCCATTTCATCGATCCTCCTACGTGAATTAAATTTCAAATATTGATATAACTACTCTACCCTGACCACACATAATAAAGCCTCCCGTTATGAAGAGGCTTATTTTAATACCCAACTCTCAATCAGAGCCGTCATCTTTTGCTCCACCTCCTCTGGCAGCGGCTCCCGCATCCAGCGGACGAGTGTTTGTTCGCTAACCCCCATTTTTCTGGCAATTTGCCAATATGGGATGTCCTTTCCCTTCAATGCTAGTCGTATTTTCATGTTGGCTTTATCCTGAATCATTGTTTAATCCCTCCGTACGAATAATTTTCGTTCAATATCTTCGATTTGTAAATCAATGGCTTCTTTTTCCGCCAATACAGTCCAGAAATCGTAATTCCGATGCGACGACGTTCTGGTAGAATCCAATTCTGTTCTAGCCTTATACAGCTCTGATAGCCTTTGACGTAAACGTTGTTCCGTGCGTTTCCGTTTGTAGTTTTGATCCATTTTTCTCACCTCTCTTATTCAATTCCGACCTCTCCAATTTCCCCCTGATTTAACTCAGAGCCTGGAGTGGCCGCTTGCTTAACAAAGTAATAGTTGTTATAATGATTATATCATTTTTATTGATTATATGAACATATAACTTTTCATATTACATATTACATTTAAGGAGTGAATAACATGATGCCTGAAACTATTTCGGATACACAATGGGCCAAAAGGCCAGTACGCGTTGAAGGGGATATAATCCGTTCCGTTTTCGATCCCTGGTTGTCCTGGCAATCTTATTCACCGTTCGATTTTTACGGGAGAGACAGAGAAGAGAGTCTTTATATGCGTTTTACTGCACTTGAATCGAATGATGACATTAGAAATTTCATTATTAATTTCGGGTTCCTAGGTATTCAAGGAAGTTCTTTACGAAAAATAATGATTGAGGATGAAGTTGTCGTCGAGGAAAGTCTTGATGAAATTAGATTCGAAATTTCCCGGATGCGGACTCTGCTGGATCTTCAACAAGCATTAACTGAGAAAGACTTGCTAAAAGCCAAACAATCCTTACTAACCCTACGATCGGTCTGTAAAGGAAGAAGACTCATCCTAATTTCGGGAGTAATTGATCCGGATAATCCCCACTGGCACGATAAAAATATAGACCCGGAAAATGAATGGGAAGTCGTAAGGCTTGATGGATACCACGCCATTGTGCAGGAGCTAAGCCATGAACTCCAAGATGTTCACCAAATGCTTATGTATGATTTTTCAACTGAACGCTATATTGGTCAGTGGAGTTTACCGACGCTATTAGCAGCAATGTATATGATGTTAAGCCTAGACTTACAGGGCGGGAAAATACTCAGAAAATGCCAGAATCCAACCTGCTCGAAATACTTTGAAGTCTACGCTAACGACACCCGGAAAATCTACCATGACCCCAGTTGTGCCTCTCTCCAAGCCCAAAGAAACTACCGTCAAAAGGCAAAAAAGAAAAAAGAGGAAGCAAGCCGAACTTCCTCAGAGGATGAAGATTAATTTTTTAACCTGGCTGCTCAAATGAAACTTCATTGCTTGCCAATACCTTCCATTCTGTTGCTCGTCCAAAGTTGGCACCAGTCTATTGGCAAAAATAATCGGCTCAGCAGTTTTGTACCGCTGAGCCTTGTCACTAAAATATTTCATTCATTAATTCCATTACGTTTTCTCTGGTCCTAATCCCGGGAGTATTTGTAGGTATCTGGTTAGTCAATACCTAATGCCCCATATGCTTAAGGCACACCTCAATGAACCACACTCCTTGGTTACCCCAAGGGTGTAAGCATTATTTACAGCATTCTCATTCTCATTCTCATTCTCATTCTCATTCTCATTCTCATTCTCATTCTCAAGGCAATTATTATCTTGTCCGTATCTTTACTAATTTCGTGTTAAGCATTATATTTACGTATAAGCCGTTTCTGTTGGGTGCCACATATCTAGGTTGAGAGAAGGCACGGAACGTTCTTCCGAACCTTATCTCAACCCGATTTAATCGCGGTGAGCTATTGGTTGTGTACATTCCTACGGCTATAAATGTCTCTTGTTACATTCGTTTGGTGAAGAACCACTGATCTTCCGGTTGTGCCCCCGTAAGGATTGTTTATGGGGTATTCATTTTTGAATTTTAACATCAGACATGGAATTTCTCTTCTTCAATTTCCAACTCCTCGATCATTACTTTGAAGGCCGATATTCTTCGCCGTTGTTGGGATGGAATGTTTCCATTTCTCCTGCTTGACACTCGGATGACGGATTACCTACAAGGGTAAACATTGTTTGTACCCATTTTATGACCATGGCAAATACGGACTTAATTAACATTAGTCTGAAGTCAAAATTCTACCTATGCCCTGATTATTTTCAGTGAGTAGTCATACTCCGAAGTGTGTGCAGGCGAGCACCATCTCCAGAGAATTACCTGATTCGTGTTGAATTCACCTTCTAAAACCCTTGGAAATCTTTTTGTATTTTCTTGTTTACACCAAGGGTGTAAGCATTGTTTATGACCTTCTCCTTCTCCTTCTCATGACCTGATACAAACATTGCTTGTATCAGTTTTTTATGACAAACAGGCATTAGCATTGCCACTATCAATTTTGTGTACAAGCTTAGAAATTATTCTCGTGTTCCGCTCAAATCTAAGTTAGGAGCTATCGATTGCGTACATTCCCACGGCTACAAATGTCACTTTTAAAATCGTATTGGTTAAGAACTGCTTTTCTTCTGTTATGTGAACATTGTTTATGACCTTTTCATTCTAATGGTAAATATGATCATTTCTTGTCTTCACAATTCTCAGTGAACCATAATTCACGCCACTGACCTGATCCGCTTAATGAGAGGATCAGTCAGTGGCAAATACTGCTTTGATCTTGTACCATTAATTTTGAGTTTAATTGTGACTTCTTGTTTCGACTTGCTCTAAGGATTGTCTAGTTCAGCATTTTTATGTTCGTCAACACCTCTTTATAGGACTCCTTTATTTAGTAGAGTTGGAACGGATCTACTAAGACGACCCATTCCACCAACATCCCTTTAACGAGCTGCATTGCCTGAGGACTGGTAATTCAACGAAACTATATAGATCACAATTGATAATTATTATCACCAGACAACAAATAAGCCCACCAGTATTAACTGCTAGGCTTATTTGTTGTATATTTATACATTGACCTAAGGCGACCAATCCACCAACATCGATTCAAAGCCGCCGGGGTGTTTGGACTGGTTTATTGGTAGCGTTGGAACGAGTGGGCAAACCGACAAAGGTTTTCATCCTATGCCCAGTCGGTTTGGTCTTCGTAATTTCCAAGGGACCTGACCCAAACAAGTTTCAATGCTCATAGTTTTTGGGAGGTTATAACATCATAAAATCTTAATATTTTAACCACACACTTTTAATAGCTTTCTAAAGAGTGAAGTATATACTTTTCTTGTGGGGGTGAGATGAATGGACGATAATTTATCTTTAACCGAGATACAGCTAGAAAACTTCCCGCAGAGGCAATACATACAGTTTATTCTCATAGGAAGCCTTAATGCTCTCATTAATCTTGGTTTTTTAAATATTTTATTATTCATTTGGCCGACCACTAACGAGACAAAACTAATTATCTTTAATACAGTAGCCTATCTTTTATCTATGGTTAACAGTTATATTTGGAATTCTCGCGTTGCTTTCCAGCATCATTCCCATAAAGATCTCCACGAAAAAATCAATTTTTTTATACAAGCTGGGGTAATCTTAATAATCAGTAATTTAGCTTTTTTAGAGGGTATGCATTTTTTAGCCTCGTTTCGATTATCTGTATGGCTGATCCAAAATATTTCTAAGGTTTTCGCGATGGTCACACCATCGATAGCAAGCTACTTCTCGATGAAATATTTTGTTTTTCGGAGAGTCAAAACTTAGCTTAGACAACCGGCAGTCGAAAACCGCCCTAGTTTATATATTTTTCAAAGTGAGGTGCGCTATGACAAAGAACCAATTTGCCCATAAAAATGGCTTTTGTAGTTACGTGGATTTGATTATGTTTAGTAAAGTAGTGTTTAAAGATACAAGCACTTGGCTAGTGAGCCGAACTAAATTTGGATTCTTGGCTTGGGTAAATAACTATTTAGATAAACCACTAGGCTACTTTGATACTTTTGATCTTGCTAAACAAGAAATAATTGATATGAGAACTTTAGACGCCTCTTTATAAATAGACACAGCAGATTTCTTTCTGCTGTGTCTATTTTCTCATCCCCTTACACAGACAACCCAATCCAGCAACATTCCTTCAAAGCCGCCGGGTGTTTGGACTGGTTTATTTGTGGCGTTAGAACGGGTGGGTGAGCAAACTGACGGATATGTTGACATTCCGCGCTCTTAGTTGAAATCAAGGAAACCCTGAAAGCTGTTCTACATCTGAGTCCTCGCGAAGGGTCGAAAAACGAGTGATAACCCAACAAAGGATTATTAGAAATTTATATACAGAACATAATAAGCTAATAAGTCCAAAATCTAAATTAAAATAATTATACCCTAAAGACTTTCAATGGAGGTGATTTCTCTTGTTTGAGCCTTTGAACATAATGTTAAGAGTAGCTTTAGCACTGATACTACTTCTTGTAGCCACTAAATTTTTAACTAAAAGAAGTCTAGCTCACCTCACTTATTTTGATTATGTGGCAGGAGTAACACTTGGGACTATTGCAGGTAACCTAACTTTTAATGTTAAGATAGGCATCTTGAATTTTATTCTTGCCATAACAATTACAACACTAATTATCGTGTTAGTCGCATATTTTTCACTAAAATGCCCGCCACTTCGTAGAATTCTAGCTGGCGAACCTACTATTTTAATTGAAAATGGAAAGATCCTAGAAAATAATATGGCCAAGTTAAACTACTCTTTTGAGTATTTAGTTCAGCAACTTAGACAGGAAAAAGTTTTTGATATTGATCAAGTTGAATTTTCTATTCTCGAGCCAAGTGGGAAATTGAGCGTTCTGCTAAAATCACAATTTAGACCATTAACTCCCCAAGACCTAAATTTGTCAACCAGTTATGAAGGACTTGCAACTGAGGTAATCTTGGACGGTAAAATAATCGGAAAAAATCTCCTGCAAATTGGCTTAAACCATGAGTGGCTCTATCAAGAACTAAATAAAAAGGGAATTCAAAGCACAAAGGATGTTGCTTTTGCTGTGCTTGCTACCAATGGTAACCTATATGTTGATCTTTATAGGGATTGAGAGTAGACTCCTTTTGTTGGGGTAGTTATTTCTCAGAGCAGTCGATTTCTTGACTACTACTCAAGAGTTCAAAGTTCTTCCCTATAAATCCCAAGTTAAATGAACCAAATAAGCCCGAAAACTATATCAAACACGTATATTTCAGGAGGCCTCAAGGTCTAGCCGTTGATAGTCTTGAATTATCGACAAAGTCGCATATTGACTGGGATTGCGAAAATTCCAAGATAGCTCTTGTTGGAGCACTGAGCGAACCGTTTCTACAGATGGAAGTACAGATGATTTAGTGCGGAGCCAACCTGAGAATTTTTGCCAAACTAAGGTTGGATAGGTTAGCGATATGATCGTCATGATTCCCATAGCGATACAACTTAAAAACGTGAAAACTTCGATAGCTCTTGTGGTTGCAAGAATTCGTTCCTTTTCATCGAGTCCCTTGATAACGGAAAGATCGGTTTTCGTTTTAAAACGGGATAACTTTGGTAAAGCGTTTGTCCAAAAATGATAACTAAAACTCCCGATAACATGTTTAAGCGTTTTGAATGAAACTTCAATTTTAAACCGGTAACTGTAGGACAGAATAATTTTTTGTGGATCAAGAGTAAGATCAGAACTCATTAAGATCATCAGTTTATCGCCAGTTTTCACCAAGACGAAACGCACTTCGCGGCGAATTGGTTTCCATATAAGATCCATACATCGGAACTGCACCGTTTCTTTCTTCCCATAAATAGTCATGTTGATGGTCGTAAATGTATCTAAAGCATTCTTGAAAATAGTTTTAAATACAATCTTTTCGCCGTAAATACGCGGGCGTCCAACACCTTGTTTTTCAGATTTTGTAGGTGCTTTTTCGAAAGCAACCGTATTGGATTTTGCCCTCATGATTAAGGTGATTAACTTAGAAGAATGGTTTTGATTGATCGCTTCGACCTCATTAAAGGAAGCTGCACTTGGAAAATAGGCATCTAATAGGAATATTATCTTCTCTGAGGTAGCGTTCACGTAACTTCCAGCCATTTGTATCATTTTGACGATGCAAGTTTCCTTCGTTGTTTCGGTGGAAGTTTGTTCAGTAGAGTCATCTTTAGAGTCATCTTTCAAGGCGTTGATCTCCTCGATGCCATCGTGAAGGTCTATATTTAAAGGAACACACTGAGTCGTTGCTCCTTCTGCAAGAAGGCCGATCATCCCAAATTGGTGACCAAAGATATATTCTGGTTTTCCAACATTTTGAGAGTCCTGATGATGTTTTTTAACAACAGGCATGAAGCGGGCTTCCTTACCAACTTTGATATGGTCACCGATCACGATCGATCGGCCATCAATCTTCACCGGTGTTATGTGTTGTTGAACAATGCTTAGCCATTGATGTTTGATATCCTTTAAATTAAAGGCCCGCGACCGAAAAAAGTAGATCATGGATTCATAATGACGAGAATCTAAATGTAAGCAACCCACAATAGAAGAAACCCCTCTTGAATTTGATCGCACAATCAACCCTACTACTACCATGACAAACCAAGAAAATGTTTCTTGCCTCTTGAAGCACCATTGAAATCGTTGTAAAATGGAATCGATAAGCTTGAGCATATGTCGTTGTCCCCTTACGTTTTTTGTGTCAGAACATATAAACTATCAGGGAGACGACAACAAATCAAGCTTATTTTTATTTGGCTAAATTTGGGTTGAACTTTGAACTCTCAAGACTACTAGATTACGCGAGGAATCTACAAACTCCGATTCCCCGCCTTACCCCGACACCCAATCCACCAACATACCATCATAATGCCGCCGGGTGTTTGGATTGGTATATTTAGTAGCGGTGGTGGAACGGTTGGAAAAGCCCTTATACGAAAACTGTTTTAGCAGCCTATCGCGACGACTTTATTATATGCATCAGGGCATACTAAATTCATGAAAATATTTAAACGCCTCTTAATTTACGGAATCATCGGCCTTGTACTTGAGGTCGTATTTACTGGCTTGACCTCCCTCCTTAATGGGGATCTCAGGATGAAAGGGTTTACCTTCTTGGTGATGATGCCTATTTATGGTCTTTCTGTTTTTCTCGAACACTTGCACAACCGTTCACGGCTTTTACCCTGGTGGATCCGTGGCCTGATATATTTAACCACGATCTGGCTGATTGAATATGCTAGTGGTGTTATTTTGACGGGAGTCTTAGGCGATTGTCCTTGGCACTACACTGACAAATTTAACGTCAATGGTTATATTTCCCTTCGAATGGCCCCCGTATGGATTTTAGCTGGCCTAGGGTTTGAAGTCATTCATGATTTCTTAGACGAATTACCCTTTGAGATATGATGGAGATCAACGCAAAAGTAAGACCGCCGTGGGCTTCTTTTTTACCTCCAGTATACAGATACTGCCCATAGTTTCTTATTACTATGGCTTTCTCTTATCTACTGATATGACGAGTAACCATACGCTCAATCATTTGAGGGGGCTTGCTATCAAGTTCTCATTTAACTCCGAGACAACCCCAATCCCCCAACACACCATTCAAAAGCCGCCGGGCGTGCCTGTTAGACGGGTTTATTGGGAGCGTTTGGACGGGTGGACAATTCTACAAATTCTCATTCTCTTAGTACCGTATCCCACCTCGACACCCAATCCCTCACCACGAAAATCAAACCCGCTAGATGTGCCCTTCCGGCTGATATGTTGAGAACGTCGCGACGGTTAGACAAAACCACAGATTCGGTAGCTCCCTTACTTCAAAAACAGGCGACAAAATAGGCCCTCGCCGTTTCCGATGAGAGTCGAAAATCCGCTTAATTACATAACTAATTCTAATCTTTTACCAACCACGGTGTTTTGAGTATTCAGCACGGCCTCTTTGAAGTTCTGCTTGGCCCCTTCGAAATTCTTCACGACCCCTTTGATATTCGTTACCGCCCCATTTTTTGCGGCCACCCCATTGATTACCGCTACTAACTTTAATTCTTTCTCCCACATGGATTCTATGAGGATTGCTGATTTGAGGATTTAAAGACATCAAATTGCTAACTGTTGTATTATAAGCCATAGCAATACTGTGCATGGAATCTCCCGGTTGAACGTAATAGTACATCACACAACACCCCTTCAATAACAAATTTATCCATACTCTTATATATGTCGGGACAAATTTTCATCGTGCACGTACCCTTACTGACATTTCGAGAAACCATTTTTAGGATTTGCTATGCCAGATTTGGTGTAAGCATTTTACTATAACTTGAATATCATACACAGATATATCTACTTCACCCTTTCAGAAAGAGTTCCAGGGGGTGTACCATCCTCTGGGATTCTTTTTTTACGCCAGCTTCAAAAATCAAGGTCAAGTGGTACATGCTAAGGTGCCATAATAAAAAGGACTATAATTGCCTAGTCCTTTTCTTTGTTCTCGGTCAGCGAGAGCAACCGTAGTTACATCTTCCACAGAAACAACTTGGTTTGTCTTATTACCATATTGTACCACATTGACCATATCGTGCATATTATTAGGTATCACGGTAAAGGGAGGTCAAAATTATGTTTGGAGCAGGTGTAGGTGGATCTGGAGTTGGCGCGGGGATCGCAGCAGTTGTAGTAATAATTCTTCTTCTGATCGCTATGGGAATCGTATTCTAAATTAGAAAGGTGGACCTTCTTATGTTCGGAATGAATCAAGGAATTGGTTATGGTGGAATGAGTGGAGTTGGGATGGGTTACGGTGGAATGCATGGAGCATGCTGCCCTCCCCCTGTCGCGCCAGTAGTTGCAGGCGGCATTGGTGCAGGAGTTGGTGTAGGAATTATCGCAGTGGCAATTCTTATTCTTATCGCATTAGGAGTTATCTTCTAATAAATTGGATACGCACTATATTATGAAGGGTAGAAGGAGTTGATCTTATGTTTGGTTTTGGATTTCTTCCCCTTGCTTTGGGTTTTGGTTTAGGGGCTTCTATAGCGAGACCTCGCTATTACCCATCTTCGTATCCCTATGCCTATGCACCGTATCCCTACGGAGGATGGTATTAGTATAAGATTGACGCAAGGAGAGCTTAATGCTCTCCTGTTTACATCTAGACAGGCTTTGATTTTTTTCATCTGCTGGGAAAGGTATATCCATTAGGATCACTCCGATAATTAATTAGTAGATATCCCACCTCACCTAAGACAACCCAATCCACCAAAAGACCATTCAAGAAGCCGTCGAGTGTTGCCCTGAGACGGGTTTATTGTGAGGGTCAGAACAAATCTACAAACTCTGATCCCCACCTCACCAAAGACACCCAAATCCACCAACACACCATTCAACAAGCCGCCGGGTGATTGGACTGGCCTATTTAGTAGCGTTGAAACAAATCTACAAACTCCGATTCCCCACCTCACCTAAGACACCCCAATTCACCAACACACGATTCAAAGCCGCCGGGTGTGTCCGAGACTGGTATATTGGGTGCGTCAGAACAAATCTACAAAATTCCAAGTCCCATCTCACCTAAGACACCCAATCCACCAAAACACGATTCAACGCCGCCGGGTGTTTGGATAATAGTATCAAATGCAGAACGAATGAATAATAATGACATATGCTAAAATTAGCCCCTGTTATTACCAGCATATTATAACGTTCAAATGAGCATTCTATGATCATAAGGGTACGTAATGGTTGAGTCAAGATTTATATATGCTCATTAGCAGGTGTATATGGGTCGGCCAAAGATTATATGCAGGTGGTAAAAACGCTTGTCTATAGTCGGCGGGAAGATCTTTTAGTGGTTAGGAAAAGCTTTACTGCAGTCTATTTCCGATTGCTTTGAGGTTCCAACTTATCGTAAAGGGTCGAGCTAAGATTTTGCTGGGTGTTGAGTTTTCTTACCCAACCATATGTCGGTAGATGTATGCATGTGTAAGAGAGTCGGTTATCTACAGCCGAAAGGTTGTATGTAGCTGTGTAGATATCTTGTAAGGTCGAACGAATCATTAGTATGGGTTGTGATTTGCTTTATTATGGTCGCAAGATCATGACTAGGTGATAAGGGATCTTTACTGGTGTTAGGTAAGATCATTACGTGCTCTTATATAAAAACCTCAAAACCCGCTAAAGATAGCGGATTTTGAGGTTTTTATATATTTCAGACATGCCTTTTGATCCATCACCCATAGCAATACCATAGTTGCCTAAAGTTCAAAATAGTTTAGGCTCCACTGGCAACAAACACTCCGGCTCATTATTCTTAGGCGAATTCACTAATGTTGAAACCTCATAGGCCATCATCAAATTCGCAGGATAAGGCACTAATAAGCTCTTCAAAAAGCAACTATCCACAATAGTCTGATCCAACCAGACCCGCTCGGAATCCTGAGATAGTATGACTGGCATTCTATCGTGAATCGATGCCATAAGGTCATTCGGAGTTGTTGTGATAATGCTACACGAATTTATGATATCCCCAGTCGGTGAATTCCACGTATCCCATAATCCAGCAAATCCAAATAGCTCTTTATTCTTTAGAGTTATCCGATAGGGTTGCTTAGTGGAGCCTTCTTTCTTCCACTCATAAAACCCGTCGGCTATTACAAGACAACGCTTTCGTTGGAGACTATGCTTAAAACTTGGCTTTTCGTCGACTGTTTCCGCCCTCGCGTTGATCAACTTATGGCCGATTGAAGGATCTTTAGCCCAGAAAGGTATTAGACCCCATCTAAACATGGATAATTGACCATTGTTTACTATAACCGCGACATCTTGTGATGGGGCTACGTTGTAGTTAGGTCTTAAGTTTATTGGTTCAGCTTTGAATCGTTCTCTGATATCCTCAATATCTACAAAAGTAAAGCGACCGCACATTCCAAGCACTCCTAATGCTTAATTATTTCTATTTGGCAAGGGGTTTGTGAGATATGTGGAGTTCTTGGAAACTACTTATCTCACACTTCAGGCACAATACAAATGAAAGCAAATCTACTCTTGCCTGTATTCGTGAATTGATGCAGCTTATCACTAGGTACATAAGGCAACGCCCCTGCTGTCAACAAATAATCCTGACCATCTAAATGCAACGTCCCCTCACCTTCGAGAATATAATTTATGTGTGGCCACGGGTGAGTGTGGCGAGGAGTATAACCCCCCTGACCTAACTCAAATTCGCGCATAACATGCCCTTCCCACCCTTCGGTAGGGGAAATGAGTACTTTCTTGACGGCATTTTTAATTTGGTCATTGTCCATTCGTATTCCTAAAACGTCCCGTACATGGCTTACTATCATATTCTTTGCCTCCCAACTTCCCGCTCCTCTTCCAACTTGCTTATCAAATTAGCTGCAACACTCCATTCTATAATCTCGCTGCGAGCAGCATTGCGGAATGCCATTTTTTGTGCTACTAAGACAATACGTTCCGCTTTTTTCATTTCATCTGCAGCAATAGTTTCATTTGACATATGAAGTTTGGTAATATCTTGATCAAGCTCCTGTTGCCTTAATGCAAGTCGTTGTACTATTTGGTCGCTCGTGGATTGTGAAATCGTCCCCTGCCTCACGTTGCGTTTTAGCTCTTCCACGGCTATTCCAAGCGACAAATTTTCCCCTATCAACAGCTGGTACTCTTCTAAATCAGATTTATTCCGACTTAACCCTAGTTTTGAAACCAACTGCTCGATTGTTAAACCTTGACCCAGCAAAGAAAACAGGACTACTCCAAAAACTAGCGGAACCAATAGTTCCCTTTCAGGTACCGTCGTGCTAATACCAAGCACCATCGCCATGGACAACGCCCCTCTTAAACCGCCCCATACCAAAACATGTTGCCACCTAGCGGGAATAATGTGCCCACATTTAGATAGTAACGCCGAGAGGCTATAAACCGAAGTAGCTCGCCCTACCAATACAACGCCCACAGCAACAAGAACTGCGTTTAAATTGGCAAACATGGGCATTACGGTTATTTCCAAACCGACTAATAAAAAAACCATTGAATTAACAGCAAATGCCGCATATTCCCAAAATGATAACACGGCCATACGTGAAGCCGGTGACATTCCTTTCGGTAAGCCATAGTTTCCCATCACCAGACTAGCTGCTACCACAGCGATAACGCCCGATACACCCAAGCTTTCCGCTGCCAAGTATGAGCCATACGCTACTATAGTAGTTAACGTAATCTCTAATAGATGGTCGTCAAACTCTTTGGTAATACGGGAAGCAGTCGTACCAATAATTACACCGATAACAGCCCCACCACAAACAGTGACGATAAATGTAAATATACTCTGTGACAAAGAAAACGTGCTAGTCATCATCACGGTTTCGATCACACCGAATAAAACGACTGCAATGCCGTCATTAAATAAGCTCTCTGCTTCTACAATCATCGACAGTCGCTCATTGACCCCCAGTCGCTTAAATAACGCCATCACCGAAATCGGATCAGTCGGAGAAATTATTGTTCCGAACAACAGGGCAACTAAAATTGGTAATCCTAACAAATAATGCATTCCATATCCTACGACCACCGTAGAAATTATTGTTCCTAAAATAGCTAATACGCCTATGATCTTCCATTGGCGTTGCAGTGGTCGAAAATTTATGTTAATACCTGCTTCAAACAATAATGGTGGTAAAAAAATAGCAAATAAGATATGCGGTTCCAAATACACTCCGGGTAATAAGCCAAAGTAGCCTACCACCAAACCGGTCAACACTAGGGCAATGGTATACGGAATTTTGATGAACCGTCCCAACATCGCTACTATGGAGGTCAGCAACATCAACCAGAAAAAAGACAATGAATGCACCTATTACCCCCCTCTCACCCCGACTTACCTATGAATTATATACTACCACTTAAATAATCGAGCCGTACACCGCCTAGCTCAGCCAAAGTGTAGGTAGACAAACATACCCAAGCAGGCCTTCAGCAGGTCACATCGGGTACAAAGGCAATGGCCCAGAGCGCGGTAGCCACATTATTCGAATATATGAGCGCTGAGGCAAGGATCGTTTTTCAAGACATAGTATCTTTTTTCCTTGCCAATTATATTGGCCGCTTTCAACTCATTAAGTGCATGAATAACCATTACGCGCGAGGAGCCAATCATATCGGCTAGTTCCTGCTGGGTAATTTTCAGATCAATCAACGTGAAGGTTGGCGTGTTCTGCCCATATTGTTCTGCAAAACGATAAAAAAGTCGCAATAATCTCTCTTTAACAGTTCCTCCAGCTTCCTTTCCTGAATTCAAGATGTTTTCATAACGCTTTTGCCCTAAGTAGCCAATAATCCTCAAGGCAAAAGATGGATCTTGCTTGATCAACGACTCAAATTGGATTCTGCTGAAACAGCAGATGCATACCTCTTCCATGGCTATGGCACTTGAATGCTCATTTTGTTCCTGATATAAGGACAATTCACCCAGGACTTCACCGGGACCGCAAACATCCAGAATCGTTTCATGCCCATCCTCAGCATTTTGGACAAGTTTCAGCTTGCCTGATTTTATTAGGTATAGGGTACTTGTCGTCTCTCCTTGATGGAAAAGATGGTGTCCCTTGGAAAGCCTCTTTCTCTTTGTACATTGACACAAGTTAGAGAACTGCGCTCGTTCTAGTCCCTGAAACAGGTCCAATTCCTGCAGACAGATGAGGCAACGCTTCATACTTATTCCTCCTATCAACAGTTGTTCTAAAGAGAGTGTATCAAAAATGGTTTGATTCTACTACAAATTTAAAATTCATTGTAATACCGTACCTGTTATCTCATCATGGGGAATCAACCCCTGACTAATAAATTAAATTAATTTTTGTTTTTGTTAAGTATTTAACATTCTATTTTCTAGCCCTATGTTAGATTTAAGACAAGTTGTTAGATACAATGACCTGGGCATAACGCAGTTCAGAAAGGAGGTGATATCAATATGGAGGTGAGAATAGTCGCCTGTGGCATCTTCCAACTGGAGCTTGAACGAGTACTAGACGAAATTAAAGCGGAATGGACATCTGCTGACGATTTCAAAGTTACCTACATAGCCCCGGCTTTGCATGTAGATCTTGATAAGCTAAAAGATGGCATCACTGAAACCCTTGATAGGGTGACCGAAGAAAAGATAGTCCTTTTTTACGGTTCTATGTGCCATCCTGAGCTCAGCGAGTTTACGGAAAAATATCATGTTATTAGACCGCAACCTAGGAATTGTATCGAATTGGTTTTAGGCAAGGAACGAAAGAAGGAGCTTGAGGCATCCTTTAGAATATTTTACCTCACTCCGGGCTGGTTGCGGGATTGGCAGACTATTTTTAGGCAAGGACAGGGCTGGGACGAAATAGATGCTAGACAGAATTTTGGTTTCTTTGATTAGATTTTGCTTCTAGACACTGGTGTTTGCGAGTTCAATGATGAGGATATCCTAGGATTTTTTGAATATACACAGGTACCGATCGAGATTGTGAGCGTCGATCTAGTCGTTTTCAAAGAGCATGTGGCAGAAACTATCAAGAAAGCATTAGCTAAAAAATCATCTACTGACTTCGGTTAAGTTTCGTAATATAAGCAAAAATATTTAAGGAGTGACGTTACATGATTATTACTGAAGAAATTAAAGAAGTTATCTTAAAGGCACCGTTCATTCCCATTACCACTGTTTCCACCAATGGAGAACCGCACATGATCGTGGTGGGCAAAGTAGCGGAAGTAAGAGACGGGGACATTCTAGGGTTTGGTATCTACAAGATGGAGGTTACCCAGCAGAACATTAAAGGTAACGGAAAGATGCAGGTTGTAATAGCAACGATGGAAGGCGGACCCAAAGGCTTTAGGCTTGAAGGCAAAGCCTGCATTGAAGGGAAACTGGTATTGTTCAAGGCAGAGAAAGTGGTAGAAATGCTGTAGCATTTTCTGAAATGCACAATAATCTCGCTCATAACAGGCGGGCTTATTGTGCATTTGCATTTGTTTCACAGTCTTTACTAACAGTTATCGGTAAGAGTATCTTCTTATTTAATTTAAGGGAGGCAACCATAGTGAAAGTACTTGGATTTTCAGGTTCACCTATTCCGAACAGCAACACCGACCGCGCCGTCAAGGCAATATTAGAGGCAACGGGCTTGGAAACGGAATTTATCAAATTGAGCGATTATAAATTCTCTGGTTGCATGCACTGTCTGAAATGTGTACACACGAATAAGTGCGCAATTACAGATGACGATGGCCCTATGCTAATAGAAAAGGCTAGGGAAGCGAGTGCAATTGTGATAGGGGGATGGACGCCCTACTCATCCTTGGATTCTCGGACAAAGGCCTTCATGGAGAGATGTTTTGCTAACCGACACTTAAAAGGCTATATGAAAGGCAAACCAGCTGTTTCTGTGGTTACGCACGCAGCGCCAGAAGAAAATCTTGAGTTGCCACAGGCAGCTTCTATGGGGCAAAATGCCATCATGTACTATATGGTTGAGGATGGAATGAATTATCTCGGTGGGGTGAAAGTCTTGGGTAACGTGCCTTGTATCAGATGCGGCGTTGGTGACACGTGTGAGATCTCCGGTCTCAAGATGCTATTAGGCCCGACTGCCACGGTAGCAAACGTCGGTGTTAAAAAGTTTGAAGATCAGCCGGCAATGGAAGAGGCGGGTAAATTCGGCAAGTTGATTGCAGAGATACTTGCAAAAGAAGTGGCAACTGGAGAATAAAACTAGTAGTGGCATTTCAGGTTGCTGTTGGTATGAAATATTTTGTGAGGGTTTAGTCATTCAAATTGGGATAAGGGGAGGAAAAAATTATGATATTAGGAATAAGTGCGAGTGGACGCAAAGATGGAGTGACAAGTGAAGCTGTAAAGGCGGTACTGGTGGCCACAGGATTGGAGTATGAATATGTTTCGCTCGCTGGCAAGACAATCAACGGATGTAACGGTTGCACTCTTTGTGCCAGCGATAATAAATGCAAACAGCAAGATGACTGGAACGAGATAGGGGAAAAAATGTTGCAAGCCGATGCCATAGTATTCGGGGCTCCTAACTATTTTGGCAGGATGAATGCACTGGGGCATGCATGTTGGGAAAGAACCTTTTCTTTTCGACATCGGGAAATCTTTAATTTGGCGGGTAAACTCGGAGTGGCTATCAGTGTTGAATTCGAAGGCAATGAATTTGTAACACCGCAGATTGAGGACTTTATGGTAAGAAATAAAATGGCAGTGGTTGACTCCGTGATGGTAGGGGCATATGGCCAATGCTACACCTGCGGATATGGCCATGATTGCGGCGTTGGCAGGGTAGTACGGGTACATGGGATCTTGGATAGGATTGAGGATAAACATTTCCCACCTCATTTTAAAGAACAGGAGGAAGCTGTCTGCCAGACAAAAAAGGTCGGCAAAATTTTGGGATCAATTCTGAAAAATAGGCTATAGTCTACATTTGATGTCGACGAATTCCCAGTGATGTGAAACGAAATGACGACGGGATAATAGCATCTATGAGTAAATGCAGTTCAACTAAAACGTATTAAGTGGAAGTTAGATTAGTATCTCACAACTCCCAGCCATCTCTATCAAGGTATCATTTAGTTTAGATACCCTATCCTCATTAGTAAGTACAATTAAATAATCACCAGGATAAATAAGAGTGTCCCCTTTTGGTAGTATTTCTTGTTCTCCACGCTTAACAGCGACTAATAAGCAATGTGACGGCCACTGGATTTCTTTAATTTGTTTACCATCCAACATTGATCCCATGCAAACTGCGAACTCTAATATGGATTTATGCTTCTCATTTCCTAAATCGACACCCTCACCTTGTTTATGTAAAAACTTATCCAGTAAGGATTCATAGATAGGTTTTGAGCCTAAAAGGTCAGCAACGATATAGGCTGCTATTGATACAATCGCTAAGGAAAGCAAATTACTAAACGAGCCTGTCATTTCTGTAATTAGAATAGTTCCAGTTATGGGAGCCCTTACAATTGCTGTGAAATAACCCGCCATCGCTAGTATGATGAAATTGTTAATATAAAGACTATCAAAGTGAAAAAAATGTACTAACACAACTCCGTACACATTTCCTATTACTGCACCAATTGCAAGTAGTGGAAGGAAAATCCCACCTGGTGCCCCGGATCCATAACTTACCATAGTGAATAAAAACTTCACTAAAACTAGAACCAGAAGGATTATTATAGGAAAATTTCCCTTAGTTACAAGCGACGTTATAAGTTCGTTCCCCCCACCTAAAACCTGTGGCAAGAAAAAACCCATAATTACAGAAAGTAATAAAGGTATTATTACCCAAAATTCTTTGGGGAGCCATTTCTGCTGAGAGTATAGATCTTGTGTCTTTAAAAGTGTTTTATTAAAAGCCACTCCTAATATGCCTAATATAGCGCCTAACAAAATGATATAAAAATAATACTTAAGAGGCAAAACCGATAAGCTCTTAAAATCAAGCACTGGTTTTAAACCGAAAAATTCGCTCGTTACGATGTCTGCCGATAAAGCTGCGGACAAAGCCGAAAGCAAAACCAAGGGAGAAAAGTTTTTATGGACCTCCTCTAAGGCAAACATTGCCCCTGCCAAAGGGGCATTAAAGGCTGCCGCAAGTCCCGCACTCGCTCCACTAGTCATCAGATATTTTTCTTCGATCTTGATTCTTTTAAATACTTTACTAAAGCCCTGCCCAACCGCGGCGCCTAATTGAACCGATGGACCTTCTCGTCCCATAGAAAGTCCGGCCCCTATGGCTAAAACGCCACCAATGAATTTTCCAACAATAACCTTCCACCAGGTCATATTCAGTTTCCGTAAGAGGACTCCTTCAACCTGTGGAATACCACTTCCACTGATCATAGGTTCATGTTTGACTAATATACCGACTATATACCCTATGATTATCAAAGCGCCTATCCAAGCAGGAATTAGCAAGGGTCTGATCAACAAAGCTTTATAAACTTCAGTTAGCATAACACCTGCCTTTTCAAGTGCGAAACGATACAACACCACTAAAAAACCAGTAATGGCACCAACGGCGATGCCTTCAAATACTAACTTTAATCTGAAACTATGCCAGTGAAATAAGGTGTTATAGGTGTTATGTTTGTTTTTTACTTCCATTTTTACCTCCATAGTGCTAAGAATCTAACATTATTGGTCTTATTCAAATCATCTAAATAGGTTTCCAGAGTGATTTCACATTATTTATAGTACCACATATTGTGAAATACTAGAAATTGTATTGCCTTGATTAGTGTGATCTAAATCGAGGGTGTACTGATTAAATAACAGCAAAGATTTAAGGTAATGACCTTTCAATACCATGAGGAAAAAGGAAAGACTAGAGCTCCTGTTAAATGGTTATAATTTCTATGCCGAAGTTGATCGTTAATGTAAGATGTCAAACGTAAGTTAGCTCGTCATATATCCCAAGAATAAATGTCCGTAGAAGGTTCACAACTCGCTTTGGGTATAACCCCGCCAAAGGGACCATGGCGGTCACGCTTCGTCCAAAAGATAGGTGGTGTTCGATATTCGAACCACGACTAGTAGCGGTTAATAATAAAAGTGATTTTTATGGAGATATCTGCGTTGCATGGATAATAATTCAAGCGAGAGAGATGTACCGGTTAGCAAGCACTATCAACAGAATGTAGATTACCTTAATCGAGAATTAGGGGTCCCGGATAATTTTGACATAGTCCTTCGGGAGATGTCCATTGGTGGTAAAAAAGTAGCCTTCTATTCTGTCAACGGGATGGTCGACACGCATGTAGCCAGTTATATATTAGATGCTTTGATTGACTTGGAACGCTCTGACTTAATTGTTAATGCACTGGATAAACTAGTCAAAGGACGCATTGTGAATTTACAGGTTTCGGAAGTCCAAAAGATGGACAAGGTGTTCTACTTTGTTTTGTCAGGCCCCATCGCGATCTTCGTCGAGGGACAAGAAAAGGCAATTATTGTCGATGCCAGGACTTACCCTTCTCGTCAGCCTGCGGAACCAGATATCGAACGCGTAACCCGAGGATCACGTGATGGATTCACGGAGACACTTGTCATGAACACCGCTTTGATTCGTCGGCGCTTACGTGATCCCAAACTTCGCATGATATTAATCCAAGTGGGTAGTCGATCGAAAACCGATGTGTGCATTGCCTACATTGAGGATATTACCAACTTAGACATGGTCACTAAAATCCAAAAAGACATTCAAGCGATCAAAATCGACGGGATTCCCATGGCGGAAAAAGGTGTTGAAGAATTTATCCTTGGGAGTGAATTCTGGAATCCCTATCCACGCGTGCGTTATACCGAACGTCCAGACGTTGCAGCTGTTCATTTACTTGAAGGGCATGTCCTTATTATTGTCGATACATCTCCTTCTGTGATGATGGCGCCAACCACGTTCTGGGGCCATCTCCAGCATGCGGAAGAATATCGACAGGAACCGATTGTAGGAGCTTATCTTCGCTGGGTACGGTTCGCTGGGGTTTTTGCCGCTCTATTTCTTCTTCCGCTCTGGTTGGGAGCGGCCCTCAATCCACAATTTCTACCGGACTGGCTTAAGTTTGTAGGTGTTATCAAACCGGCGAAGATCCCCTTACTCGTACAAGTATTAATGGCTGAGTTTGGGGTGGATCTTTTGCGTATGGCCGCGATTCATACCCCAGCGCCATTGGCAACAGCTTTGGGGTTGATCGCTGCCTTTATGCTTGGGGATATAGCCGTTAAAGTGGGAATGTTTTCTCCGGAAGTTGTCTTGTATGTTGCTGTTGCAGCAGTGGCAACGTTTGCAACCCCCAGTTATGAGTTGAGTTTGGCCAACCGCTTGGCACGCTTGTTTCTCATCCTGATGACAGGTCTCTTTAGCTTCTTAGGATTTTGGATCGGAGCAGCTCTCGTGTTCTTCCTCTTATGGAGAACAAAATCGTTTGGCGTACCTTATCTCTGGCCTTTACTGCCCTTAAATATCAAAGCCTTGGGAACAGTTTTGGTACGTTCTCCTGTTCCAATTAAAAATACACGCCCGAGTATTTTTAAACCCCAAGACCCAATCCGTCAGCCGGAGGGCAAGAACAAATAAACAGTGAAGGAATAATCCTTGATAAGGAAAAACGCTATTAAATCTAAGTAAAGTAGGAATACAACATGCAGGGATCTTGGGTTTCGTTATTACCATTTCTAGTAGTTATTCCAATTTCCGTTATTACAAAACAAGTGCAACCTGGACTTTTCGCTGGGTTGATCTTGGGATGCTATCTTAAACAGCCCGATCTTCTGGGTGGAATAAAGACTATGATTTCGTATATTGTGAGCAACATCATTAAAGAAAATAATATTCGCATTATTCTATTTCTTTATATTTTTGCCGGTATCATTAGCTTAACGAAGCTGACTGGTGGTATTAAAGGGTTTGTCCATCTCGTTGGGCGTAAGGTTAAAAGCGAACGCGCTGCCATGATATTGACTTGGTTATCGACGATTGGAACGTTTTCTGACCCTGACTTTAGGATCGTGACGATTGCGCCCATTATGAAAGCCTTAAAGCAGAGGCTGAACATGTCTACCCAGAAGATTGGATTTGTTATTGAGGCGACCTCTAATCCCGTGGTTGCCCTAGTTCCAGTAGCCACAGCGTTTGTGGGATACATGGTTTCCATAACGGGAACGGCTCTACAACATGTAGGAATTACGGACGCACCTTATAGTGTGTATATCAGAAGTATACCCTTTAATTTCTTTTCGTTTGTGATCTTGATTGTAGGATTTTACTATAGCTTCTTTAGAGACTTTGGAAACGACTGGAAAGATAAAGATAAACAAAGTCCTAATGCTAAGCAAGGGGAAGAAGATCTTCAGGAGTGTTACCGTGCTTTTGAAAAAGATACCCCAAGTAAACCTTGGAATCTAATCGTGCCACTTTTTATGGTCTTAGTTCTGACAATTTTTTTAAGTTGGTGGGATGGTCATACGCAGGCGACGAGCTTCTTTGATGCTTTTCTCAAAGCGGATGCGCTGGGCGTTATGCTCGAAGCAGTTTTTATTACATTGATAGTAGCCCTCGCTTTTTTCTTGCTTCAAAGGTTTAAAATGGCTAAACTTGTAACGCATTTTATTAAAGGCGGAAATGAATTGCTTTCTGTCATCATTATGTTAACGCTTATCTGGGCCCTGTCTGCAGTCTCTGAGGACTTGGGTTTTTCGAAATATATTGCTTCCCATGTTTTTATATGGATTCCTCATGCTTTCGTTGCCCCCGCTCTTTTTCTGTTGGGAGGTTTAATTTCTTATTTTATTGGCTCATCATGGGGAACCTGGGGTTTGCTTATGCCACTTGGTGTAACTCTCGCTCATCAATCGGGAACAAATATTTATTTAGCAATAGGTGCAGTTTTCGCGAGCGGAACGTTTGGGGCCTTCGCTTCTCCCTTAAGTGATAATACGGTAACCCTGTGCACGATCCTTGAACTTCCGGTGATCGAGTATGCACGTTTGAAGTTAAAGCCCGCTTTGATTGCTGCTGGAATAACGACTGTTCTATTTGGTATAGCCTCAGTCGTTATTCATTAGAAGAGTGGTAAGTAAAGTGGCAACAACGTCGGGGCTTTAATTTGTTTAAGTTTTTAGTAACTTGCAACTAATGGTGTATGATAGAGGTAGGACAGATGCATATCACATCCTGTGCACATATCTGTCAGAAAGGAGCCTAATATGACTATTCAACTCAATGAAGAAAACGGTGGGAAGGTGCTCACCGTTCACGTCATCGGAAAGCTGGAAAAGGCGGATTACGAGGTCTTTGTGCCCGAATTCGAGCGACTCGTCCAGCAGCACGGGAAATTGAGTCTGCTGTTCGATATGACCGGCTTCCATGGCTGGGAAGCTAGCGCTGCGTGGGAGGACCTCAAGTTCGGTATTAAACACTTTTCCGACATCGAGAGTATAGCGATGGTTGGGGAAAAGAAATGGCAGAAAGGCATGTCGACGTTCGCCAAGCCGTTCACGAAAGCGAAGGTCCGATATTTCGATCACGCCGACATCGCTGAGGCACGAAAGTGGCTGTCAGAGGCTTAGCAGGAAAACAGTGTGCCAATTGCATTGTCAATTAGCACACTGTTTTTGGCGAAAAAGCTCCACTCGGCTACGTTCCGCACAGAGCAAAATATTTAAGAGCAGTTTCTCCCTAGGGGAGCGACTGCTCTCTTTTCAAACACGTTATACTTATCTACTTACTTTCTAAGTCCTTTTTTCGACTTTGATATTCCGTTGAATCGATCTCGCCTTTCGCATTCCAGCTTCACCGGAGAGGAGCCTGTTGCAAAAATAACGACATCTGCCTGGGATTTCTCAATCATTTCTGGATCTGCTTCACAGTCGAATCTGATTGCAACCGGAAATTTGGCAAGCTGAACGTCGTACCATTTCAGCAAAGCGCGGTCGTCTTCTTTAAAATCTGGTACACTGCCTGGAATAATGTTGCCACCCAACTGGGTGCCTTTTTCGAGAAGTGTCACTTTATGCCCGCGGATCGCACAGACTCTTGCCGCTTCCATACCAGCCAGACCATTCCTTTTTGGAAATACATAGGCGGATGATTCCAATACCAGGAATCATAAGGTGGCTCTTTTCATTGTATGCATTCGGGGATTTCACCCAATGATTCGGAAACACAGTTCAATAGGTTTGCACCTATTGTCTACTTTTAATTAGACATTACTGCCTAGCATTGTGTAGAAGCAACGCGCGCTCTCAACCAACGCATTAAATATTTCTTCATCTGCCCTATCGCTTTACAATCTTGTGCTATGCTTTCTAGGTTTTGATTCATTTAAGCCGAGGTTTCATCGGGTTCCCAGTTAGCTTCCTTAAAGGTAATCCAGCCTTTTTTGGCAATATATCTGAAGAAGGTTATCACTCTTCTTAAGGATTCTTCCATTGTGTCTTTACCATCTATATTGACGAATTTAGAAATTTCGAATATTGTTCTTTCCCCATCCACCAATAACCAGGTCCTAGTGGCCATTTCATCAAAAGTCAAGTCATTGGCCGGAGATTTTTTGACTAACCACCCTGCAAATCTTCTGACAGGGTCTTTTACGGAAAAATACAATTTGACTCTACCATTGATATTCTCCCAGTTCATATACTTGATTACCGGAACATATAAGGCAAAATTGTATTTATCCTTTGCAGAATGTTCTTGCATACTTATTCCACACCCTTATTTTTCTTTATAGCAAAGAGATATACCCAAGTTCCAAGGGCAATGAACATTATGAAGGAGAATAAGCTGCTTTTTGCAAGTGCTGGAAACAATCTAGCTCCAATCCCTATGTTCACTTCGAGTACGGCAAAGGCTGCAATTAATATCCCTGTGAGGGCATCTCCTGCTACAAGTCCTGATGCGAGGAGTATACCCCTTTCTATAGAACCTGCTTTCCGTTCTTCGTTGTTTTTGAATTTAGCCTCAACGATCTTTCTAATTATTCCACCGATTAATACAGGTGCGGTAAGTGATATTGGCAGATAAATACCAAGTGCAACTGGAAGGATTGGAATGCTTGCCAAAGCACAGAATATGGCAATGGCAGCTCCCACTATAACCAGAGTCCAAGGTAGCTGTGCGGTCATTATCCCTTCAACAATAAGTTTCATTAAAGATGCTTGTGGGGCAGCAACTTGTGCTGTTCCGATACCGTATGCCTTGTCTAGAAGAAGCACTACTCCTCCCGCTACCACTGAAGCTACGGATAATGCTATAAACATTCCAATCTGAACTTTCTTAGGAGTCCCTCCTGGAACAGGACGCCGATTATGAAGGAATAACCTGTTGCTTCAGGCATTACTTCACTGGTTGGGACAAAAGGAATGTATTTCATCTCCTTTTATTCCGCCATACGCACCGCTTGAGAGTCTTTTATTCATTGTTTCACTCATGGAGTTAATCTCCTTTTTCTAACTTATTTCAAGTTTTCAAGCAAGGCTGTCACGAATTTATAGGTTCTTGCTGCGGAGGAGATACTCATATGTTCTTCTGGAGTATGCACATCGAAGAGATTGGGGCCAAAGCTTATCATATCTGTTTCCGGAAGTATTTTCTTAAGTAGGCCGCATTCAAGTCCTGCATGGATGGCACTGATTTCCGGTTCTTTCTTGAAAAGACCCTTGTAGGTCTCCATCGCTGTCTTTCTTATTTTGGAGTCTTCTTCATACTGCCACTCGGGATAGTCACCGGTATTGTTTACTATGGCTCCTGTAAGATTTCCCAAAGCAGATATGATCTCTGCTATTTCTGCCTTCTGGCTTTTGACTGAACTTCTTACGGCATGGGTAAATTCTATCTTTCCACCGTTGTCTGCCAAGACTCCCAGGTTCAAGCTACTCTCAACAAGGCCCTCGATATCGCTGCTCATTCTCTGGATTCCATCGGGAACGGTCAAAATATAGTTGATGATGTTGTTGCTGCTATTAGATGCCATCATCTTATCCCCGGAAGCTTTTTTAATTTCGACCTTCACCTTTGGATCTTGAACTCTAAATTCATCTTTAAAAACAGAATCCATATCCTTTATTATTTCAGAGGCCTGCGCAGCATTTTCCTTAGTGAAGGCTATTGTTGCATAGGCTTCTCTTGCAATTGCATTGTGTTTTGCTCCGCCTCTTAAGGTAACAAGCCTTATGCCGATTTCCTCGTTGAGCCTGTTTAGAACTCGTCCTAAAAGCTTGACAGCGTTTCCTCTTTGCTTGATAATTTCCATTCCTGAATGTCCGCCCTTTAATCCCTCTACAGAAACTTCCATAACCATTCCGGACAGGTCTTCATAATCAGGTTTGAAGGTTACATAAGAAGTCAGACCTCCAGCGCAGCTCACAAGGAATATGCCTTCTTCTTCTGCGTCGATATTCAGCATGGTCTTTCCTGATAAGTGTTCTGCCGTTAATGAACTAGCTCCGTTCATACCTGTTTCTTCGTTGGTGGTGATTAGAAGCTCTATCGGAGGATGATTCAACTCCAACGCATCCAGGATTGCCAATCCATAAGCCACGGCTATACCGTCGTCTGCGCCTAAAGTGGTATTTGTTGCATAAATAAAATCATCCTCAATTCTTAATTTTATTGGGTCCTTTAAAAAATCATGGTTGCTACCACTTGCTTTTTCACCAACCATGTCCATATGTCCCTGGATAATCACAGGTGCTGATTTCTCATAACCCTTGGTTCCAGCCTTTTTAATAATTACGTTCAGCGCTTCATCCTGGAATACCTCCAGATCCCGTTTTTTTGCAAAGTCCACCAAGTAGTCACTTACCTGTTTTTCATTTCCCGAAGTTCTTGGGATACTGGATAATTCCTCAAAAAAGGCAAAAACCTCTTTAGGGGATAGTTTATTTAATACACTCATTTAAAGGCTCCTTTCACCGACGCCGAATAGATCCTTTGGGTCCCTTTCTTAATCCTTCGTCACTGCAAACAGTGCGTATGGTCGGAAAACTCGTCATTCTGGTAAATTATCCATCAAGAAAGAAAGTAATCCAGAGCGAGTCTACGACAAAGAATTCAAAGAAGAAGCCATTAAATTATCGAGGACCAATGCTTCAATGTCCAAGTATCCAATCGAAAGGGAGCTCAGTCCCGTTTATGAAATGGATTCTAATATACAACTAAACCAACAATGCGATGATCAACGGCCCCAGGACCGTCAGTAAAATATTGCCAACGGCATATCCCGGCGTATAGCTCAAGGCAAAAACACTGCTACCTGTCTCATCGGTGATTGCATTTAAGGCGGCAGTGATGGTCCCAGCCCCACACTGTCCGCCGATGATATCGATGGCATCCAGCTTAAGCACGTACTTTCCAAAATAAAGGGAAATAATATGGGGCACGATGGAGAGCACTGCCCCAATGACCAGCACCATAAATCCCATGGATTGCACTGCCACAACAAAGCTCGCCCCTGCGGTAATCCCAACCACTGCAATAAAGGTATTCAAACCCACACTCTTCAAAAACCAACGTGCAGATGACGGAATTTGACCAATGTTGGGATGTCTTGACTGATACCATCCAAAGAACAGGCCCATGAATAACGCCCCGCCTCCGGCCCCCAGGGTGATGGGAATATTGAAAGCCGTCAACGTGAGCATCCCCACCAGTAAACCAACAATGATGCCCATAGACATATAACTCACATCCGTATCAACACCTGTGTTCCGTGCATAACCAAATTCCTTCACGACTTTGTTCAGAACATTCATAGGCCCCACAAGGCGGATAGTATCCCCCTTCCTCATATCGTGGATGTCCTCCAAAGGATGTCCTGCCCTCAAAGCAGATACGATTAAAATGTTATTGGCACTGCAATCATCAATATGAGACTGCTGAAAGACCTTTGTGAGAACGATATCTTGTCGTTGTAAACTAATATTGAGGTATTTCTTTTCCGCCGTTTCCTGAAGGTGGGTTTCTTCAAACTCAACCATATCCTGCAGATCACCAATGAGGGTGATAACATCCCCTTCTCTAAATTGAAAGCCCTGGGATACCGCCACTTCTTGACCCTTCCGAAATATTTTTTCAAAGGTCAAGCGATCGTCGTACTTTTTTTCAATACCCGAAACAGATTTCCCAATATATACAGAGCCCTCTCCAATACTAAAGGCCCGCATTTTTATCGTGCTGATAATTGTCTTCTCCGACGCATTATGTTTAAAGTCGATGCTTTCAATCTTTTTCTTGGTTGCTTCTATCAGATTTACACCCAGAAGCTTCGGTGCGATATTCTTAAGGAAAACTACAACCCCTGCTGTCCCAAAAACATAGGTTAAGGCATAAGCCACGGCAACCTGTGTCTCCATGACTTTTTTGGCGGCTTGGCTCAGACCTGAAAGGTTATGGATTGAGGATGACGATGTGCCGATGACTGCCGATTGGGTCAGTGCCCCCGCCACAATGCCTGCCCCTTCACCCGGGCTCACGCCAAAGACCTTAAACAATATCAGGGCAGTTGCCAGTGAACAGGTTGCAAAGAAAACGGAATGAATGATGAGCTTGATCCCCGACTTCTTCAAGCTGTCAAAAAAAGCTGGTCCGACCTCATAGCCGATGACAAAAATGAAGAGACTGAAGAAAATCGTTTTGATAACTGGTGAGATATCAAAGGTCCCTGCCTGCCCAACGATCAGCCCAATAATCAGTGTTCCCACCGTTGCGCCCAGGCTAAAGGACTTTAGCCTGAGTTTTCCAATAGAATAACCCAAGGCCAGACAAATGAATATAGAAAGCGCTACATTATTGATCAAAAATTCACCAAACGCCTTTAGCATTATTCATCATCTTCTTCCAATGATGACTTCATTTTGTCATCATATTCTTTTAGCAATACCTTAATGCGTCTGGCAATTTTGGAGTAAGCATCGTCGGGTAGGTTTGCATGTGATACCCGCAAAGTTCCTGGAATGGCAGCAAAACCCACCCCTTCCATAAGGACCGTCCCTTCTTCCTTGGCAAGATTCAACAAAAAATCGATCTCTTCAAAATTTTCTCGAATATAGGTCGCCAAAGTCTTACCATACAAACGCTCCGCTAAGTTATAAATATCAATGAGCGCATAGTACTTTGCGTTTTCACGGGTATTATCCTCTTTCAATCCCAATCCTTCAAACAGATCATGATAGCGTCGAGCCACAATTTTCTTAGTGGATTCAATATAATCATCACAATCATGGCAGACCAGATGAGTCAGGGAGAATAACGCCATCATTGCCTGCTGCGGCGTCGACAATCCCGAGGTATGATAAAGTCCAATGGAACGGCTATCCGCGGTCAGTCGCTCAATAAAAGGAAATGAACGTGGTTCCAGGGTCACAATACTATAATCCTCATCGAGAGCCTGTAATTTTTCTTCGGGCAAACGGGCAATCAAATCATCAAAAACATTCTGCTCGTTCATGGCGATGCAGCCAACGCGCCAGCCTGTGGTACCATAAAGTTTAGAGTATGAATACACAAGCAAGGTATTATAGGGCGCAACCGCATAAACCGTTTGAAAGCCCTCTACGAACGTCCCATAGACATCATCCGTGATGATAATTAAATCACGACGTTTTTCGCAGATTTCTTTAATCCGCTGTAATAGCCTGCCATCCAAGGCCCGTGATGCCGGGTTGGAAGGGTTCACTAAAAAGAAGGCTTTAATGCTCACGTCCTCCAGAACATCCAGTGCGCCGAGGGGAAGCTCCCAGTTGTTATCTTCAGTCGACGCTAGTTCCACCTCAACCATTTCATAATTTGTCAACTCAGGAATCTGTAAATAAGGGGTGAAGATGGGTGTGTCAATGGCAATCCGGTCTCCCTCTTTGATCAAGCCATTTTTCTTAAGGGAATTAAAGATATAACAAATGGCCGCAGTCCCACCTTCTGTCGGAAAGACCTGGGTGGATTCTGCTAAAGAAACGCCCTTATAAAGGGTGTCTTGAAGATAAGCATTGATGATCTTTTCTATGTGGATCAGGCAACGTGATGGTACAGGATAGTTGTTTCCAATGATGGCGTCCGTAAATTCCTTCACCAAGGCGTCCCGATCAAGGCCCAGTACATCAACAGCATAGTCAATGAAGGCCTTAATGAAAGCGTCTTCCTTCTGGCTGAGATCCAAACTATCATCCAATCTAGCACTAATTCCGTCCAGGGTAGTGTATCCCCCCAGATTGCCTTCAAGCATGGTGCGCTCAGACTCCTTCACACCAAAAGCAATAAATCGAGCAAACGCCAGCCGTGCCTGGGTATTAATCCAATTCGGATTGCCACGTCCTGCATTCAGAAAACTATTATGATTTTCATTGTTTTTTGCCAACTTCAGCATCTTTGACGCAATTTCAAACGGCCCTAATCGTTCCAACTCTTTTTCATATTGATTATTCGTGTCCATATATCAATCTCCTCTTCGTGCGCACGTTGTGCGCTTCATATATATTTTTCAGAAATCATCGCTCCTGCGTTGCGATGTAAGACAACCGACTAACCTCATGCGAAAGCCTCTGGGGGACAACAGCATGTCGGCAAAGTCAGGAT
>Ga0209123_1000823_pt1 | contig 35667 bp, 14 predicted proteins | sample BarGraIncu00431A_FD_184500 | JGI IMG/M metagenome (GOLD analysis project Ga0209123, IMG submission 184500) | Arctic peat soil microbial communities from Barrow, Alaska, USA - Barrow Graham LP Incubations 004-31A (SPAdes) (version 2) | ecosystem: Environmental > Terrestrial > Soil > Wetlands >... | reverse complement strand
AATCCTATTGCCATCAGCCAAGGGCAAATTTCTGAATGTTGTCGGTTTGATGACTCGTAAAAACGACTTGTTTTTCGAGATGCATGAAACGACCTACAACGCAGAAAAATGCATCAGCTTTATGGATCGATTTGTCGTTCAAATAGTCAAGAAGACTGTTGTGATACTGGACAATTCTCCAATCCATAGATCCAAGAAGTTCATGGCCAAAATTGAAGAATGGAAGGAACAAGATTTGCTCATTTTCTTCTTGCCTCCATATTCTCCAGAATTGAACCTGATTGAAATCTTATGGAGAAGAATCAAATATCAGTGGATACCTTTTGATGCTTACCTCAGTTTTCAAAATCTCAAAGAACGCTTGTCGTTTGTCCTCAACAATGTGGGCAATAAATACGACATTATATTTTAGACACTACTTACATTGTGCTATAGGATAAAAATTACTTTTAAAATTGCAAACATCATATAATGCTTTTTCTCATACTCAATATCTTGGTTATTTAACTATAATTCGTCTATTTATGTTGCTGTATTTATTTTTTATTGATAAAAGATAGGCACCACTGGGAACAGATTTTATTTCGACATTGCATGAATGATACAGTTTGGTGGTAAATACAGGCATACCTATCAAATTGTAAATTACCAGTGTATTCTCTATACTACTATTCGAACCTTCGATTTGTACATTCATTTGTTTATTTGTAATCGGGTTCGGGTAAATTTCAATATTATTATCGGCATTGACATCGGTTACATCACTTAGTACTGTGTATAACTGGCTTTTAGGGACTACTTCTCTTGTTTGTAGCGGACTCATCCATTCCAACATACAGCTAGCACCTCCGGCCTCTTCGAAATATTCCATTTTAAAGCTATACATTTGGTTTGCCGTGAGAGAAATTGTTCCGGAATATTCAACCCCATAATCACTTATCCACTGATCAACGACAAGTTGGTCATTAATCCATAATTTGCGGCCATTATCGCTATTGATGAAAAAAGTATAAGTACCACTTGTTCGCGGCTGGATATAACCACTCCATCTGATAGAGAAATTATCAGCACCAATATAGGCATTCGGAGCATTTTCATCCCAGACAAAATTAATGGTCGTATCAATTTCAGTCCTTCTAAGAGTCTCAAAATTTGTACCATTGTAATATTGAGCGTTTAAACCATTCCCTGTTCCATTGGGAAGCTCTGGAACCGATACAAGTTTCCACTGTCCCTTCAGTTGGTTTGTATTGTTGTATTGGCGAACATTTGCATTCACACTAAGGTTAAGAGCTTCAAGAATTTTGCCACTGTGTTTAGCAATTAAATTATATGTATTTGTACCTGTACCTGCCTTTTTAATAATAAACTGTTGACTGGGTAATCCATAATAAGTCCATTGCTGTGCATTAGCTCCATCAGCTTTGCTTCCGTTTGCAATATCTATTGATTTTTTACTGTGTTCAGCTAAAATTTTGTACGTACCGTTGCCTAAATGAATCAATTGAAACTGCTGATTTGTATTTCCAATTCTGGAATACTGATCAATATTTGCACCATCATCAGTATTTGTATATCCGCCGTTAATTTCCATGTATAAATTACTTACAGCATTTTGGAGATAATATTTACCTTCCAGATCAGTTAACCCATCGGTAATTATTTTTAACGAAGATGTTTTATCTGCCCAATCTCCTAAACAGGTACTATCCGATGTCAATACAATTGAATCTCCTGCGAAATTATCATTATCATAAAGTATTGCTTTAAAACCACTCATAATTTTGATTGAAGCAATATCATTATCATAAATTCCGATATTATTGAGATCGGAGGTTAGATAATTACCAACTTTTAATCCACCATAAAAACCTGCAAAATCACAATCCGAATATGCAGTAACAACGCCAGAAGTTGAGGTTGGACGATCTACAGTACTGTATAGTTGTAATTTAGGGACAGTTTGGCGCATTTGTGATGTGCTTTGCCATTCTAAATGGCAGGAAGCATTTCCATCTTTTTCCTCATATTCTACTGTTATATCGTATTTCTGTCCGGATACTAATGTTATAGTTCCGCTTTGAGTATTTAAACCTGTGGAATTTAAATTGTCGAACAACACATTTCCATTAATGGTGAGTTTTGCACCATCATCGGCTGTAAGATAAAAAGTATATTCTTCGGAATAAACAGGTTGTATCTGACCGGACCAACGAACTGAAAAACTATCGGTTTGAAGTACTGATTGATCTGGTGAATCCGCTTCCCAATCAAAATCAATTGTTCTGTCAGTTTGCGAATACTTCAGCGTATCAAAATCACTACCTGAATAATAATAGCCTTTTAGCCCGTTTCCAATACCCAAAGCCAGTCCCTTCAAATTTTTGCGGATGAGCCACACAAATTCATCCGGAGCAACTACACGAACATTTGGTCCCAGCTTTCCAATGCATTCCAAAACATCATTTACGTTTCGGCTCCAAACAATTACAGGAATCAAACTATAGCCTGCAACAGAATTAATGTTTGTTGAAGCTTTGTTGAGCTCTTCTGCCAGTGTTGCAGGTGTTTTATCGGTTGCCTGTCCCAAAGTTCCAAGCCACAAATTAAATCTACCGCCAATAGATGGTTTGTCTTTGTACCAGGTAATCGCACCATTCAATCCGGAATAGTCGGAATAATTATAATAAAACAAGGCATCAATATTATCCTGACTAAGGTAAGGTTTCAGGTTGCGCGAACTGTTGTCAACATCAATGACATTGGCAATGCGTAGATCCCCCTTTTTCATGTACAGATTAAGCAAATCACATTCTGCAGAAAGATTTGGGAAAATTCCCGGATTGTAATATCCCCGCCCCGAAGGTGCAGCAATTAAATAATTTCTTCCATCTGATGATGTAAGAGAATTATCTACATATTTTTTATACATTGGAGGTGCCAATTCTATTAAAGCAGGAGAGATTGTCCAGCCGAGATTGACTTTTGAACGCAAAGGATTTGCCCATGTGCTGGTGTTGTCCGATGCTCCCAACAACCATTGAACATTATCACCATCGGACATTACGAAGCAAACTGTATGCACATCGGACACCACTTTATATGATTCGGCCGGATTTTTCTGCTGTACCTGCCCAACTTCAATATTGGTTAATGCAGATAGATTAGGAGCATAATCGGAAGCGTGAATCATTAACGATTTTTTCGACAGAGCTTCAACTGTATTGTCTTCACCCGGTCCCCAGCCCATAATGGCTGCGTTTTTGTCCATTCTGTTGAAAACATTATTTGCCAAAGTACTGGTTGGCGAAGAGCTCCAGAACTGAATAGCACCCGCAAATGCGCTATAATCGGCTAAATATAATCCACGATCATCCGACACATTCTGATAAGAAGCAATTTGAGTGCTAAACTGGCTGCCGTAATTTGTATATAACCAGGTCTCATCTTTATCCCGAACATCCTGAAGCAAAGTTAATCCGGCATCGATCGCAGTTTGTTCTATATCTGCAGGAATTGCCACTGCATTTAAAATTCCGGATAATGAAATGGCCACATTGGTTGAATTTTCTTTCGCATCGCAAAGAATATAGCCCGATAATCTGTCGGCAAAATGAGTTAACAAGCCCTGAAAATCAGAGTAATAGGTATTGTCAATTTTAACTCCGTTATTAATTACCAAAGTTTTATTGCCATACATATCACGCAAGATCTCGGGTTTAGTTTTAGCTATAATACCTTGTAAAGTCTGTAACGCGATTTTTTCAGAATAGGTATATGAAGATTCTGAAGTCAAATACAAAATATCCGGTGGAGTTGAAGAAGGATATGGGCTGCCCTCAATCCTTTTAATAGTTGACTGCGCTGTTAATGATGAAAAGAAACAGCATAACAAAACGCCAATAAGAGTTAAATATTTCATTTGTATTTATGTTAAATAATTTATTCTTTGTTTATTTTCAATACAGATTAACTATAGCATTTATTGTACAAGAACATGCTTATTTATGCTAATACTATTATTTCTGATTGAAACAATATAATTTCCTTCAGCAACTCCATTCAGGTGAATATCTGAAGATTTATTGATACTGGTTTTAAACACTTCTTTTCCAAGAATATCAAATAAAACAACATTGTATTGTTTTTCATTAGTATCATTTATTTCAATGTGCATAGTTTTATTTATAACCGGATTAGGGAAAATTTCAATATGATCATTTTCAAACCGGGGATTATCAATTGCAGCATTTATTCTATATAACTGACTTTTCGGAACGATTTCTCTTGATTGTTTCTCACCTGACCATTCCAGTTCACAACTGGCACCACCAGTTTCTTCAAAGTATTCCATTTTGAAATCATACAATTGATCTGCTGATAATGCCACACTTCCTGAATACTCTACATCATAATCACTTAGCCATTTATCAATAATAAGCTGATTGTCAATCCAAAGACGCCTTCCATTATCACTATTTATATAAAAAGTATAAGTTCCGGTAAATCGTGGTTGAATTTTGCCTGTCCATCTGATTGAAAAATTATCAGCATTTAGTCTTGAATCTGGAGCCGACGTTCCCCAGTCGAAATTAATGGTTGTATCTATTTTCGAAAATACTGAAGTTTCGAAATCGGAACCCTTAAAGTATTCAGCATTAAGTCCTGTTCCGCTTCCATTGACATTAGCAGGAACTGGATTTAGTTTCCACTGACCTTTTGCTTGATTGTTGTTGACCCACTGACGGACATTAGCCTGGCTGAGATTGCTAGCTGCTTCCACCACATCTCCACTGTGTTTGGCTATAAGTTTATAATAACCATTTTCTGTTGGTACTACCACAAATTCTTGGTTATCAGTGCCAAGTGCGCTCATTTGTTGTACATTGGCCCCGGCAGTTTTGCTGAATCCTGAAACCTCAATAGGTTTATTGCTGTGTAATGCTACAATTGAATACGCTCCATCATCCAAAAGCGTAAATTTAAATTGCTGGTTGATGTAACCACTAACTGATCCTTGCTGTACATTGGCTGCATCGTCTGTATTTGTTATACCACCTGCCACTTCCATGTTGTAACCACTACTTTTATTCAATAAAAAATAGGTGCCATCCAACGTTGTGTCACCGTTGGCTCTCACTTTAATTGAACTTACCCTGTCTATCCAGTCATTCAGGCAACTGGTATCAGCAGTGACTTCTATTGATGAACCTTCGAAATGATCATTTTCGTACAATATGGCCTTAAAACCTTGATTCACTTTCAATGATGAAATGTCTTTATTCAAAATACCAAGATTATTCAAGTCGGCAAGTGTGTAATCGCCTACATTCATTCCACCTGTTAATCCAATATAATTACAATCAGGATAAGCTGTTACCACATCTGTTGACGAACTTGCTCTCGTATAAAGTTGTGATTTCGGAATTACCTGACGTTCTTGCTGATTGCTTTCCCATTCAAGTTTGCATGAAGCATTCTCTGTATTTTCAACATATTCCAGGGTGATAAAATATTTTTGACCTGCAACTAAAGTCATTGTATCACTGCTTATATTTAAACCGCTTGCATTTAACGAATCAATTAGAATAGTTTTATCAATTGTCAATTTTGAACCGTCGTCAGCAGTTACGTAAAATGTATATTTTCCTGAATAAAGAGGTTGCATAAAGCCCGACCAGCGAACGGAAAACTGATCGGTACCCAGGCTTGTTTCATTTGGTGAACTTGTGCCCCAATCAAAATTTACATTTTCGTCTGTTTGAGAAAATTTTAAAGTTGAGAAGTCTGTACTTGCGTAATATTCGCCTTTTAGTCCATTACCTGAACCTATTTGAGTGATTTTCATTGACGATATTTCATTGTCCCAATCTCCAGGAATTGATTGATTAGACGCAAAAACAACACTGTCGCCTAAAAAATTATCATCAGCATAGGCTGTTACCTTCAGGCCAGCAGGAATGGTAATTGACGAAATAGTATTGTCGGTTATTCCATTGGCTACTAATTGTGCTAGTGTAAAATTCCCAACAGAAAAATAGGCTTGTTTTCCTCCATAAGTACTGTTTGTATACACATCAACCTGATCGAAAGTTGAAGCAGCTTCTACTAACATAATGCCGCTAAGTTGGGATGAATAATCAGTTGTTGCCCCCGGAGCAACACCCCATTTGGGACTAACTGTATTGTTTGTAGCATTAATACCTTTGTCCTTCAATGCCTGAGCACTACTTTTTATAGCTTTGATATATTGATCTTTGGTAGCCTGCGGAATATCTGCTTCACGTGCAAACTGAGTCAAATAACGGATGAAAATTCCTTGAAATAGTCCGCCGTCACCACCACCTGAATTTGGATAAAGTATTCCGCCGGTCATATTATTTTTGATCGCGGTGTTTGCCGTTTTTACAGCTTCGTCCAGATAAGTTTGCTCTCCGGTAACTTTGTAAAGTTCCAGACAAGCACCAATCCATGTTCCCTGATTGTATGAAAATATCCAGGATTTATTTGTTACATTCGTTCCAGCATCAAAACTATCCCAAACTTCACCGGTTGTAGAATTTACCAATGTATTTTTCATCCATGTATAAATACTTTTTGCGGTGTCGAGATCTGCAGCAGTTCCTTTGACTCTGTATAATCTGGTTGCTAAAATTATAGCCGGACCATTGGTACAAGCATTGAATGAATTTGGCGCACTCTTATTCCATTGAAGTGCTCCGCCCTGAGCTGTGTGTTGCCCTGTTTTCATATCGGTCCAAAGTGCATTGACTGCATTCAGATATTCAGTATCGCCGGTATTTTCATAAGCTCTCAGACTAGCAATGGCAAGCCATGCCATGTCATCATAATAGCTTGTTGGATAATCACCGCCATCATTGGCTTTAATTCCAAGCAAAAGTGATTTCATCCTGCGCTTATACAAATCGCTTCGTGTACGAATATAATCGTCAAGTATAGCGTCAACACCGTGTGCATTCCACCAGTAATTAAAATTGGTATTGCCTGTGTTGGTTTGATTATAAAATGCTCCGCTGGAATTATAAAATTCTGTGTAAGTTGCAGCCTGAAGTTTGTCTGCAACTGGGGCGAAGTCTGCTTTTTGTGCAAAGACATTTACTTGTACAAAAATTAAAATCAGAACTATCAACAGTTTAAGTGGCATTAAATGAGGCATGAATGTTTTCAAAATATATATTTTAAAGGTTAATTTAATTCAGCAATCTTCACCCGTATTTTCACTTTTGTAGTTTTCTGTACAAATTTGCGTGGCAATATACCAAATTGTTTTTTAAACCACCGTCTTCAGTAGCAATCCAAATATTTCCTGATGGATCTTCACAAAACTGGCTTATCGCTTTTCCTGAGATTGAACCTTTCAGAAACTGTGGAAGATAATGTTCAAATGGTTTTAAATTTTTAGATAAATAGTTTACACCTCCAAAATAAGTAGAAACCCACATTCCACCTTCCTGGTCTCGGGTTATATCGTAGACCGACTGGTCGTTAAGACTTTTAGGATTTAACGGATCATCCAAACGGGTGAATTTTTCACTTTTTGTATCAAAATAATATAATCCATTATCGCCCCCGACCCAAAGCTTATTTTTGGAAACTGGGAATATACTCCGGATATTGGAAACAATGGATGAATTGTTGTTTTCTGCCACAGATTTTATTTGCTCGGTAGCAAGGTCCAGTTTACAAAAACCGTATGTTCCAACGTTAAACCATATCGAAATCGAATTATTTTGTAGACAAAGTGCCGATATTTCAATATTATTCAGACCGTTTTTGTTATTTGCAGGAGGCAGAAATGAACGAATATATTTACCGTTTATATCGAAACATATTAATCCGTTTAGCCTTGATGTGGCATATATTTTACCTTTGGATGTCTCTATTAAGCTTAAGACAAAAGAGCTGTGTGTTGTGTTCTGGACCATTGTCTTGTTTTTGGGATTGTATATATAAATTCCCTGACCCAGCCACCAAACAGTATTGTGCGACAATCCATTCTCTACCTCATACTTTACAAATGGTAGTGACAGGGTCGCTTTTATACTGAAAGCACAGAATAAGATTACTATCGCTGTTAAAGCCTTTTTCATCCGTTTTTTTAAATTAAATCTAAGGGATTTGTCTTTGAGAAGATTAAAGGTTTTTTTAGAACTACTGAATGCCACAAATTTATTTATTTGTAACTTTTATGTCTATCAAAATTTGGTCATTAAATATCAAAAGTTGGTCAATCAGATTTTAAATAGACTCTATAAACATCTAATAACAAAGATACTATTTTAAGAGAATAACTTACTTTTTGTACTTCGTTTCCCATCATTCTTTGTTGTTAATTTGGAAAATGAATAGGGTAAAAACATAATGCTACTACAGAATCATATCACTGGTTAAATTTAATTGTTTTTAATGTATAGTTTTAATTTTTTAGACAATAAGCAACTGTTTAGTGACTTTCTGTGTCCTAAATATATTGTTCTTCAAAGCAATCGGTTTTAGCCGATATGGAAACTTGCTTTAATGATGTTTAATTTTTTGTTCCTGATGGTTTTGGTAATTGAACCGATTCTGGAATCGGCACACCTAAATAAGGAGTGCCGTCTTTGCTCCACTCAATTTTTTGTAATCGTGGTGAGCGGGAATCCGATGCTCCAGGAGGCTCGTTTGGTATTCTGCGGGCATGATAAAGCATGTAATATTCTTTACCGTCCGGCGAAGGAACGAAACAACAATTTCCGGTGGAAAAAATGCTGTCCTGTGGAGATTGCTTGAATACCGGCTTCTCTGATTTCTTCCACGATGAAGGATTTAGCAAATTGCTATTGGCATCAGCGGTAAGTTTACCTATAGCATAAAAAGGTGTCCACAAGCCGCTTGCACTATAGAAGATATAAACTTTATCGTGCTTTTTGCTCCAAAAAAATTGTGGTGCTTCGTTTACATATATGGTATAAGCCGTTTTGCTTCCATCGGGATTTATCCATTGTCGTTCCCATTCGTATTCTGGTTTTGAAAGTAGAACCCGGTCTGATTCAAGTGTCCATGGATTTTTCATTTTAGCAATATAAATACATTGGTGTTCTACACTCACTCTTCGTGATTGCCAGCCGGACCAAGTCATATATAAACTACCTTTGTGCATAAACACATCCGGATGTATTGCCCAGTTATTACCTTTCTCTGTACTTATACGACCTTTAGAAATAAACTTTCCTTCGAAAGGATCTTTGGCCGCATTTTCAATAACATAAATCTGATGATTATCAGTATTTCCATCGTCGGCTTCGTAGTAGATATACCATTTTTCGTTTATATAGTGTATTTCAGGAGACCATAAGTCATGTGCAGATTTTGGATCATCCGGTAGCCATACTCTTTTATGCGGAGCATTGCGCAAATTGGTCAGATCTTTTGTTTTCCACAATAGGATACTGTCTCCTGTTTCTTGTGTATAGTAATAATATCCATTTTGTAAAATTGCCCATGGTTTATTGCCAAGCGGAAGAATCGGGTTTGTGTATGTTTTTATCGGTTGCTCATTAATTGTTGCTGAATCACTTCTCTTATTTTTACAGGAAACAAGAAGGATTATTAAACAAATAAGAACGATTGATTTATTTTTCAACATAGTCTTCATCGTGTTTTTGTGGTATTCTATAAAAATCGATTAAGATTGAAAGTAAAATAAATCTCAATCAAATTATTTCCTTATACAAAGAAAAATACTTTTTATCTAATAATAGAAAAAATGCTATTCAAATTTGAGTACAAATTGACCATATTCAAATATATAATGCATGATTTTCAACAAGCAGGTACTTTTTTATCCTTGATTTTAAATTGAGGGATTTATGTATAGTAGAATTATCCGGTATCCAACTACATTGAGAACTTTACTCTTGCCTGATGGCAATAGGAGCTGATGCCGGTTATTCTCTATGGAATCAATACGAGGGTTGAGTGTATGCAATTCGCAATTTTATAGGTAAATAGATTAAACTGGATATAAATTGTAAGAAGAGCCTGTGTAAAATAAGGATATCATCAGCCAATGAATTTTGGTCAAAATGTATCCTTTTTTGAATAATTAGTGTTGGGTAGTGGAAATTAAACACTTTATCTTTGTCTTACTCAGAGTTAAGATTTATTTTAATAACTTAAATTCATTTTTTTTATGAAAAACATTTACTTATTCTTATGCCTGACATTTATATTTGGTATAAGTGTGAAAACCACAGCGCAGGTTGCTCCCTCATCGGATAACCTGACTCATCAGTGGACATTTGATGATGGCACTGCAAATGACTCAAAAGGTACTCTTAATGGAACTTTAGAAGGTAATGCATCGATCTCAAACAATGCTTTAAACACTGCTAGCGGTGGTTATGTGACTTTAAATGGAAGCGACCTTGCGATAAACTCTTATTCAGAACTTTCTGTAGAAGTATGGTTTACCTCTGTAGCCGGAGCAAACGGGAGTTTTCATATGCTATATTATTTTGGAGATACAAATTCCAGCGGCAATGGTGAAAATTATACCTGTGTTACCCCTGCCCGTGGAAATGATGTCAGCCGTGCAATACTTCAGACCGGCGAGTCATCAGATGTGGTAGACGGTCCTGAATATGATGATGGTCTTTTACATCACATGGTTTGCGTAATCAATGCAACTGCTATTACATTCTATATTGATGGAGTCAATATGGGAGCAGTCGATTTAACCGGAACAAATTCATTGTCATCTATTGGAACTCAATTTGCTTATTTTGCAAAAGGAGGTTACAATGCCGATCCTACATGGAAAGGTAGTATGCATAAGATTAGTATATACGATACTGCACTTACTGATGAAAATGTAGCTTATTTATATCAACATGGTGCAGAAGATAACTCAGTGATCGCTTCTTCAGTTTCATCTCTTGCATTTGATACCAACTATCCTGCTCAAATGATTACAGTAACAGGTTCTAACCTGTCATCTGTCATTGCTATTACTGCACCTGCCGGTATTACTGTTGAACCTACAACTTTACCTGCAGATGCTTTGAATGCTGATTTAACTGTGGTGTACGATGGCTCAACTCCGGTTGATGGAAATGTCACTTTAACAAGTGGCACTACAGTAACCAACATCCCTATTAAATGTGTATCAGATGCTGAATGTTTCGTTCCGCTTTATCCTGATAATATTAATTTAATAACCGATCCCGGAATGAACGACCTTTCTGCATATACGGGATGGGGAACCAGAGAAGTTGTAAATATTATTTCTGATCCGGCAAATGTATATTGCGGCGCTTCTTCAATAAAAGTTGGAGATGGTGAAAAAGGCGGCAGCGGTTCAAATGACTTCAAATTGGATGATATGCTTTTGCCAAATACAACATACAGAGTAAAAGTTGTAGGTAAAACGGAGGGTCCTTTCCAATTGGGCATTGAACGTATTGACCCTAATCATTCTGCAAACAATAATATTTTTACGACTATCAATACGAATGGCGAATGGCAGACGTTGGATTTTACTTTTGCTACCGGTGATGAAATTGGAGTCAATCCTGTGATTTATTTAAATGACTTCCAATTATCGGGTACTGTAGGATATTTTGACAATTGGGAACTGTATGCGGTACCTGATCCGATAATTACTCCAACTATCAGTTCATTGGCATTTGATGCAGACTATACGGAAGGTTCGTTTAATGTGACCGCAAGTAACTTAAGTGAAGATATTGCAATTACTGCTCCTGCAGGTATCACCGTAAGTCCAAGCACATTGCCGGCAGGTGCTGCATCAGCACTTGTTACTGTAATTTATGATGGAACTACATCGGTTGATGGAAATCTCACCATGACAAGCGGCACTGCAACAGCATCAGTATATTTAAAATCAGCAGGTAAAAACACGGATTGCTTTACTCCACTTTATACTGACAGGACAAACTTAATTCCCGATCCTTATTTTAATGACAAAAGCAACTTTAATGGTTGGAAAAACTGGAGTCTAATCTCCATAATAAATAATCCGGATTCGGTTTATTGTGGTAGCCATACTTGTAGGATTAGCACAGCCGGTGATGTTGAAGTGCCTTTAACTGACAAGTTAGAACCAAACTATACTTATATTTCCAGGGCAATGGTCCGTACTTTGGATGGAGCGTTCAAAATGGGTATCAATGGTCATGATGTGAATTTTTCCGGCGACTTTACCGATTCTATAAATACGGATGGTGCTTGGCAAGAATTTGTTTTTGAGTTTAATACCGGAGAGTCTTTGATGAGCACGACACCTGTTATTTTCTTTAACAATGATGGTGTATCAGGTAAAAATGCGTTCATAGACAATTGGGAACTTTACCAAAAAGAGCCGTATGTTACTGCTTTGAAAAATGTAAAAGATAAAATTGAAAATATTTATGTACAAGACGGTAAAATTGTAGTTGAATTTGATTTGGATAATTCTTCTGTCGTTGAGTTATCGGTATACAACGTTCAGGGCGTTTTGATTTCACATGACAAAATGGTTGGAATTGCAGGATGGAACAAAAAAGTAGTTGATGTAAATCTTGCTTCAGGCATTTATATCGTGAAACTTACTCAAAACAATGAGTCAAGCTATAGCAAATTAATAAAATAAATATTCAGGGCTGCCGATTTACGGTAGCCCTGTTTTTGATTTTTTTGATTTCAGCTTAATAAAAACATCCAACAGATGTTGGCGGTTAATTACAAGTAATGAATATTGATAGCAAATCATTACTTAATAGGAGAATGTCTCATTCTCAATATATGCTTATATAGAAAAGCAGCTCAAATACAACCTTAAATAAATTATTTTACTTCATGAATCTGATTTCGATCAAGTTCAGCAAGTCTGAAAGAAATGAATAATACATATACTTTTATGTGTTCAGTTACCACCTTTTCAAGACAGAAGATTCACTCATAAAGAATTTTCCGTTTGTTGTTCGATGCATCAACAATATTCGATTACATCGAATGAGATGGATGTAATCCGGACTAAAATAATATTATTATTGTAAATAAATATAAAAAACAATATTCATTAAGTATGCCATATTAGTAAAATTAATATAATAATTAATTGATGATGTTGCTTATATACAATGGTTTATGTAAACTATACATGGCAGAAAAGTAATTATAACATTCAAACTTAAAAAGCGAGAAATAAAAATAAATTTTATATCAGATGAAAAAACAATTTAATATTATTTTTTATCAATATACCAGATTGGCTATAGGATTTCTAATAGGGCTTTTTCTTTTTTCTTCCTGTAATGACAATCCGCTTGAAGAGAATGAACCGGAATGGTTGGGAGCCAGTATTTACAATTATTTGGAAAGCAATGGTCATTTTACAAATTATGTAAAACTAATCAACGATCTGGATTATAAAGAAGTGCTGTCGAAAACCGGTAGTAAAACATTATTTGTTGCTAACGACTCGGCTTTCAACGAATTTTATAAAAGTAATTCATGGAATGTTCACAGTTACGATGAATTCACACTTTCGCAGAAGAAACTGATATTGAACTTTGGAATGGTTAATGACGCATATCTGACGGATATGCTGTCAAACTTTTACAATGGATCGTTGCAAGAAGGATCAGGCATGCGTAAAGTAACTGCAGTTTCGGCACTCGATAGCCTGCCTTACGTTTCAGGTAGTACTTTGCCGGAGAGTAGCTATTGGAATTCTTATCATGCCAGTAACATGTATTTGCTGAAAGATAATACGCCGCTTACTATCATGTTTTTCACCCAGAAATTCATTGTACTGGAACAGATTACCGACGCTGATTTCCAATTGCTTACAGGTCTTTCGCGTAATAAAAATGATGCATATGTCTTTGGCATTAAAGTCAAGACCAAAGATATTACTTGTAAAAATGGTTATCTGAACATTCTCGAAAGCGTACTGATTCCCCCTAAGAATATGGCCGAACAAGTCAATACCAATTCGAAGATGACCATATTCTCTAAATTGTTGGAGCGTTTTTGTGCACCGTTTTATGACGCTTCCAATACGCTTCTTTACAAACAAACGCATCCTGAATTTTCTGATTCAATCTTTACAAAGAAATATTTTGCCAAATTAGGTGGAAGCTCCAAATATCCTTCAGGAGTAGGCATCAATACCGATATGCTTCTGCCATTCGATCCGGGATGGAATAGCTATACCAGTAATGCTGTGTACGCGGCACTCGAATCAGATATGGCAGCCATGTTTGTTCCAAATGATGCAGCCATGGAGAAATTTTTCAATTCCGGATCCGGTGCTGTGCTTAAAGACCGATTTAAAACATGGGACGCGATTCCTAACGAAATTCTTCCATTTTTCATCAAACGTCATATGCGTAGCTCGCTTTTGGCGTCGCTTCCAAGCGGTTTCGCTAAAATGGTGGACGAAGACAATTCGGCGTTGCCGGTTGCAGAAAGCGATATTGAAAATGTATATTTAGGATCGAACGGTGTAGTTTATGAAACAAATAAAGTTTATCCACCCGATGACTACAATTCGGTTTACGGACCAGTATTGTTGAGTGCAAACGATGCCTCACTCGAAAACAAGACCAAGATATGGAAATGGGCAATTACACAGAATGACTTCCGGTTGTATCTGAACTCCATGGTCAGCAAATATAGTTTTTTTGTACCGACTGACGAGTATTTCAAGAATTATATAGATCCTATTGCTTACGCCCAGGATGTAAATGCCGCCTTGAAATATTGGTACAACACTAAAACACAGGCTGTAAATGCAACTGTTTATGCTTATGATAAAACAACTGGAGCAATAGGTGATTCAATTTCAGTAATTACTACTACCTCTTTTCTGACCAACCGGCTTCTGGACATGCTGAATATGCACGTTGTTGTGAAAGGAGTGGAAAGCGGCAAAGGCTATTACCTGACCAAAGGTAATGTAGCATTGAAAATTACCGGTAGTGGTAGTAATATGAAAATTCAGGGTGGTGGAAATATAAGACTTAACGAAGAAGTTAATGTAAATAAAGTCTATAACCAATCGAACGGATATACTTATTTTATCGACAAACCTATTCAATCGCCACTTCAGTCGGTATTTAAAGTTTTGAGCAGCGAAGAAAAGTTCAGTTCATTCTATACACTTATCAGCGGATTCCCTGCTTCAAGTTCATCGGTAATTTTAGTAAACAAAACCAACTATTACGGTATTGACTACAATATAAAGTTCTTTAATACATTTAATTATACAGTTTATGTGCCGACCAACGCGGCTATTGACAAAGCTATCAGCGAAGGTATCATCAAACCATGGGAATCATTAGGTAGCATAGTTGGGATAAACGATATGACAAACAAAACGGAGCAATCGGCTGAAATTGAAAAACTTGAAAGATTCATTCGTTACCATTTTCAGGATAATTCGGCATTTCTTGATGGGCAATCGTATGATAACACTTACCAGTCAGCCACTATCAAAAATGACAATGATATAACACATTTTGGAACATTTAAAAACAAATATTATAAGATCGGAGTCAAATATGACGGAGACAAAGGTATGACACTTACTACAGAGAAGAATAAAGTAGCAAAAGTTGTCACCACTGACGGTCTTTACAATATAATGACACGTGATTTTGTGTTCAGCAACAAGCCCTCGGCTTATAAAAATGTTGATGGTTCCGGAACAGGCACAAGTTTTAGCTCTTCAACTATCTATACCTCGTCGACTGCTGTAATTCATCAAATTGATGCTGTATTAAATTTTGAATAACAAGAATGTCAGACATGTTGATGTGATAAAATACCGACATTAAACTTAAAATTATTTACGGATGAAATCAAATTATGCAATAACACTTCTTTTTATTTTTCTATTGCTACCTGTTTTGGCAACAAGCCAAAAAACAGGAAATGATTTAATTATACAAGGCACTGTTAATTCAAAATCGTACGGCCCGATTATTGGCGTAAGTGTAACTGAAATTGACCAAAACAACAGAGTTGTTGGAGGTAATATAACTGATATTAACGGTCATTATGTGCTAAAAGTAAAAAATACGGAGAATCAAATTGCTTTCAGCTATATGGGTTATTTAAAACAAACACGAAAGATCGGAGACTCAAAAATTATTGATATCGTTTTAGTTGAAAATCCTCATAACTTAAAAGATGTTGTAGTCACAGCAGAAGCAAAGCACAGCGAAGGTGGATTTAGTATTCCGAAACGTGAAATTTCTACTGCAATTCAAACACTTAATATGAAAGAAATTGAAGGACTACAAGTTACTTCAATTGACGAAGCACTGCAAGGACGTATTGCCGGGCTCGATATCGTTGCAAATTCGGGAGATGCCGGTAGTGGATCTTCCATGCGTATTCGTGGTGCCAGTTCAATTAATGGCAGCAGCCAGCCCCTTATTGTATTGAATGGGGTGCCTTATGAAATGCAGGTAGAGTCGAATTTTGACTATGCCAATTCGAATCAGCAACAGTTTGCCAACTTGCTTAGCATTAACCCTGATGATATCCAGGATATATCAGTGCTTAAAGACGCTGCAGCTTCGGCGGTATGGGGCTCTAAAGGTGCAAACGGTGTAATTATGATTAATACCAAGAAAGGTGTTACCGGTCCTACCCGTGTTGAATATTCTTACAGATATACAGGTACTGTTCAGCCTAAAGGTCGGACGATGCTTAACGGTGACGATTATACGATGTTGATGAAACAGGAGTTTTTCAATCCCAACCAGAATAGTGATGCTTCTGATGTGACAGAATATAATTATGATAAGTCTTTTCTTTATTACGAAGATTATAACAACAATACCGATTGGGTGGATGCTGTAACTCAGACTGGCAACATCAACGACCATTATCTTACACTTTCGGGTGGTGGCAATCGTGCAACATACCGTATCTCTGGTGGCTTTCTATCGGAGAACGGAACCATTATCGGTCAAAGCAACAGCCGTATCTCTTCGCGTTCATATCTCGACTACCGGGTTTCCGATCGTTTAAAATTTACGGCCGAACTTTCGTACACTTATTCAAACTACAACAGAAGTTACACCTTTGATTTTGGTGACAATGACAGTCCCAACGAAGATTTATCGATTCTGGGCATAGCCTATATTAAAATGCCTAACTCCAGTATTTATAAACAAGATTCAAACGGAGACAATACATCGGACTATTTTGTTACTCCAACTTCATCGAATCTAAACTGGGACCAGAAATACCTGGTAAATCCTGTTGCACTTGCCTTGTTGGCAAAAAACAATGTAAAAAACTATCGTACTTTACCTACATTCAGGTTACAATATGATTTTCTGGATCCAGAAGTTCAAACCTTACGATACAACATGTATGTATCGTTTGATATCAACAACGATAAAACATCCAAATTTTTGCCTTCAACAGTTACAAACTACAACTGGTCAGACTCGCATTATAATCGTTCCGATGGCGTTGATGAAGAAGCAGTAACTATTCAAACTGACAATAACATTGCATGGGTTCCCAATTTGGGCAATAAAGATCACAATTTATTGCTGTACGCATCATTCCAAACCACCGAAGGCCGTTCAAGCAAGCAAAATATAGTATCTTACGGATTAATTTCGGACGATGCCACCGATGCTTCCAACCAGGCATATCTCTCTAGCGCAACTACCTCTCGTGGACACTGGAGATCGATGGGTTTATTGGCACGGATGCACTATGCATACAAAGGCCGTTACATTATTGATGGAACACTTCGTCGTGATGGTAGTACAAAATTTGGAAATGGTAAAAAATGGGGAAATTTCCCGGGTGTTTCATTGAAATGGATTATATCCGATGAACCTTTTATCAAAAAGAACGCAGACTGGTTGAGTACATTTGCCTTACGTCCGGGTTGGGGTGTGGCAGGAAACCAACCTTCAGACGACTATTTGTATTACAGCCGTTATAAAACCGATGGCAGCTATTCAGGAATGAATGTTGAGATCCCTACATCGCTTCAGCTGAAAAATCTGAAGTGGGAAACGACTTCTTCACTCAATTATGGTTGCGACCTGGGACTCTTCAACGATAAAATTCTTATCGACATGAACTTGTACCATAAACGCACCAATGATATGCTTTTTAAGGATGTTTCAATTCCAAACTCTTCAGGTTTCAGCACTTTGAGTTATCTGAATGCAGGAACTATGGATAATGACGGTTGGGAGATCAACCTATATGCAGATAAAATTATTAAAACTAAAAATTTTAGCATAGATTTCAGATTCAATTTTGCCAATTCCACCAATACCATTGTAAGTCTGGACGATAAGATACTAAAGACTTACAATAGTGAGTATGACTATAAGAACGGTACCTATCTGACCCGTATTCAGGAAGGAAATTCATTTGGATCGATCTATGGATTTAGATATAAGGGTGTATACCAATATGACGAATACGCAGCAGGTGACCAGGAGGATGCACCGGTTGCCCGAGATGCTTCCGGTGAAGTTATCACAGACGAAAAAGGTAATCCACTGCCTATGTATTTTAACTATTCAGGTCGAAACGGTGGATCAAAATATAAATTCAGGGGAGGTGATGCCAAATATGAAGACATCAACCACGATGGGAATATTGACGAACTTGACATTGTTTATTTGGGCAATTCAAACCCAAAACTTGTCGGGGGGTTTGGGCCTACTTTCCGATACAAGAATTTATCATGCACCATGACATTTAACTTCCGTTATGGAAATAAGATTGTAAACTACGCACGTATGTTATCCGAAAATATGTATTCTACAAATAACCAGAGTACAGTTGTAAACTGGCGTTGGAGAAAAGATGGTGATGTTACCAGTATTCCAAGAGCTTTATACAATTATGGGTATAACTGGTTGGGTAGTGACCGTTTTGTTGAAGATGGCTCGTTTGTCAGATTTAAATATCTCACTTTAAACTACTCGATTCCAAAAGCGAAATTAAAAGCTTTTAGAATTGACAAAATGAATTTATATATGTCTTTTAACAATTTGTTTGTACTGACCAAATATTTAGGTGTTGATCCCGAGGTTGGCTATGGCTCACTTGGAATCAGTAAAGATGAGGGACAAACTCCGCGTTCAAAAGACATGACATTGGGTGTAACAATTGGATTATAAGCATAAAAGATATGAAAAAAATATTGATATTATTCTCGATTTTATTGGTGTTTTGTACGCTGGGTTGTAAAGACTGGCTCGATATTAAACCTGAAAGTGAAACTGTACTTGAAGATTACTGGCAAACCGAATCACAGGCTACCTCAGTTTTGGCCGGCTGTTACCGCGGTTTGATACGCGATGACGCCATCGCACGTATGATGGTGTGGGGCGAACTCAGATCCGACAATATTGTTATGGGAAACAGTATAGCTGGTGACATGTATAGAATATTGACAGTCAACATAACCCCAACAAACAGCTATGCCGATTGGTCGAAATTTTATGAGGTTATCAACTATTGCAACACATTTTTACATTATGCCCCTTCTGTGGTAAATAAAGATCAGAATTTCACCGAAACAAAGCTGCATACACTCGAAGCCGAAGCTTATGCACTCAGGGCATTGAGTTATTTTTATCTGGTGCGTGCATTTCGCGATGTTCCTCTAACCACAGAGCCAAGCATTAGCGACGATCAGGTTTATGACATACCAAAATCGAGTGATAGTGTTGTGATTAAACAAATAATCAAAGACCTGCAATACGCGCGCTTGTATGCTAAAACGGATTACGAAAATGCCTTGTATGACAAAGGACGTATTACCCTGAGAGCCGTAAATTCCATCCTGGCCGATGTGTATCTCTTGGATCAACAATATGACAATTGTATAAGTATGTGTAACGAAATTTTAAACGATAATACACTGAAAATGGTTACAGGTGCAAATCTGCTGACTGATGTATTCTACACCGGTAACAGTACCGAAAGCATTTTTGAACTTCAGTTTGATAAAGACGTACAATACAATAATTTGGTAAAAAATATGTATGGAGTTGAAGGCGCACGCACTGGCAATTGGAGTTATGCATACTATCTCGGCCCGAACGGCACAAGCAGTCCGTTCAACTATTTGCCCAGTACCTTGAATGAAAGTGCAAATGATTTGCGTGAAAAAAATTTCTTTGGTACCGCGACCAATGGTGATGGATATTGTATCTATAAATATGCGCTGATTAAATGTATCGAAAACACAGATGAAACAGTAACTCCTATTTATCGCACTACAAGCACAACACCCAATTGGATTGTCTACCGCTTGCCGGATATCATACTTATGAAAGCCGAAGCACTTGTGCAGTTGGATCGCGACGACAACGACCTTAAAGAGGCTCTCAATCTCGTAAATATGACTTATATGCGTTCGAATCTTACAGCCGACTCGCTGAAGTTTGAAAATTATCCGGATAAAAATTCCATGAGTGAATTGGTCTTACGTGAACGTCAGAGAGAATTGCTTTTCGAAGGAAAACGTTGGTTCGACCTTATGCGTGTAGTACGCAGAAGCAATGATGCAACATCGATTTTGAAATATATAAGTCCAAAACTTACCGGCGATAATATGCAGGTAAAAAAGATGTCGGTAATCGATGGTTTATACATGCCTATTTTACAATCACAAATCGATATTAATCCTCTTTTGATACAGAATCCTTTTTATGAAGACACAGATGTTTCAACTTCAAATTGATATGTACACCATGAAAATAAATTTAAACATAAAAATGACGCATAAATTAGTTGTCATTTTTTCGGTAATATCAATAGTTCTAAGTGGGCTATTCACTTCCTGTGAAATTGATGATAATACTGTGGTTGTATCTACTTTCACACAGGAAATGATGGGAGAATATTTAGAAAAACGCCCAAGCGAATTTTCTGAGTTTACCAAACTGTTGGATACAACCAAAGTAATGTCGTTGATTAAGGCATACGGAGAATATACCATGTTTGTTCCAAACAACGATGCCATGAAAGCCTTTTATGCCAGTTCCGGACGTAGTTCACTGGATCAATATCCACTTGATACACTAAAAAAGATGGCATATGACCATTTGATTAAAGGATATGAAATTACCAGTGATGAATTTACTGATGGGTTAATGCCCTATCTTACCATGAGTGGCCGTTATATCGAAACATCCTCAGCCGCCGAAGACGGAGCGTATGCATTTTATATCAATGAGACTTCGAAAGTCCTGACCAAAAACATTCTTGTCAGCAACGGAGTAATTCACGTAATAAACAAAGTTCTGGTACCATCAGTGCTGACGCTCGATCTGGCCATTGCTGCCGATCCTAAATTTGCACTTTTTTATAAAGCCCTTGTAGCTACAGGATTGATTACTAAAATTCAGGCTATTCGCGATGATACTTACGATCCTGATACATATGCATATCTCGATGTAAATTACTATCAGGGAAGTGGTTCGAGAGATGAAATTCCCGAATCGCGTAAATATGGCTTCACGGCCTTTATGGAAAGCGACTCAACTTATGCAAACGTGTACAATATCAAGACGCTGGACGAGTTGAAAGCATATGCCGCAGCCAATGTTTACAACGAAGATCCGACAGATGCCAATGTTACGGATGTAACAGACTCACGCAACAGCCTTTATAAATTTATTGCTTATCATCTTATAAATAAAAAGTTACCATACGTTAAGCTTATAGATATGTATGATACTGGTCATATGATCAATACATTTGATATGTATGAATACATTGAGACAATGGAACTTTACACTTTGCTTGAGGTAAAAAAAGAAAGAGCTTCAGGTGGACTGGATTTTATCAATAAATCGACAGAAACCGGTGAATCGGTACAGATTGTAAATACCTACAAGGATAAAGATGCCCTAAACGGGGTATATCATGAAATCGACAAAATGCTGATTTACAATACAAGTGTAGCCGGCGAAATGTCGAGTAAGCGTTTGCGCATGGATGCAGCGTCTTTCTTTCCGGAATTCACAAACAACAATATGCGCATTTATGATGTTGCTACACCGCGCTCATGGGTTTATCCTCCGGGTTACATTTCACGTCTGACTTATTCTGATGGTACCTATTTTTCATATTCAAACGCTTACGGTGGTTATCTCGACTATGAGGGTGATGAAATCTTTCTGAAAGGTCTCTATGATTTCGAACTCGAAACACCGGCTATTCCGGCTGGAACATACGAAGTACGTTTCGGCTACCAGCCGACAGGTGCCCGTGGTGCAGCGCAGCTTTACTGGGATGGCGAACCTTGTGGTATTCCACTCGATTTACGTATTCTCGCTAACGACCCGCTTGTAGGCTGGGTCGATCCCGGAACAGACACTGAAGATCCGTACGGCTATGAAAATGATAAAATGTTGCGCAACCGTGGGTATATGAAAGGCCCAAGTACGTATAAAGATGTAATTGACAGATGGTACGGACTGAAAATAGCCCGTCATAGTACAGCTTCGTTGCGCAGGATTCTGGGTACATACACATTCCCGAAGGCAGGTACACATATTTTTACTGTGAAGGCTGTTCGCGAAGGTCAGTTTATGCTCGATTTCCTTGAATTTGTACCAGTTGAAGTCATTGAAAATGAAGATACTGAATAAAGAATCGTTATTCATCCAATAAAACAAAGGAAAAAACATTCCAATAAAATTGAATTAAAATGAAAAACAAATATATTATATTCACCTTATTTCTTGCCGTCTTCATGGCTACAGCCTGCAGTGATGTATGGGATGAACATTACAAAAGTTATTCGGAAATAAAAAGTAATCTGAATTTGTACGAATATATCAAAAGCCAGTCCGATCTCAGCACGTTTGCTCAAATGATAGAAAAATCGGGCTACGATTCCATACTCAGCAATAGCCAGTCATATACTGTTTGGGCTCCTGTAAACTCTGCGCTGACTGATATTGATATGACAGATACCGTTCTGGTAAAGAATTTAGTGAAAAACCATATTTCAAGATTTTTATACCCGACTTCCGACATTGAAACCAAGACAATTTATATGCTCAGTACCAAATTTGTGGTATTCAAACAGGCCGGTACGGGGTATACTTTCGGTGGTAAAAATCTGTCAACCAGCAATACTGCGATGGCCAACGGTATTGTCCATACCATTGATGGTTATGTTCCTTATTTATATAATATATGGGAATTTATCGGACGGACTGCCGGACTTGACTCTTTGAAATCTTTCCTTTATTCTCAAAGCGATTATGTTTTTGACGAGAAAGCTAGTGTAGAAATTGGCACAAATGCACTGAATCAGGCAATTTATGATTCGGTTCTTGTCTTCTCGAATTCGGTTTTGGATAAAATTGGTCAGCTTCAGATAGAAGACAGTATTTATGCTGCAATTTTGCCGGATAATAATGCATGGACGAAAATTTACAATCAAATACAATCAAACTACAAAACGCTCAATAAATCAGGAGGTGCAGAGGCACAACGTCTTTACACACAATGGGCCATTGTCGAGAATCTCGTTTTCCGAATTCCTGATATGCAGACCGATCCTCTGAGCGCAGATTCGTTATTTTCTACAAGTGGTTCATTATTTAATCCTTCAACTTATCTGTTCGAAAACTCTACAAAAAACACTTTAAGTAACGGATTTGCCTACATCACCGATTCATTACGCTTCAGAGCCTCGGATGCGTGGCAAAAACCTATTACCGTGGAAGCTGAAGATTCAGAATATGGACGTACAACCGCCAACTCAAATCTTTTTATCCGTTCGGGTTTAGGTTCGGCTTATACTGTTTCAGAAAATAAATACCTTGTGAGCGAACCAACAAGCGTTAGTAAAGGATCGCCTAACTCGGTAACATTTCCTTTGCCCAATACTCTGTCGGGTAAATATCGCATTTACTGCGTATTTCTTCCTTCGAGTATAATCTCGGCAACGGATGCCCGTCAATACAAAGTCAAGTATAATCTTTCGTATTTGAACAGTGCGGGCATTCAGGTTAACGATGCCGCTATCACATTAACAAACACTATTGCTACCACAACAGGAGCTGTTGCTGGAATTTTTTGGACTGATGCATCGGTTGTTACCAAAATGTTTGTAACTCAGATTGAATTTCCTTATTGTAACATTATGTCTGAAGAATCTACAAATTCAGATATAACCGTAAAACTAAAGGTTGAGAATGCAGCATTAATCACTGAAACCGTGAAATATGACCGCACATTGCGAATAGATTATATCATCTTAGAACCTGTACAATAATATGAATAATAAAAACAGAATGTCGATGAAAAAGTTAATATATGAATTTGAAATGAATAAAATCAATCTGTTGCACATGTTTCATGCGGTATTTTTCATCCTGCTCATGGTTGGTTGGCAAGAAGCTTCTGCAGAAGGAAGTGGAAATCCTTCTGCGGGGAGCCATACTTTAAATGGGGTGGTGCGGGATGCTTATTCGAAAAAACCTTTGAATGCGGTACAGATCAAGACCCTCAATGCTGAAAATTCGGCTGTTTCGAACGAAGAAGGACAGTTTAGTATCAAGCTCAATTCCGCTGAAGGAGTACTTGTTGCAGTAGCTTACGATTACAATATCCGGCAATTGGCAGTACGAGGAAATGATTCGATAGTAATAGATTTATACCCTGACAATTTCAGCAACTATTATTTGCTGGTCGAAGGCATCAAAGGCAGTGCTGATAATCTTACCAGTCCTTTCTCGTTGAAATCTGTTACAGGTTCTAACCAGTCGGGTGCTATTACTGCTGACAATATTATTCAGGAAACAATGGGCGGAGATTTGCGCGCTATTAATCGTTCGGGAGTTGCCGGTATGGGAGCTTCATTGTTTGTACGCGGTATCAATACACTTAATATAAATGCGCAGCCGCTGTTTGTGGTGGATGGCGTTATCTGGAATAATCAATCCGGTCAGACTTCCATTCATCAGGGTTACATTGCCAATCCATTGGATATTATTGATGTAAATGACATTGAAAATATTACTTTACTCAAGGACGGAGTATCTATTTACGGTAGTAAGGCTGCAAATGGAGTAATTCTGATTAAAACAAAACGTGGTTCGAATACAGTTACCAAAATCGACCTGAATATCGTTACCAGCATTTCCACTCAACCAAAATCAATTCCTGTAATGGATGCAACGCAATATCGCACATATGTATCAGAATTGATTAAAACGGCCGGACTCAGTAACGAAGAAATCGACCAATTGCCTTATCTCAACGATAATCAGGCCCGTTCGACGTATCTTACCTATCACAACAATACCGATTGGAGTAACCAGGTTTATCAGACCGGTTTTTCGAAAAGTTATTCTATCAATGTAAATGGTGGTGACGAAAAAGCCTTGTATTACCTTACTCTCGGTTATACCAGCAATACAGGAGTTGTAAAATCAACCGATATGGAGCGTTACAATATCCGTTTGAATGCGGATATTAAGATGACTGAGAAAGCAGGACTGGGTTTAAATGTGGGCTTTTCCCGCATCGACCGTAACATGATTGACGATGGCGTGAATTCTTATTCTTCTCCTACCTGGATCAGTCTGATAAAATCTCCTTTATTGTCTCCTTACAACTATACTTCACTGGGTTCAAAAACGAGTGAATACACTTATTATGACATTTTTAATGTGGGTAATCCCGGTGGCATTATTGAAAATTCGAACAATACGATGAAGAAAAATAGTTTCAATATCACCCTGAAACCAACTTATCAACTAAGCCCGGAATTGCTTATCAGTGAACAATTCGACTACAGCATTAACAAAACGAACGAGGATTATTACAGACCCTATCTGTACGCCGCTCCTATTACAATTGAAGGAATTGGTGAATCGGAAAATGCCCGGATGAGTCAGGTTATCCGTAATAATTCTATTTTCAGTGATACCCGTCTGAGCTATTCTCATAAGTTCAATACTTTCCATGCACTGAATGTTATTCTGGGTTCTAGATTTATTTTTAATTCTTTAGAATCAGACTATGTCGAAGGCCATAATTCGCTTTCTAATTCGTCGGTTAATCTGCCTGGAAGTTTCAAAAATCTGAAAACAGATGGTGTCAACGATTTGACCAAATCGTTATCGCACTATGTAAATGTCGATTATAGTTTCAACAACAAATATTTCCTGAATACAGCCATGTCAATCGATGGGTCATCACGTTTTGGCCGTGAAACTCAGGATGGATTTCACATGTTTGGTCATAGCTGGGGTGTCTTTCCATCTATCAATGGTGCCTGGTTGCTCTCGTCCGAAAGTTTCATGAAAAACGCAAAAGCCATTAACCTACTCAAACTTCGTGCAGGGTTCGGGCTCACCGGCAACGATGACATTCCCAATTATCAAAATGATGTGTACTTTACTTCAATCCGCTTTCGCGATGTTGCCAATGGTGCAGTGCTTGTCAACCTTGCAAATCCTGAAATTCAGTGGGAAACCACTCGGAAAGCAAATCTCGGAATCGACATGTCGGTACTTAACGACAGGTTGCTTTTTAATGTTGATATCTATTCTTCGCTCACTAAAAATTTGCTTACGAAACGTCAGTATCAGGATGTGGCCGGTTTGAATTACTATTGGAGCAATGGGGGCGAATTGTCTAACAATGGCGTTGAATTATCGGTAAATGCAAAAATTCTGAATATCAACAAATTTGGTTGGGAATTTGGAGTGAGTGCCGGTCATTACGTCAACAAGATCACCAGTCTGCCTGATGATTTGTACAACAGTCTGAGTGCATTAGGTGTAAATGGTTATACTACTGACGTTTACGATGGAGAGGTACTTACAGCAGTTGGTCAACCGGCCGGAGTATTTTACGGATACAAAACGCAGGGCGTTTTTTCTACCAGAGAAGAAGCAGAAGCAGCTGATTTGAAAATCCAGAACAGCGATGGAACATACAGTACTTTTGGTGCAGGTGATATGATTTTCGAAGATGTTGCTGATGCCAACGGGGTGAAAGACGGCATTATCAATGCCAACGATAAACAGATTATTGGTAATCCCAATCCTGATTTATATGGAACAATTACCAATAAGTTCAATTACAAGAAATTGACTCTTAAAACTTTATTCACTTATTCATACGGAAATGATGTGTATAACTATCAGAGGAGTCAGCTTGAAGCAGGCAAAGATTATAGCAACCAGTCGACAAGACTGAACAACCGCTGGACCAGTGAAGGCCAGATAACTTCTCAGCCAAAAGCTGTATATGGAGATCCTATGGGTAATGGGCGTTTTTCAGACAGATGGATTGAAGACGGATCGTATATCCGTCTGAAAACATTATCGTTATCATACGACATTCCGTTTAGCAGTAAATTCCTCGATCATCTGAATATTTGGGTTTCGGCCAATAATTTGTTCACACTGACTAACTATTTGGGAGCCGATCCAGAGTTTTCATCAGAAAACGGCATTCTATATCAGGGTGTGGATGCCGGATTGCTTGCTCAGTCACGTAGTTTCTCTTTCGGCCTGAAATTTGGTCTGTAAATACATTAGCTAATAAAATAATGAAGAAAAAGATGAAAAGAACATGTAATATATTGTTATTAATGTTTGTATTAATACTAACATTGTTTCTGGCAAGTTGCAATGGTTTACTCGATGTTGACTCAAAACGATTGGTTACGGATGAAGAATTCGGCCATTCGTCCAACGATTCGCTTTATTCAACATTCGGTATTTTGTCGCAGCTGCAAAAGTTGGCCGACAGCTACGTGTTGTTGGGTGAATTACGAGGCGATTTGTTGGATGTAACCGACATATCGGATTTGGATCTGAAAGAAATCAACAATTTCAGTATCAGTAGCGATAATTCTTATGCAAAGATCAATGACTATTATGCTGTTATCAACAATTGTAATTATATGCTCCAAAATTTGGACTCATCGGTGGTCAATAATGGTGAAAAGCGTAATCTGAGCCAGTATGCGGCTATTAAATCCATTCGTGCATGGACATACATGCAGATAGCACTAAATTTTAAAACTGCCAAATTTTACGATAAAGCTATCCTTACGGTGGAAGATAGCAAACAAACTTATCCCGAATATACTTTTGATGAACTGGCCGATATTCTGATTAGTGACCTCGAACCGCTAAAAGATGTTGACTTTCCGTCAATCGGTTATATCGGTTCATACAATACCAGCTATTCCTATTTTCCAATTCGCTTTTTGCTGGGTGATTTGTATCTTTGGAAAGGTGATTATCTGAATGCTGCCCGTGAATATTATGAGCTTATGTATAAAGACCGTCTAACGGTGAACAAAGGATATACATCGAGCTGGCAAACAGAAAATAATACAATCGGCACAACGGCTAATCTGAATTGGTTCTATGCTTTTATCGGAAGTGCTGAAGTAATTACCACCATCACTTGCCCTACTCAATATGGTCAGACGTTTAATCTGGACAGTCTGAACATGCAACATAAAATTGTTCCTTCGGCGTTGGCGATCAGCAACTGGGACAACCAGACTTATTTTCTGAATGAAGCTTCAAATACTCAGGGCGATTTGCGTAAATACGGTTCACTCTGGTGGAAAAACGAGGTTACTTCGAACTCTACCAAAACAACTACATATGTAAAAGGAGACGATGTCGCAGATCCATATTATATCATGAAATATATGATGTACAGTCAGAATGTTGTTGTTTATCGTACTGCTTTATTATATCTCCGCTATGCTGAAGCTGTCAACAGACTCAACAAACCCAATTTAGCTTACGCAGTACTCAAATCGGGACTCAACAACGTGAACTACTACGATAAAAAGATTTTCACCCAATCGGAAAAAGACTCCTTGTCGAACGAGTTTATGAATTTTGCCGATACACGTTTTTCATATAATACGGGAATCCGTATGCGTGGATTGGGCAATGAAGTCAAGGATACCACTTTCTATCGTTTTGAAACCCAGGCTACCATGCAGGATTCGGTCCTTTATGTCGAAGACCTGATTCAAAAAGAATTAGCACTTGAAACAGCTTTTGAAGGAAATCGATTTCATGATTTGATGCGAATTGCTTTAAGAAGAATTAAAAACGGTGAAGGAGATGCTTCATATTTGGCCAATCTGGTATCTGCAAAACATGTAGGAGACGAAGCTGCTATAAAAGCGATATTGATGAATACTGATAATTGGTATATCAAGAAATAAAGTATTAAGTAAAACCTTAATCACTTCGGGTCAATTTACTTTGACTTGGGATGGAATCAGGATTAATTATGAAAAAAAACAAATTTTACAAGATTAGATCACAATTTTCTCTTTTAATGTATTCGATAATAACTATTTGTTTTCTTTTTGTTATTGTTGTTTCTGTCAGTGCAATAGATAATGGACTGGCTAGAACTCCCCCAATGGGTTGGAATAGTTGGAATAAATTTCATTATGACATTAATGAAACGATCATCAAGAAAGTGGCCGATTCATTTGTATCAAAAGGGCTTAAAGATGCTGGATATACATATATCATTATTGACGATGCCTGGCAATCAGGACGAGATAAAAACGGAAAAGTTTTAGCCGATCAAATTAAATTTCCTTCAGGGATTAAAGCTCTTGCAGATTATATTCATTCCAAAGGATTGAAATTTGGGATTTATACAGATTGTGGGAATAAGACCTGCGGAGGATATGAAGGCAGCTTAAATTACGAGCAATCTGATGCCAATACCTATGCAGAATGGGGAGTGGATTATGTGAAAGAAGATTGGTGCAACACCTCCGGACTTGATGCTCAAACGCAATATAAAATAATGAGCGATGCTTTGGATGCGACCGGCAGGCCCATTTTACTGAGCCTTTGCGAATGGGGATTAAGTAGTCCCTGGTTATGGGCAACAAAGGTGGGTAACATGTGGAGATCAACCGCTGATATTGCCGATTGCTGGGATTGTACAGAGGGTAACTTATTGGGATGGACTGTTATCCTGGAACAAAGTGTTAACCTGGCACCTTTTGCCGGACCGGGACATTGGAACGATCCTGATATGCTTGAGGTTGGCAATAGCGGACTTACGTTAACCGAAAGCATATCGCATTTTTCTATGTGGTGTATGCTTGCGGCTCCTCTTATTGCAGGCAATGACATTTCAACCATGAACAATAACATCAAGGATATCCTTACTGCACCGGAATTAATTGCTATTGACCAGGATTCATTGGGACTGCAAGCAACAAGGATCAGAAATGCTGGTGGATTACAGGTATGGCAAAAACCTTTAAATGACGGTTCTATCGCTGTTGCCCTGTTAAATCTTTCAGCAAACAATAATTCAATGCTTGTTACTTGGAAGGATCTTGGCCTTGAGGCTGGTGAAGCTACTGTACGCGATTTGTGGAGCAGAACAGACTTAGGTATGTATAAGGATACCTTTAAAGTTATTGTTCCAACACATGGAATTTTTGTTGTTAAAATAAATGGGCAAAGACAAAAAGTTTCAAAACTCATACTTAATGATACCATCCTGTCAATTAATAATGGAAACAGCGCAATTCTTTCTGCAACTGTAGTACCGGCAACTAAAATTCTTAGGTGCATTTCTTCAAATCCATCCATTGCTGATGTTACTGTTACAGCTGCAAACAAATATAGCATCACAGCTTACAATACCGGTAATTGCGTGATTCATGTAATTACCGCCGACAAATCCGATACGGTAACGTGCGAGGTTGAGGTTGTTCCGAGTGATTTACCTGTACCCTGGACATTCAATGATATTAATGAAAAAGTAGGATCGGCAGTGTTTAAAAATAACACTTTTACGATTGTTGGTGGGGGAGTTGATATTTGGAGTCAATCTGACCAGTTTGCATTTTTAAACGTGGATACATGCAATTCCCAATCTCTTTCAGCAAGGGTCATTTCCCAAACAAATACCGATCAGTGGGCAAAAACCGGTTTAATGTTTCGCGAATCTGCAAATGCCAATAGCAGCTTTGCAATGCTAATAGTCACTCCGAGTAACGGATTACACTTTCAATATCGTGATGGAACTGGAAATGATTGCAACGATGTAAGTTACGGAAATTGTACATTGCCGGTTTATTTAAAACTGGACAAAATTGATTCTAGCTTTATTGCCTATAAATCTTCAGACGGAATCAATTGGACAACCCTTGGTAATTACATAAACAAGAATTTTAACAAAAAATTTAAATTGGGACTTCTGGTAAATAGTCATAACTCATCGACTATTGGGCGTGCAAACTTCAACAGTGTTAAAATAACTCCGTTGGGAAATTCCGTTTCGTCAATAGCTTCGATAAATGAAACTGAAAATGTTGTGAGCGTATGCCCAAACCCTTTAAATAATGATGTACTAAATGTTCAAATTAACAAATATAGTTTAATTAATAAGGTTAATATGTCGTTAATGGATATACAAGGTAGGGTGCTATATAGTAAAAAAAACTGCCCCCAATCATTTTCAATTAATATGAATGGTTATCCTTCGGGTATATATATGATTTCTACTTTAATAAATAAAACCATATATAAAAATAAGATCATAAAGAATTAGACGAATTTACGTACTTGTATGCACCTAAGGTTGAGATTGAAAAACCGGTTCAGGAATTAAAGGTATTTGCGAAAAACGAATCTGATATTTTAGCGATAATCAACTATGACAATAAATAATATCAATTACTTATATAAATTCTTAAAAGAATTAATATGAGAGAAAATAAATTATTAATAAAAATTATATTCCAGTTAACAGCGTTAGTAATATTCCCTTTTATTGTTAATGCCGGTGATCTTGAAACAGACATTCAAAATATAATCAATCAGATGACTCTGGATGAAAAAGAAAAAATGTGTTTTGGGAACGGCAGCATGGATGGAGGCGAATGCGATAGGTTGAGTATAGGTCCATTAAGAATGTGTGATGGACCACTGGGCGCAAAAAGGACAACGCCGTCCACAGGTTTTGGTTCCGGCATGATCATGGCACAAACATGGAATGAAGCTCTCCTATACAATGTTGGTGTTGTTTTAGGAGAAGAGACCAATGCAGGTGGGGGAGATATGCTTTTGGGCCCTGGAATAAACATTATACGGGATCTTGTATGTGGGCGGTCATTTGAATATTTTACGGAAGATCCTTATTTGAACGGGAAATTAGCTGTCAAATATGTACAAGGTGTACAAAGTCAGGGGGTAGCAACAACCATCAAGCACTTCATTGCTAATAACCAGGAAAATAACAGAGAAGGTGCAAGTTCTAACATGAATGAGCGTACGATGAGAGAGATCTATCTTCCAGGATACGAAATGGCCATTAAAGAAGGTGGTGCGTGGGCAGTTATGACAGGATGTAATTTAATTAACGGTGTGGAATGTGCCGGTACTCCTCTTTTACGGAGCATCTTAAAAGATGAATACGGATTTAAGGGCATTACACTAACAGATTGGAGCGGGATAATGGGACATAATACAGAGTCGGCAGCCGTTGCCGGAATGGATCTGTCAATGCCTAATGCCACTGTTTATGACAATTTAGCTGAAGCTGTCGCGGGGGGAACTCTGAGCTTGTCGGTTCTGGATGAAATGGTACGGAGAATATTGCGGGTTTCTTATTGGAGTGGTGTATCCGGATGGGGGCTTACATCTCTTGCCGGATCAAAAAATACGACTGCTCACCAAGCTGTAGCACGCGAGGTTGCCAACGAAGGTATAGTCTTGTTAAAAAACAACAACAATATTTTACCGCTAAACAAAGATAGTATTAAAACTGTCTGTCTTACCGGTAGAAATGTTACAACAGAACATTGCGCAGGTGGAGGTAGCAGTGGTACAACTGTTCCTTATGAAATAAATCCATTGGAAGGATTGCAAAGTATTGGTGGCTTAACGATCAATCGCCAGACAACGCAAGCCGGTGCAGTTGCTGCTTCCAAAACTTCTGATGTTACTATTGTAGTCACAGGTTTCCAACATGCAGAACCATATACCGGTGGGGATACAGAAGGAAGTGACAGGACCAATCTGGCTTTTCCTCAAGCAGATATAAATTTGATCAATGCTGTTGCCGCTGTTAGCAAAAAAGTTATTGTTGTTGTAATGGGAGGGCCCGAGGAAATAAGGGATTGGGTTGATAATGTACAAGCTGTTGTTTATACTGCTTATCCGGGAATGGAAGGTGGATATGCTATTGCCGATATTTTATTTGGAAATGTCAATCCTTCCGGAAAACTCACTGTTAGCTGGCCTAAAAGAGATAAGGATCAACCTTCTTTTTCAACCAGAAATGCTTATAATAATAATTATACTGAAGGTCTCTATGTCGGTTATAGAGGTTACGAGAAAAATTCAGTTGTGCCGGAATTTGCCTTCGGACACGGTTTATCCTATACTACATTTCAATATAGTAATTTGCAAATAACGCCTTCTACATATAATTGTACAGATACTGATTCGGTATCTGTAACAGTAGATGTTAAAAATACAGGAATTACGACAGGAAAAGAAATCGTGCAGTTATATGTAAAAGAAATAAAATCGGCCTTGGGTACACCTGTTACCGAATTAAAAGATTTTAACAAAATCTCTTTATCGCCGGATGAAACAAAAACGGTAATATTCAAACTTGGTAGTCGTGCTTTTTCAAATTGGTGGAAAGGTTATGGGTGGTATGCTGAGCAAGGAGATTTTGCCATTAAAGTAGGAAGTGCCTCTGATGATATCAGATTAAGCGATACTGTTACCTTACTGAATTCGACTGCGGTCCCGGCTATAGTTCCGGATACAATACCACCGGCTGTAGTTAACCTTGCGCTAAATAAACCTGTAACAGTTTCTTCTACTGAAAAATTGGAAGTTCCTGCTTCTTTTGCTGTTGATGGTCTACTTAGCACAAGATGGTCCAGTGCAACAGGAAAAACGACCCCTGAATGGATTTGTGTTGATTTACAGCAGACCTATCAGATCAGTAGTGTTCAATTAACCTGGGAAACGGCTTGTGCGTCGGCATACAAGATACAAGTTTCAGAAGATTCAATTAACTGGTCAACGATATACAACACCACAACCGGAGATGGTGGAACGGATATCATTTCAGGATTATCAGGTGTAGGCAGATATATTCGTATGTATGGAACTACAAAACTACATCCTGAGTATGGTTATTCACTCTGGGAGTTTGCAGTATATGGAAGTCCTGTTTCGCAAGCGCCCTATGGTGGTACTCGATGGACAATACCCGGGACTATTGAAGCAGAAAACTACGATACCGGTGGTGAAGGTGTCGGGTACCATGATTCAACGAGTGGAAATGCCGGAGCTTTGTACCGAAATGATGATGTAGACATACAGAGTACCAGTGATATTGGAGGTGGTTATAATGTATGTTCTGTTACTAACGGAGAATGGTTGAAATATAGTGTATTTATTCCTAGTCCCGGCACTTACGATTTAGAGATGAGAGTAGCCCGTCTGCCTGAAGGAAATTCAAGCTTACATGTTGAATGTGATGGCAATGATATTACGGGACTTATGTCTGTACCAAGCACAGGAGATTGGCAGGCATGGACAACTATAACAAAAACAGGGATATATCTAAACACGATCAATCAAACGATTAAACTCTATTGTGATGAAGGTTATTTTAATATTAACTGGCTTAAATTTAGCGTAAATACTACAATAAATATTTCAACAGCTTCTGGTATTGAAAAAGAAGTGAAGCTATATCCCAATCCGGCAAAGAATGAATTAGTGATAGGACTACCTGAGCCTGCTGATCATATTCGTACAAATTTATATTCAATCATAGGGAAACAAATAGCAACTTTCAATTTCTGTAATTCTAAGTTATGTAAGATGGATATTTCAAAGCTAAACAAAGGTGTTTATTGTATAGAATATGAAGCTGGAAACAAACTAGGTTCTTTTAAATTTATTAAAGATTGAATTTTTTAAGTGATCATTTTTTTGCCTTTTTTAAGCAAATTATAGTTGTAGCTTTTTTAATGCCTTAATCATATAATTGTTAATCTAAAAAAAAAATCATGAGAAACATCAACTATTTACTGGCGCTATTTTTGCTGATTTTTGTCAATGTCAATGTAGTTTTGGCAGCAAACAATTACAAACTGCATGCCTATGGCAATTCAGATTCGGATGCAAGTGCCTTGGTAACTGCCGGTACGTACGCAGATGCGGCAACGGCACAGAAAGCAATTTATCACTATGATGTTGCTTCTCCCTGGAAATTCGGCACTTATGAATCTGCAACTCAAAAATTCTTTATCTATACAGCCGATAATGCGACATGGAAAGACGGGGCACAATGGCAAACATTAAATGATGGTACGTCACCGTTGGTTTGGGATGGACATTCCTTTCAACATAATAACGGTTTCTCACCGGTTATTTTCTTTGTTGCACCCGATGATGCCATTTACAAAGTAAATACGACTTTTGAGTATCAGAGTGGAAATGGAGACACTCAGGGATCTACTCTTTTTCAATTTAAAGCAAATGATGGCTCATCGGTTGTAAATATGAATTTCGGAGCAAATTATACTGCGAATGATAGAACACATGCCTCTGATTTCTTTGT
>Ga0209123_1000822_pt1 | contig 35697 bp, 29 predicted proteins | sample BarGraIncu00431A_FD_184500 | JGI IMG/M metagenome (GOLD analysis project Ga0209123, IMG submission 184500) | Arctic peat soil microbial communities from Barrow, Alaska, USA - Barrow Graham LP Incubations 004-31A (SPAdes) (version 2) | ecosystem: Environmental > Terrestrial > Soil > Wetlands >... | reverse complement strand
CAACCTATGACAAAGGTTTTACTCCTTAATCAGGAACAGAAAAATTTGGCAAAATTATTTGATTTCTAATTTGGGTGTCCCTGTGACCAAAACAGGAAAAAGTATTTCTCGGAGATTTACGAATAATCATATAAACTTTTATCCCAAAAAATCACAGGACTGGCACTTAGGACACATACAATTATCCACAATTTTGTGGCATAAACTCTCATTTACCTTTTCTATCGTCATTTTCGTTTTGTTTTTTGACATAAAAATTAGAAAAGTAATGTAACTACATCTACTTTTCTTACTCTATGCTATTTCCTTTTATTAATCTTCAGTATTTTATTCTCTTGTCAAAAATTTCGGAACATTACCTGTCAACAATTTTAATATATTACCGGTTCCTCATCACTATAAATCTATTACATTTATTGTTCTCGCTGAATCTTTGCTGAAATTCAAACGTCCTTTAATTTTCACGAATCTTAAATTTTCGTTATAGTTTTTATTTATGACATGAAAATAAATAGTATCTTTTATGCATTCAGTCATCTTCAATTTTAATAAACCAGAATTTGTTTTTGAATTCTCCAAAGTTATAATAGAATCTCCAGATACATACCATTTTTGATAAAAGGCACTACTTGGATGATATAGATTATCCTCCTGAAGTAAATAATTTTTCACTTGACCATCCTTGCAGAAATAGTCTATGTTCTTTGTATCAAATGAATCCTTAGATACTAAAGACCAATATTGGCAACTGTCTTTACAAATCAAATATTCAATATTCTTTTTTTTAATTTGATAGTTACAGTTTGACAATAAAAATATCGAAGAAAAACAGAATAAGACAATTTTAATTTCGATGTTCATTAAGTTCTTGTGTTGATTTTTGATATGTTTCTCCATTGTTGGTTACTGTTATTTGATTATTCTTATTCACATTTACATTCACTCTCCATTCCCCGTAGCATATAAAAATTATGCTAACGATATTTGGCGAAGGCTCTGCTCGTCATTGCTAAAAGGAAAGCTCTGCTTTCCATATTATTTGCAAATATAATTCTTTTGATTGAATTGTAAAATGAAAAAAGAACTTAATGTAGAAGTATGGAGACTTTGCCGAGCATTCTACGTCAATTATGCTTCGCAGAAGCGAGTTAGTAACTTATAAAAAAGCCGTTCTCATATCAATGAAAACGGCTTTACTTATAAATTATAAACAATAAATTAATATCTGTAATGTTCCGGTTTGTATGGTCCGTTTGCATCAACACCAATATACTCGGCTTGTTCAGGAGTAAGAACGGTGAGTTTCACGCCCAATTGTTCGAGGTGCAAGCGTGCCACTTCTTCGTCCAAATGTTTGGGTAAACGATATACATCGACCGGATAATCTTTGGTGTACAATTCAATTTGTGCCAGCGTTTGGTTGGTAAACGAGTTACTCATTACAAATGAAGGATGACCGGTAGCACAACCCAAATTCACCAAACGACCATCAGCAAGCAATAAAACACTGTGTCCGTCGGGGAAAACATATTTGTCAACCTGCGGTTTAATATTTACCAACTTGATTCCCGGATATTTTTTCAGTTTTTCCACCTGAATTTCATTGTCGAAATGGCCAATATTACAAATAATAGCTCCATCTTTCATTTTTGCAATATGCTCAATACGGATAATATCTTTGTTTCCGGTGGTGGTAACGTACAGATTTCCTTCGGCTAATGCATCTTCAATGGTGGTAACTTTAAAACCTTCCATCGAAGCCTGAAGAGCACAAATCGGGTCAATTTCTGTTACAATCACGCGGGCACCGTAAGCCAACATCGATTTGGCACAACCTTTACCCACGTCGCCATAACCGCAAACGACAACCACTTTACCAGCCAACATAATATCGGTGGCACGTTTGATACCATCGGCCAACGATTCACGGCAACCGTACAAGTTATCAAATTTCGATTTGGTAACCGAATCGTTCACATTGAAAGCAGGGAATAATAAGGAACCTTCTTCCAACATTTGGTACAAACGATGAACTCCGGTTGTAGTTTCTTCCGAAACACCACGAATTTCCGGAATCATGCGGTTCCAGATTCCATTATCTTCAACCAAAACGTCTTTCAAAATAGCATAAAGCAAGCGTTCGTCGTCACCACCGGCTGCTTTATCAAGCACGTTTGCATCTTTTTCGGCTGCTCCACCTACGTGAATCATCATGGTAGCATCACCACCGTCGTCCACAATTACTGTAGGACCGTTATGACCTTCAAACGTCAACGCCTGAAGCGTACACCACCAGTATTCTTCCAGCGTTTCGCCTTTCCACGCATAAACCGGAACACCTGAAGCAGCAATGGCGGCCGCAGCATGATCCTGAGTTGAATAAATATTGCAACTGCACCAACGTACTTCCGCACCCAGTTCAACCAATGTTTCAATTAGTACGGCAGTTTGAATGGTCATATGAAGCGAACCCATTATACGAGCGCCTTTCAGCGGTTTTTGTTGTCCATGTTTTGCACGCAATGCCATCAATCCGGGCATTTCTTTCTCGGCTAATTCAATTTCTTTGCGACCAAATTCGGCCAGCGATATATCAGCAACCTTGTAAGGCAATGTGCTGAATAATTCTGTTGTATTCATATCTGATTTTTAGAGTTTTATTTTGGACTGCAAAGATACGATATTCCCATTAATATTTCTGCATAAGTGCATGCTTGAAATTAGTTTATATTATAGTTACCCATTAATTGACTTCCAATCCCATCGGGATTGCCTGTGCATAACCCCCAAATTCAGTTGGGGGATGAAAATGAAAAGGGTAATACAACCTCAGCGATGTTGCCCTAAAGTTCATATTCCTTGACGGGGAAACTCTTACAGAGTTTTCATTCCATTGTTTCACTTTACCCCCAAATAAATTTGGGGGTTATGCACAGAAAACTCCGCCGGAGTTCTTCGGCAATCTCTAAATAATATAAACTAATTTGTTGTACGTACTTATCCTGTTTCATTTGATTATCTTTGTTTTCAATTTCCAATTAAAATGTTCGTCGATATTCATACACACAACAAATCACAATCTAACTATTGTTCAATCAGGAATCTGACTTTTGCCGAGGCTGAAGAGATTTTCAGCTCCAACGAAAAAGGTTTTTTTTCTGTTGGATTTCACCCCTGGTTTGTCAATGAGTATTCAGAAGAATTATTCAAAAAACTTGAAAAATGGGCTGTTGACAGTCGGTTTGTGGCTATTGGTGAATGCGGATTAGATAAAAACAGTAAATCCGATTTAAATATTCAAACTGCAATTTTTCAAAAACAAATTCTACTTTCAGAGACTCTGCAAAAACCACTGATCATCCATTGCGTTGGTTGTTTCAATGAGCTTTTTGAATTGAAAAATCAGCTGAATGCAACGCAACTATGGATAATTCATGGATTCCGTGGCAAACCCGAACTTGCCCGACAGGCATTGAAAGCCGGTTGCTCATTTTCTATCGGCGAACATTTTAATGCTGAAAGTGTAAGGATAATTCCTATTGACAAATTATATGTTGAAACGGATGAAAGTATGATGCCAATTGAAGCAATTTTTAATAAAATTGCTGAAACCAAAAGTGTTGAGCCGGAACGATTAAACGCCGGAGAACTGTTATTGAGAAACCAAATTCAGTAAAAACGCTGTTTTAAAACTTAATGTTGGTAAAAATCAATCAGTAACGTCAAAGTAATTAATTGGAAAATTGTATCTTTGCGTTCCTTTAAAATTTAACCAAGTCATGAGAAAAATAATTTCTATCATTCTCTTTTTCACATTAACTCCAGTGCTTTTCGCTCAGGGATTTTCAGCGTTACAACAACGCAAACTTTCAAATGCTTTGTTAGCAATTTCAAGTTTATACGTAGATAGTATTAATGATAAAAAAATTGTTGAATCAACAATCGAAAACATTTTAAAAGATTTGGACCCACATTCCGTTTATATTCCAAAAGAAGAAATTGAACGTGTAAACGAGCCTTTGGAAGGAAGTTTTGAAGGTATTGGAATTCAATTTCAAATCATGGAAGATACACTACTGGTAGTTCAAACCATTTCGGGTTGTCCGGCCGAGAAAGTGGGTGTATTACCCGGCGACCGCATTATTTATATTAATAACGACCTCATTGCAGGTGTAAAAATACAAAGTTCAGATATTTTTAAAAGACTTCGGGGAACTAAAGGAACAGAAGTAAGGGTTAGAGTTCGTCGTGGAAATAAACCCGAATTGATTGAATTTAAGATCATCCGCGATAAAATTCCTCTTTACAGTGTCGATGCCACTTATATGATCGGCAAGGATATTGGTTATATTAAAATAAATAATTTTGGCGCAAACACGGTGCAAGAATTTGAAAAAGCGCTTTTAACCCTACAGAAAAAAGGCATGAAAAGCCTGATTCTAAGTTTACAAGGAAATGGCGGCGGCTACTTAAATGCTGCAAAAGAATTGGCTTGTGAGTTTTTATCAGCAAACAAATTAATAGTTTATACCCAAGGGCTCAATCAACCCAAACAGACTGAAATGTCTACAACAAATGGCGTTTTCGAAAAAGGCAAATTGATTGTTTTGGTTGATGAGTATTCGGCTTCTGCCAGCGAAATTGTTTCGGGGGCTTTACAGGACTGGGATAGAGCAATAATTGTTGGTCGTCTTACTTTTGGAAAAGGATTGGTTCAACGGCAACTTCAGTTGGTTGATGGTTCCATGATGCGTTTAACTGTTGCGAGATATTATACTCCAACCGGACGTAGCATTCAAAAATCATACAAAGGTGGTTATGAAAAATATGAAATGGAAATTGGTAATCGCATTAAGAAAGGAGAACTTTTTCATGCCGACAGCATTCATTTTCCTGATTCATTAAAGTATCAAACATTAAATCTTAAACGTACGGTTTATGGTGGTGGCGGTATTATGCCGGATATTTTTGTTCCACTTGACACCACTAATTACACCCTTTTACACCGAAAGCTTGTTGCACTAGGTATTGTCCTTAAGGCTAGTGTACAATATATTGATAAAAACCGTGCGGAGTTAATGAAGAAATATCCTACTTTTGAAAAATTCAAAAAGGAATTTGAAGTATCGGATGATTTTCTTAAATTGCTTGTTAATCTTGCTGAGAAGGAAAAAATCAACGTAAACTCATCCAACGATTCTGTTGACATATCAAAAAATCAACTAATTAAATTTGCCGCTGTATTTAATAAAGATCATGAGGTTGATGAAAAATTATTTATTAAATATTTAAACGCAAGAAAGAAAGTGATGGAAAGTAACCAATTCGAAAAATCAAAACCATTGATTAAATTACAGTTGAAAGCTTTAGTTGCCCGTGACCTTTGGGAAATGAATGAATATTATCAAATCATGGATGCGGATAATGAATCATTACAAAAGGCCGTTGAAATTCTACAAAAACCGGGTGCTTACGAGAACATTTTGAAATAATCTAATAATTCTACCCTTTTAAACTTTTCCAGAGTTCTGAACTTTGGAAAAGTTTTTGTTTTAAACAGAAAAAATGAATACTGTTATTACATACTTACAAAACAGTTGGATCGAAATAGTCGGTGCAATTTTAAGTCTGATTTACCTGTACTTATCTATCAAAGCAAAAGTAAGTTTATGGTTCTTCGGAATTGTATCATCACTATTTTATATTGTTGTTTTCTTTCAAACAAAGTTTTATGCCGACATGAGTCTGCAGTTCTATTACGTATTTGTAAGTGTTTACGGTTGGATATATTGGAAAAGAGGCAAATCTGAAACAGAAGAAATTGGCACAACACAACTTACAAAGAAAATAACATTGATTCTTATCCTGGTTACCCTTCTCACATATATTGTTTATTATCTGATTTTGAGCAAATTTACCGATTCTACAATTCCGAAAGCAGATTCGTTGGTTGGTGCACTCAGTGTTGTTGGCACATGGATGTTAGCGCGAAAATTAATCGAAAACTGGTTGGTATGGATTATTGCCGATGGACTTTGTGTAGGTTTGTATATTTATAAAGGTCTTTATCCTACCGCTGTTCTTTTTGTGATTTATACGATTATGTCAGTAGTCGGATATTTTCAATGGAAAAAATTGATTCTTAAATACTAATTTCAATAAGCATTCATCATCGCTTTTTTTGAAAATACTGTCATGAAAACAATTTTCAAATCCATCCAAAAAGTCCAGTTATTCAGGTAGTTCATATCATATTCCACTCTTTTTTCCATTTTCCAAAGTTCATCCGTTTCACCACGATAACCATTCACTTGAGCCCATCCGGTTATTCCTGGTTTGACATAGTGACGAACTTTATAATATTCAATAAGTTCAGAATACTGTTCGGTATGTCGCAGCATGTGAGGTCTTGGTCCAACTATTGACATTTGTCCAAATAAGACATTGAAAAACTGAGGAAATTCATCCAAACTTGTTTTCCGAAGAAAACGACCGATTGGAGTAATTCGTGCATCCTGAGAAGTTGCTTGTTTCAAATCTGCATCTTCACTCATACACATACTTCTCAATTTCACACATTTAAAAGTTCTATTATTAATACCGGTTCGCTGTTGTAGAAAAAAAACAGGCCCTTTGGAACTTAATTTTATCAATAAAAACAAAATGGGAAATAACCAACTGATAATAAAAGCAATAACTAAACTTGAAAAAACTATATCAAAAACACGCTTTACAACACGAGCTTTCAAATCATCCAACGGAATTTCCTGAGGATTGAAAACAACTAATGAACCTACTGATTCGAGATTCATGCTTGATTTAAACCAATACTGATTCTCAGGTACAAAACGCAATCTGACACCTATTTTATTACAAACACTAAGAAGCTCTTTGCTCTTCTTTATATCGTTATATGCCGAAAGTGTCACAAAAATAAAATCGATATTATTTTCAGTAACCAATTGTGAAAGTTCATTGATATGTCCTATGTGATCTTTATCTTCTTCTGAGACATCAGCTACAAATCCCACAAATTCATATCCAAGCATAGGAGTATTTTCCAAAAGTTGTTGGAGGAAGAAACCCATATCGTTATAACCTATAATAATTGCTCGATGTACATAATATCCTTTCTCTCGTCTTATTTTTAGAAAAGTATAGAGTGAAAAATAAAAAATAACATTACCAATGTAAAGTAATATAACATAATCCAATAAGAAAATGTTAGAAAAACCGGGAGCTAAAAATAAATGGGCAAAAACAAATAACAAAATACTGAAAGACAACATTCTATTTGATATACGTTTTACCCTGTTTGAAAAGCTATCATGCAAATATAAATTTTTCCTGGAGAAAACCGAAAATGTTATAAACTCTGAAATATTGAATAACAGGAGATATAAACTTCTTTCGTGGAAACTTAAATCAGGAAGAACTGGACTTATAAAATATATAATCCCGAAAATAAAGTTAACAATAATCAAATCTAAAACAAGATATATCAATCTTAGTTCGTTTTCATTTGAATTCATAAGAAAGCAATTAAAGTCAGGATACCATTAATTAAATTATTCTTAATGTTTTTGAACTTGATCTTAGAATTGATTGTAATTAATCAATTTTTCGATTAGAATTAAACTTATAAATTTTACATTTCCAATTAAATATCGTTTCCACATTCGACGTGGTTCCTTAACTAACCGGTACGACCACTCCATTCCCAGATGTATTAACCATTGTGGTGCTCTTTTAACTGTTCCGGCATAAAAATCAAAAACAGCACCAATGCTGCAAATATGTCCTGCTTCAAGTTTTTGAAAATTTTGATTTGCCCATTTTTCTTGTTTTGGAGCGGTCATTCCAATAAAAAGCACATCAGGTTTAACAGCATTTACAGCTTCAATCATTGCATTATTATCGATTTTGCAAAATTTATTTTTATAAGGTGGTGAATATGTATAAACCTTTATATTTGGATATTCTGTTTCAGCACGTTTTACAATCTTTTGTAAAGTTTCCTCTGAACTTCCCAGAAAAAAACAAGTACCACCAATGTTGTTCACTCTTTGCATTTCGAAACTAAAAAGATCATGACCAGCAATTTTATGCAGTTTTTTTCCTGTTAATAAACGCATTGCCCATACAACGCTTATTCCATCAGGTAACAATACATCACTATTCAACAGGGCTTTACCAAAATTTTCATCTTTTTGTAATGTGTTATAAGAGTGTGCATTTAGTGTATTTATAAGAACTTTGGGCTGATTAATTTCAACTAATTGTTGATTAAACAAAGTATAATTTTGTAACATATGATTCTGTCTAAATAATTTGAAAGTCTGTTTACTTTAAAACAATACCAAAATCAATTTAGTTTGTAATCATTCCAATATTATATATATTTTATACTAATCTTTTAAGGATTTGAGTCAGTTTATGTTCAAATATCTCTATATCAAATTCTTTTTCGAATTTATCACGTCCGGCTTTTTCAATTTCTTTACACAAATTAGGATCAGTCAACAATTTTTCCAATTGATTTGCGAGCATTTGCACATTTCTTTGTTCAATAAGAAATCCATTAACGCCATTATCTATAATATCAGGAATTCCACCTTCATAAGTGGAAATAACAGGAACTCCGGCAGCCAGAGCTTCTAATAACACCAATGGAAAGCATTCTTTTGAATAAAAAGTCGGGAACACAAAAATATCAGCGTCGTTGAATGCTTTTATTTTTTCATCACCAAACTTTTTTCCTTTATAATGCACCTCTTCATTTAAGTCAAGAAGCTTAACATGATCAACAAAATCAGATGTTGTAATATCACCTTCTCCACCCACAAAAGTACAATGGAAATTAATTCCTTTGCTTTTAACTGTTGCACAAGCTTCCAGTAAAACATAAACTCCTTTCGTTTCAATCAAATTGGATAAAAAGAGTATTTCCGGCGTTTTTTTTAATTCTTTTCGTGATTTTCTGAGTTCATAAGATGATAGACCAGCGAATAAATCAGGAATTCCATTTGGACAAATATTAATTCTTGATTCTGGCACAAAAGCTTTTACGTCTTCATAAAGCAATTTTGATAATAAAATGACTTCTGAATCTTTAAAAACAAATTTATAAAGAAGCCGAAAGAACGGTCGGTTCTGATAATTGCTAATTCCTTTGTTATGTAAATGGTAAATTCGTTTCAAGCCGAATAATTTCAAAAATGCCACAAGTAAGACATCTCTTAAAAATGCCATTCCTGTAGTTGTCAGCGCAAAATAAACCAAGTCAGGACGTTTAAAAATTATTGTGAAGAGAACCTTGAACCATATAATTATAAATTCGAACAGCTTTTTCAGACTAAGTATACCTGTTTCAGCAACATTGTGAGAAGCCAGTAAATTGATATAATTACACTCAAATTCCTGATTAATTTCTTTGCTTTCCTTAATCATTTGACCAACCATGGATGAGCCATGCACCGGTGGCGGAAGGTGTAAAAGAAATAAAATACGTTTGGGTATGTTGTTTTCCACTTTTTATTAATTTAAAAACGATCTTTTAAACGGGTAATAACAGAAAATTTGTTCTTAAATTCCCGATATAGTTGTTCATTTATGTCAGTCTCATTTTCAAATCTGAAATTTACATTATGTTCCTGGTCTGTTGCAACGAAAAAACGTTTTGTTTTTTTTGTATGCGTGGCAGCTGCACCGAAGCCAATACTTTCAACCTTGGATTTTGTTGGATAAACTGTCAATAGATTCCGTTTAAACTGGTTGTAACACCATCTGACCGCCCAGGAATCAATTTTTCCATGCATTTGTTTCCAAAGCATATAGGGTAAATCTGATCCACCACGCATAAAGTTAATTTGAGCCCGAAAGTTCCATTTAAACCGGGAATAATCATTCATTTGCCAGTCTATCACTTCCCATCTGTCTTTCCAAGTAGCCCACCCCCACGATGATGCACGATAACCATAATAAAAATCTTTATCATAGTTTTTCAAAGATGGTAAATCCATGGAATAGCCGGAAATACTGAATATCTTATTGTTTTCGGCATAAAAATCAAGTGATTGATTCATGAAATCCAGAAAATTTGATGTAGTAATCAAATCATCCTCAAGTACAATAACTTTTTTGTATTTGTTGATAATTTTTGTAACTCCATGAATAATAGAATTTGCCAGCCCTTTATTTACCGGTGATTCTATAATCTCAACCTTTTTAAAACCAGTGATTGTTTCCAGATAATTTCTTACATCAACAACCTTTTGTTGATTTCCACCAGCTTTTGCTGCGTCCGAAAAAATAAATAATTCACTTTCAGAAGCTAAGAAATTAAGCTGCAAAGCCTCCACGGTTTGTTTTGTTTCCGACAAACGGTTATATGTGAAAAGGCAAATTGGAGATAACATGATTCGCAATAAATTTAGGATGTAAAGAACAATATTGTGAAATTGAAAAAGAAATTTAAAAAATGGTTTGAATCTATTTTACAAATACTTATACTGTTTTTTTTAATATTGGAATCGCATACATAAAATCGGATATAAAATGTTTTACTTTTAATTTTATATGACTTTTAAAAGGCTGTATTCCAATAGGTTCTTGAAGTGTTTCAGGCCAAAGTTTTTGTATAATTTTATAATGCAGTTTATAATTGGGATATTTTCTGTATTTTTCTTTAACGGACAACATTGTAGTTAATAACAATCTGTTATTGAATGGACTAAATTGATCGATAGCAATATCCAGTTCGGCCGGATAGATCGATCCCCAGTTGCCCATACGTTGCTCCCAGTATAGCATGTCGTAAATATTAAGATTATTTTGTTCACAATGAATTTTTATTTCATCGATCCATTGATTAAACTGATTGACAAAATAATTTCCTCCATAATAGAATATATTAAGTTTTACGAGGCTTTCCCCACTTATTTTTGTTGGAACAATTGGACGAATGCACAATCTACCGATTTCGCTAACATTTCCATTCACATTTATCATTCCATCAAAATCCAAATGATATTTGTATATATTTTTAGCTTTTTGGAGATATGTTCTGGATGTTGCAACATTGTTTTCTATCATTTTTTTAAATTCAGGTTCTATTTCAACATTACATTTCTGAACATAAAAAGGTAAATCTAATTTTTTTAATAATTTCTTTGGCACTAAAACCTCGTGAAAATTATCCTTTTCAGTTCCTTTCACACTTACAAAATAGGTTACATCATTCAGGATATCCTTACTTGCTGCTAATAATACACGACTGTCCCAACCTGCTGTAACTGCAATTGCCAGTTTATGCCTTTTGCTAATCGCAGTCAATGAACCTTTAAGAATTTCAGCACAAGTATCTACAGCTACATTAAAATCAATATTTTCAATAGGTTGCCGCGGCCAAAATCGGGTTACATGGTGATATCGGATATCTAAAAAATGATTTGGTATTAAATGCGAAACTCCTTTGAATATAGTGGACGAACCTATCCAGGCTTTTTCTTTAATTTCAAAACCGGGATTATTAAGCACTTCAGCAATTTCAGGTGAATTGTCTTTTTCCAATTTGACAAAATAATTCAAAATAGCCGGATCAGATCCACACAAAATATCATTTCCCAATTCTGTGTGATAATAGACAGGTCTATTTGAACAAGGATCGTTAAAGAGCAGAAGAGAGTTTTTGTTTTTATAAATGATAATCCATCTACCTCCCAATGGTTCTGATTTTCTAATTAATTCATCAAAAGTTATTGGATTTTCAAGCATACTATCCAGAATTTGCTGGTTGGATTTGCTCGGCTCAAATGGATTTACGGCATAACCTAATAAAGTAAGCTGCACTTCTCCATTTGTGCTTTGCACTACTTCAAGATCGGGATGAACCGACAAAAACATATTTTTGTCTAAATTTATTTTGACCCAATTTTCAAACGTATGTTCGGAATTGGAACTTAAAATAAATTGACGTCTGAAGAGAAAATTTTTATCCATCACATTTCTTTTTTATAGAGTACATACTGATTAAATGCTGAATTTCATTTTATTACGTAATTCTTTTCAGCAATTTTTAATTGATATTGTTCTTTCAATTTAGTAATTCTATCTTCTAAATTTATATTTTCAAAAATTTCAACAACTTCATTTCCTTTCATAGCCGGATGCACCATAATTTCAAAAATTGGTTGAAAATTTGTCTTTGAACTGAGATAATTTGCGAAAAATTTTGCGTTTCCGAACTTATCGGAAAAATTAATTTTCTTTATTTTGAAATACTTGTTCAACAATGTGTTGTAGATCATAATGAAAAAATTTTTTCGCTTTGTGACTGTAACAATACGTATCTTTTGATTCTTCTCTTTTGCAACTTCCACAAATATTGAAACCAAATAAGGTAGAATATGTACGTGAACGTGAGAATCCAAATGCGACGGTTGAATGCCATTTTCAAGAAGTTTATCGTATTGCATTAAGATTTCATTTTTTATCTTTCTGCGAAGGTCTGATGAAATATAAATCTTCGTATTTTTGATGGCATTCTTGATAAAAAAACCTTTTTCATCAGTAAAACCTGTTCCGGATAAGTCAGTCAGTGATTTCCCTTCTATCAAATTGATATGCAGCCCAATGCGATCATTAAAGCCATGCAATTTTGCCAATTCAATAGCTTCAACGAACCCGTCCATATTGGCCATAAGGCTAGTACTGTTAATAATATCTTTTTGGAAACATTTTACAATAGCTTCATTCACATTACTGTTTATTCCAAAATCATCCGCATTAATTATCAATTTGTCTCCAAACATAAATCTATCATTATAAACTATTTATATTCCCGATATTGAAAATTGAATAAGCCAGCCAACGCACCAACTGCATGAGATATTTTGATAATTCCCCAATAGCTTGATTTTATAGGTAAAATTATCAATGGAAGTGACACAAGACCAATTAAAAGATAAACGAAACTGACAATTATTTTGTTTACGATTTTAAAATAATCTTTTTCTATTTTGAGCATAAACACATGTGTTGCTGCACCGCGGTATGCTCTTTTAATAAACCAGTTGATACTGGTTCTTTTTTCGGGAATTTGCTCATAAGTCACAGCATTAGCAGCCCAAAAGAGATTTGCGCCTTTTCGTGCCATTTGCCTCCCAAAAAAAGTATCTTCAGAACCTGTACTATTAAATCTGAAATCGAATCTAACACCATATGTTTCAAGTGAAGTCCGTCGAATAATCAGATTACCGGTTGTCCATTTTTCTACAGGCGAATTGTTATCATAATTTTCGCGCTCCAATAAAAAAGCAATACTTGTTGAAACCTTATTAGTAATGTTGGCAAACACCGGACCACGCGCTGCATCTGCCTTATTTGTAAGGATAGTTTTGACTAACTCGTTCAACCAGTTTTCAGTAACAAATTCATCATCGTCTATGAATAACAAAAAATCGGGATTAAATAACAAAGCTCTGTTTATCAACTCATTTCTCACATTTGCCAAACCCTTGACTGAATAATTATAATAATGTAATCTGAAAGGTTTCTTTTCATTCTTTTTCAGATTATCCAGCAGATTTTTAGCCGTCATTTCTGCATCATTATCCACTACAATTACATTTATATCATTGATTAAAGTATCATCTATTTTACAGTTATAAATGCTATCAATTAGCTTTTTGAGCAGCTCAATCCTTTTGTAAGTCGGTATGCAAATGGCTATATTATTCATTGGTTTTGAGTTTTAATTCAATGTAGACAATGAGATGATTACATCTCTAAATTTTTTGGTGATCTCAGTTGCATTGTGGTTTTTCTCAGCTGTACGTATTGCATTTTCAGCAATAGTTCTTCTTTTTTCCTCACTTAAAATCAAACTTTTGATAGTATTTGCAATGATTTTCAGCTTATTTTCTGTAACAATTTCAGCCCAATTATACTGATGTGCATACTTTACAATAGCAGTTTCTTCAGGAGCAAAAATGATAACAGGTGTACCGCTAATCATAAATTCCGACGCTTTCGTAGGCATAGAATATTTGATATACTTAATGGATTCTGAAGAAAAATCGTATGGTAGAATAAGAAAATCTGCTCCTGAAAATACCTTTGGCAATTCAGTATATGAAACAAATGATTGATGTTGAACACATTTATAGTTGACTGCCCAAACTGGCTTTGACTCTGTTTGTAAAACAAACTTGGATGAAATCTTGAGTTCATCGTTTACATTATCAATAGCTTTTGCAATCAGTTCCAATGATTTATCAATTCCCAAGCCTATCCTTCCGGCGTATAAAATTGTTGGAGAATCAGTAATTTCATATTTTTTTCGCTGAAATGGTTTCCATAAATTCAAATCAACCGGATTGTGAAACGGAATAAATTCAAGGCCATACCGATTTCTGTATTCGCTGGTCATCTCGTCGCAAATACTCATCCATGCACTCGATTTATCAAGTAAAACCTGTAATTCTGAATTTATTTTCCGTTCCCAGAAATTCTTCAAAAAACCTCTTTCGGAGATAATTGATGGCCAATCATCCATCATGTGAAAAACCATCGGTTTTTTTACATAATCATATAAATCAATGCAAAATGCTACTCTTTCGCGGTCTTCGGCCTGAACATAAAGCACATCGGGATTAAAATCATCCAGAAAATCACGCAATTCTTTCGATAATTCTAGCCTTTTGGAGACATGAATCAATCCGGTATAATGCAATAACGGCATAAACCAATCCATGATCAATTTTACCCTAAATTTTGATTTTTCAAAAGTTAGGTTTTGAATTTTTTTATTGTCAAATTTAATAAGTCCTGACTTGTATTTGCGTTTTACCAGATTGAAGGGAAAAATCCATTTTTGCTCTTTTTCTCCTAACTGATAGTAAGTGTTGCAAATGCTTGTATCAATATTATTTTGCAAAACATAACCTGAACATACTACGGCCACTTTATCTCTATCCCAACCTGCAAAAAGATTTGATAAGGTGATGCCACCACCTGTATCGTTATTAAATGGTTGACTTATAATTAATACTTTTGGAAATGCCATAATTACAAAAAATTAAAATTAAAATTTTGAGTCGAAAAATTAATTATTCCTCGCCTTTTTTTAATGAAAAAATACGGATTAATGTTTTTTCAGGTACTTTCCGAATTATATCCGAATAACAAACACCAATTGCCAACCAAAATGTCAAATGATGGAGCGAAAATGTGCTGACAGTAGCCGGATACAACTCTAATAACCAGAGTAAAATCCATATCGCAACTGCTTTCGACAACAAATTTTCTGAATAAAACAATCCTTTTACAAAAGCCGGTATGGCAATCATCAACATTAATACAAAACTAATTATTCCACCTTTTAGAATTATATTTAAATAATCTGTTTCAATCATATTTCGATAAATAGCATGAGTTCCTGTTTCAATCCCCGGACAAAAATACTGACCATCAATTCCTTTACCGATAATCCAATCCTGAAGTTTCATGTCTCGATAAAACATGATTTCGACACCGGTTCGGGTGTCTTCGGTTGCACGGTCTGATAGCAAACTGAAAACTTCAGGCGTATTGTTGGAATAATTCTTAACGCCATAGAATAAAAGAAATATGCTTACTAAAAACGGTACAAGCAAAGTGAAGAACTTCTTTTTTTGCGAAAACAGATAAAGCATATATGAAAATACCAGCGGACTAATAGTTAGGAAAAGTAATGCTCTTCGGGCACGTATAATCGCAAAAATAGCACTTACAACTAGAACAATAATGGAAAAATACTTAACTCGTTTATCCTGATATGGGAAAGTCAGTAAAATTAATCCGGACGGTACACTTAATATTTTTACAAAATGTTCGTAAGTAAACTTTGTGTTATTATTTTCATAATCCAAATTCATTAAATTCTTAACAAACAAACCATCGTAAAGCAAGAACAACGCTCCCAAAATGAGAATAGCTATGAGCGTTTTCTTGTAATAAAGAAGATTTTTGGGAAATAATAAAATCAAGGGAACAAAAAAACGAAACAAACCGAGTTCTGCATCAAAAAGCATATCCTTTATATTGGCAAAATCAAAATTGGTAGCTCTCAGAATGATAGATAATTGCCAAATACTGTAAAGAATAAAGAGAACTTTCAAATACTGGTTGGTAAATTTCCAACTAATAAGTTTAATAGCTGAAGGAACAAAAATTAAAATACCAACAATTTGAAGTCCCTGACAGAAAATGTAATTAACGGCAGTAGTAGTTGCTAATGCATAACTTGCTGTATACAAAATAAATCCAATCCAGAAATAGTTAAGGACTCTATCCGTACGTTGTCTGAAATTATCTTTTAATACATTTTCAAGTATTGTTATCATTGCAAGATAAAGTTATTTTTTTACACTTTCCAGAAATTTATCTACCTCAAAAAAGTTTCTTTCAACGTTTCTGAGAACTTCATCATTTTTGTCCCACCATTTACTTTCGAGCAATTGTTCGATTATTTCAGGCGAAAAGCGGTATTTAATTATTTGAATGGGACTACCAATGGCAATAGCATAAGGCGGAATATCTTTACTAACAATTGCACCTGCACCGATTACTGCTCCATCGCCGATTGTAACTCCGTCAAGAATCGTAACATTTGCTCCAATAAATACATCATTTCCGATTGTAATATGCTTTTGTTCAATGGATTTATCTGTTTTGCTAAAAGTGAAACCGGCTTGTTTTTTGGTTGAATAAAATGCCGGAGAAGTGGAGATTCCATCAAATGGATGAATTCCCCAACCACAAAGCAAATTAGGTCCGATGGAAGAGAATTTCCCAATTGTTGTATCTGAAATCAATGCATTATCGGCAATATAGGTTCCTTTCCCAACAGAAATGTTACTCAATGCATGATTTTTAAGAATTACAGATTGTGGATCAATTTTACAATTGGATTTGCTCCCCGTTAACTTGTCCCAATAAATAATATCAGACTCGGCTGACATCTTAAACAAGCGGAGAATGTTATAAAAGAAGTTTCGTATAAAACGGATAATTTTCATTTATTCCAGATTTTTGTAGCACTATTATTAATTATTTTAGAAACTTGAATGGAAAATATTATTCCCATGACCAAAAAAAGCATAGTACTTGTCAGAGTAATTCCAACTAATCCATAGCGTCGTCCCAGAAAAATAGCCAATGGTATGTTTATCAAACTACTGAAAATGACCAGATAAAGCTGCAAATGAATTTTTCCAATTCCATTCAGAAAAAAAACATGGAATGTTTGCCATATGTAAACAATAACATAACAAGCCATAGCAGCCGAAAGCGAAAAAGGAACGATCACTTTATTTCCCAACCAAAGTTTGAAAATCCATGGCGAGAAAACCAAGAGTATAATGGAAGAAATACTCAATACCAACCAGATTTTTTTCATTGTTGAAATGGTAGTACGAATCCACTCAAAATCATTTTGGGCATAGGCGTCAGTGAAAGCACTCCACAATGGTGTTACAATAATGGTAAAAACCATAGTAACTACCGAAAACAGTTTAAATGAAACATTATAAGTTGTTACATCGGCAGGACCAAAAAGATGAATAATAATAAAGTTGTTAGTGTCAAATAAAATCAACGCACAAATCTGAATAACAAAGAACTTAAGACCTAAGCTCATTAGATTGCGAGCGTACTTAAAATGTACATATTTAAATGAAGGCGCATATTTTTTAAAACCTCGTGAATAAAACCAGAAACTGGCAACAATCATAACGAAGACCGGAGTAAAGCTCAGAACAGCCCCCAAATACACGAGATTTCCTGAAGTTAGTTTTGTTAGGGCAAATATAATGGCTAATGATAATGAACTTCCAATCAATTCCAAAAGTGATGTTTTTGCAGGATTTTGACTGGCAGTCAAAACTGTTCCTAGTAATTGGAAAATAAACCTTAGGCAAAAAAACACAAAAACGATGATTGCAAGAACACTCAGCTCATTTGCCATTTCGGGAGGCGAGTTTAAAACACTAGCCCAATTAATAAAAGGATTTACAATAAAAAACAGTAATATCACAATCCCGATTATTATGCTAAGAATCACATACGTTGTGCTTACATAAATGCGTGCGAGTTCATCTTTCTTTTCGGCAAGCGCTTCGGCAAATTTATTTCGAAGTCCGTTTCCGAATCCAATATCAAAAAAAGTTAACCAACCAACAATGGAACTCAAAGTGAGCCAAATGCCATATCTGGATGAGTTGACATAATTGATTGTTAGTGGAACAAGCACTATACTTATTGCAATACTGAAAATTTTTATGAGAAAAGAGAATGTTATGTTTTTCTTTGTTGCAAGACTTCTTGGATGTCCTTTAGAAAAGAAATTTATAAAATACTGATTTATAGTATGAATTGATAAACTTTTATATGTCATAATTTGAATTATTTTTCACCTTTTTCGTTGCCGTATCCGTAACCGTATTTTCTATTCAAGCTATAGTTAAATCCTATTTTTCTTTTATCTATATCATTTAGTACGAAATAAAGGTTTTTCAGTTTTTTATTTTTGTACAAGTTGTTTGCATCTATGATTGCTTTTTTAGGTGTATAATTTGCCCTCACCACATACAGGTTTACATCTGCAATACGATTTAACGAGAAACTGTCAGAAACCACACCAATTGGAGCTGTATCAATTACAATATAGTCAAATTCTTTGCGGAGTTCAATCATCAGTTTATCCAAAGCCGATTTGGTCAGCAATTCATTCGGATTAGGTGGAACCGGGCCGGCAAGTATAACCGAAAGATTGGGATGAACACCAGAAGGAAGTATTAATTGGTTTTTCGTAATTTGACCTGTCAGATAATAGGTCATTCCGCTTTTATTGTCCAACTGAAGATATTCGGCTAATTTAGGTTTACGGATATCGAGTCCGATTAGTAGTACTTTTTTATCAAGCAATGCCAAACTGAGTGATAAATTAATAGCTAAAAAAGTTTTGCCTTCACCACTCATACTTGACAAGACATTAACAACTTTCTTATCTGGATTATCTAACACAAATAGTAAATTTGTACGTAAAAGCCTTACTAATTCAGTAAAACTATCTGTATTGTTTTCTTTAATAATCACATTATCTTTTTCATCGGTTTTCGGAATTTCACCCAAAACAGGAACAGATGTCAATCCTTCCAATTCTTCTTTTGTTTCAATTTGGAATCGAAGTAAATCCTTTATTTTTATACCAATAACTGGAATCAACAAACCCAGAAACAGAGAAAAAAACAAAATAAGATTTTGTTTGGGTGATACTGGATCACCTGAACTGTTTACATCATCAATTAACTTCGAAGTTGGTTCTACAAGTGATAAGTTGAGGTATTTTTCTTCTTTTTTCTGTAGCAAAAATAAGAACAAGGCTTCTTTCACACCTTGTTGGCGTTTTATTTCAGTGTATTCACGTTCCTGACGTGGTATAGCACGAATCATAGCTGCATTTTCATTGTTTTTTGATAGCAAATCACGTTCAGCAATTTGTAGGTTGTTTTTTTCATTTTGAACACTCGACTGAAGAGTTGTAAACATCGTTTCAATCTGATTATTCAAATCAATCATAGCCTGATTATTGTTTGATGCAATTCGCGAAAATTTATTTCGTTGTATAATCAATTTGTTATAATTATCAATTAATTCAAGCAATCCAGGAGTTTTTATGGCTGAATTTGAAGGAATTGATTGAAAACGATTTTCCTTTTTCTGCATAAAATCATTCAATCCGGAAATAATTCCGAGTTGTGTTTCAAGCTCTAGTCGTTTTTGGTTATAATCACCGGTTTGTTGAATAAACATATCCGATTGCGACTTTATATCTGTAATTCCCTGGGATTGTTGATAGGTTTCGACCTGAGATTCCACATCGCCAAGTTCTCTGGTTAGCAACATAAGTCGGTCGTCAATCACTTGTGACGTTTTATTTGCCAATTTAGTTTGCTCGTCCAAGTCTGCCCTGTTATATACTTCTAATAGTTTTGTCAGGAAATCTTTTCCCATTTTTTTATTCGGGGCGGTAAAATAAATATTTACTACTGAAGTGGTTTTGGAAGTCAATTCCATTTTCAACGATCCAGCAATCTGATCAGCTTTTGAACCCAGATTTTGAAGAACAATATCAATCAACATATCTTCTGCTGGTCGCAAAGCACCCCTTTTTAATAAAATTTTCCCAAATGGCAACTTTACATTATTATCAGAAATAGATGCTTTAATATTATATGGTATTTTGTTGAAAATCCCTGAAAATTCATACAAACCGTAAGGATGAACTAACACTTTGAATTCTATATTTTTGTAGATTTTATTCAACTCATCATCGGGTAGAGTTATCAATAACGGACATTCATCGCCATATAGAACTTTAGATTTATAATTACCCATTTGAGGAAATATATTATCCAAATGTAAGTCCAGAAATAGCGGAAGAGTATTAATTTGTGTATAATTTACATACAAACCCAGTTCTTTTACAGCTTGTTTTATGTTTTTTGATTTGTTAAGAATTTCAAGTTCATTATCCACATTATTTTTTTGGGTAAGCAGTCCCATTTCTTTAAAAGCATCTATTTCAGCTGTACCTCCACCTTTTTGATCATCTTTAAGCAAAATGGATGTTGTAATTCCATAACTTGGAAGAGTAAATTTTAAATAAAATACTGCTAATGCCAAACAAATTAAAATAGAAGCTAAAAACCATTTCCAATACGATAAATATTTTGAAATAAACTTTGAAAAATCAACCTTGTTTGTATTATCTTCAATAAATTCTGAGTAATTGTTCATATTGGTAAATGTTATTTTAAAAGTGTATGCAATTGTATTATTGAACTTTATAAATTATGATTTTATCTTTTTATATTGGGAACTCATATAAATGAGATTAAGCATGTTGAACCTTCGCTCATAAATTAATACGATTATTCATTTCAGTTTGATTTCTTTAAAGCAACCATAATTTAAAAATTTCGATGAGGTTGGTAAATTCTTAAATAAATGTAGGTTGTCGAAAATGTGAGTTTATTTAATCAGAATTTTGTACTTTACAGGGATTAAGCTTATTATCAACCAAAGTATCAAAATTTAACTGATATTTGTAATTAAAACAAAACATGCATCAAAAAAGTTTTTAAGAGCCTTAAAAAGACAAATTACAATGAACTCAATTAATTAAAAATACTGTTACTAATACCTAATCTAAAGTATTATTTTATATATCCAACAATTAGTACAGAATGTATTTAAAAAGTGTATAACACTGTAAATAAAGTTGTTAGTTTATGAAATAATTGATAAGTTTTCAATACATAATGTGATTTCTACGATATTTGTTGTAACTTTACAATGAATACAATAATAAATTAGTTATATAATTCTTTCATGATTTGTTTTTAATGCGGTATAATATACTATGGATATAGAATATTTTGGATCAACTGAATAAAATGAAATCATGTTTATGATGGAATTTAATACAAATTTAATATCAATCGATAGTTAAATGCGGAGCAAAATTATCAGGATTTTTCATCAATTCAATTTTTTCCTTTAATAGAAGCATCGTTTTAAAATAACAAAATAAACATAATGGCAACAACAATCATTCTTAATGAGTTAAAAAATGAAAAGAGAATCCTGTTAATTGTATTCACAATATTTTCATTTATAATCATATCCTACGGACAGGGATGTACTTATTCCGGGACTTACAGAACATCTGCTCCTATTATATGGAATGGTATCAGCGGTCAGACAATAAGTGGCTTAGATATTGAAAAAGCTCCCGGAAATTCTATTGAACTGACCAATTGTTCAAATATAACAATTAAGAATTGCAGAATTGCAAATTCTACAGGTATTGCAATAAAACTATACAATTGCAGTAATATAACAATTAACAATTGTATGATTGAATTAGTAGCTTCAGGCGTTAATGCAAATTTATGTACCGGCATTAAGTTTGAATACAATGAGGTGAAAAATGTATTAGGCCCAATGCCACGTGGACAAATGATTCAGTTTGATGAAGTCAACGGTGGTGGAAACAGCATAAGTTATAATATTGGCGAAAATATACAAGGACAAAGTGCTCCTGAAGATGAAATAAGTCTTTATAAATCAAATGGTATACCTAACAATCCAATACTTGTTGTAGGTAATTGGATACGTGGAGGAGGTCCATCTAACTCTGGTGGTGGCATTATGACCGGCGATGGTGGTGGTTCGTATGTTGTTGTAAAAGATAATATACTGATTAACCCCGGTCAATATGGCATTGCCATATCCAGCGGAAATAATATAACCGTTCAAAATAATAAAGTTTATTCAGCAAAACTGCCATTTAGTAATGTGGGAATATATGCATTTAATCAATATCCTTCGAGTTGTTCATCAAACACAATAATAAATAACTCTATTAATTTTACGTATAAAACCGGTATCCTTAACAATACTTATACAGATGGTACATGTGGTACAATTACAGGTTGGACTTCCAATGTGTATGATCCTAATTTAAATGCATCGATACTTCCACAACAAATTATAGGGCGTATAAAAAGTGTAACTACGGGTTTTAAATTACCAACTTTAATGCAGAAAAATAAAATTAATCTTTTCCCAAACCCTGCTATAAATAAAGTTTATATTGAATTTGAATCTGGGTTAACTTCCGGATTGGCTACTATTTACAACAGTAATGGACAAAAAATGCTTGAATTACCTCTCGATAATAACACAACACAAATTGATACAAGTAGTTTAATAGATGGCAATTATACCGTTAATATTACATCTGAGAATCAACTTATTTCTATTCAAAAATTTATAATTCAAAAATGAAATCAATAATTTAAATATAACAATTTATATAGTTGAATACTAATTAAACCTGGAATATACCTGTAATCCTATTAACTTTTTATTTCCTTCTTTTTTCCAAAACCAATTATTAATTTGATAGGTAATATAGGCACTACCTATACCAACAATGGCTCCTGCAAGCACGTCGCTGGGATAGTGCATCCCTAAATTCATACGAGAATAACCCACTGAACATGCCCACAAACTACTTGGAATGATAACATACCATTTCGGATATTTAAGACATAAGGCCGTGGCCGTGGAAAATGCCAACGAAGTATGACCGGACGGAAAAGAAAGAGTAGTTTCGGTTCCATAGGCATAAATATCAGGATAAGTCATATGAGGTCTTGGTCTGTTAATCGAATATTTCAATGCTTGGGTCAATACGCCACCAACACCAATACTTACACCGACATAAAGAGCATTTTTCAGTAAATCGTCATCCTTTTCAATCAATGCCACAACGCCCATAACCACAGGAGTTCCAAACGACACAGCTATTGTAGTGTTTGAGATAAATTTGGAAAAACCAATGGTGGAAGTAGTGCTATTAATGGTTCTTAATAGCTCAATATCTGCATTTTGAGCTGAAATTTCAAAACTTAATACGGAAAATGTACTCCAAAGCAGAATAAAAGTCGTAAATTTGCGCATAATTTTATTTTCCGACAAAGATATAAAAAAAGTCAACGTACTAAAGGTAAACTTCAACCTGTTTACTCGTTTCCCTGTTTCTTGAAAATAATGATCAAAGTTGCCATTCTCGGACCTGAGTCCACCGGAAAAACTGAATTAGCCAGTCAACTTGCTAAACACTTTAAATCTCCATGGGTTCCTGAATATGCAAGGGAATACGTTGAAAATCTTAAAATTCCATATACTTTTGATGATGTTTGCAACATTGCGTTGAAACAAATTGAAGAAGAAAAGTACTACGAAAACGTTTCTCAAAACGAAAGATTTGTTTTTTTTGACACTGACTTGATTATCACAAAAGTATGGTTTGAATATTGTTTCAAAAAAATTCCTGAGTTTCTTACAGACCGAATGAAAAGTAATTATTATGATTTGTATTTACTTTGCACCCCGGACTTACCATGGGAACCGGATTCTGTTCGGGAACATGGTAATGATCGCGAGTTTTTTTTCGAATGGTACAGACGAGAGATCGAACAAACCAATAAACCCTATGTTATAATAGATAAAACCGGGTTTCAACGTACTCAAAAGGCTATCAATGCATTAGAAATTTTAAAATAATTTTATTTGAAACTATCTGAAAATGAATTCTGCTCTAAAAGAAACTATTAAAAAACTTTCTCAACCGGAAGGTTTTAGAGAAATATGCCACGAATGCGGAGCTAAAGACTCTATGCCTTCTGCTGATATTTTAAAAGAAGTTGTTTTGACTGTCCGTTCCATTTTGTTTCCGGGATACTTTGGCAATCCTGAAGTAAATGAACAAAGCATGGAATATCATATCGGAGTCAATATCGATCACCTCCATTCACTTTTGCTTCAACAAATCAAAGCAGGAATTTGCTTTAATTATAATGGAGAACCACATGACATGAAAGTGGTTGAACAACAAGCCATTGACAAAGCTACTGCTTTTATAATGCAGTTGCCGGAAATCAGAGATAGACTTCATACCGATGTGATAGCAGCTTACAACGGCGATCCTGCTGCAAAAAGCTATGGTGAAATCATTTATTGTTATCCAAGCATTCGCGCTATTTGCAATTACCGCATTGCCCATGCTCTCTTGAAATTAGATGTACCGTTGATTCCACGAATTATCACAGAAATGGCACATTCCGAGACTGGCATTGATATTCATCCCGGAGCAACTATTGGAAGTTATTTTACCATCGATCACGGTACAGGTGTTGTAATTGGTGAAACAGCAACTATTGGAAATAACGTAAAAATGTATCAGGGTGTAACACTCGGTGCAAAAAGTTTTCCACTTGACGATGATGGCAATCCTATTAAAGGAATTGACCGTCATCCAAAAATTGGCAACAATGTTATTATATATTCCAATTCAACCATTTTAGGAACTATTAAAGTTGGAGATGGTGCTGTAATTGGAGGAAACCTTTGGATTGTAAAAGATATACCAGCCGGAGCTAAATTAGCTCAACCGAAGTAAATTAGTTGATTGGTTAATCAGTTGACTTATTAATCCCAAACCTCGAAACAAGAAACAAAAAATATATGGAATTTGAAATGTTAGCGAAGACTTTTCGCGGATTAGAAGAAGTATTGGCAACGGAATTGGTAAATATCGGAGCCAATAATGTACAAATCCAACGAAGAGCAGTGAGTTTTACAGGCGATAAAGCCTTAATGTACAAAGCAAATCTTTGTTGTCGAACGGCTTCCAGGATTTTAAAACCGATTCTATCGTTTGATGCGTCCAATCCCGATGAAGTATATGATCAGGTAAAAAAAATCAATTGGGATGATTATATGGCAGTTGACAGTACTTTTTCAATTGATTCTACCGTCTTTTCAGAAATTTTCCGTCATTCAAAATTTGTTTCGTACAGGGTAAAAGATGCCATTGCCGATTGGTTTATGGAAAAATACGAAAAGCGTCCTTCTGTCCGATTAGACGGTCCGCAAATGATGATTAATATTCACATTGCTGATCACAGATGTACCTTATCATTGGATAGCTCGGGTGAATCGTTACATAAACGCGGTTATCGTGTAGCACAAACTGAAGCACCCCTCAATGAAGCCCTGGCAGCTGGTATGTTGCTTATGGCTGGTTGGAAAGGTCAATCAAACTTTGTTGACCCCATGTGTGGTTCGGGAACGCTATTAATAGAAGCTGCGCTGATTGCCTTGAATATACCGCCTGGCATTTATCGGTCATCTTTTGCTTTCGAAAAATGGAATGATTTTGACGAAGAACTTTTTGATACCTTGTACAACGATGATTCCTATGAACGTCCGTTTAATTTCAAAATATATGGTTCCGACAATTCACCTCGTGCTATCCAAATTGCCGAACAAAACATAAAAAGCACAGGACTAAGCAAATACATCGAATTGCAGGTAATGCCTGTTCAGAAACTCGAAGCTCCGGCAGAAAACTGTATGATTGTAACAAATCCTCCTTATGGCGAACGTATTACCTCGGATGATATTTACGGACTTTATGCAGCATTAGGAACAACTGTAAAGCACAAATTTTCCGGCAGTTCTGTTTGGGTAATCAGTTCGCACGAAGAATGCCTGGATAAAATCGGGTTAAAACCAACCGAAAAAATTCGCCTTTTAAACGGTTCGTTGGATTGCTGGTATTGCCGCTACGATATTTTTGCAGGTAAACGAAATGATTTTGTTGCAAAAAAATATAATAATACGGACAACTAATTTGCTGATTACAAATAAATTGTAATTTGTAAATTGAAAATTGTAAATTTATACTTTCTAATCGTTTGCAGTTTCCAAAATTTTCCTTACTTTTGCACCTCACAATTGCCCAGATGGCGGAATTGGTAGACGCGCTGGTCTCAAACACCAGTGGATTCACTTCCATGCCGGTTCGATCCCGGCTCTGGGTACAAACCTCATAATCAATAGATTATGAGGTTTTTTGTTTGTGAATTTATAAAGTATTCAGTCAAAAAAATATATTAATACTTCCATTTCAAGAAAATTGAAAAAATATCGCAATTTGAAGATAAATAAAAAGTATTAATGAACCTTTGTTTCAGAAATATAAACAATTGTTTTCTCTTAATTGACACCTGTACATTATAAACGAACAATTGTAAGGTTAAAATAAGACCTATTAAGTATATTTAACTCTATATTTTTTGATACGTATATGATTTATTTACAGCATGTTGTAAAACATCAAAGTGTTTCAATTTTGAAACACTTTGCAAAAGCTGTGTACAATCAAAGCAAATACCATGTATATTTGGGGTGTGTTTGAAAAGCTCATTTTTTGGAAACAAAAAAAGCCTCGCAAACAGGTATACGAGACTTTTAATTAAAGATTGTATGCACTCAAACTAGTTGGCAACCGCTCCCGAATTCCCGTTCTGAGCGGTTGTCGTTGTGTTATTAGTACTTACTTTACTTTTGGCAGCAATTTGTTTTTGATTCGTGGTCGAACGAGTTTTTACCTGAGACATGTAGAATGAAAATGTGTTATTCAGATTCTTGATTAACGGATTGTAATCAAGCTCCGGATGTTTCATTTGCATTAGTTCAATCTCATTGAGCAATTTAGTCAACATCAGTTCAGCATTTGCCCTCACTTCCATTGTAACAACATCATTGCGTTCAGCTTGCATGTTACTACGTTGAATAAATGTTTGGGTAAATCCGGTTTGCAAAGTTTTGAGTTCATCAAACCGTGACTGAAGATTCAAATGAGTAATGGCTTCCTGCACCAACGCATCATCGTCGAGAGCCGTAAACATTTCTTTCAAAACATCGGTCATGGTGGATGAATTTGAATCAATTACAGGACTCAGATAACGATCAACAAATGGTGCCAACACATCCAAATACGGGATATTAACTACCGCATTGGCTTGTTTTAGTACCCTGACTTGTGCCACAATAGCACGCGCCAGTTTGCTGCGTTTTTTTCTTTTGTCCTTCAATACCTCCGTTTTCGGATGGGCACCATACGGAACGTGCAGTTGCAGAAGAGCAGCCTGAGCTGCCACCAGCAAGTCGAACACGAACTTAAGGTCCATCGTTACGGGGTTATATTGAATCAAAAATTCAACAACTAAGTTAACTAAATCACGGAACTCATTTTTCCACAGTCGTGAAAAAGTGATAGGAATAAATGTTTTTTGTTTCATTTTTGTTACTTTTTTAAATTAACAACTAATTTAAAGCAGTATTTGCTGATTAAGTACTATTTATAGAATAAATAATATGATCTTCAGCATTAGAACAACCTGTTATATTCCAACTTCCATCATTGATACCTTCAATATGTCAAATACCACTTACTGTTTGTATTACTGGTATAAAATACCTCTCATATTAACAGATAAGCAAAAGTAGTGAAGATATTTTTAAATTCAAAATTCTGGTGCATATTTAACTAATAAAGTTGTTGACAGTATGTTGATAACTTTAGCAGTGATATTGGTAATCAACCTGTTTAAACCAATTTTCAGACCATTTATTTATCAATTAGATTGTTCATAAGTTTTCTGATTCAATCCAAATTCATTGTTATTTAGCATCTAAAGCATGTTTTTGTAGTTTTACAAAATTATGAACCAAACCACAGATTAATTTTTTGTAAACTTTTAAAGCATGTACCAACCCTTTGCACGTCTATTTGTACTTTTACAAAAGCAAGAAACAAACCACGGACAACCTTTTGTAAGATTACAAAAACACCATTCAACCCTTCGGACGCACTTTTGTAAGATTACAAAACCATGAATCAAACCCCGGACACCCTTTTGTAAGTTTACAAAAGCATGAAAAACCTTCCGGCCGAGCCTTTGTAAGTTTACAAAAGCATGAATCAAATCCCGGAGAAATCCTATGTAAGTTTACAAAAACACACGATAAGGTTGATTTGCCACCATAAAGTCATAGCATGCATACATCAAAAAAATAGCCTGCGCCAGAAAATAAATCAATTAACGCTTATCAGATTATCTAAAATTTTCTATCTTTGCACAAAACAAACTAAACAATAAAAATAAGTATGCAGACGATGCCTGCAATGTATGGTAATAAAACAATTTTCAAGGAATTATAAATAGCATACTAGCTATTGTTCTCAACATTACAAACAACTGATTAAAAAAGATTATGCCAACAATATCCGTGTTTTTCGGAATAATAATCCGAATGTACTAAGCACCGAAAGAGCATAATCCTGCACATATTCATGTATATTACAACGAATTTATTGTTGTGATAAATATTTTAAACTTTGAAATTCTGGAAGGTGAAATTCTAACCAAACAATTAAGTTTAGTTCTGGCATGGATGGAAATCCATAGAGAAGAGTTATTAGCTAATTGGAAACTATGCCAAAATGGTGAAAAACCATTTCAAATAGAATCATTAAAATAATTGAGAATGTATTTAGCTGTAAAAAATGTACAACCCATTGCAAATTACCAGTTGATTCTTACATTTGCAAATGGAGAAAAGAGGCAGTTTGATATGAATCCGTACTTAGAAACAGGGATTTTTACCGAATTAAAAGATGTATCCTTGTTTAATACTGTAAGAGTTAGTTTTGATACTATTGAGTGGGATAACGAAGCGGATATGGATCCTGAAATACTATACAAGGAAAGTATTGTTATAGAGAATCAAATTGCAAGCGAACCAACCAATGAATATGAAATAAAAAAACAGCCCTGATTAAAAAATATATATATACAGTCGCCATGCATGGCGTATTAATCAAAAATACTTACACTAGAGACACGATGCATCGCATCTCTACTATATAGAATAAAACAATTTTCAACATATTAAAATAGCATTCTGCTATTGTTCGCACGCTCGAAACCTAGGAAATTTCAATAAGCGAACAGGATTTGATTCAATAAGCAAAATGCTCATGCCAACCGGCGTGGGCTTTTGACTTATCAATCCTGTGTGGCTTCCTAGGGCCTCGAGCGTGGGTAAGGATTTAGTCCACGCTTTTTTTGTGGGCTAATCTTTCCTGAATAATGGTGGAGATCATTAAACAAAACCATTATGACATTCACAGAAGCCAAACAGGATTTTGACAGCAAATATGAAAATTTAGTCGAATTTGACTGTTTCATTCAAGAACATCTGACTTTTGGAAAAAAGACAAACTTCAAGAAGAAAAACGGAACTAAAAACGAGCAGTATTATAAATGGCAATTCCTTTATGCCATTATACAATCAGGACTTTATACAAAAGATTATATTGGTACTGAAGTGCAATTCCCAAAAGGAAACAAATCTTCTGCACCATTAAAATTGGACGGAGCTATTTTCGATGATATTACTTGGTTTGAGAAGTACAAAGACTATCATGAAAATGGAAATAATGAAAGTTTAGAATGGTTACGTGAACATTTAATTGTTTCATTGGAGTTCAAAAAAGAAGACAACAAAAACATTGCTGATGTTTGGGACAAACAACTCAAAGCATATCTAAACGAAAGTCGTAGACCTTTTTGTTTGGCTGTTCTGTATGATACAGAAAGACTTTATTTGTTTCGTAAACACAACAACAGATTTTTAAGATATAGCGAAGAGTTTAACACAAAAGGGGAGGACAGTAAAACCAAAGAATTAGCTATACACCTTCCCGATCCTTACATAAATATTCCAAGTTTTGAGGATGTCTTGGAATGGACAGAAGCAATAACAATTGACCGTTCTAAACGTGGTATAAAAGAATTAGATATTATTTCGGGTGTTCATTCTACACAAATTAATGATGCGATGAGTAGCATTCTGCGTACAATGGATAAAGTAGGAATGGTAAATCAAAAAGGTTTTGAGATTTTAATTCAGATTCTATCTTTAAAAATATTTGATGAGAAAAGAAATGAAAAAACATCAAGCCGGTTTTTGGATTTTTATATAACCGATGAAGAAAGAAATTTTAAAACACTTGCAGATAAATCATTGCAAGAGTTTATAAAAAGAATAAACGATTTAAGGGACGAAGCTTCTGGTACATATTATCGAATCCTTAAAGACAATCCTTTAAATTCAAAAAACGAAAATCACATAAAAGTACTTATTGAAGTTGTTTATCAATTTCAAGATTATTCTTTTGTCCGCTCACACAAAACCGACCTTTACCAATTAGTATTTTATAAGTTTGCTACACCATTTTCAAAAGATGCAAATGCTCAATTTGTAACTCCTTTACCTTTGATTGATTTCTTGGTAAGCATTGTAAATCCAAGAAATGGAGAAACAGTAATTGACCCAACAGTTGGAATCGCAGATTTTCATTCTGTTTCTTATGTAAACTCTAATAGTAAGTTAGATGACAATAATATATACGGAATGGACATAGACGAACAAATGGTTATGCTTGCCACTTTAAATATGTTGCTCAATGGAGATGGAAATGCAAAAATAAAAGCACAAGCAGGTTATGGTTCTTTGCTTTCAAAATTTGATCACAAAGGCGAGGTTTTGGAATTAGTGCCAAGTATGAATCAAAAAGGAAATTGGGACAACAGACCAGATGAAAACCAACTGAAAAAATTTGATGTGGTTTTGACCAATCCACCATTTGGCGAAGATAGAGCCTTTGTACCCAAAGACGATAAAGATCTTGAAATGATTCAATGCTATGAACTTTGGCATTTGTATAGTAATAATGGTGAAGAACCAGCCAAAGGTAAAAAGAGGAAGGTAGAAAAACAAGCAAATAAAATAGATTTAGGTATTGTTTTTCTTGAAAATGCGTACCATATTTTAAAAGAAAACGGAAGAATGGGAATTGTACTTTCTAACTCTATTGCCAGCATAGACAGCCACAAAATAGCAAGAAAATGGTTAATGGATAAAATGCGGATAGTTGCTATTTTTGACTTACCTGCCAATGTTTTTGCTGAAACAGGTGTGAATACTTCCATTATTGTTGCTTACAAACCTAACGAAAAAGAACTAACAAAATTAAAGGCACAAAATTACGAAGTGTATTTTAAGGGAATTGAAAAAGTTGGATATGAAGTAAAGACAAGTAAACGAGTTAAATTCTTTTCGCCAAACTATAAAATCAATTACGAAAACTTTGAAATAGAAATTGATAGTGAAGGACGTGCTTTGCTTGATGAAGAATTTACAAACACAATTGCTGAGTTTAAAAAATGGTGTTTGAAGCAAGAAAAATCATTACAGGATATTTTCATAAAGGTTAAGTGAATATGAGCAACACATATATAAAAACACCAAATTCAATTTCTTTTAATTCTATTGTTGAAAAAGACTATTCTTTGTCTTCTTCTCAATATATGGATTTGATAATGCCAAACGAGAATTTCTTATTCGTAAAAGACTTTTTGAGAAGAAGTTTACAAAGGAAAGATTTAGGAGTAGAAGTTGGATCATTAAATTATATCGGACAGTCAACACATTATTTTATAAGAACAAAAGCATTACAAAGTCACTCATTTTTACCAGAAATAACAAGCGACACAACCTCACCAATAATGCCAAATTCATTTGTAAAAATGAATTTAAAAAAAGGCGACATTCTCATTTCAAAAGATAGTAATATTGGTGAAGTTGTTATTTTAGATAAAGACTATCCTAATTTTATGCTTTCGGGAGCAATTTATCGATTACCAGTTACAGAAAAAAAATACTATTTATTAGCATTCATCAAACATGATATTTTTAGAGAACAATTGGATTTCATGGTTCCAAAAGGTGCAACCATACGTCATGCTAAAACCTTTTTTTTAGACTGCAGAATTCCAATACCGAATGACGATACAGAAAATGTAATCACCTTTGTTGAAGTCTTAACCCAATCTATAATTAATAAAGAAAAATTAATAAAGGAAAGACATAAAGCAATTTTAGAAGCCATTGAAAAGGAACTTTATGAGAATCAAAGACCAAACAAGTTTAATTTCGAACTACCAAAAATTAATGAATTGGAAGCGGTTGGACGAATTGATACTGCAAGATATTCATTTAAGTACAAGAAATATGAACATCTAATTCAAAATTACAAAAATGGGTTTTTCAAATTATCACAATTTGGATATACTATAAACAGAGGACAAAACTTACAAGTTTCAAATATTGGAGAAAGTTTCTATTCTAATCATAAAATTAAAGGCTTTTATAAGCTGGCCGTATCTTCTAATTTTTCAGAATATTCAACTGTAGAGAAATTTAATTATTTAGGTAATTCTGGTTCATTGAACAAAATTAAAAAGGGAGAAATTATTTTTTCAGCAAGAGGTGCTCAATTTGGACGAGTCGTGACTTTTCCAGAGAATATAGAAAACACAATCACAAACATTGATAGTTTAGTTATTAAGAATAAGGAAGAAAACATTGACAGAAATATTTTTATTGCAATGTTCCTTAATAATTTGCGCTGGAATAAACACATTTATAAAATTGCAATTACTGGTTCAGGTGCAAACAGTTTGACACAGTACCAAAGTGACGATATTAATTTTCCTAACTTTGAAAAAACGAAACAAAAAGAGATTGCTTTACTCTATCACAACGCAGAAATTGAGTACAAAGCAGATGCTTTTACTTTAGCTGGCTTTTTAGAAAAAGACAACGAATACAACAGACAAGCAGGTATATATGAGTTAGACAAAACAGCCAAACAACTCAAAGCAATTCTAAACCAAACAATAGATAATATTGTGAATGACAAAGAAGTAGAAATTAGGTTTAATGTGGAATAACTAAAAGCTTTTGACTGACAATTACTTTTATAGCCCAGTCTGCTAAATAGCAAACCAAAAAAAGCCTTCTCAATTGGAGAAAGCTTTTTTTTAATTTTACTGAACAAAGAATAATTATTTCTTTGCAGCTTCAACAGATACTTTTCTGAATTCTTTCAACAGTTTTTCCAAATCCAAAGAAGTTTTACGTGCACGTGTTCCGGCAGATTTATTACCTTTTTCAACTTGCAAATCTGCATCTGTAGCAAAAGCTGCGCATTCAGCTTTAATTTTCTTTACTAATTCTTCCATTTTTTCGATTTTGTTGGGTTTATAATCAGCTATTTATGTATAGCAAAATATTTAATACAAATATAAACATTTAAAGTAAATTCCTGACAAAAAAAGAAAAAATTAAATTCTTTTTTATTAAATTTTAATATCAATAACTCTTAAGTAACTTTTGACCCTTTTTATTTGTTGCAAATTTAGTTTCACGGTAGCCAGGCAATCAATTGGGTAAATTATATTTTACATACTTGAAGTTTTAAATACAAAATTGTTATTATCGAAATAAATAAATGAAGGAGGTTCAAAAATTTTGAATCTCTTTTATTGCTTCTAAGTTGCATTTTAATTTTCAGAATATTTTGTTTCTAAAAAAGAAAAAACACAAACAAATGAACCAAAATTAGGCATGGAATATTTATATGGTTATATTTGCCCCGATAAAAAAAATTAATCCAAAAACGATATTGCAATGTATAAATTACGTGTTATCTCAGGTCTTTTCTTAGTCTTCATGCTTAGTTCAGTGCTTCATGCACAAACAAACAGTCTGGATGCTGCTTCATTTGCAAGTAAAATAAAACAAACGCCTAATGCACAGGTTGTTGATGTACGATCTTCCGGCGAATTTACCCAGGGTCATATTGCTAATGCAAAAAATAACGATATCAGAAGCAGTGATTTTCAACAAAATACATCAAAATTAGATAAGAATAAACCTGTTTTTGTTTATTGCCTGAGTGGAGGACGTAGCGCCTATGCAATGAATATCCTGAGCTCAATGGGATTTAAAGAAGTTTACAACATGAAAGGTGGTATGTTGAGTTGGAGGGCTGCCAATATGCCCGAAACAACTGATAATTCTGTTCAGAAGCCAGTTGTAAAGGAAATGACTTTTGCGCAATACCAAGCACTAATAAATTCCGACAAGTTGGTTTTAATCGATTTTTATGCAGATTGGTGTGTGCCTTGCCAAAAAATGAAACCATTTTTGGATGAAATTTCAAAAGAAATGAAAGGTAAAGTAGAAGTGGTTCGCATTGATGCTGATGCTAATAAATCATTAGCTAAGGTTTTAAAGATTGACGCACTTCCGGTTTTGAAGTTATATAAAGGTAAGAAATTGGTATGGTCGTACAAAGAATTTATTTCAAAAGATGCACTACTGAAGCGCATGAAAATGTACTTATAACTTGAATATATTTAGTTTGTGCAAAAAATTAAAATCACACTTATTTTAAAAAATTTACATTTTAACGATATTAGATCTTGCGATATTCCTATTAAAAAAGGTCGTACAAATTAATGTGCGACCTTTTTTTTGTGGGCGTTGAGGGGATGGAAGAAGGACATTCCGATTTATCGGAATTCGAACCCCCGGCACTTCTGATTAAATCGGAATGCTCTGAACCAGCTGAGCTAAAATATATTCTTTTGAATAAGATCTTCTATAAATTTACGACTTTTCTGCGCTTTTATATACAATTAAGCTTGGTAAGCTTCTGATTTTGATTGATATTCTTTTTTGTATACCATAACCCAGGGAATACCTCTTTTTGTAAAAGTACTTCTTCCAGTGTTGTGTCGATTTAATCTATCGGTTAAGTTTCCTGTTGAACCAACATAATAAATATCAGATGTTTTTGAATAAAGAATATACGTTGTAAACATATTATATGACGAAAAAAGGTCGAACAAATTAATGCGCGACCTTAGTTTTTTTGTGGGCGTTGAGGGGATGTAAGAATGACATTCCGATTTATCGGAATTCGAACCCCCGACTCTTCCGATTGATCGGAATGCTCTGAACCAGCTGAGCTAAAATATATTCTTTTGAATAAGATCTTCTATAAATTTACGACTTTTCTGCGCTTTTATATACAATTCAGCTTGGTAAGCTTCTGATTTTGATTGATATTCTTTTTTGTACACAATATCCCATGGAATACCCCTTTTTGTAAAAGTACTTCTTCCAGAGTTGTGTCGATTTAATCTATCGGTTAAGTTTCCTGTAGAACCAACATAATAAATATCAGATGTTTTTGAATAAAGAATATACGTTGTAAACATATTATATGACGAAAAAAGGTCGAACAAATTAATG
>Ga0209123_1000821_pt1 | contig 35751 bp, 27 predicted proteins | sample BarGraIncu00431A_FD_184500 | JGI IMG/M metagenome (GOLD analysis project Ga0209123, IMG submission 184500) | Arctic peat soil microbial communities from Barrow, Alaska, USA - Barrow Graham LP Incubations 004-31A (SPAdes) (version 2) | ecosystem: Environmental > Terrestrial > Soil > Wetlands >... | reverse complement strand
ACAGGTTTAAAAACACTATACACAGAACGGTCAAACTGTGCAGATCATGATCTGCTAAAGTAGCAAATTATCTCCCTGTCATATTCACATTGTGGCTATTAAAAATAGCTTTCCACTCGCAATGACGCTCCGATTGAAATTTATACCGTTGCAAAAAGCATCAAATTTATGTAAATATTATAATTTATGTCTTATATCTTATGTGTCTATGTGTTTATTTTTGAAATGTTATCTTTGTTCTCTGGATTTTTATATTATAAATGAATAAAAAAACGAAGGAACTCGCCGAACTTCCTATTCCCAGGTTGATGCTTAAATTTTTCATCCCTGCATTTATCGGTGTCTTTGTAAATGCCCTGTACAACATTGTCGACCGGATATTCATCGGTCAAGGTGTTGGTTCAATGGCATTAAGCGGTATCTCAGTCACCTTTCCAATCATGCTAATTGTCATGGGATTTGGAATGCTGATAGGTATCGGCGCAGGCGTATTGGTTTCAATCAACCTTGGAAAACACGATTTGAATAGGGCTGAAAGTGTACTTGGAAGCAGCTTTTTATTGATGCTACTGGTTTCAGTTCTAATAACAGTCATTGGGTTCTCCATCAAAGGCCCCATGCTGCAATCTTTTGGTGCAACAGCTGAAACCATTCAATATGCCAATGATTATCTGGATATTATCCTTGCTGGCACTGTATTTCAAGTGATAGGATTCTCGCTTAACAATATTATCAGGGCTGAAGGGAATGCAAAGATTGCCATGGTCTCAATGATCATCAGTGCCGGCACCAATATGATTCTCAATCCGATCTTCATTTTTGGATTTGGAATGGGGGTCAAAGGTTCGGCTTATGCAACAATTATTTCGATGATCATATTGACTGTGTGGGTTTTACTTCATTTTAGAAGTTCAAAATCAGTCATCAAACTAAGGCCTGAGAATATCCGTTTCAATTGGAAAATACTGTTGGAGATTATAGCCATCGGCATGGCCCCCTTTGTTATGCAGATTGCCAACAGCATCGTTCAGGGATTGATCAATACCAAACTGATTGCCTTTGGTGGCGACTTGGCCGTGGGTGCAATGGGAATTGTAAACAGCGTAGCCACCCTGATTGTGATGTCAATTGTGGCCATCAATATGGCCACTCAACCCATTATCAGTTTTAATTATGGAGCCAAATCCTATTCAAGAGTGAAAGAAACGCTGCGCCTGGCCATTATTTCGGCCACTATAATTTCAATCCTGGCTTTTATTTGGGTTGAAACAATTCCTGAGTCAATCGTAAAACTGTTTAACTCTTCCGATCAGGGCCTTTTACATTTCGGCATAGATGGACTACGATTGGCCTTGCTGGCCTTACCGGTTGTTGGTTTTCAGGTAGTGACCGGCAATTTTTTCCAGTCGATGGGAAATGCAAAAATTGCAGTACTGCTCACCCTGCTCCGTCAGGTAATTATCCTCATCCCGCTCCTTTTTATTCTACCTCTCCATTTTGGCCTCCAGGGCATCTGGCTGTCGATGCCCATTTCTGACTTCTGCTCAGCCATCATCGTAGTATTTTTCCTGACCCATCATTGGAAAAAACTCCACAAGCCACTTTTTCAGAAACTTACCTCAACCCAATTAATTTAGTTATAATTAGGGTCTGCTGAAAAACTCACACAGACAATTTGACCGTAAAGCATCCCGATCCCTCCCGAGTACTCGGGATCGGGAGGGATCAATAGAAAAAGAGAAAGCAGCAATCCCTGACCCCGAGTATTCGGGGGAGTGTATTTTTGCAGCTTTCTATCTATTTTTCAAAATAAATGATCGATCCTGGATTTCTCCCCAGTTCCTATGGACTGGGTGTATGTTTGAGTGCTATCTTCTGATACCTTTCTGATACCTTTCTGATACCTTTCTGTAATGTAGGGTTACAGAAAGGTATCAGATGAGTATAAGAAAGGTATCAGATGAGTATAAGATGATGGCATGTAAACAGCTATTATTCAGAATAACAAAAGTTTTTCAGCAGACCCAAAAATAATTTCATACATTTTTTCATTCAAACAAAATTAAGGATTTAGTTGAAATGTCAGCAAAGGTTTGTATTTTTGTATTTATACTGATTACAACTATTCATTATATAGAACCTAACTATGAATAAGAAACAACTATTTGACTCGCTTGCTGAGGGAAAGAAAATTGACCGTACACTGTTTCGGCCAATATTGATGCACTTTGCAGCCCGTTTTAATGGAAGTACCTACGGAGAATTTGCCTCTGATTATAAGGTGTTGGTCGATTGTAATATCAGAGCCCTGGAACATTTTGACATGGATATGGTTGGACTGATTTCTGATCCGTACCGCGAAACTTCGGCCTTTGGCGCCCCGGTAACCTTTATCAATGAGGGAGTTCCGCACTGTGAGAAGTTGATTGTGAAGACTTGGGATGATGTTCAGAATCTGAAACGACCCGATGTATGCAAGTGTCCCAGAACCCTTGACCGCATTAAAGGAGCCGAACTTTTTCAAAAAAAACTACAGGGAACTGTGCCTGTCATTGGCTGGATTGAAGGACCACTGGCCGAAGCCTGCGACCTGGCGGGTGTGAGCCAGATGTTGACCCAACTGATGATGGAACCTGATTTCTGCAATTTGCTGATGGACAAATGTATGGATACGGCCAAAGATTTTGCAAAAGTCCAGATTGAAGCTGGATGTGATATAATAGGAATCGGCGATGCCATCTGTTCTCAGATTGATCCCTATACCTATGACACTTTTGTTAAAGAGCGTCACCGTGAATTAATTGACTTTATTCATGCCAACGGGGCAAGGACCAAGTTGCATATTTGTGGTGATATCACCCACCTGTTGCCTTCACTCAAAGAGGTAGGTACTGATATATTGGATATTGATTATGATGTCGACATCTCTTACGCACGTTCGGTACTTGGTGATAAAACTATTTTGTGCGGCAACATAGAACCTGTACTTATCCAAAATACAACTCCTGAGGAAGTTGAACGCTTATCACGCAAACTGGTTGAACTGCATGGCCATGAGCGGTTTATACTTTCCGCAGGCTGTGAAATCACTGTTGGAACTTCAGTCGAAAACCTAATGGCTATGCGAAAAGCAAGTTTAAATTTAAAAGTCTAAAGTTAATAGTTAATAGTTCCGGGTCACTCCAGGATATTGTCTTGTGTCACGAAGTTTATTCTATATGGATCGCTTAATAACAGAATGCTAATTTAACAACTTGGAATTCGGTACAAATGGAACAATGTCAATTTATTTCATCACGTCAGAAAAGATTAAATCAACAATAATTCCTCCTGGGATATGGGTATGAATTGATTTATTTATAGATTGATAAACTGCAATTTGACAATTTGGTCATCCGCTACTAATATATTAGCCAATTTGTTTTTTTAGTCTATAAAATAGAGATTCACAAAATTCTAAAAAGGTTTCCACTTCCTTTATTGTTGGTTTCCCATTAGGCATTAGACCTAAGTCTCCAGGATAGCGGGCGTCAATATAAACCTCATTGATAATTCCAAGTAATATTGATTCAGGTTCAGCAAGTTTAATATTTGCATTTAATTGAAGCCTTAACAAATCATGTGATTTAATGGATGGCTTTCCTTGCTCTTCAATAACTGCTTTGAAGCATTTTTCCAGACATTGCTGACAATGAAAGGATACAATATTGGTAAGTCTGTCATCACCTGCAAGTTTTTTGGCTGCAAGGAAGTCATCTTCTGCGGCAGTTAACCAATCTCTAGTTGTTTGCTTCATAAATAACTGATCCTGTGCTAATAATTTCTTTTTTGAAACCACTGTTCAATTGAATGAATCGGTCGTGCATTGGTTTTGTATGTACAATCAAGTCAATATCTGCAAATTTTCTTAATGAATTTAGCGCATTGGCAATCTTAAGTTTGATCTCCATCTTTTGAGCAAATGAATCGAAAACAAAAGTATCATTGGTAACAACCAACAAATCAATATCGCTCTCATCTGATTGAGTTCCTTTGGCATAAGAACCAAATAGAATTACCTTGTTGACATTTTGATTATGCTGCAAGGAGAGAGTAACCTCTGATATGATTTCAATTTTTGTCATCGAGCAAATATAATAAAAAGCCGGAAAACTAATTACATAAAGGTACGAATTTCACGAATTGAAGGCGAATTTCACGAATTTCATGACATAAAAAGACTTCCCGGAGTAACTCACAACTTTAAACTTGAAACTTTGAACTTGAAACTCCCTTCACACCAAATCACAGGCTTCAACGGGCATCCAATGACTGTCTTGCCCTTCCCATTTAACATTGCAGCCTATAGGATTGGTCTCAGGAATGGAAACCGGCTTTCCAGCAACCAATTCTGATAAGGTACGATCCAAATCGTTCACTGATATTTTGGAAACAACTCGTGGATTATCCACTGCCCTGCCGGTATAGACCAGCTTTCGCTCTTTGTTAAAGACATAAAAATGGGGAGTCCGGAGGGCACCATATTCCAACGCAACTTGCTGCGACTGGTCGTGAAGATAAACCCATGGAAACCTGTTCTCCTTCATCCTGAGTACCATATTTTCGAAACTATCTTCTTCGTAAGTATTTGAACTGTTTGAATTGATTGCTACAAAACGAACTCCTTCAGGAATGAAACGTTCAGCAGTTTTGCGGGTTAACTCATCACTTCCAAGCACATACGGACAATGATTGCAGGTAAAAAATACTACCAGAATATCAGCATCCGAAAAACTGTTGAGCTGATATATTTTACCATCTGTGGCCATCAGGCTAAAATCAGGTGCCTGACTTCCAATTTCAAGAGTAAATGCCATAATAAATCAAGTTAAACATTTATTCTTATAACAATCATCCTCCGAAATTGATTTCAGAAATAGTACAATTACATTTTTCTAAAAATAACATCCTATTTCAATAATACTTTTTCGATAATTGCAATTATCATTTTGTTTTTCAGTACATTTACATTTATATCAACAATAAAATCGCTGGGTAGTGTATATAAATTCGATACAAAAATTAAAAGTCTTGTTGTTCAAGTGATACATGGTCACATTATCAACAAATATAACGATTTTTATTTAACTTATCTACCTTAATACAAGCATTTTGTAGCAATTAAAAATAAGGCAAATAAGGTTGTAGTAAATTAGTTGTTAATCATTTATACTCTTAATTTGGGATTGCTTTCCCGAGGGATCGGGAAAGCAATCCCACCATAGGAGCGCAAATACATTTAAATCAACAGTTTACCCCGAGTCCTCGGGGTCATTGGTCGGGATGAAGCAATCATTCAATCCTGTAAATTATAGAATTGATTAAATTGGTTGTAATTAAATATTTATTTGAAATACTTATAAGTGATCGCTGTCATTGGGGCTGCGATTGAAATACTTTATATTGAATAAAAAATGAAACAAATTGTCCTTACATATGAATTTATAACCCTGCTGTTGGTAGGTATTTCGTGTCAGCCATCGGGAAAAGTTACTGAGAAAGACCCTTTGGCTTCACATATTGACGCTTCGATCAAACCTGGTGACGATTTCTTTCTATATGCCAACGGCCAGTGGTTCAAAGATAATCCAATTAAAAGTAGTGAACAGGGCAGCGGAATATTTCAGGTCATACAGGATACCATCAACTCTCAGATTCTGAAAATATGCCGGTCGTCGGCAGCGGTTCAGAACCCTGAGAAGGGCAGCAACAAACAAAAGATTGGGGATTTTTATTTCTCAGGAATGGACAGTGTCCAATTGAACAGCGTCGGCATTTCATCAATACAAAAGCAACTGGATCAGATAGATGCGATCAAAGATTTAACACAACTGGCATCAATGGCTTCCTTTATTCACCGCAGTTCCGGCTCGCCCCTGTTCGCGTTTGGCGTGAGTCAGGACAGCAAAATCAGCAGCAAAAATGCAGTACAAGTTTGGCAAGGCGGATTGAGTCTGCCTGACCGGACCTATTATTTTGATACCGATGCACGAACAGTCCAGATTAGAAAGAAATTTGAGGAGCACTTAGAAAATATGTTCAGGATTCTAAAGTATGATGACGCTAAGGCAAAAGCAGCTGCGGTCAGTACGATGAAGCTTGAAACGGCGCTGGCATTGGCTTCACGTAAGAAAGAAGCTACCCGAGACCCGCTTAAGAATTATAACAAACTATCGTTCAAACAACTGTCAGAATTGACTCCCAACTTCAACTGGCCCCTATTCAATAAAGAAGTTGGATTGCAAAATGTGGACACTGTAATTGTTGGACAACCTGAATTTTTAACTGCCCTTAATACCAGTCTGAAGAAATTCCCACTTGCTGATTGGAAGAATTATTTAAAATACCACTTTACAAGGGGCATGGCGAGCTATTTGGATGACGCGACTTATCAGGAAACATTCAACTTTTATTCAAAAACAATCAGGGGTGTTCAACAGCCAAAACCCCGTTGGAAAAGAGTTGTTGAGGAAAATGACGGTTACCTGGGCGAATTGATCGGACAGGTATATGTGAACGAATATCTACCCAAAGGCACCAAAGAAAAGTTGGTTGAAATTGGCAATGCAGTCAAAAGTGTTTATGCTGACAGGATTAAAAATCTGGACTGGATGAGCGCTGCCACCAAAGAAAAGGCGTTGAAAAAGCTGGGTTCAATGATCATGAAAGTCGGTTATCCAGACAAATGGAAAGATTTGAGGAGTCTGGCTATCTCCCGATCATCCTTTGCAGAGAATGCAGAGAATGCCAATATCTGGCATTTTGGATATATGATTTCCAAGTTTGGGAAACCTGTTGACCGCACAGAATGGGAAATGGAACCTCAAAATTACAATGCCTATTACAATCCATCGAACAATGAATTGGTGGTTCCAGGTTGCAATATTCTCGTTCCGGGTTACGAACATAAATTGGCCGATGATGCAATCTTGTATTCCATCATTGGAGGTTCGACTTTTGGACATGAAATGACCCATGGTTTTGATGACCAGGGTTGCAAGTTTGATGCCAATGGAAACCTGAACAACTGGTGGACTAAGGACGACAGCATCAAATTTTACAGTAAGACCAAGGCGATTGTCAAACAATTTAACAAATACAATCCAGTTGACAGCCTTCACATCAATGGTGAGCTTACCCAGGGTGAAAACATTGCCGATTTGGGAGGTATCATTATGGGATATGAGGCATTCAAGAAGACCAAACAATACCAAAGTAATGAGATGATTGCGGGTCTGAATCCCGATAAACGATTCTTCCTCAGCTTTGCACTGGCCTGGATGATCAATCAGCGGCCCGAAGCCATTGCCAACCAGGTACAAAGCGACGAACATTCACCAGCCAAATACAGGGTGATCGGTACCCTTTCCAATATGCCTGATTTTTTCAAAACTTTTGAGGTAAAAGAAGGTGACAAAATGTGGAGACCTGATAGTTTGATTGTAAGGATTTGGTAATGAACTTGATATGCAAAGAATTGTCAGGTTTCAATAACATGACAGTTCGGATAATATTAAGGACTGAACATTTATTCGATAAATATTTTAAAAGTTAATCATATGGGACATATAAAAGAACCAGCCAGAGTTGACTTTGTAATTAACAGCAGACCATTGACTAAAAAGGAAGAAACTGCTATTAGTGAATATATTCGTGCCTATAAAGCTGAGCATTCTCATAAGAAGACTCCTAATGAACGAACTTCACTAAAAAAGAATGAACAAAAGAATTTGGAGGTGTAATAATTTTGTAAAGCCAATTTGTTTTCAGACCTATGAGGTTTAAAAACTTGAAAGTTCTGAAAATAAATAAATTAAACAGTTCGCATAAAAATATTCTGTGGATATTCAATATTCGTCAAAAACAGTCCGTGTGCAGGAACTGAGAGCCCTGCAGCCCCACGGTCTTTTTGTTCAATTACGTTGCGGAAATCGGCAAGATCCATTTTGCCAATGCCCACTTCAAGTAATGTGCCAACCATTGCACGAACCATGTTGCGCAGAAAACGATCAGCCTTTACAGTGAATATCAGATTATTGCCTTGCTGATTCCATTCAGCATGAAGGATTTTACAATTGTTGGTTTTCACATCGGTATGCAGTTTGCTGAAACTGGTAAAATCTATGTATTCAAATAAAATCTGACAAGCCTTGTTCATTTTATCAACATTCGGCTGACGAAAGAAATACCATGAAGTATCGACTGTAAATGGGTCTTTGCGTAAATTTAGATGGTATTGGTAGGTTCTTGAAACAGCATCGAAACGGGCATGAGCCATCGAATTGACTTTACTGATGCCAAAAATTGATATCGCCTCAGGTAGAAAACTGTTCAGTTTATGGGTAAAGTCTGGATGATCCAGATTGGGTAGCGATGAATCAAAATGAGCCACAAAATAGCTGGCATGTACACCGGTATCGGTTCTGCCGGCACCCGTTACTGTAATGGATTCGCGAGTGATGGTACTCATTGCTTTTTCCAAACATTGCTGAACAGAAACAGCATTAGGCTGAAACTGCCAGCCATGAAATTTGGTGCCCTTATAGGCCAGTTCTATAAAATACTTTTGTGACAATGGTACGATTTTTGACAAATGTAAAAAAGTATTGCCACATTCTGTTAAAGATCGCTGAATTTATTAATTTTACAGCCATTTTAAGTCAGAATAGCTTAACAAAATTTAACGTAATTTTATGCTTTTTCATTCATTGAAAGTATATTTTCGTATCAGAAAAAACAGAGCAATTAATCTTTTAACTAGAAAATATGGATCAGGCAATTGATATCCGGGAATTAAACGAAAGAATTCAAAAAGAAAGTTCGTTTGTCGACATTATTAGCATGGAGATGAACAAAGTTATTGTTGGACAGAAACATTTGGTAGAGAGTCTTTTAGTAGGACTTTTATCAGGTGGTCACATTTTGCTGGAAGGGGTTCCAGGCTTGGCAAAGACGTTGGCAATCAATACCCTTGCCACCAGTATTGACGCTAAATTTGCACGCATACAGTTTACGCCTGATCTTCTACCGGCTGACCTATTGGGTACCATGATTTACAGTCAGAAAAGAGAGGAATTTGTTGTAAAGAAAGGGCCTATTTTTACCAATTTTGTATTAGCTGATGAAATCAACAGGGCACCCGCTAAAGTACAATCAGCGCTGCTTGAAGCGATGCAGGAACATCAAATTACCATTGGCGATGTCACTTATAAATTAGAGGAGCCTTTCCTTGTCATGGCCACGCAAAATCCTATTGAACAGGAAGGAACCTACCCGTTACCCGAAGCTCAGGTTGACCGTTTTATGTTGAAAGTGGTGATCAATTATCCCACCAAAGAGGAAGAGAAACTGATCATACAGCAAAATCTTCTGAAACAATTCCCGATAGCAATGAAGGTAGTTCGTCTTCATGATATTTTGAATGCACGTGAAGTGGTAAAAGATGTTTACATGGATGAAAAAATTCAGAAATACATCGTTGACATAGTATTTGCCACCCGTGATCCGAAGGCCTATAAACTGGATAAATATGTTGATATGATTTCATACGGAGGTTCTCCGCGTGCAAGTATTGGTTTGGCACAGGCAGCCAAAGCATTTGCATTCATCAAACGTCGCGGCTATGTAATTCCGGAAGATGTACGTGCTGTTTGCCCTGATGTAATGCGTCATCGTATCGGATTGAGTTACGAAGCCGAGGCCAATAACATTACTTCCGAAGAAATTATTGCAGAAATTCTGAATTCGGTTGAAGTGCCATAGTTCGGAGAGAATTAGCAGTTGAAGGCATTGAAGGCATTGGGAAATATTAAACAGTGTTCAGTCGCAGTTAGCAGAATAACAGCAAGCCCTCAGCAGACGAAACTTTAAACGTTGAACTTTAAACTTTAAACTGAGCAGTTTTGGAAACAAGCGAATTAATAAAAAAGGTTCGGAGAATTGAAATTAAAACACGTGGACTAAGCCGCAATATATTTGCGGGCCAGTACCATAGCGCCTTCAAAGGAAGAGGTATGGCTTTCAGTGAAGTTCGGGAATATCAATTTGGTGATGACATCCGAAACATAGATTGGAATGTGACTGCGCGTTACAACAAGCCGTTTGTAAAGATATACGAAGAAGAGCGAGAACTGACTGTAATGTTGGTGATAGACGTAAGTGGATCGCGCGAATTCGGATCGATGGACAAATTGAAAAAGAACATCATTACTGAAATCGCAGCCATCTTGGCATTCTCGGCCATCCAGAACAATGATAAAATTGGGGTAATTTTCTTTTCAGATAAAATTGAAAAGTTTATTCCACCGAAAAAGGGCCGCAAACATATTCTGCGTATCATCAGCGAGATGATTAATTTTGAACCTCAGGCCAGGGGAACCGATATTTCAGGAGCCATCCGCTATATGACCAACGCGATCAAGAAGCGATGTACTGCATTTATCATTTCAGATTTCATCCAAAAAGAAGCGACTCTGGAAAACGCGCTGTCGATTGCCAATAATCGCCATGATATCGTTGCCCTTAGAATTTACGATGAACGGGAAACCGAACTTCCTAATATCGGAATGATTAAACTGAAGGATGCTGAAACAGGTAATTATACCTGGGTGGACAGTTCGGACCGCCGGGCCAGAGAAATATACCGAAGGTGGTGGCATGATTTATCTGTGCAACTGGGAAACAACTTCAGAAAGAGTGGAGTCGATTATGTGAACATCAGCACCAACCATGATTATGTAAGGGCATTGATCGGCCTATTTAAAAAAAGAGGATAAAAACATTTTTCAAATGAAGCGAAGAATACTATTTGTCGTATTGAGTATTTTACTTTCAGGAAGTATACAACTTCTGAGAGCCCAGCCAGTGAAGGTAAAAGCCAGTATTGACTCAACACATATGCTAATTGGTGATCAGCTTAAACTTATTCTGGAAATTGAAAAGCCCAAAGATATGGCCATCCAGTTCCCAATGATACCCGACACTTTCAGCTCGCATATTGAAGTTGTAAGGCGCTCGCCTGTTGATACGATCAAGCTGGCCGACAAGGATCGCATCAAATTATCACAAAGTATATTGATTTCATCATTCGACAGTGGCTCTCATGTGATCCCTCCTTTTTACTTCAAGCTGAAGTACAACCAATTGACTGACTCAATAGCAACTCATGCAATGACATTTCAGGTGCTCACCATGAAAATAGATAATACCAAAGGACCAGTCGATATCAAAGTTCCATATGAAGCTCCCCTCTCATTGAAAGAAATTATACCTTATATACTAGGTATTATCCTGATTGCAGCAATCATCTTTTTCATTTTTTATTACATGAGATGGAAGAAAAAAAATGTACCTTTGTTCAGCAGACCTGAAAAGCCAAAAGAACCAGCTCATATCATTGCTTTGCGGGAACTTGACCATATCAAAGCGCAAAAACTTTGGCAGCAGGAAAAGATCAAACAATATTACAGCGAAGTCGCGGATACCATTCGGAATTACATTCAAAACAGATTTGATATTCCAGCAATGGAGCAAACCTCTGCTGAAACCATCGGGGTTTTCAGACAAAACACAGAATTGATTGATGGGAATTCGCTTAATGAGATACAACACATTCTGAGCCTTGCTGATTTGGTTAAATTTGCAAAGTACACTCCATTGCCAGATGACAACAATCTGACATTGATGAATGCTTATTTCTTTGTCAATCAGACCAAAAAGGAAGAAGTGAAAGCAACGGAAAAGCCGGCAACAGCGCCACTAGGACAAGAAGAAGAAGAAGTAGCAGTATAATAAAAAACCAAAATGAACGGAATCAGTTTTAAAAATCCAGAGTTTTTTTACTTGCTTCTTCTATTACTGCCCATGATTGCATGGTATATCTGGAAGCAGAAAAGTTTAGGAGCAAGTATACAGTTTTCATCCGATATGGGATTTGCCCGGATACCGAAAAGCTGGAAATATTATTTCAGACACAGTGTATTTGTACTTCAGATACTTAGTTTATCAATGCTAATTGTCGCCTTGGCACGGCCACAATCTTCCAACAGCTGGTCAAATGTTACCACCAAAGGGATTGACATTGTAATAGCCCTAGATATTTCAAGCTCGATGATGGCAATGGATTTTAAGCCCAACCGTATTGAAGCGGCAAAAGATATTGCAATACAATTTATTTCAGGCCGAGCCAATGACCGGTTTGGGCTGGTAATTTTTTCAGGCGAAAGCTTTACCCAATGTCCATTGACTACAGATCGTGCAACAGTGATCAATCTATTTAATGGAATTGAAAGCGGAATGATTGAAGATGGTACTGCCATTGGAAACGGATTAGCAACTGCTGTATCACGGTTAAAAGATAGCAAAGCCATTAGTAAGGTAATTATTTTACTGACTGACGGTGAAAATAACCGAGGAGAAATTGCACCGGTTACGGCCGCAGAACTGGCAAAGACATTCGGAATCCGTGTTTATACAGTTGGAATAGGTACAATAGGGATGGCCCCCTACCCGGTTCAAACACCATATGGTGTGCAGGTGCAAGATATGAAGGTTGATATTGATGAAGTGACTCTGCAAAAAATTGCCACAACTACAGATGGAAAATATTTCAGAGCTACCAACAATAACAAACTGGCGGAGATATACCAGGAAATTGACAAGTTAGAGAAATCGAAAATCGATGTCAAAGAATATAGCAAAAAGCAGGAAGAATATCTGAACTATGCATTGGTTGGGGGATTGGTTCTCATGTTAGGCATGTTTCTGAAGACAACAATTTTCAGAAATATTCCCTAAATAGACAATAGATATTAGATAACTAGATATTAGACAAATACATTGCTTAGATGATCAATGCACCGGATGCTGCCGGAGACTGATTTTAACGAAGGCAAACATTGAACTTTAAAACATGTTTAGAATAGCAAACCCAGAGTATTTATATGCATTGCTGCTAATTCCGGCACTGATGATCTTTTATTGGTATTCAAGAAGCCAACGAAAAAAAGCATTGGCGCAATTTGGACAAAAAGAAATCCTTTCGGTTTTGATGCCCAACTCAAGTTCAGCACGCCCCGCAATTAAATTTGCAGTGCTCCTATTAGCACTTGCTAGCGCCATTGTTGGAATTGCAAGGCCACAATTTGGTTCACAACTCAAAACAGTAAAACGTGAAGGGATTGAACTTATTATTGCGCTCGATGTTTCAAAAAGTATGTTAGCTGAAGATATACTGCCCAACAGGCTGGAAGCTTCAAAAAGATCTATTTCACAGTTGGTTGACAAACTGAACGATGACAAAATCGGCATGATCGTATTTGCAGGAGAAGCTTACACCCAGCTGCCCATTACGTCTGATTACGTATCGGCAAAATTATTTCTGAACTCAATTAGCCCTGAAATTGTTCCTACACAGGGAACAGCTATTGGTGCAGCAATTGAATTGGGAATAAAATCATTCTCTCCACAGTTTGTCGGAAGTAAGGTAATAATTGTAATTACCGATGGCGAAAACCATGAAGATGACGCGGTTGGCGCGGCATCCAAAGCGGCAGAACAGGGAATCGTGGTTCATACTCTTGGCATGGGATTGCCAAAAGGGGCTTTAATTCCAGACTTTTCGAACGGACAAAAAGGTTATAAAAAAGATAGTAAGGGTAACACCATTGTAACCAAGCTGGATGAGCAAATGCTTCAGAAAATTGCCCAGGCAGGTAAAGGATTATACATCAGGGCCAACAATTCTCAGGTGGGATTGAATGCTCTTTTCAATGAAGTCAGCAAAATGGAAAAGACAGAAATGGAATCTCAGATATATGCCGATTACGATGAGAAGTTCCAATATTTCATTGGACTGGCTCTTTTCCTCATTCTACTTGATTTCCTAATATTGGAGCGGAAAAATAAATACCTGAAGAATTTAAAATTATTTGGCGATAGAAAATAAAGCAATATGAAACGAGCCATGAGAAGGTCTTCTCATTTAGGGGAATGATTCTTGGCGAGTTCCATGTGACAATTAAAAAGCAATTATATACACATGAAATCAAGAAGCTTACTCACCCTATTTCTGATTATAGTGGCTTTTGCAAGCCACGCACAAAACGAACGGAAATTTGTAAGGCAGGGGAATAATTATTATGAATCGGCGATGAAGGATACAGCCAAACTCGATACTATTCAATTTAACAAAGCAGAAATTGAATACCGAAAGGCAATTGAGAAAAAACCTGATGATCCGAAATGGAATTTCAACCTTGCGGATGCATTGTATAAACAGAAAAAATTTGAAGAGTCAGCAGAAAAGTTTAAGGACATTTCCGACCGATCTTCCGACAAGATTGATAAAAGTCGTGCCTTGTTTAATATGGGAAATTCAATGCTCATGAACAAAAAACTCGATGAAAGTATTGCGGCCTACAAACAAGCTTTGCGCAACAATCCAAAAGATCTTGAAACCAAATACAATTTGCTGTATGCCATGAATATGAAGAAAAAACAGCAGGAAAAACAGAAAAAGGATCAGGATAAGAACAAGGACAAGGATCAGAAGAAAGATCAAAATAAGGACAAAGATAAAGATCAGAAGAAGGATCAGGACAAGAAAAAGGATCAACAAAATAAAGACCAGCAGCAACCACAACAGCCGCAACAAAGTAAAATATCAAAACAAAATGCTGAACAAATGTTGCAGGCACTTGAAAATAGCGAAAAGAAAACTCAGGAAAAAGTAAAAAAGGTACAAGCCATGAAGGCACAGTCGAAAAATGTAGAGAAAGACTGGTAGGTTGAATAATAAGTTTCATGTTTCAAGTTCAAAATTTCAAATAACAAAACTTGAAAAGTATGGAATTTGAAACTTTGAACTAGAAACTTTGAACTTTGAACTATGAACAGTACCTTTGCAATGTTTTTGAAAAAAGAAACCATGACAATACTATGATCGGAAAAATTAAAATACTACTGATATTGCTGTTTGTAGGTTATGGAGCAATGGCCGACAATGTCCAGTTTATTATGGAAGGCCCCCAGGCAGTGGCAGTGGGCGATCAGTTCAGGCTAAGTTTCACCCTTAATGAGAATGGATCGGATTTGCAATTGCCCGACCTTTCGAATTTTGATTTACTGATGGGTCCTACAACTTCTCAAAGTTCAAGTTTCCAGATGATTAACGGCAAGACTACGCAGTCATCCAGCTTCTCCTACATGTTTGTTCTTCGAGCCAAAAAAGAAGGTAAATTTACAATTCGTCCTGCTTCCATAAAGGTAAACAATAAAATATATGAGTCAAATACCCTAAACATTCAGGTAGTAAAAGGGCAACCTCAACAGCAGGCTGCGCCTGCCCAGCAAGGTACTCCTGCCCAGGAGGCTGCACCAACTGGAACGGTCAGTAAGGACAATCTTTTTGTTCGTTTGTCATTGGATAAAACCAATGTATCGAAAGGTGAGCAAATAAAGGCAACGGTGAAACTATATATCAGCCAGAATGTTCCGCTCAATGGGTTCGACGAGGTAAAACTGCCTTCCTACGAAGGATTCTGGACCAAAGAAATTGATGTTCCTCAGCAAGTAAGTTTCACACGAGAAGTATACAACGGGAAGATTTACCAGGTTGGAATACTCAAAAAGACGATCCTTTTTCCACAGCAAACTGGAACTATCAAAATAGACCCCTTTGAAATTACTTGCCTTGTACGCCAAAAGGTCGGCAAGCAACAAGGATTTTTCGACGATTTCTTCGATAACTACCGTGTTGTGAAAGCAAAAGTAGTGAGCGATCCCCAAATTGTGAATGTAAAAGATTTGCCTAACCAACCGGCTCATTACTCGGGAGGTGTTGGAAATTTCAACCTTACAGGGGCATTGGATAAAACCACTGTAAAATCCAACGAAGCCGTTACCCTTAAACTTACAGTTAACGGAAGTGGAAACCTGACGCTAATTAATGCACCCAAAATTGAATTACCTCAGGATTTTGAGGCCTACGAGCCTAAAACTACTGAACATACTATAGCAAACGATAATGGACTGAGTGGATCTGTTACATTTGAATACCTTTTCATACCTAGGTTTGCAGGTAATTTCACAATTCCAGCCGTTGAGTTTGACTATTTCAATACTTCCACTCATCAGTACGAAACCCGTTCAACCCAAGCCTTTCAGTTGAACGTTCAAAAAGGAAGTGATGATCAAAATGGAGCGGTTGTAAATTCCTATTCAAAGGAAGATGTTAAAATGATTGGAAGAGACATCCGGTTCATCAAGCAAAATAAAGCCAAATTTCAACCCAAAGGCAGTTCGTTCTACGGTACCTTAGGATTCTATTCGGTCTATGCATTGAGCCTGCTATCTTTTGGATTTGTATTTGTCGTTAACAGGAAGAAAATAAGAGAAAGCGCTAACCTTGCTTTGGTGAGAAATAAACAAGCCAATAAAGTTGCCCTAAAACGCCTGAAATCAGCTGCTGCACATTTAAAAAACAACCAACAGGAACAATTCTATGAATCAGTGATTAAGGCTCTTTGGGGATATCTGAGCGATAAACTTTCGATTCCCGTTGCCAATCTTAACCGGGAAGGAGCATCAGCCAGCCTTTTGAAAAAAGGAATCGATCAGGCAGTCGTCAATGACCTGATGAAACTCATTGACGACTGTGAATTTGCCCGTTTTGCACCTGCCGCTTATTCTGGAACCATGAAGGAAATGTACGATGGTGCAGCCAAGGTAATGGGTATTTTTGAAAAGCAAATCAAGTAAACATCTGAAACATTTTTCTCATGAAACGACTATTCAATATTATATTTGCTCTCTTAATTACATCCTCTGTATTTGCACAGGCTGATCTGCTTCAAAAAGGGAACGAGTTTTATACAAAAGATAAATTCAAAGAGGCGATTGATGTTTACAATCAAATATTAATGACGAATCTCGAATCTCCCGAAGTTTATTTCAACCTTGGCAATGCCTATTATAAAACAAAAAATTACCCTCAGGCTATCCTGAACTACGAAAGAGCTCAGTTGCTTTCGCCTGACGACGAAGACATCGCCTTCAACCTTCAGATAGCCAACCAACATGTGTTGGACTCAATTCAGGAACTTCCTGGTATCTTTATTGTCAGATGGTGGAATTCACTAGTCAATAGCCAAACTACCGACACATGGGCAGTTATCAGCATCATCAGTTTTTTATTTTTTCTGACACTTTTAGGACTGTACTTTTTTGCCCGCTCGGGTAACATGCGGCGAATGGCCTTCTGGATTGCCTTCTTTTTGATATCAATTTCAATGTTTAGCTGGTCGTTTGCTGCCCAACAAAAGAGTCGGTTGGTAAATCATAACTACGCCATTGTTGTGCAGCCTACGGTTACAGTAAAAAGTTCACCTTCTGAAAAAGGAACTAATTTATTTGTAGTTCACGAAGGTTTGAAAGTCAAAATTACAGACAAACTGGGTGATTGGCTCGAAGTCAGAATGGCCGACGGAAACAAAGGCTGGCTAACAATCGATTCAATAGAAAGGATCTGATTCAGATAGTATACAATTTATTAACTGCCACTCCGTTTTGAACATCGGTGTGGCAATTTGTTTTATTATAGAATTCATCAGCAACCATTCAACGAATGGATTGTTATGTATACATAAATTTTTCTACTATGGCTTATAATTTACTGAAAGGCAAAAGAGGCATCATTTTTGGAGCCCTGAATGCCGATTCAATCGCATGGAAGGTCGCTCAGAAGGCTTTCGAAGAAGGAGCAATATTTACCTTATCAAACACTGGAGTAGCAATGAGAATGGGCGATACAGCCCAGCTTGCACTTGCATGCAATACCGTTGCAATTGAAGCAGACGCTACCAGTGTGGAAGATCTGGAAAACCTCTTCAAACAATCCATGGAAGTGCTGGGAGGCAAAATTGACTTTGTGCTTCATTCAATTGGAATGTCGCCCAACGTTCGCAAAGAACGCCATTACAGCGATCTGGATTATAATTACCTGACAAAGACCCTTGACATTTCCGCAGTTTCATTCCATAAAGTGTTACAGGTTGCACGCAAACTGGATGCCATTAATCAATGGGGTTCAGTAATTGCATTGTCATACGTGGCCGCCCAGCGAACTTTCTATGGATACAACGATATGGCGGATGCAAAGGCTTTGCTTGAGTCCATTGCCCGAAGTTTTGGATACATTTATGGCCGCGAACGCAATGTTCGTATCAATACCATATCGCAGTCACCGACATTGACCACTGCAGGAAGCGGAGTGAAAGGAATTGGCCAGTTAATCGATTTCTCAGAACGCATGTCGCCGCTGGGCAATGCAACGGGTGAAGAATGTGCCGACTATTGTGTCACCTTGTTTTCCGACTTGACTCGCAAAGTGACCATGCAGAACCTCTTCCACGATGGAGGTTTCTCATCGATGGGAATGAGTATGCGCGCCCTACTTCAATACGAAAAAGGATTAGGTTGCGACTGTGAATGTGGTGACGAAGTGCCTATTGAAGAAGATCACAAGTATGACTAATGTTATTTACATTATAAATGAACCGGTTGGTAGCCGGTTTTTTTATAATGTAAATTTACAATTTCAGACATTGGCTTTTGAAAATGGATTAGGTGACCCGATTTTCGTCTCAATCCAGTAAACCATTTCTACAAACACTATGATTCTGTAATCTGCTCATCAACTTGTTCGCAAATTAACCTCGTTACCATTTCAAATTCAGCGACACCCAGTTGTTCAGGTCGTTTGTCGAAGATAGGGTTTGCTTTTAGTTCTTCATTTAAAATGCGGCTTTTCAATGAATTGCGCATGGTTTTGCGTCGTTGGTTAAATGCCATCTTTACGATCCCAAAAAATTGCTTTTCATCACACTCAAGTTTCTCTTTCTGATTGCGGGTCAACCTAATTACTCCAGATTTCACTTTTGGGGGAGGTGAAAAAACATCTTCGTTTACCGTAAACAGATATTCAATGTTGTAATAGGCCTGAAGAAATACGCTCAAAATTCCATATGTTTTTGAGCCTGGGCCTGCTGCCAAACGCTGTGCCACTTCTTTTTGAAGCATCCCCACAATTTCAGGAATCTGATCACGGTACTCCAATACCCTGAAGAATATTTGGGATGAAATATTGTAGGGAAAATTTCCGATGATCGCGAAGGGTTCATCAAAAAGCTGGTCAAGCCTCATTCGAAGGAAATCAGAAGTGATAATCCGTTCGCTCAATTGGGGGAAATGAATTTTCATGTAGTCAACCGATTCTCTGTCGATCTCCACAGCCCAGGTTTCGAATGACTCTTTTTTCAGTAGAAACTCCGTTAAAACGCCCATCCCGGGACCAATCTCCAATACCTTGTTTACACCACTCGCCTGTAAACTGTCAACAATAGTTTCAGCAATGACTTTATCTTTCAAAAAGTGCTGTCCCAGATTTTTCTTTGCCCTTACTGTCGTCATTTTTATGTTATTGATTGTGCATGGATTTTTAATTTATTGTCAAAAAGCCTTACAAGTTAAAACAAAACTGTATTTTTGCTCTTAATGCTAAATTCCGAAAAATAAACGTTTAATTACATTCGGATTTCGTTTGCAAAAGTACGTTAAAAACATTTTGAAACAGACAAACCATCAATCACAATAAATAAAAGAAATTGAAACAAAACACTCTTAAAACCCTCAAATTTCTCTCGTTCTTTTTACTTGGAATATTCTTATTCTGGTTAGTGTACAAAGATCAGGATATCAACCGGATTAAAAGCATTTTAAGCAATGAAGTTAATTATTTCTGGATTGTTGTTTCTATTTTTCTGGGACTGTTGAGCCATATCAGCCGGACTTTACGATGGAACCTGATAATTGAGCCGTTGGGTCATAAACCGCGAACATTGAATACATTTCTGGCAGTTATGATTGGCTACCTGATGAACCTTGCATTGCCCAGAATGGGCGAGATTTCGAGATGTGGGGTGCTTTCTCGCTATGAAAAAATTCCATTTACCAAACTGATCGGAACAGTTGTTCTAGAACGGTTAATTGATGTGCTGGTGTTACTTTTGCTTTTGGTGCTTGTAATAATTACCCAGTTTGGGAAGGTAGTAGAATTTTTAAACAACAATCCTGAAGTACAAAATAAACTTGGTAAGATATTGCATTCACCCATTTTGCCCATTTCGCTGGTATTTATTTTTTTGATTACCTGGCTTACAAGGCATAAAATCAAGAGCAGCGGAGCTGTAAAAAAATTGATTGGTATTTTAAATCAATTTGCTGAAGGGTTTAAAAGTATCCGAAATATTCAAAACAAAGGAGCTTTCATTTTTCACTCATTCTTCATCTGGTTTCTTTATTACCTAATGTTCTACTGTGTTTTCTTTTCATTCGAATTTACTTCCCACTTAACCCCATTGGCGGGACTTACCGCTTTTGTATTTGGAAGTTTTGGAATGATTGCACCTGTTCAGGGAGGCATGGGAGCCTGGCATTTTATGGTGATCGAAGGGCTTTCATTGTATGGAATTGACAAGACAGATGGCAAAGTGTTTGCGTTGGTGGCACATGGGACCACCACTATCATGCTGATTATCTTTGGATTAATTTCATTGTTGGTACTGCCTTTCGTCAACGAAAAAATCGAAAGAAAAGAAAAGGCCCTGTCAGGGGTTTAGGACGTTGCAGACTGTAAAATACCATAGCAAACATTTTTAGTTAAGAATATAGTTTCGATTCATTTTGAATGTCAATATCTACATAGCCCGAAGGATCTTTTCGGCGAAGGAAAACAAGCAGAACCTTTCGCACCGGATTGTGAATATTGCCCTTTTTGGCATCGTTCTTGGGCTTGTGGCACTCATCTTATCGGTAGCGATTGTGACAGGCTATAAAGAGGAGGTAGGCCAAAAAGTGATCGGATTTGGTTCTCATTTGCAGATTGTGAATCTGGATACCAATCAATCGTTCGAAACTTCTCCGATCAGTGAAGATCAACCATTTCTGAAAGAGCTTAAAAAGATTGACGGTATCAGGCACGTGCAAATATTTGCTACCAAACCGGGTATCATCCGAACAGATAATGATATTCACGGTGTCGTTCTGAAAGGAATAGGTCCTGATTTCGACTGGACATTTTTTCAACAAAACAAGGTAGCCGGTGAAATTTTTCAGGTTAAGGATACCATTCGGAGCAACAAAGTATGGGTATCCAAACAAATGGCCGATTTGCTAAAGCTCAAACTAGGAGACGATCTTTTCATGTTTTTTATTAACCCCTCCGAAGTAGTTCCCCGACAACGCAAGTTCGAACTCGCCGGCATTTACAAAACCAGTCTTGAAGAGTTCGATCGAATGTTTGTATTGGTTGACATCAATCATATTCGTAAACTGAATAACTGGACAAACGACGAAGTAAGTGGTTTTGAGATACTTGTCAATGATTTCAAAAATCTACCCATACAGCAAAAAGCGGTTAGTAACCTGTTATTAAGAAATACTACCTCCACCAGTCCTGTATTGCAAGTGATATCCATCAAGGAAAAGTACGCCCATATTTTTGATTGGCTGAGCCTGCTGGACATGAATGTATGGGTGATTCTGACCCTTATGATATTGGTTGCAGGCTTTAATATGGTATCAAGTCTTTTGGTTATCATTTTGGAACGTACTCAAATGATTGGTATACTCAAAGCCCTGGGCGCTCGGAATTGGAGCATCCGTAAAGTGTTTTTATACTTCTCTGTGATGCTAATCCTGAAAGCCTTATTCTGGGGTAATTTGCTTGGAATTGGGTTATGTCTTATTCAACAATACACCCATGTGATGAAACTTGATCCAACTTCCTATTACACCGAATATGTACCAATAAACCTCACCATTATTCAACTTGTACTGCTGAATGTTGGCACTATTATAATCACCATGTTAATGTTACTTCTACCCTCCTACTTCATCACCAAAGTTTCTCCTGAAAAAACAATTCGATTCGAATAGTGGGATAGGAAACATGATTTCATATTGTCATTGCTCTCCAGACCAACTATCTAGTGTCATGTCAACGGTGAAATATCGTATATAGAATCTCATCTATTTGTTTAACTTTTCTTATTTAATTTGTTATCTCCCCTTAACCTTTTCTTTCCCCGCTAAGCTTCGTTGGATGGGTTGTATTGAAGTAATAAAGTACAAGACGTCATTATGTAAAGGTCATAACACCATTGGAGAGGCCATATGTTATTAGAAGATTATACATTGGTTATTGGAAAACTATTCAATGATTGTTAGAACAGGGTAGAACCATCTTCGAACGACCTTCGAACGACATTCGAATAACCTTCGAACGACCCATTGTCCGATCAATTCAATTAGGGTTTAAAAAGCCATGGCAGAAGTTTAAGACATCTTGGGTAAAATGTTACCGGGAATGTTGGACAGGTTTCATTTTACAGGTCAAAAAGCAAGATAATTAAATCCGTCTACCCGTTAATAAGAGCCGTCAAAGGACAAAAAAACAGTTGCAAGGAATTATTCGCAGTGCATATTATTTTGGAAATTTGAGGAGATGTCGATTTCAATCATAGTTCTGTAAACTTTACATGACCCTCTGAAGATGGTTCCTGAGAACCTTAAATAACCTTGCGACCCCCGAATCATCGGGGATATGACACTGGTTTGAAGACGATTATCTATTAAAAATCAGAACATTCGATATTGAATGAACCTGTTCAGTCCAACATTCAGGAATGAAATTAATGTTGGTTCGATATAAGTACGTATGCCAATTCAATTCTAACACAACAGTAATAAAACCTAGTTTATAAAACAGGAACACTTTCTGAGATTCTTTCTAACCATTATGAAATATTTGAGCTAAAGTATCATCTTGCAAATTACTCTGTATCGAATCCATATTTATTAATAAGAATAAATTTGAATATTATTCACTTATACTTATATTAGCTCTTTAATTCATTTTTTTTATTGTGTCGTTTTAAGAATCGTCGGAATTCAAATTTAATATCAACCATCACAATTTTATTTGCTTTCATATTACACTTTGAAACTTAAAAATGTATTCATCATTTCTGACCTATTTAAGAGAAACCCTGCGCGGAGATTTATCAGGACTGGAGGCACATCAGAAAATGCTTCCACCCGGCCGGCGTATCAAAACCTGTGAGAATGAACTTACAATGGTGAAACCAAGCAGCGTTTTGCTCCTGCTTTTTCCTGAAGGTGAACAAATTTACATTTGCTTAATTAAAAGGCCCCCTACTATGAGGCACCATCCGGGACAAATAGGATTCCCTGGCGGGAAGGTTGAAAAGGAGGATTATTCAGCTGAAATGGCCGCCCTGCGCGAGGCTCAGGAGGAGGTGGGAATTGATCCTTCTACCATCGAAATTCTTGGAAAATTATCTGAAATATATGTGGAAGTGAGTAAATTTTCGATTCAGCCATTTTTGGCCTGGGCTGATCATAAACCAAAATTCATAATTAATACTGATGAAGTAGAGGAATTGATTTTATTTCCTCTAACCAATTTTGTAGTCAATGAAATGATTTTGGAAACCGAACTTGATACCTATAGCGGTCGGCTGCGTGTCAAATACTATCCCTACAATAGCGAAATAATCTGGGGAGCAACTGCGATGATATTATCTGAATTGATCGAGATATTAAAAAAGCACAAAAGTGTTGAGTCGCAGGAATCTCCTATTCATTAATCATAAAACGACCAGGCAATTCCGATTCTGAAAGTTCGGCGATAATATGGATAGTCGGGGGCTGCAAAATAATTATCTCCAACTAATCCCGAGGCTGCATTCATGAGTTTAAAATAAAACATCGTGCGTTTCAGCTTCATATTTACATGTAAGTCGATGTATGGATAATTTCCAATTTTTTTGGTACTCTGAAGGTAAAAACGAGATGTTCCAGGCTGGTAAGCATCCGCATAAAAACTGGTATTGTATCGGGTATCGACTCCCAATTGCGTGTACATCACCTTCGACCAGATGGTTTTGTAATTCATACTAATAAAACCTGCAACACTGGGCAAATGAATATAGCTTTCGTTACTGGCTTTCTGGACCAACAATTGTGTACGAACAAACCAGTGTCGGGTGTCAAAATCTTTGTTGAGGTAAGCTGAAAGAATCATCAATTCGCCGCTGGACTGAGCTGGTAATGCCTGTTCATCGTTATAAATATAATTTCCTATCAATGCATAATTGGCCCCAACAGTTGTATTGTATTGTTGGGAATGAATGGTTGCCCCTAGTCGTAATTCCTTTATATTATTGAAGTGATTGGTCCACTCGAAATTGTTTGAAAAATAGTATTGATCGAAATAATCAGGCACCAGGGTTTTCACGCTACCCTCTAAGCGTAGACTTGTGGTATCCTTTCCGATTTTTAAAGGTTTATTAATATACCCTTTCACTTCAGTCTGTCCGGTGCGGTAACCGGTAAGGTAAATTCGTCCATCGACATCCCATTGCCAGAATTTTCCTTCATTTCTAAAAATTCCACCTCCTGCAAAAGTATTCGAAAGATTAGCGGGATAGTCTTTATTAGGAATAGAGAACTTATAACTAAGAATATCATGGCCAATGTAAGCGCGTTTTCCGAAAGTGTATTTTCGATCAGTAGCTTCATAGATTTTGATCTGAAAAATATTGGTAAATCTGGTATAATTGACACTGTCGTTGGTACTTATTGTATCATTATAGGTATTTTGAAAAAAACCACTCTTTGCATTGACTTCGGTAAACTTTCGTTTGTTGCCTGAATACTCCAGTTCATGAATGAAACCCACCCTGGGAATAAATGCTTCGACTAGAAACTCAGCGCTGTCAGCCTCCACAGTCTTTCCTAACCGATATTCGTTTGAAGTGTAAAAATTATTATTCTGTAGTTTATTGACTGCATCGTCAATTCGAACAATAAAATCTTCGGTTTTGGCAACCGCGCTAATCGATTGGCCTGAGGCTATTCCTCCATTTTCCTGGTCTTGCAGCCGGTTGAAAATAAAATTGGTATGTGATATAAATTGGTCGGAATTATAAGAAGTAAAACCTCCAATATTATGGAATTTGTTTTCCTGGAATGCATATTGTCCCTGGGAGCGTGTTTGATTGTAGATAAATCCGAAGTTAAACTTTTTATTCACACTTTGTGAATGGGTAACATTGAATCGGGTTTCGTTTTTTGAAGCTGAACTCTGTGTATAATCCAGTAATGTATAGGGAGTGGATGTATTGAAATATTTAATTTGTGATGGTGTAATCCAGTATGCATCGAACGAACGAGTTAAAGCAAAATCGGAATTGCAGGTACGTTTAAAGAAATCGTTTGACTCGTAGGCACCACCGTTGTTACCAGTAGAGGTATTACTAATGCTCTGAATATCAAAAGGCTGATAAATTTGGAAAAAGACTAGTGCAGTATCCAATTGGGAAGGTATTATTCTAGATCCCTGATCCTTCAATTCCCAGACTTTAATAACTGATGGAACCTTTCTTTTTTTCTTTTTATTTTCTTTTTCCAAATTCTTGTCCGTTGAAGTTCCGTCGCCAGTATTCTGACCGTTGTTTCCTCCAATGGAGGACCCACCCGGTACTCCTTCTGGCCTGAATTGAGCCTGTGCGTGATTAACCCACAGAAGAACTGCTAAAACAATGTAAATGTATTTTCTAAACATATGTGTGCAAAGATAATTAAATATAAAACCCAAGTCCTTATTCATTTCACAAAAGAAACAAGACGGTTGATTAAATTATTTTACTGTAGACTGGTTTGTATCTCAAACGAATAATTAACTGATTTACTATTTACTCTGCTAAAATAGATGATTTTTTTTTAATAAGTTTTCAACCATTGCCTGTTAGTTATTGTAAGAGCCGAATAAGTGGAATCCACCTTTGTTTTCTCTATATTTGTTGCAAATTGAGATAAGCTATGATGCCGAATTATGATGAGAATTCAATAAAGACACTTGACTGGCAAGAACATATCCGCAAACGGCCGGGAATGTATATTGGCAAGCTGGGCGATGGCTCTGCCGGAGATGATGGTGTATATGTATTACTTAAAGAAGTGGTTGACAATTCCATCGATGAATTTATGATGGGGAACGGGAAAAAGATTGAAGTACATGTCAGCGACGAATTGGTGACGATACGCGATTTTGGACGTGGTGTTCCACTGGGAAAGCTATTGGACGTGTCTTCCAAAATGAATACAGGTGCAAAATATGACTCTGAAGTGTTTAAGAAGTCCGTCGGCTTAAATGGTGTTGGGATCAAGGCAGTGAACGCTTTGTCGAGTTATTTTTTAATCAAATCTTTCCGCGAAGGCGAAGTCAAAGAAATTAGTTTCAGCGAAGGACTTCTGAGAGAGGAAATGGAAGTTACCACAACCGATCAGGTTAACGGCACTTATGTTGCCTTTACTCCTGATCTCAAGATATTTAAGAGTTACCATTATGTTGATGATTATGTGATCAATATGATGAAAACCTATTCGTTCCTGAATGCCGGACTTGTAATGGAATTTAACGGGGAGAAATTTCATTCTAAAAACGGGTTGCGCGATTTGCTTGAAGAATATCAGGAGTCGGAATCACTCTATCCAGTCATTCATCTAAAAGGCCCTGATATCGAGGTGGCCATCACTCATGGAAATCAATATGGTGAGGATTATTATTCGTTTGTAAACGGACAGCATACTACCCAGGGAGGAACTCATCTCGTGGCATTCCGGGAGGCCATTGTTAAGACCATCCGCGACTTCTACAAAAAGGATTTTGATCCTTCAGATATCAGGGCTTCCATCATTGCAGCGATCAGCATCAAAGTGGAAGAGCCGGTTTTCGAGTCACAGACAAAAACCAAACTTGGATCGAAAGACATTGGTCCCGAAGGTCCTTCAGTGCGAAACTTCGTAGCAAATTTCGTTCAAAAAGAACTTGATAATTACCTTCATAAAAATCCAGACGTTTCAGAAGTACTGCTAAGGCGGATTCAGGAAGCAGAACGGGAACGAAAAGCAATTTCAGGAATTAAAAAACTGGCCAGACAACGTGCAAAAAAAGCCAACCTGCATAACCGTAAGTTGCGAGATTGCAGGGTACATTTAAACAGCACCCATGAAGCACGCGAAAATTCGTCCCTTTTTATTACTGAGGGTGATTCGGCAAGCGGATCGATCACCAAATCGCGTGATGTGAATCTCCAGGCTGTTTTCAGTTTGAAAGGGAAACCGCTCAACACTTACGGATTGACAAAAAAGGTGGTTTATGAGAATGAAGAGTTCAACCTTTTGCAGGCAGCCCTAAACATTGAAGAAAGCATGGACGATTTACGCTACAACAAGGTGATTATCGCAACCGATGCTGACGTGGATGGAATGCATATACGTTTATTGCTGATCACCTTCTTCCTGCAATTCTTCCCTGAAGTGATTCGCAAAGGTCATTTATTTATCTTTCAGACACCACTTTTCAGGGTTCGCAACAAAAAGATAACCTATTATTGCTACAACGAGGAAGAACGGATTACTGCCATTCAGAAGTTAGGCAAGACTGCTGAAATAACCCGTTTCAAAGGGTTGGGCGAGATCTCTCCTGATGAGTTTAAGAATTTCATAGGCGCTGATATCCGACTCGACCCCATTCTGATGAAGAAACATGAATCGGTGCCTCAAATGCTAGAATTTTACATGGGGAAAAATACTCCAGAACGTCAGGATTTTATCATTGATAATCTGTATGTCGAAAAGGATGTCGTATAATCATCACTTTTTAATAGAAAAGATTGGAACAATTTATAATACGCAGCACAAATACTTGATTGCAAGGAACAAAGATGACTGAAGAAAATACCAACAAGGAAGAATTTCAGAAGGAAGAAAAGAAAGACGGCATTATTTATTTGTCAGGAATGTATCAGCAATGGTTTCTTGATTATGCCTCCTACGTAATTCTCGAGCGCGCTGTGCCTTATGTCGAGGACGGTTTAAAGCCGGTTCAGCGAAGGATTTTGCATGCCATGAATATGATGGACGACGGGCGCTTTAATAAAGTTGCTAACATCATTGGTCAAACCATGCAGTATCATCCCCATGGCGATGCATCCATTGGCGATGCACTGGTTCAACTTGGACAAAAAGAATTGTTGATCGATGCGCAGGGAAACTGGGGAAATATTCTTACAGGCGATGGTGCGGCTGCTCCGCGATACATCGAAGCTCGTTTGTCGAAATTTGCACTCGATGTAGTCTTTAACCCTAAGACCACCAAATGGAAATTATCATACGATGGACGTAACAGGGAACCAATTGCACTACCGGTAAAATTTCCATTGTTGCTTGCCCAGGGTGTAGAAGGGATAGCTGTTGGTCTGGCCTGCAAAATATTACCTCATAATTTTCTAGAATTAATTGATGCCTCCATCTCCCACCTACGTGGTGAAGCATTTGAATTATATCCTGATTTTCCAACCGGTGGTTCTGGAGATTTCGCGCGCTACAACGATGGAATCCGCGGTTCATCAATTAAAGTAAGGGCTAAGATTGAAAAGAAAGACTCTAAAACTCTGGTAGTTACTGAAGTCCCGTTTGGAAGGACCACCTCCACCTTGATTGAGTCCATCATCAAGGCAAACGATAAAGGCAAAATCAAAATAAGAAAGATTGACGACAATACCTCCGACAGGGTTGAAATTCTGATCCATTTGATTCCTGGAATGTCGTCGGATAATACCATCGATGCTTTGTTTGCATTTACAGATTGTGAAATATCTATTTCACCCAATAGTGCAACCATTCTAGATGATAAACCGAAATTTATTGGCGTCAGTGAAATCCTGAGGATCAACACAGATCAAACGGTATCACTTCTGAAACTGGAACTGGAAATCAAAAGGGGAGAACTTGAAGAGGCCTGGCATTTTTCATCACTCGAAAAAATATTCATTGAAGAACGCATCTATAAAGACAAGGAGTTTGAAGATTCAGCCAATATGGATGAAGCGGTTGATCATATTGACCTTCGTCTCCTTCCCTGGAAGCCAAAATTAAAAAGAGAAGTCACTCGTGAGGATATTTTACGCCTGATGGAAATAAAAATGGCGCGCATCCTGAAGTTCAATACCGACAAAGCCAACGATCACTTGCTGGCTATCGAAGACGAGATTCTGGAAATCAATAAAAATATCGAACACATTATTCCATTCACCATAGCCTGGTACGAACGTCTCAAGACAAAATATGGCAAGGGCCGAGAACGGAAAACCGAAATCAGGAACTTTGAGAATATTGTCGCGTCCAAAGTGGTGGTGGCAAATGAGAAGCTATATATCGATCGCATGGAAGGGTTTATGGGAACAAGTCTTAAAAAGGCGGAGTATCTTTGTGATTGTTCAGACATGGACGAAGTGATTGTTTTCCGAAAAGATGGAACTTACATTATTTCGAAAGTTACGGAAAAGGCATTTATCGGTAAAAACATATTGCATCTTGGTATTTTCAAGAAAAATGACAACCGCACGATTTACAATGTGGTTTACAGGGACGGTAAAAATGGATTCATTTATATGAAACGCGTAGCCGTAACAGGCGTCACACGCGACAAAGAATATGATCTGACCCGGGGAACACCGGGTTCGCGAATCTTGTATTTCAGCGAAAACCCTAACGGGGAAGCTGAAATATTACGTGTTACACTGAAGCCAAAACCACGCATTAAAAAGCTAATTTTCGAGGTCGATTTTGGAGAACTGGCCATCAAAGGGCGCGATTCTATGGGAAACATAATGACCAAGTTCGAAATACATAAAATAGCCCTCAAGGAAAAAGGAGTTTCAACTCTTGGAGGTCGCAAAATATGGTTTGACGAAGATGTACGGAGGCTTAATTCAGACAACCGCGGCAAATATATTGGTGAATTCACCGGTGACGACATGATTTTGGTAATTTATAAATCAGGAGAATATCTGATATGTAATTTTGATTTATCGAACCATTTCAACGATGGCATCCTACTCATCGAAAAATACAATCCGTCTAAAACACTCACTGCCGTATATTTTGATGCCGAACAAGATTATTATTACGTGAAACGGTTCCAGATAGATGAGTCCATGAAGGAAGTTGGCTTTATTGGCGAATATCCGGGCAACAAACTTACCAGTTTCACCTGGGTTGGGCATCCTCGTCTGGAACTTAAATTTGGAGGCAAAAACGAAGGCCGTGAATTGGAAATTATTGATGTAGCTGAATTCATTGGTGTAAAATCATTCAAAGCCAAGGGGAAGCGTCTTTCGGTATACGAAATAAGCAACATAACAGAATTAGAGCCTGTTATTACTGAGGAGGAAGTGATAGAAGAGCCGGTGGAAGAAAAGAACCCGGAAATCATAATTCCAAATATTGAAGATTTGTTGTTTGGGATAGATAAACCATCGAACGGAGAACCTCCACCAAACCAAATGGAGATTGAGTTTTAACTCTTGATTGGCAATAAAAGTGTGGAACTTGACCCCGAGGACACGGGGTGAACATGAAACTTTGAACTATTTTTAAGTTATGAGAATTTATTTGATCGGATACATGGGTTGCGGAAAATCTACTGTGGGGCGTTTGCTTGCCTCAACCTTGAACCTCACATTCATCGATTTGGATACCTTTCTGGAGGAGAAATATTTCCATACAATTCCACAAATCTTTGAAGAAGAGGGTGAATCAGGGTTCCGCAAAAAAGAACAAAAAGTCCTCCTTGAAGTTTCGGCTTTCGATGATGTGATTGTAGCCACAGGTGGTGGGGCCCCTTGCTTTTTCAACAATATGGAAGTAATGAACAATACGGGATTCTGTATTTTTCTGGATGTGGATACTGTGTCACTTGTTAACCGACTGATTCATGCCAAAGTAGAACGCCCTATCATCAAAGGAAAATCGCCCGAGGAACTAAATCTATTCATAGAAGAGATGATGCTTAAACGACGCCCTTTTTATGAAAAGGCCCGGTATATTATCAAAGGTAATGAAATTAAACCTGAACAGGTGCTTGAGTTATTGAATTGAGACTCTAATCATCAATTAATCACTCTCATAACAATGACTTAAACTTGAAACTTGGAACTTAAATCATGATTGAAATTTGCGCATTGGCTTCTGGAAGTAACGGGAATTGTTATTATATTGGTAATGAACAGGACGCAGTCTTAGTTGATGCAGGGATTTCGACCAAGAAGATTCTACTTCGCATGGAAGAATCAGGATTGCAATCATCCAAAATCAGGGGCATATTTATTTCGCACGAACATAGCGATCATGTTCACGGAGTTCGGGTTTTGAGTAAACGGCTAGGAGTTCCAGCATGGGTTACACAAAAGACTCTCGAATCATTAAAGTTTGGAGAGCAGCCCGAATTAGTTCAGATATTTACTCCAGATAAAGCAATAAAGATCGGTTCCATTACTATTCATCCATTTCTCAAGAACCATGATGCAGCAGAGCCCTGTTCATTCAGGATTGAACACGATGGTTGGCATATCGGAGTTTTTACTGATATTGGTGAAGCCTGTGAAAGAGTCATCCATCATCTGCACATGTGCCATGCACTGTTTATAGAAACCAATTATGATGAGAAAATGCTTTGGGATGGCTTTTATCCCATTTATTTGAAAACCAGAGTAGCTTCAGCAGTCGGACATTTATCTAACGTTCAGGCGTTTGAATTGATTCGCGATCATGCAGGCCCTGAGTTAGTACATGTTTTATTGAGCCATCTTTCCGGAGAGAACAATCGCCCCGAATTGGCTGAAGAGTGTTTTAAAAGCTTATCTGATAGATTTTCAGTACATCTTACCTCCAGGCATTCGGCCAGCACCATCTTTCGATTGAGATGAATCGACTAAGTATTTACTATTTACAATTTTGCATATCACAGTGAGTTAGCCTGTTGCAAACAAGTAAATGCAACAATATATTCATCCTATCCCTAAGTATTTTTCGTTTTTACTTTTAAAATATTCTTCTCAACTAAAGCATTGGTGAGGAAAAACACATTAACAGCAAAGATGGAATCCTATAGACACCCATACTTCATTTCCGACAATCCGACAATCCGACAATTGAGTATTTTTAACTTTCAAGATTGAGATAGCTTTTAAGACCCTACCTTTCATTAAAAATCAACTCTAATTAAGATTTAGAAATAGCTTTGGCACATTCATTTAAGTGTGTATATCCGTTTATCAAGATCCACAATCCATTGACAGTCATTACTTACAGGTGATTGATTCAATGTCTTATTAGTCCTTTAGTAACATGGATATACAAGAAATCAAATTGTGAACCCACACTAAAAAATCTATTTTGTCATATAATTAAATAGATGCTTCGGAGACAGAAAAAAAACACAATTGAAAATCCATATTTTCTGTTTCTTAGTATCTTCCTGGCCCAGTGGTTAATAGCATTTTCGTAATGGGCTAAATGGTATTTTAAAAAATATACTACTGTCGGATTGTCGGAAGTCTTGGTTGCTTTGCTTGTGAATAAAATCTTTTTCATGAATGTACTTGATTGATTCAGGCTTAGATCGAACTCACGTTATTAATGCCTTATTGCTTCTTGCTTTTCAGACAATAAATAGTTGCAGATACTGTTACATAACAAGAATTAACATTGAATCAGTTATAAATCTCTATTAATTGCTTATTTTTAAGGTATTAACTTAGAAGTAGCAATCCATGCAGAATTTAAATTATGGTGTTGTGGGAAATTGCAGAAGTGCAGCGCTCATATCGGACAAGGGTAGTATTGATTGGTTTTGTTTCCCGGATTTTGATTCTCCCTCCATCTTTACCAGAATACTGGATGTGGATAAAGGGGGCGAATTTAGTTTTGAAGTTTCCGACAATTATTCAATCACTCAAAAATATGTCGAGAATACCAATATTCTTTGTACTCTATTTACAGCTGAAGAAGGTAGTTTTGAAGTATTGGATTTTATGCCTCTTTACAGACTTGTAGAACGAGATTATTATCTGCCTCCAGAAATTTACCGATACATCAGGTTATTATCCGGCAAGCCCATATTTAAAATAAATTACAATCCCAAGATGAATTATGCCAAAATGGAGGCTGTGCATCAAATCAATATCAACTATATTAAAACCAGCTCTGTTAGTGATCCTTTGGATTGCATTTACCTTTATTCAAGCATAAAATTCGCTTCTATTATTGGGAAAAAGGAAATAACACTTGAAGAGGACCAGTTTCTGCTCTTATCCAATAATCAAAAGTTGATAACTATTAATATTGAGCGGGTCAGTCTTGAATACAACAGAACTAAAATTTATTGGCTTAACCTGATCAACCGATCTAAAAAATTCAAGACGTACAATGAAATTATCACGCGCAGTGTGTTGGTATTAAAATTGATGTCATTTCACCAAACGGGGGCAGTATTGGCGGCTCTTACTACTAGTATTCCAGAAACCATCGGTGAGGTCAGAAATTGGGATTACCGTTTTTGCTGGCTTCGTGATGCATCTATGTCTATCGACACTTTAATGGAAATGGGACATCATGATACGGCACACCGTTTTATATCATTCATTAAAGGAATCCTTCAATCCAAGCAGGATAAATTTCAAGTTATGTATGGTATCAGGGGCGAAAAGACTTTGCACGAAGAAGAACTTTCGCATTTAAGTGGATTCGAAAACTCAAAACCTGTCAGGATAGGGAATGCCGCTTTTGATCAGAAACAGAACGATGCTTTAGGTTATTTGATGAACGTAATCTTTCAATATTACAAATACTTTCCCGGAACCCTTGATGAAATTGAAGAGATGTGGGAAATAGTCAGGAATATCATCAGGACGGTAATGGATGAATGGGAAAAACCGGATCAGGGAATCTGGGAAATACGCAACTCCAATAAACATTTCGTATTCTCCAAAGTCATGTGTTGGGTCACTCTGGACCGAGGAATGAAAATAGCTCAATTGTTGAACATGCCTGAATATACCAAACGTTGGAAGAAGGAAGCCTACCGCATAAAAATAGATATTCTGAAAAATGGATGGAATGAGGAATTGCAAAGTTTTACCCAAACATACCATGAAACAGATTTGGATGCTTCCCTTTTGCTAATGGAAGAATATGGTTTTATCTCCGGTTCAGATGAGAGGTTCAAAAAAACAGTTCAGGCCATTAAAAAGAGGCTTTTTTATAAAGGGTTAATGTATCGCTATATCAATGCAGATGATTTTGGTCGATTGTCCTCTTCATTTACCATCTGCACATTTTGGTTGATCCGGGCACTATATATAACCGGTCAGAAGGACGAGGCATCTGATATCTTTAATAAGATTATAGGGTACTCCAACCATTTGGGATTGTTTAGTGAGGATCTGGATTTTGGAACAAAAAAACAGTTAGGCAATTTTCCACAGGCCTATTCACATTTGGCTTTAATCAATACGGCAAAGCTATTTGCAGAAGAAAGACCACTATCAAAGTTTATTCGTCCCTAGGCGGAATGGTTGCCAGCTGAAAAGGATTCAATTGATATTAAAAACTAATATTATTCACTATTTAACCTTTGGCCTTATACCTTTGTCCTGATGGTCCTCGGCAATGATTAAACTATTTAAAAATCCAATGGTATCAGGTTGAGGCAAACTGAACCTCGCAATATCTGAAATCGAACCAACTTTAATGGTTATCGCTTCATCTGAAAGAGCATGAAACATATCATCATCCGTTATATCATCTCCCATGGCCATTACAAAATCATAATTATTATCACCAAGCAAACGCAATGCTTCAGTCCCTTTATTAAATCCAATCGATTTCACCTCAACAACTTTATTACCCCTCACAATTTGAAGATTCAGTCGTGCACATGGCATCATCAAAGCATTGATCAGTTGTTTCTCCCGAAGGTCGGCCAACCATTTATCACAATTGCGGTAATGCCACACCAAAGAAGTCTTCTTCTCCTCAATCCTCGACCCAGGCGCTTTATCCACAATTTGCTGCATAATATTAGAGATTTCTCCCTCGTCCTTAAATAATTTAGTGTTCTCATTTTCCTTCCATTCACCATTGTCTTTATAAAATGCGCCATGTTCTGCAGCCATTTCGATGCCGAGTTCACCAAACCATTTGTCTAAAAAATCGGTGCCCCTTCCACTACTGATAACAACAGTATTCCTTTTATCAGCCATCAAAGATTTCAAGGTCTGTATTAATTTATCTTCTGGAATCGCTAATTCAGGCATTTTCATAATAGGTACCAGAGTCCCGTCATAATCAAGAATCAACAATCGTTTACGGGCTTTAGAATACAATTCTTTGATTTGAATTAAATTCTCTTTTCCGATTTTTTTGTTTTGAAGAGAAATATTCTTCGATTTGATGACATCCAACTCCCCCACAAAATCCTGGGCCCATTTGTTAACCGATTGTCTTTCAACAGTTTTTTGCATCTTTTGCATACGTCTTTTCTGTTCCTGCTCCGGCATAAGCAAAGCATCCAACAAAGCGCCTTCAATTTGATCAATGTCATTTGGGTTAATAATTATTGCATCTTTCAGTTCAGCAGCTGCTCCAGCCATTTCACTCAGAATCAATACGCCCGGTTTATCTCGTTTCGCTGACACATACTCTTTGGCAACAAGGTTCATTCCA
>Ga0209123_1000819_pt1 | contig 35812 bp, 35 predicted proteins | sample BarGraIncu00431A_FD_184500 | JGI IMG/M metagenome (GOLD analysis project Ga0209123, IMG submission 184500) | Arctic peat soil microbial communities from Barrow, Alaska, USA - Barrow Graham LP Incubations 004-31A (SPAdes) (version 2) | ecosystem: Environmental > Terrestrial > Soil > Wetlands >... | reverse complement strand
AAAATGTAGTCGGGAACTAATATTTCTTTCAGCATGTCATACAATCTTTTAACTTAAAAACGGTAGACGCAAAGATACTTAATTTTCTATACGAATTAAAAAAAACGTATATTTGTGTAATAAAAAACACGGGATGATCCTTAGGAAATTAGCACAAATAGCACTGAAGTTATTGGGATGGAAATGTGAAGCATTAACCCCTGATTTCGACAAATGTGTTTTATTAGTGGCTCCCCATACCAGCAACTGGGACTTTCTGATGGGGAAATTGGGCTATGCCGCTATAGGCAGAAATGCAAATTTCGTCATCAAAAATGAATGGATGAAGGGTCCACTTGGTTTCATTTTTAAGATATTGGGAGGCATTGGCGTTGACAGAAGCAAAGCCAGTCGCTTTACCGACGTGATTGCTGAAATTTACCAGACTCGCGACAAATTTAGTCTGGCCATTACACCTGAAGGTACCCGAAAAATAAATCCGAAATGGAAAAAGGGATTTTACCACATTGCATTGAAAGCACAGGTTCCCATCGTCCTGGTGGTCCTTGACTATAAGAAAAAATACATGGCACTGTTCGATGTTTTCTACCCTACCGGAGATGAACATGCCGACATCAAAGCCATCCAACAAAAATACAAAGGAGCAACCGGAAAATATCCTGAACAGTTCAGTATCGGGGAATAACCAATTCAATGCCATGAGAATCAGCCTTGTACAAAACGACATTTTATGGGAGCACAAAAGTGCAAACCTGATGATTTACGACCGTTTACTTTCGGGCTTATCGGGCAAAACCGACCTGGTCGTCTTACCCGAAATGTGTACAACCGGCTTCAGTATGCATGCTGCTCAATTGGCTGAAGACAACGATGGAGAAACCATGTCGTCTATGCGCAGAATGGCAAAAGACTACAACTTTGCTATAGCCGGAAGTTTTATCGGGAAAAATAAGGATGTTGTTCATTCTCAGGGCAAAGAACCGCTTTGCTTTAACCGTGGTTTTTTTATTAGCCCGGATGGTAGCGAAACTTTTTACGACAAACGCCACCTTTTTTGCATGGGTGAAGAACCGGTGCACTACCAGGCCGGTAAGGATAAATGCCTCATCCATTACTTAGGATGGAACATCCGACTGGTCATTTGTTACGATTTGCGCTTTCCTGTTTGGTGTCGCAACGTCAACAACGAATACGATTTGCTGGTCGTTGTTGCCAATTGGCCGGAAGTGCGAGGACATGTCTGGCAAAGTCTCCTGACAGCCAGAGCCATTGAGAATATGGCCTATGTTTGTGGTGTCAACAGGGTTGGCACTGATGGGTTGCAACTAAAATATTCCGGCGATTCTCAATTGGTCAACGCATACGGTTCTTTACTTTCTACCAATGAGCCAGGTGTTGAGAACATTCAAACGCTGGAAATTGATCTGGATTCGCTTAATAGTTTCCGTGAAAAATTTCCGGTTTGGAAAGATGCTGATAAATTTGAGCTATTGTAAATAACAGATAAAATCAGGTCTTCAATGAGTTTATTTTTATTGAAGACCCGAATAGTTCTATTTAATTTTTGGTCTTTTGTAAGCGATGTATTTAGGTTCTGTTGGCTTATAGGTTTCATTATCCCACAAAGTACTGGTAATCATCAAGTCTGCAGAATAGCGGTTGCAAGCAATTGGAATATTGTGTATGCGACATTGGCGCAACAACATCTGAATATCTGCTTCATGAGGTTGAGGATTTAAATCGTCAATCAGAAAAACAGCCATATTCACTTCTTTTCGTACAACCATAGCAGCTATCTCTGCATCTCCACCCAAAGGGCCTGAATTCATACAGGTTATATCTGCTTCTACCCCCTTGTCCTTCAAGGCTTTCAGGACAAGGCTTCCCGTTGTACCGGTACAAACCAACTTATGTTCAGCCAAAAAATCCGCGTTAAAAACAGCCCACTCCACCAAGTCGGCTTTGCGGTTATCGTGAGCAACAAGTGCTATTGTTAGTCTTTTTTTCATAATTTGAGTTATTGGTAGTACAAAAATAAGAAAATTAATGATGGTATATGGAAAATGAGTCAGGAATCACAATCAAACAAAAATATAATGCCTAAGTTTCTCTTCATCGGCTATTAAAGTAAAAACATCTTTCAATGAAATGACTATCACGGCACCAAGATCTTAGATTTTTAAAAAAGATTGTAGAACTTGGTTGAATATTTTTTTCAATAATTGGCAGTATGACTGACGGCGACTTCGACGGCCGAGTGCAGTTAACGTGCCGAGTCTGACATACAAAATTTTTCTTGTTCAAAAGAACTATCTTTGCACCCGGTTTTCAATCCTGAAAAAATGAAAAAACAGAATTCGATTGGTCATTCAGTCATGCTGATTGTGAATATTTTCTTTGGAATTAATATGTCCATTTCCAAAGATCTTTTAGGTGGAGTTATTAGTCCAATGGGACTGAACGCTATGCGGTTTCTGTTCGGAACAGTAATTTTCTGGCTGTGCTCCTCTTTTATTTCGGAAAAGGTCTCAAAAAAAGATTTAGGTATTCTTTTTCTGGGTTCCATCCTGGGGCTGTTATGCAATCAAATCTTATTTATTCAAGGTTTATCCAAGACCTCACCTATTGATGCATCAATCATTAGTACGTCTTTGCCCATTGTTACGATGATCTTTGCCGCATTGATCATCAGAGAACCCATAACCTGGGTGAAAGCGCTGGGAGTATTGATCGGTGCGAGCGGTGCTGCTTTTTTGGTCTATTCGGCAGAACAAGAAGTGACAGGAGCCAGTAGCCTGGTTGGTGATTTGCTTTGCTTTGGCAGCAGCATTTCCTTTGCACTCTTTCTGGTTGTTACAAAGGGTGTTTCCCAAAAATACAATCCAATTACTACGATGAAATGGATGTTTTTATTTGCTGCGTTGATTTTCTTGCCATTCAGCTTTACCAATATTTCATCCGTCCATTTTTCAGAATTAAGCCAAAAGAACTGGCTTTCGCTTTCCTTTGTTTTAGTCTGTGCCACTTTTATTCCATACCTTTTGATTCCCATTGGTCAAAAGTTCTTGCGGCCCACAACGGTTGCCATGTACAATTATATACAACCCGTTGTGGCTACTTTATTGGCTGTTTATGTGGGGCAGGATAACTTCACTTTTACAAAAGGAATAGCAGCCGCTCTGGTTTTCACCGGCGTTTTCGTCGTAACACGCAGCAAATCAAGAGCAGATTTGGAGTTGGAAAAGCAGAAAATTGCTTCGAAACAAACACTTATTTAAGTTCGAATTTTTCTTTCAATAAGATATCTGCAGATGATGCCCCGATCATCAGATCAAAATCACCGGGTTCAGCTACCCATTCCAGTTTACTGTTGAAAAAAGACAACTTTTCTTTGTCAATGGTAAAATGGATCGTTTTGCTTTCTCCCGGTTCCAATTTTACCTTCTGAAAGTCTTTTAGTTCTTTGACCGGTCTCACAACGGAGCCTACCAAGTCCCTGATATAGAGCTGGGCAACTTCTTCACCTGCACGTGTTCCGGTATTGGTCAATGTAAAGGATACATCGATGGTTTGATTTGAATTCATCGTTTTTGTACTCAGCGTCAATGCGTCGTATTTGAAGGTGGTATAGCTCAAACCAAAACCGAAAGGAAATTTGGGACTTTTTTGAAGATCGTTGTATCCGGAGCGGTAATTATTGACAAAGTCATTGTTATCCGGTGCAGGACGACCTGTATTCAGGTAGTTGTAATAGATTGGAAGCTGACCTTCCGCTCTTGGAAACGTCAGTGGCAATTTACCGGATGGATTGTAATCACCGAACACCACGTCAGCGATGGCATTTCCAGCCTCACTTCCCAACCACCAGGTGTATAGAATGGATGGAACGTTATCGGCTGTCCAATTGAAAATCAAAGGTCTGCCTGCATTCATCATAACCACAACCGGTTTACCTGTTTCGTATATTGCTTTGATCAGATCTTCCTGAACACCGGGTAAATGAATGTTTGAACGGCTTTTACCTTCACCACTCATGTCGCGTTTTTCACCCACACTCAAAATGACGACATCGGCTTGTTTGGCTGCTTCCAGTGCTTCAGCAAAACCTGCTGTTGAATTACCTTCGACTTCACAACCTTTGGCATAGATTAAATGACTTTTTCCAACACGTTTTTCGATGCCTTCAAACTGAGAAACGACATCGCTGTTGTCCGGCCATGGAATGTTCCAAAAGCCCAGCATATCTTCTTTTGATTTAGCCAAAGGTCCAATCAATGCAATTTTTTGGTTGGTGGAAAGTGGCAATAAATTCGTTTCATTTTTAAGCAGAACAATGCTTTTCCTACCCATTTCTCTGGCTTTTACTCGATGTTCCGGATTGTTCAAGGCAAGTTTTTCCTTTTCCTCGTTGCAAAATTTGAATGGATCGTCAAACAAGCCCAGTTCGAACTTCTTGGTCAGGACACGTTTCACGGCATCATCCACCAAAGCAACCGGTACCTTTCCGTCTTTGACCAATTGAGCCAGATTCTCGGTATAACATCTGCTTTCCATGTCCATATCGCTTCCGGCTGTAATGGCAATTTTGGCAGCATCGTATTTATCTTTTGCAAAACCATGTGGTATCATTTCACCGATAGAGCCCCAATCACTGACTACAAAACCTTTAAAACCCCACTGACCTTTGAGCAGGTCTCTTTGAATGTAGGAATTTCCGGTAGCAGGAATGCCATTGATGTCGTTGAAACTGTTCATAAAAGTGGCAGCTCCTGCATCACAAGCGGCTTTAAAAGGTGGCAGGTAGACTTCCAGTAATGTTCGGTTGCTTATATCGACGGAATTGTAATCCCTGCCGCCAATACCGGCACCATAGGCTGCAAAATGTTTGGCACAAGCCATGACAGCATCGGTATTTCCAAGTCCTTTTCCCTGAAAGCCGTTTACCCGCGCCTTAGCAATGAGACAACCCAAATAAGTATCCTCGCCGGCTCCTTCCATAATCCGACCCCACCTGGGATCTCTGGCGATATCGACCATGGGGGCAAAAGTCCAGTGAACGCCTGAGGCTGAAGCTTCTACGGCTGCTACTCGCTCCACTTCTTCAATAGCCTTGAGATCCCAGCTTGCAGCTTCTGCCAATGGAATAGGGAAAGTGGTTTTATAGCCATGAATCACATCCAGACCAAAGAGCAAAGGAATGTGCAAACGAGACTGCATGGCCAATTTCTGCAGGGCTCTTGTTCTCTCCACCCCATTCACATTCAGAAGTGAACCGACTTTACCATCTTTGATTTCCTGCATTTTATCCCCTTCGGTTGAAACAGGTCCTGTGGTCCAAAAGCTGGCGTATTGATTGAGCTGACCCACCTTTTCATCCAGGGTCATCAATTTTAGGACGGAATCCACCCTTTGTTCGATGGACTTTGACTGTTTGGCAAACGATGCAGGTACGATAAGTAAACTTACGGCGAAGGATAGTAAGGCCTTTGAGTTGAGAAGCATATTTTGAGTTTTTATGGAATTTTGCGCCACAAATATATTCAAAATAGGATAAATAGTTGCAGAAAAATTTAACTCTTCAGGTAGAAAGTGTCATTTTAACAGCTTACGAAGATATGTCCGGCCTTCAGGCCAGTTCTGAAGATTTGACGCTCCATTGATGTGCCCTTTTTCGCCTAAATTCACAAAGGAGCTTCCCCATTTTTGAGCAAGAGACTCAGACTGTTCTATTCGGATATATTCATCGTTGGTACTGGCCAGAAGAATGCTTTTAAAGGGTAGCTTTTGTTGGGGAACTGTCGAAAAACCTTTCAACACTGCTTTCAGTTTTTCATCTTCAATATTTGGAGGTGCTACCAACAATGCCGCTTTGATTTTCAGTTTTGTTTTTTGTGCCCAAAGAGCTAAAGCAATGCATGCCAGACTGTGAGCAACGACAACCACATCGCCCGTTGTTTCGCGAACATATTTTTCGATTGTGTCTGCCCATTCCTCAGCAACGGGATGATACCAATCGTTTTGTTCGATACGAATGTATTCCTTGTTTTCCTTTTGCCAGTAGGTTTGCCAGTGATCGTCTCCTGAACTGCGAAATCCCGGAGCTATAAGTATTTGAGTTGCCATACTAATTGTTTTTACAGTGCAAATATCGGGCCTTCCTGTGATTCCTGTAATCCCATATTTATGGTAAATTTATTTTCCGTATTTTTGTACCAACTAAGAAACTTCATACAATGGATGAATTAAAAAATCTCGGTAAAAGCACCAGCTATACGTTCGAATACCAACCTGAAATTCTGGAAAGTTTCAGCAATAAGCATCCTGAACGCGACTATATGGTCAAGTTCAATTGTCCGGAATTTACCAGCCTCTGCCCCATCACCGGACAGCCGGATTTCGCCACCATTTACATCAGCTATATGCCGGATGAAAAACTGGTGGAAAGCAAGAGCCTGAAACTGTATCTTTTTAGCTTTCGCAACCACGGTGCTTTTCACGAAGATTGCATAAACATCATTCTAAAGGATTTGGTTGCTTTGATGGATCCGAAATACATCGAAGTCTGGGGGAAATTTCTACCCCGTGGCGGTCTGAGCATCGACCCATACTGCAATTATGGCAAACCGGGCACGAAGTATGTTCAGATGGCTGAATACCGTATGCTGAATCATGATTTGTATCCTGAACACGTCGATAACCGTTAGGAAGCCTTTTCCTGCCTCATTTTAAGGAGAATTTTCACGAAGAGCGAACTCGTTGGGGTTTCCAAACGTTCTCCTTCTATATTAAAAAGTTAGAATCATGGGGAAATTAATTTTAATCCGTCACGGAGAATCGGTTTGGAATCAGAAAAACGTATTTACCGGTTGGGTAGACGTTCCACTTTCCGGAAAAGGAATCAATGAAGCAATCAAAGCAGGGGAAAAACTGGCCAATATAGCATTTGACGTAGTCTTTACGTCTGTTCAGGTCAGAGCCATCGAAACAGCCATGATTGCCCTGGCACAAAACAAGAGTGATAAAACCCCGGCCATCGTACACACCGAAGGAAAAATGGCCGAATGGACTGGTGTATACAGCGACGCCATGCAGAAAAGCATGATTCCGGTTTATCAGGACTGGCATCTGAATGAACGGTATTACGGTGAACTGCAGGGTAAAAACAAAGCCGAAACAGCTGCCGTTTATGGCGATGATCAGGTGAAACTCTGGAGAAGAAGTTACGATGTCAATCCGCCCAACGGGGAATGTCTCAAAGATACAGCTGAACGCACAATACCTTATTTCAACGAAAAAATTCTTGGGTTGGTCAAGGAGGGCAAAAACGTGTTGGTTTCAGCACATGGTAATAGTTTGCGATCCATTGTGATGTTTATCGAAAACCTGAGCAAGGAGGAAGTGCTTCAGCTGGAAATTCCGACTGGTCTGCCTTTGTTTTTTGAATTAAAGGATGGAAAGTTGGTACGTAACAATGAATTCTAAAAAGTCAGAATTTACCCTTCCTGCTTTGTAATAACTTTATGCGCCTTGTGACGCTTTACGGTCTTTTTCTGATATTTATTGGAGAGAACACTAATGCTACCGTCTACTTCCATGATGGCCAGATCTACTTCTTTAACAGATGCAACTCCGTGTTCCCGCACCGCTTCCATCAACTCATCCTCACTGATTTTCGCTTTTTTCATGTGTGCGTCAATAATTTTTCCTTGATAAATCAACATCGTGGCATCGCCTTGCACCACCTTTCCAAATCGGGGAAAGCGATACTGAAGGTACTTGAGCACATAATTTACAACAAACAATGAGGAGGCAGCGACTAACCCACCTGAAAGTGTGGAATCGGGTCCAACCATGGCATTCTGCACTGAGTTGCTGATTAGCAGGATGAAAACCAGGTCGACAACGGAAAGTTGCGCCAGTTCTTTTTTACCAAAAAGGCGAATGGCTATCACGATAAAAAGATAAACAGCCAGTGTACTGCCAATGATGCGTACGTAATTGTTGCTAAGGAGCTCCTGCATAAAATAGGATTTTAAGATTGGATTTATTGTTCTCGTTAAATGTTCAAATATACACACATTCGATTATAAGACTGTCTTAAACTGAAAAAACCTTACCTACCATGAATGATATATTTTTCACTATCTTTGTTAACAAGCAGGTTGGCGTTAATATCAAAAATTATAAAATATCATTTATCATGGAAAAAGTCAAAGTCATCATTGTTTGGAATAAAAACTACGGAGCATACACAGAAGCTCTTTCAGGGTGTGTTGCCGCTGATGAAACACTTCAGGGGGTGAAGGACGGCATTCGTTCTGCCATCGAAATGCATCTCGAGACTATGCGGGAAGATAAAGACGAAATTCCGGAAATTTTAAATGGAGCTTACGAACTAACGTTTGAGTTGGATTCGCGCGCTTTGCTCCACTATTACGAAGGGGTTATAACCCGTACAGGTCTCAGCCGTCTTACCGGAATCAACGAAAAACAACTGGGACACTATGCTCAAGGAGTCCGATCCCCAAGAAAAAAACAACGCGAAAAAATAATCAACGGAATCCATCAACTCGGAAAAGAGTTGTTGGAAATGGATTAGTTTTTACCGATATCTATTTCGCGAAAATCCGCAAAAGGTTCTCTATTTCTTTACTACATTTGCCCTATGCGCAAAACGGAGAAAAAGAAAGTACCAAATATACAGTTTTTTACGGCTGACACTGCCACAGATCTGGCTTTGCCATTGGTGGACAGTGGCATTTCAGCAGGCTTTCCCAGCCCGGCCCAGGATTATATCGACCTCAGTCTGGACCTCAACAAGGAATTGATTTCAAACCCCTCCAGTACTTTTTTCGGGCGTGTACGAGGCGAGTCCATGAAGGATGCAGGCATTCAGGATGGCGATATTCTGGTGATTGACAAATCACTGGAACCGCAGGATGGCGATACGGCCGTTTGCTTTATCGATGGAGAATTCACGCTGAAATACATTCGGATTGAAAAAGATGCCATTTTTCTGGTCCCGGCAAACCCGGAATTTCAACCCATCAAAGTGACCGAAGAAAACAATTTTTGCATTTGGGGCGTTGTAACGTACTCCATCAAAAATCACAAACACCGTCACCACTAATTTCTACCACCATGTGTTTTATGTCAAGACTTACGCGGTCGACTGCCGAACTTAAAAAAAAGATTTCAGATAACAAAATAAACAGTCTGTTCTGATTCGTATGTACGGCCTCGTCGATTGCAACAACTTCTTCGCCTCCTGCGAACGGGTCTTCCAGCCCGACCTAAACGGCGTTCCCATCGTGGTACTCTCCAACAACGACGGTTGTGTCATTGCGCGCTCCAACGAGGCCAAAGCACTTGGCATACCTATGGGCGAACCGGCCTTTAAGTTGAAGGAACTCATCGAATCCAATCAGGTCGCTGTTTTTTCATCCAACTATACTCTCTACGGTGACATGTCCAACCGAGTGATGAAAACACTGGCCACTTTTGTTTCCACCATAGAAATTTACTCCATCGACGAAGCTTTTCTCAACCTGAAAGGATTTGAACATCTCGACCTAAGTGTTTTTGGACGAAAAATAGTCAGAACCACCTCCAAAAATACCGGCATTCCGGTCAGCATGGGCATTGCCCCAACAAAAACCTTGGCTAAGGTAGCCAGCTGGTTTGCCAAAAAACACAAAGGTTACAAGGGCGTTTGTGTCATTGACACGGAAGAAAAACGCATAAAGGCTTTGCAAAAATTCGATATCGGCGACGTCTGGGGTGTAGGCCGGAAACACACTAAAACGATGAACTACTACGGAATACACACCGCCTACGATTTCACACAGCGTTCAAGATCCTGGGTTCGAAGAAACTTTACCGTGGTAGGCGAACGCATGTGGAACGAACTGCAGGGTATTCCTTGCATTGAAATGGATTCGACGCCTTCCGCCAAAAAACAGATTTGCACTTCCCGCAGTTTCGGCTCCAAACTTACATCATTTGAGGATATCCTCGAAGCGGTATCCAATCATGCAGCCTCCTGCGCAGCCAAACTCAGACGCCAGAAATCCTGTGCCGCCGGTTTGCTGGTGTTCATCATGACCAATCCTTTTTCTGAACGCGACACCCAATACGTCAACAGCAAACATCTCTCAATATCGATTCCTACCAACAGCACGGCAGAAATCATACAGTATGCAAAAATGCTTTTACAGGATATTTACAAACCCGGTTTTTCGTACAAAAAAGCAGGTGTCATCGTTACAGAAATCATCTCAGACTCTCCGCTTCAGGGCGATTTGTTCGACACGGTAGACAGAGAAAAGCATAAGAAACTATTGAAAGCAATCGACAGCCTCAACGACGGCCTGGGATCCAACAAGGTCCGGATAGCCTCTCAAGGCTATGGTAAAAAATGGAAACTGAAAAACGAAAAGCTTTCCCCGAGATATACCACCAAACTTTCAGAGATTATTGAAGTGAAAGCGGAAGACTAAAATTCAAACTACTCCTCTGGAATAAGCAGCTTCACCAGCTTGGGAAGACCGGTGACCGAGTTTTCCTTTATTTGACAGACATTATTTTGTATACCTGAAATGTTGGGTTCCCCAGGATCGACCAGATAAATGGGCACTTCCGGTTTGGCATAATGAGCCAGCGAAGCTGCCGGATAAACACCCAGCGAAGTACCGACAATAATCAGTATCTCGGCTTCTGAGACAATTTTTGCTGCCTGATCGAACATGGGCACAGCTTCACCGAAAAAGACCACAAAGGGGCGCAAAAGCGAACCATCCGGATGCAGTGTCTCCAGTGTCTGTTCCCAACCTTCTAAAGGGACGGTATCCAGATCCTTGTTGCTACTCCTCAGCTTACGCAATTCTCCATGCAGGTGGGTTATATGACTGCTTCCTGCACGTTCATGCAGATCGTCAATATTTTGGGTGACTATTTGCACATCGAAATACTGTTCCAGCTGAACAAGGGCCAGATGCCCTGCATTGGGCTCCTTGCTCAGCATTTCCTTACGGCGTTCGTTGTAAAACCGGATGACATTCGGGCGATTGTTTTTTAAAGCCTCGGGTGTGCAGACATCTTCAATCCGATGTTTAGCCCAGAGTCCATCACCGCCCCTGAAGGTTGAAATACCGCTGTCGGCACTTACGCCGGCACCGGTAAAAACAACGACTTTCTTTTTATCCATGATTATATTAATCAATCTTTATTTTTTTCGTTTCTATAACTTCTCTGGAAGATACGCCGAGCATAACTCCATAGTTTCCACTTTTAGTAACAAATGCTTTTTGATTCACATCGTAATAAGCGAAAGCATCTTTGGGCAATTGCAATTTCACTACAACTGACTCACCGGCTTTTAGAAACACCTTTTTGAAGGCTTTGAGTTCCTTTTCGGGATTTTCCACAAATTCGTTTCCTTTGTTGACATACAGTTGCACCACTTGAGCACCGTCTTTTTTACCGGTATTGGTGAGTTTGCAGGAAACTTCAATTTCCTCATTGGCTTTTGAAACTTTCGGAACAGTGAGGTCTGAAAGCTTGAATGTCGTGTATGAAAGGCCAAATCCAAAAGGATATTGTACGTCGCGTTTCAGTTTGTCATAACCACGATAACCTACAAAAAGGCCTTCTGTATATTTCACATGTTTGTCTCCATCTGGATCGAGATAACTGTTGAAACATGGATTATCCGACCATTTCTTTTCAAAGGTAGCGGGAAGTTTACCGGAAGGATTCACTTCTCCGAAAAGGTTCTGAGCAATGGCTGTACCGGCTTCCTGACCGCCATACCATGCCCATAGCAAACCTTTCAGGCGTGGTTCCCATTCCTGCATTTCAATATTACCGCCTGCATTCACCACGCCGACAATGGGTTTATTCGTTTTCAAAACAGCATCCAGCATTTTCGACTCAGAGTCAGGCAATTCAAACGTTCTGTCACGACCTTCGCCTTCCCTTTCGGCATTGAATCCGAAACAGGCAACAACGATGTCTGATTTATTCAATGCGTCGATAAACGGCTGAACTGTCGCATTTTTTTGTTCCCAGGTGAAATCGACCAAAGCGCCACCACCTGCCTGGTAATATTCCATTCTGATGTTGTAGTTGACACCTGGCTCCAAGGTTTTGGTAAATTTGGCATTTCGATAAGCACCTTCTTTCCAGTCATCCACCACCAATTTGTCATCGATGTATAAACGAAAACCATCATCTCCTCCTACTGAAAAGTCGTATTCAGCCTTTTCTTTGGAACACATCACGCCAGTCCATCTGACGGAATAATTCTCTTTTCCCAAACCTTCCAGACCAGTACCCTCATTCCAGGAAAATTTAATCTTCGGATCAATTCGCTCTACTTTTGGACTGCCTTTCAGCTCCATGTTGTTAAAATACTGGGCATGAAATCCTTTTGTTTTTGCATCGGATTCTGTAAAAGCAATCGACGGTAAAAAATCAAATCTGTCTACGTAGGTCACTTTTATCTGATGTTTGGTTGCTTCAGCCTGTATTCCTTCCAGCGCGCTGACAGAATGAAAAGGGTGAACCCTTCCACTTCCGTCTCCGCATACATAGCCCAATGCGTTTGACCCGACAACGGCAATGCTTTTGATTTTCCGGGTGTCGAGGGGTAAAATATTCTGTTCATTTTTAAGCAGGACGATGCCTTCGTTCGCAACATTCAAAGCTGTTTTGGCACTTTGAGGATTGTCCAGTGGAATGTTTTTATCTTCCTGTTGGGCATCCATATAACCGAAACCAACCAGAACAGTCAGGATGTGGCGCACCTTTTCGTCGATGGTATTCATGGTAATATCCCCAGTTTTCAGATACTTCTTAATGCTATCATTACTCATAATGCCTTCGTCCGGCATTTCCAGATCGAGTCCACCTTTCAAAGTGGGCAGGCTATGGTGAGCTGCACCCCAATCGGACATAAGCAGGCCTTTAAAACCCCATTGATTTCTCAGTACATCTTTCAATAACCATGGGTTTTCTGTGGTATAAATCCCGTTCATCAAGTTGTAACTGGTCATTACGGCCCCAACTCCGGCTTCCGTCACTGCTGCCTTAAATGCCGGCATATAAATTTCTTGCAGGGTACGGTCATCGATGTCATTGCTGATAAAGTTGCGGTCATAATCTGAATTATTTGCCATAAAATGCTTAATGGTTGCTGTTACACCCTGATCTTGCACACCCTTTATATAACCTACAGCTATGCGCGATGTCAGAAATGGATCTTCACCCATATATTCAAAGTTACGTCCACACATGGGTGCCCGGTAGATATTCACAGCCGGAGCCAGTAATATATGGACACCTCTTGCCCGGCAATCCTGACCGATGGATTGACCGTACTGATAAGCCAGGTTCTCATTCCAGGTAGCGGCAAGCATCAGGGCACAAGGATAGGCCGTCGAATTGCCCCACGTACCAAGTCCTTGGGGGCCGTCTGACAATTTCAACTGCGGAATGCCCAATCGTTCCAACGACCTGATATGCATCCAATCGGCACCTTTCACGAAGGAAAATTTTTCCTCGTCCGTCATTTGGCTGAGAATATTTTCTACTTTTTTAGTGACATCTGCGTTGTACCATTTTTGAGGAAAAGCGCTTGTGAAATTGAAGAGAAGCAATACTGCACAAATAGCTCTCAGAAGGCCATTGGTACTCAAAGATTTTGTTTTCATTGATTTAGGGTTTACCTGATTGGTTATTGTCTGTTTTACACGGAGAAATGATTCGCAAGATACCATCAATTGAATAGATGACAAAAAATAAGAGCATAAAAAAACGCAAGTCTTTTGAACTTGCGTTTTTGCGGTGCGGACGGGATTCGAACCCGCGACCCCATGCGTGACAGGCATGTATTCTAACCGACTGAACTACCACACCGTTTGTGGTTTGCTTTCATCTCTGATTGCGGGTGCAAAGATATTGAGTTTTGTCGAATCCACAAGTATTTTCGAAAGAATTTTTCCGTCTTTCCTTCTTTTTTGTATTTTTGCAAAAGGGAGAACGTCCTATTTTGACCCCCCGTAAAATAGCCGCCTATCAAAGTAAAGACGGTTTTTTGAAACTAACATGTTAACAATTAAATCAGGCATATGAAAGAAACACCCATTGATTATTCAGTTGTTCAAGAGGTTATCAACGAATTCAATTTACCATGTTTTGGCAAAGCCACTATTCGGGAAATGGTCGGCATGACCAACCAAATAGAAAAACGCACCGGAAAACGTTTTATTCGCATGGAAATGGGTGTACCGGGACTTCCTGCATCTCAAATCGGGGTTGAAGCCGAAATTGAGGCACTAAAAAGAGGCGTTGCGTCCATTTATCCTCCTTTGGATGGTATTCCTGAAATGAAAGAACAAGGTTCACGCTTCGTAAAAGCTTTTATCGACATTGATGTTCCTGCTTACTGCTGCACACCTGTAACGGGTTCCATGCAGGGCACCATGGCTTCCTTCATCACTTGCAGCCAACGCGACACTAAAAAAGATACCATCTTGTTTATTGACCCGGGATTTCCTGTTCAGAAACAACAGCTGATCATGATGAAATGTCCGTACGAAACGTTCGATGTGTACAATTACAGAGGGGAAGCACTGCGTGAGGAACTTGAAAAATACCTGAGCAAGGGCAACATCACCGCATTGATTTATTCCAACCCCAACAATCCTGCCTGGTTTTGTCTACAAGACAGCGAGTTGAAAATTATCGGCGAGCTGGCAACCAAATACGACGTCATCGTACTGGAAGATCTGGCCTATTTTGCCATGGACTTCCGCAAAGATCTTGGAACACCTTTCAAAGCGCCGTTCCAAGCGAGCGTCGCAAAATATACTGACAACTACATCTTATTGATTTCAGGCTCAAAAGCGTTCAGCTATGCCGGCCAGCGAATAGGTTATACCGCCATTTCTGAAAAACTTTTCAACCGGGTTTTCAAAAGCTTGGAGGAACAATACGGCACAGGCGGCTTCGGAAATATTTTCGTAAACCGGGTCCTTTATTCCCTTTCTTCAGGCACGAGCCATGCTGCTCAGTACGCTATGGCAGCCATGCTGAACGCAGCCTGCGATGGTCAGTTTAATTTTCTGGAGGACGTCAAAGAATACGGCCGTCGGGCAGAAAAGGTCAAGAAGTATTTTCTGGACAACGGTTTTTACATTGTTTACAACAACGACCTTGGGGAAAACCTGGCCGACGGATTTTATTTCACCATGGCTTACCCCGGCATGACAGGCGGAGAACTGATGAAAGAGCTCATGTTTTACGGTATCAGTACCATTTCACTGGAAACCACAGGCAGCAACCAACAAGGCTTGCGCGCTTGTACCTCCTTCATCAAGGACGACCAGTACGACGACATCAAATATCGTCTGGAATGTTTTAAAGCCGATCATTAAGGATAGTAAACAGCACTATATGGTCATAATTTTCTGATCAGTGAATTCTGGATTTGAATTATTTGAGTATCTTTAGCATTCACACTTCCATTCGGATTCGCATTTGTCGCAAAGATTGATAACTAAAAAACAGTGCGGCGTCAGCACGATAAACTCTGACAAAGATAAAATGAAAAAACTAATTTTACTCTTTGCAGCTCTGTGTATAACAGCAAGTACATGGGCGTATGATTTTACTGTCGATGGTGTTTATTATGACATTACCTCTTCCACTTCTCCCTACACAGCGGCGGTTACGTTTGCAACTGACGATGCCAACAGTTATTCGGGAGCTGTAACTATTCCTTCCTCGGTCACTTCTGGCAGCGTAAGCTATTCGGTCACTTCTATTGGAGATTATGCTTTTGCCAAATCTACGGGTTTAACCACCGTTTCTATTCCATCATCCGTTACTTCAATAGGTAGTTATGGTTTTTACTCTTGTACGGGTTTAACCTCTGTTACTATTCCATCGTCGGTTACTTCGATCGGGACCTGGGCTTTTTTGAGTTGTTGGGGTTTAACTTCTATTGATATTTCTACCTCGCTCCATTCGATAGGTGATGGTGCTTTCTGGGGTTGTATGGATTTAACGGATGTTTCCATTCCTGCCTCGGTCAAAAAAATAGGAAATTATGTTTTTTTTGGCTGTTGGGCATTAACGCAGATCAATGCAGATGCTGCGAATACCAATTTTAGTAGCGTGGATGGAGTGTTGTATAATAAAGACAATTCTACTCTGCTGGTTTACCCGTCAGGCAGACCCGATATTAGTTATACCATTGCCGCTTCTGTCGACACGATTGGTTTTTCCGCTTTTGGTTATTGCAAAAATCTTACTTCAATTACTATTCCTTTGACTGTAGTCTATATCACCGGTCATGCTTTTATGCAATGCACTGGCTTAACTTCAGTTTACATCCCATCGTCAGTTACTTTCTTTGATAATAATCCTTTTGTTGAATGTACTAATCTAACGGCTGTTAATGTAGACCCGGCAAATCAATACAATGAAAGTGTAGATGGTGTTCTGTTTAGTAAAGGGTTGGCCGGAATTATTTATTACCCGCCCGCCAAATCGGGAAGCAGTTATGTTATTCCTTCCACAGTCACTTATGTCAGAGGTGGCGTTTTCATGAATTGTACAAGCTTAACTTCCGTTACTATCCCCTCATCGGTAACTACTATCCGTTCAGGTCTGTTTTCCGGTTGTACAAATCTTACTTCCATAAATGCATATCCGCCTGTTCCAGTTGATTTAATTACAGCTAATCATCCTGATGAAAGTTCAGACGATGTGTTTCAAGGTGTAGATACAACAACTTGTGTCTTACATGTACCGGTAGGGTCAAAAAGTTTGTATGCATCAGCTTTTCAATGGAAAGGATTTGCCAATATAGTGGAAGGTTTTACATCTGCCGTGCCTATGGCTACTGTTTCTAACGTAAAAGTTAGCATACAAAACGGGAAATTGCAAGTAAGCGGCGCTTTGATGGGAGAAACTATTACTGTCTATACCCTACAAGGCATAGCACTCTATAGCCAAAAAGCAGATGCAGCAACTGTAGCGATAAGCCTGCCCGTGCAAGGGATATATGTGGTAAGAGTTGGTGCGGAGAGTGTGAAGGTGGTAAATCAGCAAACTACTGGTTACAAATAATTACTTTCGAAACGGCATTTTCACCACTTCAGCTTTAAGTTTCCGATCACGAATATTGACGAAAATTTCGGTGCCGGGCTTTGCAAAAGCAGTTTCTACATAACCCATAGCAATACCGATTTTACTCATCGGAGAAATGGTGCCCGAAGTGACAGTACCGATCACACGGCTTTCCGCATCCATCAGTTCGTAATCCTGACGGGCAATACCTTTGTCCCGCATTTCCAGACCAATTCTTTTTCTGGAGACGCCTTCTGCCATCTGTTTTTGAAAAAGTTCTTTTGAAGGGGTGTGCTTTTCGGGGTTGAATTTTGTGACCCAGCCCAAACCTGCCTCAATGGGGGAAATTTTTTCGCCCAATTCATGACCGTAAAGGCAGTAACCCATTTCAAGACGCAGTGTATCCCTTGCACCGAGGCCAACAGGAACGATCCCGAATTCTTTTCCAGCTTCAAAAACGGCATTCCAAATCTTCAAACCGTCTGCCGGTTCAAAATAAATCTCAAAACCACCGGCACCGGTATATCCGGTATTTGCTATCAGTATATTGTCTATACCTGCAAACTCACCAAATTTAAAATGATAATAAGGTATGGTTGACAGGTCGGTATCGGTCAACTTTTGCAAGGTCAAAATGGCATTGGGCCCTTGAATTGCCAGCTGAGCCGTCCGGTCAGAAGCATTATCCAGTATGGAACCTTCAGCATTGTGGTCAAGACACCATTGCCAATCCTTTTCGATGTTGGAAGCATTTACAACCATCAGATATTCTTCTTCACCCATTTTATGGACCAGTAAATCATCTACGACACCACCATTTTCGTTGGGAAAATAGGCATATTGCACCTGCCCTACCTGCAAGGTACTTACATCGTTGGAGGTCACATTCTGCAAAAAGGATAATGCATGAGGGCCTCTTACCCAAAATTCGCCCATGTGCGAAACGTCAAAAACGCCTACACTTTCGCATACGGCGTGGTGTTCTGCCAGAATTCCTGAATACTCGATGGGCATGTTGAATCCTGCAAAAGAACTCATTTTGGCGCCTAAATCCTGATGCAATTGAGTGAATGGAGTTGTTTTCATTATTTTAAAATCTTTGCTATTTCTACAATTTTAAGGATGACCTGCATGGCTTTTTCCATGGAAGGTATGGGTATAAATTCATATCGACCGTGAAAATTAAGACCGCCTGCAAAAATATTCGGACAGGGCAAACCCATGAATGATAGACGGGCGCCATCTGTTCCCCCACGAATGGGTCTTACCTGAGGAGTAACTCCAACAGCTTCCATCGCGGCAAAAGCAAGTCGGATGACATGCATGTGGTCTGGCTCAATTTTTTCGCGCATGTTGTAATATTGGTCTTTCATAGTCAGCGTGGCAATTTCTGAATCGTATTCGCTGTTTATTTTATTGACCAGATGCTCTATTTCCTTTTTGCGTCGCTCAAAACGGTCGCGGTCATGGTCGCGGATGATGTAACTTAAGAGGGTAGATTCTACATCTCCGTTAAAAGCGATTAAATGGTAGAAACCTTCATACCCTTCGGTGTGTTCAGGCGTTTCTGAACGAGGCAACATGCCGGCAAACTGATTTGCTATCCGGATGGAATTCAGCATTTTATGCTTGGCGTAGCCCGGATGGACATTGCGTCCTTTAAACGTGATTTTGGCACTGGCTGCATTGAAGTTTTCATATTCCAGCTCCCCAATTTCACCACCATCCATGGTATAGGCAAAATCGGCCCCAAAAGCTTCTACGTTAAAATGATCAGGGCCTTTGCCAATTTCTTCATCCGGTGTAAAAGCTATGCGAATTTTACCATGCTTGATTTCAGGATGAGCCAAAAGGTATTCCATGGCTGTAACAATCTCTGCAATACCAGCTTTATCATCTGCGCCAAGCAAAGTTTTGCCATTGGTGGTGATGAGATCCTGACCTACATAGCTTAATAGTTCAGGGAAATCTTTTGGTGAAAGGATAATGTTGTTCTCCGGATCCAGCAAGATATCTCCACCACCGTAGGATTTTATAATTTGCGGACAAACATGACTTCCTGACATATCAGGGCTGGTGTCCATGTGGGCAATAAAGCCTATGACCGGTCGCTCATCATCCGTATTTGAGGGTATAGTGGCCATCACATAACCATTCTCATCCAGCGTGACGTCGTGAAATTTCAAACGAATCAATTCATCTTCCAGATCTTTGGCAAAATCCATTTGAGCCGGTGTACTAGGGACAAAATCTGTATTTTCATCGGATTGAGTGTCTTTTTGTACGTAATTCAAAAATCGATCTACTAATTCCATTATTTCGTTTCTTTAATAGTGTGATTCGCAAATTTACAAAAATCATATAGTTTTTGCATCGAAAAAAATCCTTAATCTTTTTGTTAATCTAAAATGACCTTCCTGGTTTTATCCCGATATTCAATAGGGGTCAGTCCGATTTTTATTTTAAAGATACGGCAAAAATAATCCGGATTCTGATACCCCACTTCAAAGGCTATTTGCTGACTTGACAGAATCGTATAGGTCAACAATTCTTTGCTCTTTTGAATTTTTAAGTTCAAAATATATTGAGTAGGCGAATAACCTGTATCTTTTTTAAAGACATGTCTGAATCTTGAATAGCCCATACAAATCGCCTTTGCCACAGTTTCCGGCGTCAGGTTTTCCAGGAAATGTTCACGGATGTAAATTTTGGCCTTGTTCATCTGATGCATTATTTCCATATCTTCCAAAGAGTAGTATGTATCCAGGGAATACGCATAACCCAGCAATAAATTTACAAGACCGGCCAACATTTGCTGATAACCTGTTTTTTGGCTTTTGGCAACAGCCAGAGCTTGCTCGTACAACGACAAAACCTCATCGTTCAAACCGATATTTAAAATGGGTTTTTGCTTGGAAAAAAAACCGTTCTGAACCCTGTTGTCAATATTAACTCCACTAAATCCGATCCAATGTTCATCCCAACCTGTTTTTTTATCGGGTGAATAATTATGCCATTCAGACGGAAAAAGCAAGATCATACTACCTTCTTTGACATGTATGGCGTCCTGACTTAATGATTTAAAAGTTCCTTCTCCTCTGGTAATGTATATAAGTTGATATTCATCCAGAATTCGACCTTCATTAATAGAAAACAAATATCTTGCGGGATGGTTCTTTAATGGATACAATTCATTCGGTTTAACATGCTGATAGCCCACTGTGTTGATTGTCAGCCCCCAGTTCAGATCATTGTCATTGACAACTAAATACTTAACATCATCTGCATCTACCATGATATTCTGATTATTAAGAAATGGTACAAATATATTGAAATTTATGTAACCTATGCCATTTTATGCAGTTAATTGATCATTTTATCCTATTACATCCTTTAGATATATCTTATTTTTGTGAACTATATTTGACTACCTATGATGAATCAAGCCAAATCGGCACTTTCTCTACGATCAATGATTTTGCAGCTCTAAATTCCGAATTAACAAGGCTATATCGTTTTAGCGAAAAACGTAATCCTACAAATTAAACCCTTTTTGCAATCTAAAATAAACACAAATTCCATTTTAAACAATGAAGAAAAACTTTAAATCTCTTGTCCTGTCGAGCTTTATCCTCTTTATGCCATTTAGTGCAATCGTTGAGGCTAAAACTGAAATAAAGGACCTGCGCACCGAATACCTTCTCAATCCCATAGGTATAGATGTGGTAACACCACATTTAAGTTGGAAAATGAGTTCCGACACTCGGGGAGCCGAACAAACAGCCTACGAAATTTCTGTTTCAACAGATAAAGAAGGCACAAATTCCATTTGGAAATCAGGCAAAATCTTGTCTGATAAAAGTCTGAACATTAAATATTCAGGAAATGCCCTGCAACCAATGACCCGCTATTATTGGTATGTGGACGTTTGGGATGCCAGTGATGCCAAAATTGCTTCAATAGACACAGCCTTTTTTGAAACGGGATTATTGTCTTCCGGTTGGGGAAGTGCCAAATGGATTAAAGCGACAAAAAGCGCTCAAGGTTCTACAGATATCGAACCTTCAACCATTACGACCTACTCCATTAAAATGGATTTTGAGATCAAGGCAATTGCTGCCGGTCCTTGCTTTGGAGAGAAAGATGCCAGTAATTTTTTTATGTGGCAATTTAACATTGAAGGAGGAAAATCTTTATTCCGCCCTCACTCCTGGCTAGGCGGAAATGGTGTATGCCACGAAGACAAAGACATTTCTTCCCTGATTGCCCTAAAAAAAGGGGTCACTTATACTCTTCAAATAGACATTAACGGAGACAAGGCGACCACCTACCTCAATGGCATCAAGATTGATGAAAACAGGACGAACCCCAGAGGTGGAGACTATGGTTTGGCAAACCTTGGATTCAGGCAGGCTAAAGCACAAAAAAGCGACACACTGGAAGAAGCGTATTACGACAACATCTATGTTACCACGCCCATTGAAGCAAAAATAGACACGTTGTTTAAAGAAAATTTTTCCACACCTGCCGATTTTGCATTTACACTGGGAACGGTCACCAATGGGCGTCTTCTTGTAAACAACAACACCTATTCATGGCAGAAATCAGAGGCTACTATGCCCGTCAATTATGCACTGGATATGGATGTGACCCTGAAGAGCGGAAACGCAGGCATTATCTTTTCTGCAACAGATGTCAACAACATGTACATGTGGTCCATCAACACGCATGACCAGGCCGTACCTTTGATCAGAAGACACTTTTGCGTCAATGGTACTTTTACGACTTCCGAAGTGCAGATTGGTCAGTACTTCACAAAAGCAAACCTGATTGACCATGAACGTCATGTCAAAATCGAAGTGATTAATAATGTAATCAAAACCTATATTGACAGTATTCTGGTTGATACATACAACGACAACAGCGGAAAACTAATAAACGGCCTTGTCGGTTTCCGTGCCTATTATGCCGCCACCGAAGTGGATGAAAAAGCTTATTACGACAACATTGTCCTGAAAAATGGAGTTGGCGACACCCTGATTTCTGAAAATTTCGAAAAAGGCAGCAACATCTTCGAAGACACAGAAACCATAACTGTTTTGGGCAATACAAAATTAAACATGTATTCCAAAGGGGGTGACACCAGGGTTTTGCAAGGAAAGGACAATGGAATCCCCATGTTCCGGACAAAATTTGATCTGGATAAGGAAGTTGCATCAGCAAGAATTTACGCTTCCTCACTCGGTGTTTATGACCTCTTTATCAATGGTAAAAGAGTAGGAACGCCACAAGCAGATGGCACTTACATCTATGATGAGCTTAAACCGGGAGCAACCGAATATAAAAAAAGAACATACTATCTGACCTACGATGTTACCAAACTTTTACAAACCGGAAACAATGCTGTAGGTGCTCAGGTATCCACAGGATGGTGGATGGGCAATGTAGTTCATGGAATGTACGGAGGTACATCCCTTGGTTTTATTGCAAAACTGGAAATCAAGTACACAGACGGCAGCACCAAAACCATCGTGACAGAACCCTCAACCTGGCTATCTTCCACATCCGGACCAGTTAAAATGGGCGATATCTACAATGGTGAAACGTATGATGCCAGATTGGAAAGCAACTGGACAACTACGGATTTTGATGATACTGAATGGTTTAAGACTGCCATCAACAGTGAATTTAAAGGACTATTGACGGGGTTTGTCGGACCAACGGTACAAATCCGTAAAGGCCTCGATCTGGATCCATTAAAAATCACCACCTACAACGGAGCAACCCCTGCCGGAACGAATTATGGGACCATCAATACCACCAGCGAAGTGACAGGTCAGGGATCTATTCTTCTGAAAAAAGGAGAAACGGCTGTCTATGACCTCGGACAAAATATGGTCGGTTGGGTTAAATTCACCGTTAATGGAATAGCAGGAGCAAAAATGAAATTGCGTTTCGGCGAAATGACCAACACCACAGGAACCAAGTCCAGAGGAGATGACGGACCTGCAGGAAGCATTTATACGGCCAATCTTCGTTCTGCCAAAGCCACGTTGAAGTATACTTTAAAGGGTGGAGCAGATGAAACATACAATCCTTCAATGACCTATTTTGGCTTCAGATATTGTGAAATCACAGCAACTGAGGACGTCGAAATCAAATCATTGATTGGTCAGGTGGTTGGTTCAGCCAACGAAGAAGGTTCAACGATGGAAACAAGCAGTGATCTTGTTAATAAACTGTATAAAAACATCATCTGGGGACAACGGGGCAATTTCCTGAGTATTCCCACAGACTGCCCTCAACGTGACGAGCGTCAGGGTTGGACAGGTGATGCACAGATTTTTTGCAGAACCGCTGCCTATAACGCTGATGTCACGACATTCTTTCATAAATGGATGAACGACATGAGAGATAGCCAACGTGCGGATGGCGCTTACCCCGTTATTGCCCCATACATGTGGGATGTCGGTTATGGTGGAGGTGCATGGAGCGAAGCCGGAATCATTATTCCATGGACCATGTATCAGATGTATGCCGATTATGGAATTCTGGAAGAGAACTACGATTCAATGACTAAATACATGAACTACCTTGCCGCACAATCAGGCGGTGGTTATCTGTACAACGGAGCAGGAACACCCTATGGTGACTGGCTTTCCAAAGAAAATACAGACTCACGGTATGTAAGCGTTTGCTATTATGCGTATGCTGCACAACTCATGTCCAAAATATCCAAAGCACTTAGCAAAGCGGAAGGTGACACCTATGCAACCAAGGCTACTACCTACGAAACACTATACAACAAAATCAAGGCTGAGTTCCAGATAAGATATGTGAATGCTTCAGGCACGCTGAAACAAACGTCACAGACTGCCATTTTGCTTGCACTTAAATTGGATCTGTATCCCAATCAAACAGCAAAAACCTATGGAATAACTCAGCTTAGAAACAAGATTGTAAACAATGGCAACAGACTGACCACAGGATTTGTCGGAACAGGAACCTTGAATCAGACCTTGAGTGAGGTTGGAGAATCCAAAACAGCTTACAATTTGCTGCTTCAAAGGAATTATCCCTCCTGGTTGTACAGTGTTGATCAGGGTGCCACCACCATCTGGGAACGCTGGGACACCTACACGGTAACAAGCGGTTTCAACGATATCAGCATGAACTCCTTTAACCATTATTCCTATGGAGCTGTAGCCGAATGGATGTACCGATACATGGCTGGTATTGACGTGGACGAATCAAACCCGGGTTTCAAACACATCATCCTTCAACCAACACCTGATACAAGAACCACCTTTCCTGCCGGACAAAGCCTCATCACAAATGTGAAGGCAAAACATTGTTCCTATTATGGTGACATAGAAAGCAAATGGACAAACAATGGAGACGGAAGCATCACGTACAACGTCAACATTCCGGCCAACACGACAGCCACGTTCTATTTGCCAATCAAATACATCACAGATATCATTTATGAAGGCGCCTTACCTGTTGAAGAAGCAGAAGGAGTAACTTTGGTCGGTAAAGAGGAAGGCAGAGCCACTTACACCTTAAAATCGGGAAGCTATACCTTCTGGGTCAAGACCTATACGGGCATCAAGTCCAATGAAGCTGCTTCCAATTTCAAGATTTATCCCAATCCGGTAAACGATATACTAAACATCGCAAAAGAGCCAAAAGACTACCGCATAGCTGATTTTAACGGTAAAGCTCTTTTATCCGGAAAAGGATTAACCGCTAATGTATCAAATTTAAATACAGGAGTCTATCTCCTTTATTTAGAGAATCAAGTGTTCAAGTTTGTTAAGAACTAAATAAAAAGAATGCCCATAATTAAGGATTGAGTTCGGTGTAACACTGAACTCAATCCTTTTTATTTTCCATTAATGTGCGTTCACATGAACTAATTAATTACTTTTACACACTTTAAAATTTATCCAACCAACACGAATTTCTTGCTCCTTTTAACTCCATGAAAAAGATCTTAAATTCATTGTTATTTTTGATCCTTTGTTTAGGATCCATTCATGCTGAAAACAATTCAACCTTTCCTCAACTCACCAATATTCCTACGGTCTATATCCAGACCAAGAATAGACAAGACATTACCAGCAAGGACATTTATCTGAAAGGTATTGTCACCATCGTATCGGAAAACGGATCCAGCATTTTTACCGACAGTATACAAATTAAGGGTCGTGGCAATGCCAGCTGGAGCTTTCCCAAAAAGCCCTACCGCATGAAATTGTACAACAAGGCCAACCTGCTTGGTATGCCTGCTAAAGCAAAAGACTGGACCTTGATCAATAATTATGGAGATAAGACCCTGATGCGAAACCTGCTGGCTTTCGATTTAAGCAATCGTCTTGAAATGCCTTATTCGCCGGCAGGAAAGCCTGTTGATGTTTACCTGAACAACGTATACAAAGGTTGTTATCAACTTTGCGACCAGATTGAAGTCGGGCAAGGACGGGTGGAAGTGGAAAAAATGGATTCAACTGACATTTCTGGGGTGGATCTTACCGGAGGATATTTAGTGGAGTTGGACGCGTACGCTTCAACAGAAGCCTTATGGTTCAGTTCTAAAAGAAATGGAATACCAGTGACCATCAAATACCCAAATGATGATGAAATCACAGGGGAACAGATCAATTACATAAAGACACAATTCAATGCCATGGAAAGTGCCTTGTATACTAACCGATCAGCGGGAATCAGCAAGTATATTGATAAAAGCACCTTCCTACGCCAATTCCTGGTAGGAGAATTCAGTGGAAATACAGATACTTACTGGAGCACCTACATGTATAAACATCTGGGTGATGAAAAATTTTATTTTGGTCCGGTCTGGGATTTTGATATCGCATACGAAAACGATAGCCGCACCTATCCAATCAACAACAATCCAAATTGGATTTACGCAACTACCGGAAGTACAGCCAACGGAGTAAGAGATTTGGTAAACCATATACTTTCAGACGCATCCATGATGGTCGAATTAAAAAACATCTGGGCAAATTATCGAAGCAGGGGAATTATCAAGGAAGACGTCTTATTGAAAGTCGTGGACGATTATGCTTCTGAGATGGATGCATCCCAAAAATTAAACTTTAAGGTTTGGAACATCATGAACCAACAAGTTCATATGAATCCTGTAGTTTGGGGTTCTTACGCTGCTGAAGTGAACAATGTGAAGAATTACATTTCAAAACGGATAGTATGGATGGATTACAAACTGGAATACGATCCAACAAGGGTCAAAAACACCGAACAATCTAAAATTTTTCAATGGGTGGAAGCAAACACTTTATACATTAAGGGGCTTTCTGATAATGCCAACGTTCAAATATTCGATCTGACAGGCAGGAACGTACAAACGATTGAATGCTCAGGAACTTTGACGACAAACCTGGAACGTGGTTGTTATATTGTTCGCATTTCTGACAGAGAAGATGGAAACAGCACGCTGAAATGCATCATTCCATAAAAAAAAAGGCATAAAAAAAACGGATATCTCTATTTTTCAATAAGAAATATCCGTTTTTTTGAGCCTCTTGTCGGATTCGAACCAACGACCCCGAGATTACAAATCACGTGCTCTGGCCAACTGAGCTAAAGAGGCGGGAGGGTAAGCTTACTATATCGCGCCGCTACAACCAAACTACCCTTGCTGCGATCAAACCCTGGGGGATTCGCAGGGAGCTAGCCGTATAGGACTTACCCAGACACAAAAGTACACATTTTTCGTTTGCCGACAAGGGGTCTCGCAAAAAAAAGTGTATTTTTGTAGAAATTAATTTTGGACAATATGGAAGAAACAACCAATATTATCAAGAGAAAATACAAATACGCAGCAGATTACGGTTTGATTTTAGGTGGATACATTGCAGTCTTTTTTATCCTGGATTATTTATTTCCGGGCAATGTTTTTGTGAGTATTCTCGGCACAATGGGCATGGCATGTACTCCGTTTGTGTGTTTTCGCCTGGCAAAACAATACCGGGACAAAGCCTGGGGCGGATATATCCGATTCGGACAAATCTGGAGTTTCGGCGTTTGGCTTTTCCTTTTTGCGGCTTTACTGATGTCGGTGCTTTATTACGTGCGTTTTGAGTTTTTACAGCCCAACTACATTGCTGACGCATTCAATCAGGTATTGATTATGGCTGAACAAATGAAATACTCCAAAGAACAGATGGATGCACTCACATCGTTTGGCATTCCGACAACCATTAATATGATCTTTTATTATTTGTGGCTCTATGTGATTGGCGGTGGTTTACTTTTCCTCCTGATCAGTCCAATGGTCGTACGTAAAAAACCGGAAAACAAACTGCCAGATACAGACTCAGACAACTCCTACGAACCTTATAAAAATAACGACGATTCAAACGAATCAAAAGCATAAAATCATGGATATCAGCCTTGTTATACCATTATTCAATGAAGCGGAATCAATTTCGGAGCTTTTTTACTGGATCCGGAAAGTGATGACCGCCAACAACTTCAGTTACGAAGTTATTTTTGTAAACGACGGATCCACGGATGAATCCTGGAAAATTATTAAAGAGCTGCAAGCCGAACATCCGCAGGTGAAAGGCATCAAATTTCGTAGAAACTATGGAAAATCGCCTGCCCTGTACTGTGGATTCAAAAAAGCAGCAGGTGATGTGGTGATTACCATGGACTCAGACCTTCAGGATAGCCCCGATGAAATCCCCGGTCTTTACAAAATGATCATGGAAGAAGACTATGATTTGGTTTCAGGCTGGAAAAAGAAACGATATGACGGCAAACTCACCAAGAACATTCCGTCTAAAATATACAACGCAACAGCCAGACACATCACGGGTCTGAAACTTCACGACATGAACTGCGGTCTAAAAGCCTATAGAAACGTTGTGGTCAAAAACATTGAAGTTTACGGAGAAATGCATCGATACATTCCCTTTATTGCAAAGAATGCCGGTTTTACCCGAATTGGTGAGAAGGTGGTTATTCACCAAAAACGCAAATATGGCGAGACGAAATTTGGGATGGAACGTTTTGTGAATGGCTACCTGGACTTAATCACCCTTTGGTTCCTGAATAGATTCGGGAAAAAGCCCATGCACTTCTTTGGCCTTGTTGGAAGCATAATGTTTTTCATCGGTCTGATTGCTGTCATTGCAGTAGGTGCTATCAAACTAACAGATTTAGCACAGGGTATCCCTTCCAGACTGGTAACGGATCTTCCGGCCTTCTATTTGTCCCTGACGTGTATGATTTTAGGTGTGCTGTTATTTTTAACCGGATTTCTGGGCGAACTGATCTCGCGAAATGCTCCCGAACGCAACAATTACATCATTGAAGAAAATGTTTAAACGATTCTTTTGCTTTTTAGCTTTGGCAGTGGTACTCCTCACCTCCTGCAACACCGGGGGTTGCTATGAAACGACGGATGTAAAAGTTTATTGCAGCTTTTATTCGTTGGATTCTTTGTATGCAGTAGCATTTGACAGTGTAAAAGTATGGGGGGTAGGTTCAGATTCCTTGATCTACAACAATGATTCAATAAACGAACTGGCTCTTGAGCTCAATCGAAAAGCACAGATAACTCAGTATGTTTTTCAGGTAAAGGCTAAAAAAACCGACTATTATTTCACAGATACCATCACTTTTTATCACACCAATCAGCCCTGGTTTCAATCCATAGATTGCGGGTGTATGGTTTTCAGCACACTCGATTCCTGTAAAACAACAGGCAGCATATTCAAGTCGACAAAAATTTTGGATTCAAAAATAATCAACAAGAAAAAGGAGCATGTCATTCTCAACCTATAAACTGTTTTTTTTGTGCCTATTGCTTCCAATAGCCTTTTATGCTTCAGCAGCTGACAAAAAAAAGGAACCTGCAATCAATATACCTTTATATCAAGGCATACAAGTAGGTATTGACATTTTTTCCCCGGTGAAATACTTTATTTCAAACACTTACGGAGCATCGGTCAAAGCGGATGTCAACCTTAAAAATAAATACCTTCCCACTGTTGAAGTAGGTTTTGCCCAATACGACAAGACCAGTGACGCCGGTAATCATTGCACTTCATCGGGTCAATATTTCAAGCTTGGGGTCAATAAGATTTTATCCTACAGCAAACCCAAAGCTGAAAACGTTTTTTTTATAGGCGCACATTATGGATTTTCTGCTTTCTCTTACAACCTCGACAATCTGACTTTTAAGCAGAACTACTGGGGAAATTATGAAACTTCTTTCCTGAATGAGAAGTCCGTTGCCGGATGGATCGAGCTGGTAGTCGGAGTACGCGTTCAAGTTCTGGGTCCAATATCACTGGGCTGGAGTGGTCAATACAAATCGACACTTCATGTCTCCGATGGTGCCAACAGCATTCCCGCCTATATTCCGGGCTATGGCCAGAATGTTAAACCGAATGCAGCTATGGCTTTTCATCTTTATTACAAATTGCCTTTCTGATTTTCACCATTAATCTTTATGAACGATGAAAAAGACTATTTTGCCCCTATCACTTATAGTTCTTTTGTGTAGTCTGTCTCTTCTGACTTCCTGTAAAAAGAAACAATACCTTTTCAACGAGGGGTATGTGTTCGGTACCGTCTACCACATCACCTATCTTTCATCCAAAGACCTGAAACCTGAAATTGAGGCTGAACTTCAGAAATTTGACAATGCCCTGTCTATGTTCAACCCCAACTCCACCCTTAGCCGTATAAACAAATCCGGTACAGAAAAAATTGACTTAAATCAAGAACCATGGACACTCAAGGTTATCAAAGAAAGCATCCGGATATCCCAATTGACTCACGGGGCTTTTGATATCACGGTTGCTCCTTTGGTCAACGCATGGGGTTTTGGTTTTAAAGATCTGGGGAATGTCAACCAACATAAAATTGACAGCCTGAAACAATTTGTGGGATACAAGCTACTTCACCTTGATAAAGGAGTACTGACAAAGGCTGATCCACGGATACAGCTGGATGCATCGGCAGTAGCCAAAGGTTATGCCTGCGATGTTATTGCCGCATTTTTTCGCAAAAATGGAATCGATGATTTTCTGGTTGAAATCGGTGGTGAAATGACTATACGCGGAAAAAATCCAAAAGGATCAGACTGGCGGATTGGAGTAAATAAGCCGGTGGATGATTCCACTTCCACCAACATGGAATGGGATTTAAAACTGACACTCACCGATAAAGCTATTGCTACTTCAGGCAATTACCGCAAATTCTACGAAAAGAACGGTAAAAAATACGCTCATACCATTGACCCTGCAACAGGCTATCCTGTACAACATTCTTTGCTTAGTGCCACTGTTATCGCCAATGATTGCCTGACGGCCGATGCCTTGGCAACGTCCTTCATGGTCATGGGTGTGGATTCAGCTATGTCTATTGCTGAACGGCTTCCAAATGTAGAAGGACTCTTTATTTACAACGATGGCGGCAAGGAAAATAAGACCTGTCACACTTCGGGTATCCCAGCTTATCAAAAAGCAGAATAATGTTATAAAATAATCTTTTTTAACATTTTAAAGTACAGGTTGTTAGGCTTAATGCCAAAAAATAATGCGCAAATTCGACCGCCTAAATGAGTTTTGCCCTTGCTTTTCGGGGAAAAAAACAGTACTTTTGCGGCGTTTTTATACCATTATGTCAATATTTAACGCTAATAAACAAATATAAAACACGGTTTTATGTCAACAACAATTGGTCATATCGTTCAAGTAATCGGTCCAGTGGTGGATGTTGCCTTTCCCAACGGATGTACAGATATGCCTAAAATTCACGATGCGCTCAAAGTCATCAAGGGAGAAGGGCAAGAACTGATTTTCGAGTGCCAGCAACATATCGGTGAAGATACTGTACGTGCCATTGCCATGGACTCTACGGATGGTCTGGTGAGAGGAATGGAAGTTCATCCGATGGGTTCTCCAATCACCATGCCTATCGGAGATCAGATTAAAGGACGAATGATGAATGTAACGGGAATGTCCATCGATGGCATGCCGGAATTATCAAAAGAAGGCGCCTACCCTATTCATAGGAAAGTTCCAAAATACGAAGATCTTACGACCAACCAGGAAATTCTTTTTACCGGAATTAAAGTCATTGACTTGCTGGAGCCCTATTCCAAGGGTGGAAAAATTGGTTTATTCGGTGGTGCAGGTGTAGGTAAAACCGTACTTATCATGGAGTTGATCAACAATATTGCTAAAAGCTACAACGGGTATTCCGTTTTTGCAGGTGTCGGTGAACGTACCCGTGAAGGCAATGACCTTCTTCGTGAAATGATTGAATCCGGCGTAATCCGCTACGGAGAAAAATTCAAGAAAAGCATGGATGAAGGCAACTGGGATTTGTCATTAATCGATCAGGAAGAATTGGCAAAATCTCAGGCAACTCTGGTGTTCGGACAGATGAATGAACCTCCCGGTGCTCGTGCTTCTGTTGCTTTGTCAGGACTTACCGTTGCGGAATCGTTCCGCGATGCCGGTGGTCAGGGGGGTGGTAAAGATATTTTATTTTTCATCGATAATATTTTCCGTTTCACACAAGCTGGTTCTGAAGTTTCAGCTTTGTTGGGACGTATGCCTTCAGCCGTAGGTTATCAACCTACACTGGCTACAGAAATGGGTTTGTTGCAGGAACGCATCACCTCCACAAAAAATGGTTCAATCACCTCCGTACAGGCCATATATGTACCTGCAGATGACTTGACGGATCCTGCTCCTGCTACTACTTTTGCTCACCTGGATGCAACGACGGTTTTGAATCGTAAAATCTCCGAGCTTGGTATCTACCCCGCCGTTGACCCTTTGGATTCAACATCCCGCATTTTGGACCCGAACATCATTGGTGATGAGCATTACGATACAGCACAACGTGTCAAACAATTACTACAAAGATATAAGGAATTGCAGGATATCATTGCTATTTTGGGAATGGATGAGCTTTCTGACGATGATAAGCTGACCGTTTCCAGAGCAAGACGTGTACAACGATTCTTATCACAACCATTTTTCATGTCCGCACAATTCACGGGTATACCAGGGGTTATTGTACCCATCGAGGAAACCATTCGGGGATTTAATATGATCATGAACGGCGAAGTGGATCAATACCCTGAATCAGCTTTTATCATGGTAGGAACCATCGATGAAGCGATAGCTAAGGGTAAAAAGATTTTGATTGAAGCGAACGCTTAATATACACCTCTATGAGATTGGTTTTATTATCACCGGTAAAGACGTTGTTTGACGGAGAAATTGATTCGGTAACGATTCCTGGAACAAAGGGTTTGTTTACGGTTTTACCCCATCATGCGCCACTAATTACGACTATCGATAAAGGGCTGATTACCTACAAAATAGGTGAAAAAGAACTAAATTTACAAGTGGCAGAGGGTTTTGCAGAAGTAAAAAACAACATCGTTTCCATTTGTATAGAAAAGGTGATTATTGAATAATTAAGACTATGAAATACGTTGGTTATTTGGTCGCTTTGATGGCATTTTTATTCGGAAGTCAATATTTCGTCATGAAATATGCCTTTCCGGAATATATATTCCCGCTGCTGATAGCCATTCCTTTGTTTTTTATTCTGATCGGCTTTATTTCAATTCGCTACATCTATTTGAAACCAGACGTTTCAGTGGCTATGTTGATGGGAGTAAAGACGGTTAAGATTCTGATTTCAATGGCCATCATCCTTCTTTATGTGACGTTGGTCAAGGAGCAATCTGTTTCGTTTCTGTTTTCCTATCTATACTATTTCAGTACCTATCTGGCTTTTGAAACCTGGATGCTGTACGCGATTAACAAGAAAAAAAGTACCAAATAAGATGAACAACATTAAATACAGAGGTTGGAAAATAGTACTCTTGCTATTGGTGGTATGCTTACTACCTGTACATGCTGCTGAAACCGCTGAAAAAGAACCTTTTAACGCCGGCGAATTTGTCTTGGGGCATGTCACGGATTCCTACAGCTGGCACGTTACCAAGGTTGGTGAAACTGAAATTTCCATTCCACTGCTTGTTATCGTGAGAAGTCCGGAAAGAGGTTGGTATGCTTTTTGGTCCACCAATCTGAACGAAGGCGCAACCTACGAAGGTTTTAAAATTGCTGCCACCGATCCATACAAGAAGAAAGTCGTTGAAGTTTTGCCAAACAACCAGGTTGTAAGACCCTTGGATATTTCCATCACAAAGAATGTAGCATCTTTACTTATTTCAGCCATTTTGGTTTTATGGATCGTCCTGAGTCTTGCCCGTCATTACAAAAAAGCTCCGATGAAGGCACCAAAAGGCATCCTGGGAGCGATTGAATTTATTGTCATTTTCGTTCAGGATGAGGTTATTAAGCCCTGCGTAGGTAAAGATTACCTACGTTATTCACCCTACCTGCTTACCGTGTTTTTCTTCATTTTGATAAACAATATTCTGGGGGTCATCCCCATATTCCCGGGTGGAGCAAACCTGACAGGAAACCTTGCCATCACCGCCGTATTGGCTGTTTGCACATTTTTTGCTGTCAATATTTTCGGCACCAGAGAATACTGGAAAGACATTTTTTGGCCTGAGGTACCGGTATGGCTTAAAGTTCCTATACCCATGATGCCATTTCTGGAGCTGTTCGGTATTATTACAAAGCCTATGGCCTTGATGGTCCGTCTTTTTGCCAACATGTTGGCAGGCCACATGATTGCGATGGTATTTATGGCCATAATTTTTATTTTCGGTAGCGTTAGCCCTATGCTTGGGACAGGTGTTTCCGTCGTGGCTATATTTTTTGCTATATTTATGAATTTTCTGGAATTGTTGGTTGTCGTTATTCAGGCTTACGTATTCACACTGCTTTCGTCTGTATTCATCGGACTTTCCAGAATAGAACCTCATAAAAAAGAACATTAATTACGATATCTCAAACTATTCATTTATAATAAAAAAAACGACTATGTTATTTACAATTATTCTTCAAGCTGCAGTAGCTGGTGCAGGATTGGCAAAATTTGGTGCTGCCATTGGTGCAGGAATTGCAGCTGTTGGTGCAGGTATTGGTATTGGTCGCATTGGCGGTTCTGCCGTTGAAGCTATTGCCCGTCAACCGGAATCAGTTAATGATATCCGTATGAACATGATTATCGCAGCAGCACTTGTTGAAGGTGTAGCATTATTTGCTGTCATCGTTGCTGTTATGGCCGTAGTTATGAATTAAAAATAGGAGACTGTCTCAAAAGTCGCTGATTAATACGCTTACTTCTTGAAACAGCCTCTTTGTTCAGGCTTTAAAATAAACTATATATGGAACTTTTTACTCCCGAATCAGGCCTAATCTTTTGGATGCTGATTGTATTCCTGACAGTACTGTTTGTACTGTGGAAATTTGCATGGCCCTCTATTACCAGTGCCATTGCGAGTAGGGAAAAATACATCAACGATTCAGTCAAAGCGGCAGATGAAGCATTCTCCAAGCTTGATTTTATCAAGGAACAAAGAATTGCAATCTTAGCCAAGGCGCGTGAAGAGCAGAATACACTTTTAAAAGAAGTGCAGGTGATTAAAGAAAAGCTCATCGAAGATGCTAAAAACCAGGCACGTATAGAGGCTGACAGGCTTATTGCAGATGCCCGTCACAGCATTCTTGCCGAAAAAGAACAAGCGTTGAAAGAAGTTAGAGATCAAGTGGCTTTGCTTTCAATCAGCATTGCCGGAAAAGTGCTTCGTAAAGATTTAAAATCGGATTCCTCACAAATGGCACTGATCAATACGATTCTGGATGAAATGGACACGCTCAAAAATTAATTAAAATGGACGAGGGCAAAATATCATTGCGTTATGCTCATGCACTGTATGCTTTAGCTGAAGAGAAAAGCATTCATCATGAGATATACAAGGAAATGAAAACCGTATCAGAGGCTTTCTTTGAATTTCCTATATTGACAAAAACATTGGCTAACCCAATGCATACCAATGTAGAAAAACTGAACCTTTTAATTGCTGCAGCAGGAGAAAAAGACGTTACCCCATTGCTTCAATCTTTTTTCCAGTTTGTCATTAAAAAGGGTCGGGAGGAGTTTATGATATTCATTGCCATGTCTTATCAAAAATATTACAGGGAAATGCAACGCATTGTAGTCGGAAAAATAACTTCCGCTCTGCCACTCAAAGACGAATCCATTTCAAAAATCCGTCATTTGGTCGACAAGGAATTTGATGCAACCATTGAATTGTCTACAAACATTGAACCTGATATCATTGGAGGTTTTATTTTTGAAGTGGACAACTACCTCATGGATTCAAGCGTAAAGAAAGCACTTCAAGACATTAAAAAGGAATTGATACGTGCTTAAAAGCACCATCTACATACAAAAAATAATCACCTATAAATAGCATATCTGTTATGTCCGATATTAAACCAAGTGAAGTTTTCGATATACTCAAGAAACAGTTGGCAGGTTTGGAAGACAACCTGAAACTGGAGGAAGTCGGCAAAGTCTTGCAAGTCAGCGACGGTGTTGCCCGTATTTACGGATTGGATAATGTTCAGTCAAATGAACTCATCGAATTCGAAAATGGAATGATGGGCGTCGTTCTTAATTTAGAGGAAGATAATGTTGGAGCAGTTTTGTTCGGCTCTTCCGAAGA
>Ga0209123_1000818_pt1 | contig 35822 bp, 28 predicted proteins | sample BarGraIncu00431A_FD_184500 | JGI IMG/M metagenome (GOLD analysis project Ga0209123, IMG submission 184500) | Arctic peat soil microbial communities from Barrow, Alaska, USA - Barrow Graham LP Incubations 004-31A (SPAdes) (version 2) | ecosystem: Environmental > Terrestrial > Soil > Wetlands >... | reverse complement strand
CGTTCTACGCGAATCTGAGAGGCTCGCTCAGATTTTCGGCAGTGTCCCCGCCCCTGGTAGAGACGCATTGCATGCGTCGCAGCGCTGCCGCCCACCAGATGGTCTAAGCGTGATCGGGGCGAAGGAGACGCATGCAATGCGTCTCTACGCTCTTCGTGACACAATGATTAGCATCCGACCCCGCCCGGGGCGGAGTTTAGTCGCGGGAAAAGTTTCCCCCTCCCTAGCCCTCCCCCTCCGGGCCTGCGCGCCGTAGCGCTAAGCGCGAAGGAGCGAGAGGGGACCTTCTTGCTTAGCTAGAACCTAGAACCTAGAACGTAGAACGGCCTTTTTTTTACAAATACTCGCCAAGCCCTCTTCGTTCCAACTCCTCAACCACCTTCTTGACGTCCTGGGCTGAGGACTTGGCGCAGACCAGCAGGGCATCGGGGGTGTCGACGACAATGAGATCCTTGACGCCGACAAAGGCGACCATTTTCCCGCCTCCATAGGCGAGGCACCCTTCGGCTGCGACCGTCACGCTTCCCTGCGCGTTAATCACCACATGCCCGTCCCCGTCCGCCTCCATCACCTCCGGCAAAGCGCTCCAGGAACCGACGTCGCTCCAGCCAAAGGAAGCGGGGATCACCTGGACATTCTGCGCCTTCTCCATGACGCCGAAGTCGATCGACTCCCCCTTGAGGCCGGAATAAATCTCCGTTATCTGCGGCTTGAGATCGGAGAGTTCCCAAAGGTCCTGCTCGAAGGTGAGCTTCGCCAGGGCGGAGGAAAGCTCGGGCATGAAACGCCGGATCTGGTCCAAAATAGCACAGGCACCCCAGACAAACATGCCGGAGTTCCAGTAAAAGCGACCCGTTGCCAGAAACTCCATGGCCCGCTCAAGCGCCGGCTTCTCCACAAAACAGGCTACCTTCGCGGGCTCGCCGCCGCAGTCCTCCGTCGCCTCAATGTAACCGTAGCCGGTCTCGGGCCTGGTCGGGGTGATGCCGAGGGTTACCAGGGTGCCGCTTTGGGCGACGCCGCGCCCCTTGAGCAGTATCTCCCGGAAGCGCTCCTCGTCCAGGATGTAATGGTCGGCAGGGAGCACGGCCATGATGCCGTCGGGATCAAAGCGCGCGATGATGGAGGCGGCGAGGCCGATGGCGGGCGCGGTGTTTCTGCCGACCGGCTCCTCGATGACGTCCACCGGCACACCCGTGATGTACTCCAGCTGACGCCGGGTCTCGGCTGCCTGCAGCGCATTGGTGACGACCATGATCCTCTTGGGGTGCAGCGGGACGACCCGCTCCACCGTCCTTTGCAGCATCGACTTGCCGCCGAAGACCGACATCAGCTGTTTCGGCGTGCTCTTCCGGGAAAGGGGCCAGAACCTGGTGCCGGAACCACCGGCAAGGATGACGATATACATGCGTTCCTCCTGGTGAAATGATCCATCTGGAAGTGATTGATGACAAGGGAGACGGCGTGGCTTAGACGAGGAGAAAGTTGATTTCCCCCTCCCTGACCCTCCCCCTCCGGGCCTGTCCGCCGAAGCCTACGGCGAAGGAGGGAGAGGGGACTTTTCTGTCTGAGGGGGGAAGCTAAACGCAGCCGCAGGGGGTGTATTTTCAGGCGGCGGGATCTCCTGCCTCGCTTCGCCGGCATCCCCCCTGCTTTCCAGGGGGGATGCCGGCGAAAGTTAATCCCGTGAACTCTCAGCAGTTACGCCAATCGGGGGCAGGACGATCTTGTCAACTTCGATCTCCACCCGGTGATAGTCGTCCTGAAAACGAACGATGTCGTCCTCACCAAGGTACTCGCCGCTTTGCACCTCGATGATGGTCAGGGGAATCACGCCGGGATTCTCCAGCCGATGGTTGGTGCCGATCGGAATGAAGGTTGATTCGTTGATGTTGATGATCTTCACGGTCTCGCCGCAGGTCACCTTGGCGGTCCCTGAGACCACGATCCAGTGTTCGCTCCGGTGGTGATGCATCTGCAGCGACAGACGCTGCCCGGGTTGCACCTCGATCCGTTTGATCTTGTAGCCGGCATGCTCGTCGAGGACCGTATAGGTCCCCCATGGACGCTCTCCTCGTTCCATATTACCTCCAGATGATGCCCTATTTTGTCGTCCTCAGTTCGAGGTACCGCTTGAGTGCCTCCTGCCAGGGTTCGAGTACCAACCCAGTATCCTCAGCAAGCTTACTGCAGTCAAGTACCGAGTAAAGCGGGCGCGGCGCCGGACGACCCAACTGCTCGGTACTCATCGGACTGACCGTGACGGCAATGCCGGACTGCTGGAAGATCTCACGGGCAAAACCGTTCCAGGAAACGAACCCGGAGTTGGCCGCATGGTAGGTACCGCGGCACCCGTTGTCGATCAGCTCCTTGATGGCAAGCGCGAGATCATAGGTCCAGGTCGGCGCACCGATCTGATCGTCCACCACCGTCAGTTCGCTCCGCTCGCCGGCAAGCCGCAGCATGGTCTCCACGAAGTTTTTGCCGCCATGGCCGTAAAGCCATTGGGTCCGCACGATCAGGTGCTCGGGATTGAACTTCACGTTCATCTCCCCGGCAAGTTTCGATTCACCGTAGATGCTGAGTGGCGCGGGAGCGTCATCCTCCTGGTAGGGAGCATTCTTCCTGCCGTCGAACACGTAATCGGTGCTCACCTGCACCAGCATGGCGCCGATCTCTTTGGTGATCATGGCCAGGTGAGCGACACCTTCCCCGTTCACCTGCAAGGCAAGCTCCGTATCCGCCTGGCAGGCGTCCACGTCCGTGAAGGCCGCGGCGTTTATGACGATCCTCGGCTTCAGGGTCACCAGCACCCGCTGCACGGAGCCCAGGTCGGTGATGTCGATGTCCTCGACATCCACCCCGCGCGCGGCACTCCCGTAAAGCCCCATCAATTCCTGCCCGAGCATACCTTTGCTACCGACTACCAGTATCATTATAACCTCCGGAACACCGGGTACCAGTTCCACCCCGGGTGTTCTACTACAGTTGCGGGTACGGGACCGTTTCCCCCTCCCTAGCCCTCCCCCTCCGGGCCTGCCCGCCGTAGCGCTCAGCGCGAAGGAGGGAGAGGGGACGATTCCCACTCCTGCCGGGTTCTCGACTGCGAAGAAAAGGGTTTTTCCCGTTTTTTGTAGGGGCACCCCTTGCGGGTGCCCGCTTCAGGGAATGTGCCCTAGCAGGTCAGTAAAAACCTTTTCGCCTTGCGAATAATGTAACCGTTAAACGCCAATCTCTCAACTCCCGCTCGGGGAAATCCGTCCCGAAAGCCTTGACGATCAACGCGCTCCGTACTGGGCCTGATAATAATCCAGGTAAGCACCGGAAGCAACTTCCTCCACCCACTGCTGGTTGGCTAGGTACCAGTCAATGGTCTCGGCGATACCGCGCTCGAAGGTGTAGCAGGGCTCCCAGGAAAGTTCGCGCTTCAGCTTGGAGGCATCGATGGCATAGCGGCGGTCATGCCCCGCACGGTCCTTGACGAAGCTGATCAGTTTCCGGCTTTCCCCGGCCGAGCGGCCCAGCCGCTGGTCCATCAGGTCGCACACCAGGTGCACGATGTCGATGTTCTTCCACTCGTTGTTCCCGCCGATATTGAAGATCTCTCCCGGGGTGCCGCGTTTCAACACCCGCTCGATGGCGGCGGAGTGATCCTTCACATGGAGCCAGTCGCGCACGTTGAGACCGTCGCCGTAGACCGGCAGGGCGCGCCCCTGCATGATGTTGTGGATCAGCAGCGGGATCAGCTTCTCGGGAAAATGGTACGGCCCGTAATTGTTGGAACAGCGCGTATTGAGGGTCGGCAGGGCAAAGGTCTCGAAATAGGCACGTACCAGGAGGTCGGCCCCCGCCTTGCTGGCGGAATAAGGGGAGTTGGGGGCCAGCGGGGTATCTTCGGTGAAGTACCCTTCGGCACCGAGGCTGCCGTACACCTCGTCGGTCGAGACCTGCAGGAACCGGAAACAGGGGAGCCCCTGCGCATGGACGCGGCTCGCCTCAAGAAGCGTCTGGGTGCCGAGCACGTTGGTCTTGACGAAGATCTCGGGACCGGTGATGGAGCGGTCCACGTGGGATTCGGCCGCGAAGTGGGCCACCGAATCGATGCGCTCCTCGCGCAGGATCTGCGCGACCAGTGCTCCGTCGCAGATGTCGCCTTTCACGAAGCGATAATCGGATTTCCCCTCCACGCCGGCGAGGTTTTTCAGATTCCCCGCGTAGGTGAGCAGATCCAGGTTAACTACCCGGCAACCAGGGTTCCCGGCCATGAAATGGTGGATGAAGTTGGAGCCGATGAATCCGGCCCCTCCGGTCACCAGCAACGAGGTGGGGGTAAACGTGTCAGACATGAATCCTCCGGGGGCTGCGGTCTTATCTTTTAGATAGCTGCAAATGCGACTGCTCCGGCGGCGCCCCTGGCTGCCGGCAATCTTCTCTTGATACACCGAGAAATGCAGTTATGTCAACATCTTCCGGTAGCTGGGTCAGAACGCCCGTACCGGCACCAGCGGACCGATGCCGGCAAGGGCGAAGTTGACGGTGAACGACCGGTTGCCGGGCCGGTCGGAATAGGAAGTGATGATGCTCCAGCACTGGCGCTTGTACTCCAGGGAGTAGCGGGATTCCAGGAAGCCGCCCTTGTCGAAGGAGTAGCGGGCGAGCACGTTTGCCGTGAGCTGGCTGGTAACCGGGAAGGCGAAGTGCCCCTCCAGATACTCCAGCGCACTGCGGGAGTAGCGGTATCCCAGGGACGCGAGGTTGGTACCTTCGCCCTTGTATTCCATGGCGAGATTCGCGGTCGTCAGATTGTTGTCAATCGGGTTGTAGCGGCCGTCCAAGGCGAGCGCGACCCCTTTGGCCGGTGTGAGCTTGCTCTCCAGCATCAGGTCGGTGAGGTGGTGCCCGGGGTCTTCCGGAGTCAGCAGGAGATCACGGCGCTCCCCGGAGAACTGATACCCCTGGGAAAGCTTCAGGTACAGGAGATCGCGGTAGTCCGAGGTTCCCCCCTCCAGCTGGTATTTCCTGGTGACGGTACTGGCGAGCGACCATTTGAGTACCTCTTGCCCGAGCACACGGTCGCCGAAGTCGAAAAAGGGGAGATCGTCATCGCGCTTGGTCTGCACGTAGCCGTACTCGAGCGCAGGGGTTAGCAGATGCCGCACCCGACCGTCGTAGATCCTCTCCAAGGGGAGCGCAAGGGTGGATCCGGCATCCAGGTTGCCGATGCTGCGGACCCCGCCGGGCACCTGCGCTCCGTAGGCGTTGTAAAGCCGCTGTTCGTACCCGCCGTAGAGCGAGAAGTCGAAGATCCCCGCCGGCTTTTGGTACAGCGATAACCGGGGGTGCAGATCGAGACGCTCGCCGGTGGCCCCTTGAATCCGGTTGAAATTCATCAGCCCCGCGTCCATGGAGTAGAAAAGGGGACCAATCTTGGTGCCGGCGGCGACGAAGTTCAGGGCCGGAAGCCTCTGCAGGGTGGCGTCGTTGTCCGCCGCTACCAGGTCCTCGACATAGTTTAATTGCCCGGTCAGGGCGTAGCGCTCCCACCTGTGGTCGATTGCCAGATTGGACCCGAGCAGCTGCCGGTTGTATTCGCCTGAGTTCTCGCTGAAATCCCGGAAATAGGAGCGGTCGGCGATGAGGTGGATATCCGAGGAGAGGGTCGTCGCCGGGGTGAGCAGTTCCAGCTGCTTCAGGTTGAACTCGCCGCGGAATTTTTGCATCTGGGTGTCGTAGATGCCGTAACTCTGCAGTTCCCCTTCGCTGCCGCCTTTTCTGAGATAACGGTAATCGATTCCGACCCCCACCCCCCGGGCGGACTCCAGGTCCAGATCGGCGGTGACGTCCTGGCTCGGGGAAGCCGCCCAGTAGTAGGGCTGGTCGTAGTAAATTCCCTTTTTGGTGGAATTGCCGAGCTTGGGGAGCAGCAGGCCCGACTGGCGTTCTTTCTGAGCCGGAAACAGAATATAGGGGGTGTAGAGCACCGGAACCTTGCCGACGTAGAAGACTGCGTCGCGTCCGGTCGCGAACTCGTCGAGGGTAACCTGCAGGTCCCTCGCCTCGAAGTGCCAACTCGGATTATCGCCGTCGCAGGTAGTGAAACTCCCACGCTCGACGTGGTAGTCCTCGTCCCCGGTCTTCTCCACGCGTTTTCCCCAGAGCCTGAAGTTCGACTTCTTGATGAAGAGCTCACCGTTGAGCAGTTCCCCCTGCTGAGATTCCAGGTTCAGGGAAAGCCGGTCTCCTTTCAGGGTATCGCCCGTCTGCTCCATAAAGATCTTCCCCTCGGCAAGGGTATCCCCAGTGAGCCTGCGGTAGGTGACGCTATCGGCCAGGAGTGAGACGCCGTTACGCACCATCCGGACCTTCCCTTCGGCCCGGTAGCTGTCGGCCGGGACATCGAGAGTGAGGATATCCGCCTTGAGGGTCACGGCCTGAGCGGAGGCGGCAGGCATAGGGGTGGCCGGTGTAGGGGCGGATGGCGCAGGGGCAGTTTGCTCAGGTGCAGCTTGCGCGGGGGCAGCTTGCACAGGAGCAGCTTGCACAGGAGCAGCTTGCGCAGGGGCAGCTTGCGCTGGGGCAGCTTGCGCTGGGGCAGCTTGCGCTGGGGCAGTTTGCGCTGGGGCAGCTGGCGCAGGAGCAGTTGGCGCTGGGGCGCTAGGGACTGGAGCTGGGGCGGCCTGCACGGGGGCAGTCTGCTCAGGGGCGGCCTGCACCAGAGAGGATAGTATCAGTAGATATGCGAGGAGCCCGAGGGCTCTTGCAGGTTTCATCGCGCTCCGGGGTCGGTCATTTAGTTGATTATTATCCCCTGAAAGGGTCGAATTGCCGGGAAAGCAGGATTCCTCTTGCCTCACCAACGGTGAACAGGGAACCGCAAACCAGGATCAGGTCGTCGGGGGCAGCGTCGGCCTGGGCCAGTGCTATCCCCCGTGCCACCGGGCCGGCCTCGTGCGCGGCAACGCCCCGGGAACGGCAAAAGGAGGCGAGATCTGCTGCGGGAAGCGCCCGATCTATGGCAGGTGCCACTGCGAAGACCGCGTCGGTCAACGGCAGCAGAGGGTCCAGTATACCGGAAAGTTCCTTGTCACCCATGACGCCGACCACCATCAGGAGCCGTTGCCGCGGAATCTGCGCCAGGGCCTCGGCAAGGGCGGCCGCTCCGGCGGGATTGTGGGCGCCGTCCAGCAGCAGCGGCGGGGTGCCCGGAAAGAGTTCCATCCGGCCCGGCCAACAGGCCCGCTCGACGCCCGCGACCAGCGACTGAGAGTCGAGGGCGAATCCGGCTCCGGTCAAAAGTTCGGCCGCGGCCAGGGCGCAGGCGGTATTGCCGTTTTGATAGAGCCCGGTAACCCCCGGTCTGAGGCCGTGAAGGTTCAGAGACAAGCCGCGGTAGTCAAGCTCCCCTTCCCGCCAATGAGCAGCGAAGTCGTCCCCGCAATAGTAGAGCGGAGAGCCAAGTTCCAGGGCGTGCCGCTGTATCACGCGTGCCGCCTCCGGATGCTGGCGGGCCGAGACCACGGGGCTTCCCGCCATGCAGATGCCCGCCTTTTCCGCGGCGATCTCCGCGATCCGGCTGCCGAGGTAATCGGTGTGATCCAGTGAGATCGGCGTGATCAGAGTCAGCATCCCGTCCAGGGCGTTAGTCGAGTCGAGCCGCCCACCCATTCCAGCCTCGAAGACCGCGATCCGCACCCCGGCCTCGGCGAAATAGAGCGCCGCCAGGGCGGTGATGATCTCGAAAAAGGTCGTCCCCTCCGGTGCAGCCGCCATGACCTGACCGGCCAGACGTGTCACGGCCTCCTCGGAGATTTCGGTCCCGTCCGTGCGGAACCGCTCCGTGAAGGAGATCAGGTGCGGCGAGGTGAAGAGCCCGGTGCGGTGGCCGCCGGCGCTCAATATGGAAGCCAGGATGGACGCGGTCGAGCCCTTGCCGTTGGTGCCGACGACATGGACCGTGGCGAAGGCGTCCTGCGGGTTGCCGAGCGCGCCGAGCAGGCGTGAAATCCTGGCGAGTCCCGGTTTGATCCCGAACCGGCCCAGGGCGTATATGTGCGAAAGAGTCTCTGCGTAGGTCATGACAGGCGGGGATTATAGGTAAAGAGGAGGGAAAAGTCTATACAATTGGGTCCGCAGCGGGCAGGTGCGACTGCGTAACCTCTTAGTTCGCGTTGGATTCAGCTTCAGCGGGCAGGGGCTCATAGTTATCGTTCCCACGCTCCAGCGTGGGAATCCATCCGGGGACGCTCCCGCGTCCCGATCAGTTGCGTGGGAACGTGTCCGGTGAGGCTCGAGCGTATCCTCCGGTGTGGGACGCGGGAGCGTCCCTGGAGTCCCGTTCCCACGCAGGAGCGTGGGAACGATGGCAGAGAATCAGACCGGAAGATTGAGGGTTATCAGAACCAGCGGGTCCGGTCCGTCATTTTGATAAGAATGCTGTTCGCCGGCATCTATCTGCAGCACGGTACCCGGAGCCAAAGAAAACTCGCTGCCGCCAGAAGTTGCCTGCCCCGAGCCGCTCAGAACATACATCAGATGTCCGTAGGAGTCGACATGTGCCGAAAACCTGCCGCCCGGTTCCACGCGGGTATAGACCATCTTGGTCCCCGCGTCGAGCATGGTCCTGCCGAAAATGCCGCTGGTCAGAGCTGGCCGTACCGGCTCCCAGGCTAAATCGTCCAGCTGAAAAGCTTTGCTCATGGGGAACTCCTTTCAGGCGTCCAGCGCCCGGGCAGACGACGTGCTATTCACCCTCCCTCGCCTGGCACAGCCGATAAGGGCTTTGGTCCCCCCTGTGGAACAGGGGGGAAGGCTCGTGCAACGAGACAGGGGGGTCTTTCGCCCGGGTAAAACCCCCCCCTGCCTCTCTACGTTCGGCTTCCCCCCTATTTCATAGGGGGGACAAGACACGCCACCCCTGCACCTGGGATTGCTTAACCTAACGGCAGTGGACTACCACCGCTCCGGCCACGCCAGTCGCAGGCCGAGGGCTATCAGCACGCATCCTGCAACCTGCCCAACCCGCTCCCCTGCCCGGGCGCTGCGGTTGAGCCAGCGACCGACCTCGCCGGCGCAAAGGGCCACCAGGCCGAAGCCGGCTAAGGTGAGGAGTACGAAGGTCGCGCCAAGAATCAGCATCTGCGCCGCCACAGCCCCCCTGGCCGGGTCGACGAACTGCGGGAAGAAGGCCAGGAAGAAAAGCGCGACCTTAGGGTTCATGATATTGGCGAGAATGCTCTGCCGGAAGATGACCCGGCACTGCAGGGCACCCGCGCGTCCTTCCGGAAGCAGCGAGCCGCGGCTCTTCAGCATCCGTACCCCAAGGTAGATCAGGTAGAGCGCGCCGGCGTATTTCACGCAGGCAAAGGCCGTTGCCGAGGAGGTGATCAGGGCGGAGAGGCCGACGACGGCAAAGAAGGTGTGGGCAAAGTTTCCCAGCGCAAAGCCCGCTGCAGCCGCGAGCGCCGCCTTTCTCCCCTGTGCCATGCCGCGGGTCATGACGTAGATGATGTCAGGGCCGGGGGTAAATATCAGCAACGTGGAGGCGGCGGCAAACATGGCGAGCTGGGTGAGTGAGATCATGCCAGAGTTCTCCTTTAAGTGCTGAATTGCATCGTTCCCACGCTCCCGCGTGGGAACGGACTCCTCGGACGCTCCAGCGTCCAGCACCGGAGGCGACCCCGAAGCATTCAAGTTGCCACCTAGCTGACGCAAGGGAGGGTGGGACGCGGGAGCGTCCCCGGATGCATTCCCACGCTGGAGCGTGGGAACGATGCACTGCCTTGCCACGCTGGTGGAGGGGAATCGTGGGAAAGCGGGCGAACACAAGGTTCGCCCCTACCATGTGCAGGCTCGTAGGGGCGAACCTTGTGTTCGCCTGTTCACCCGTTCAGCCAATCGACTTCGGAACCTTCTCCCCCCCCAAAAAAGGGGCGCCCGCCAGCTGTTTAATCGCTGAGCCGGACGCCCCTGTCTTGGTTTACCGAATCGCTCGGGCCAACGTGTACTGCCCGCCCCCTAGGGCTGGCGGTACAGCATCTTCAGGATGCTGGAAAGCTGTCCCTTCATCTTGTTCCGGTCGACGATGACGTCCACCATGCCGTGGTCCAAAAGGTACTCCGCCCGCTGGAATCCTTCGGGCAGCTTCTGCCTGATGGTCTGCTCGATGACGCGGGGTCCGGCGAAGCCGATCAGCGCCTTGGGCTCGGACATGTTGATGTCGCCCAGCATGGCGAAACTTGCCGTCACCCCGCCGGTCGTGGGGTCGGTCAGGATGGAGACGAAGGGAAGCCCTGCTTCGCTCAGCTTCGCAAGCGCCGCCGAGGTCTTGGCCATCTGCATGAGTGAAAGGATGCTCTCCTGCATTCTGGCGCCGCCGGAGGCGGAGATGATGATCACCGGGGTGTGCGCGTCAATGGCGCGCTCGATGCCGCGGGTGATCTTCTCGCCGACCACGCTCCCCATGCTTCCCCCCATGAAGGAGAAGTCAAAGACGCAGATCTGTACCGGGGTTCCCTCGATGAGGCCCGAGCCGCAGATGATGGCATCCTTGCTGCCGCCCTTGGCGAGCGCCGCGTCGATGCGGCTCTGGTAGCTCTTGGTGTCCTTGAAGTTCAGGCAGTCGACCGAGATGAGGTTGGCGTCGAGCTCGTTGAAGCTCCCCTCGTCCAGCAGCAGGTCCAGACGCTTTCTGGCCGAGAGCCGGTAGTGGTGGTTGCATTTCGGGCAGACGTTGAGATTGTTCTCAATGTCCTTTGTAAAGATGGTCTCGCCGCAGCTGACGCATTTCGTCCAGAGCCCCTCGGGCACCTTCACCCTGTGGTCCGGCCCCTTAGCCTTCGGCGGATTGTCTCTTTTAAACCATGCCATATGTGCCCTCGTAAGGGGGGCCCTCCCCCCTGCTGTAGTTCGATGTGGAATTCTCGGGCTGATAATTAGCAGATCGCCACAAGATTGTCAATGAAAACGGTAGACTACCCTGTTCAAAGCACCGTAATAACAGGGATTACCTCGCTTCAGGCGGAGAGCACTCCGGCCTTGAGATCCGCCACGAAAGCGCCCAGTTCCTGCAGCAGTTCCGCACCCTGGTAGCGCTCAAAGTACTTCACCAGGGCGCTTCCCACCACGACCCCGTCGGCAACCTTGGCAACCTGGGCTGCCTGGGACGGGTCGGAGATGCCGAAGCCGACTACCAGCGGCAGGTTCAACTCGTCGCGCACGCTGGTTACCCGGGCGGCAAGGGTGTCGGCGACCGCGGAGCGGGCGCCGGTCACGCCGGCCACCGAGACATAATAGATGAAGCCACGTCCGAGCCGGGAAACCGCCTCCACCCGGGAACTGTCCGAGGTCGGGGTCAGCAGGAAGATGAGGTCCAGCCCGGACTGATCGGTCGCCCCTTTAAGTTCAGCGGCCTCCTCGGGGGGCAGGTCCACGACCAAGAGGCCGTCCACGCCGGCGGCGGCCGCGTCGACCGCGAAACGCTCGGCACCGTAGATGAAGATCGGGTTGAAGTACCCCATGAGCACGATCGGCACCTGGGTGCGCATCCGAAGCCTCTTGACCAGTTCCAGTATCCCGGGGAGCGTCGTTCCCGAGGCGAGCGCGCGCTCCGAGGAGAGCTGTATGGTGGGGCCGTCCGCCATCGGGTCGGAGAATGGCACGCCCAGCTCGATCAGGTCGCAACCCGAGCGCTCCAGCTGCAGCACGATCTCTTCCGTTGCTGCGAGATCCGGGTCACCGGCGGTCACGAAGGTCACCAGCGCCGTTTCTCCGCGCCCCTTGAGATAGGCGAATTTATCCTCAATCCTGCTCATCAAATACTCCTTTTGTGCCTGGGACAACTTCGCGTAGAACCGCATATTCCAGGACCTTCGAGTCCTGGAGGGGCTGCAAGGGAGGTCGCTTCAGGCGTTATTAGTAAGAAAGCTCAGCATTGTATCAACGTGCGGATTCATCAGCGGGTTATTGCTTATACCCCGCTTTGCAAGGGGGGGCAAGTGGATTTTCCCCGGCCCAATACCGGAGGTGAGACCGGCGAAGGTCCCGGGACGCAGGAGCGTCCCCTGATGCATTCCCACGCGGGAGCGTGGGAACGATGAATGGGCTGGCACTCGGGACTTGGGTTTGCTCTGGCAGTATCCCCCCTGTGGAACAGGGGGGAAGGCTCGCGCAGCGAGACAGGGGGGTCTCCCGCCTTGACAAAACACCCCCCTGCCTCTCTACGTTCGGCTTCCCCCCTATTCCATAGGGGGGACAAAACAACACCGGGTGAACCTAATTTAACGGCAGTGTACCCGACCCTTTCGAGGGTGGGGACACTGCCGGGTTGAAGAAGCTTAGAATGTTGCCAACGGAAAAACGGGGGAATCAGATCTTGAAGGCTTCCATCTCTTTTCTCAGCAGGTCGGTCTGACGGAACAGCTTGTAGACCGCCTCGTCCATGACGCGGGTCGCCTCCAGGTTCGCCTCGGTGGCGCTCTGGATATCCTCGACGGAGGTGACGATCTGCTCGCTGCCGCGGCTCTGCTCGTCGCAGGCGCGCTTTATGTGCCGGATCATCTCGGTGATGCTCTCGGTCGACTGGGCGATCAGGTTGCCGACCTTGTTCTGCTCGCGGGTGGAGGAAAGCACCTGGGAGGTGAGTCCCTTCATGTTCTCGACGGCCCCCATGATGAGCTCGCTTCCCATGCCCTGTTCCCGGGTTGCCTTGGCGATCTGGGCCACCATCTCCGAGACCTGCTCCATCGCTTCCCGGATCATCTGGCTACCCTTGGCCTGCTCCACGGTCGTGCGTGCGATCTCGGCCACCTGCGCGGTCGCCTCGGTAACGCCGATGACGATCTTGGTGAGCGCCTCGCCGGACTTCTGGGATAACAGCTCGCCGTCGGAGATGGAGCGCTCGGCCTGGTTGATGGCCTCTACCGCCCGGCGGGTCTCCTCCTGCACCCCGCGGATGACGAGCGAGATCTCCCGGGTCGAACTCGAGGTGCGCTCGGAAAGTTCCTTGATCTCGTCGGCCACAACCGCGAAACCTTTGCCGTGTTCGCCGGCCTGGGCCGCGATGATTGCCGCGTTGAGCGCCAGAAGGTTAGTCTGCTCGGCGACCTCGTCGATGACCGAGAGGATCTCCCCGATGTCTCCGGCCCGGTCCGAAAGGGTCTTGACGACCTCGGCCGTGATCCGTGAGGCGCGCTTGATCTCCTGCATCCCGCCGATGACCGCCTCGACCGCCTCGCGCCCGGTCTCCGCGTCGACGCGCACCGCTTTGGAAATGGCCGCCGTCTCGTTGGCGTTTCTTTCCACCTGCTTGATGGAGGAGTCCATCTCCATGACCGAGGAAGCGGTCGCGGTCGCCACTTCCATCAGGCTCACCACGCCGTTACCCACCTGCTTGATGGAGCTTCCCATTTCGACGATGGAGGAGCTTACCTCGCCGACCGAAAGGGCCAGGTTCTCCATGTTCTGCACGACTTCCTCAACGGAGGAGGCCATCTCCAGGATCGAGGAAGAACTCTCCGAAGCGGAGATGGAGAGCGAGTCGACCCCCTGGGCCACCCCTTTCACCGAGCTATTGATCTGCACGATCGCGGCAGAAGTCTTGGAAACGCTGTCGGCCTGGGTCTTTGCGCTTCCGACCACGGAGTGGGAGGCCTTGGCCATGGTGTCGGAAATGCCGGCGAGTTCCGCCGAGGAGCGCGAGACCTTGCCGATCATGCCGGAGAGCTTCCCCACCATCTCGTTGAAGTCACTTCCCAAAAGGCCCAGCTCGTCGTCCGACTCCAGGGCGACCTTCGCGGTGAGGTCCCCTTCGGCGCCCGCGTTCACCGCGTTCGCCATGACCTTGATTCTACTGACGATGTTGCGGGTGATCAGGAGGCCGAGCACGATGGCGAGCAAAATCGCCACCAGGATAACCACTACGAAGGTGACCCCCGCCGAGCGCTGGATCTGGGTCACCTGGGCGTTGGCCGCGGTCATCTGGTTACCCACCTCGACGAGGATGTCGTCCAGATCGGCCTTCGCCTTGTCGTTGGCGTCCGAGATCTCCTCATTGGCGATCCGGTGCAGCCGCTCGTCCGAGAGGGCGTCCTTGGCCGCCTGGTTCAGCGTTCCCGGCGTCACCCCCTTGAGGAGCTCTTCCTTTCTGGCGATCAGTTCATCCGCCACCTTCTCGAACTCACCCCAGCTGACCAGGAGCTGGCGGGTGCGCTTTTCGATGACGCTCCCCTTGACGGCCGGGAGCACGCCGAGCTTCTTGTTCCCCTCCAGGATGGTCTGCGCCTGGGTCAGAAGAAGATCGCGCTTCATCCGGTAGTCTTCCACGTACTCTTCCATCTTGTCCGGCTCGGAGCGGACCAGGGCGGCCTGCATCAGGCTGACGTGGCAGTACTTCTGGGCCACCCCCATCAGGAGCACCAGCTTTTGCTGCTTGGAGAGCTGTTCCAGGATGGTCTGGATCTCGCCGCCGACCCGCTTCATGCTCAGGGCGCCGAAGACCCCGGTGAAGGCGACCAGCAGGGCCATGATCAGAAAGGAAACGATCAGGCGGGTGCGCAGCTTGAGGTTTTTCATCGTTATCAGCGCTCCGTTTCAGCCAGAAGGTAGTTCATCAGATCGACGGAGGCCTTCACCTCGGGCTTGGACATGTTGGAGTCCGGCTTTCTGAGCATCTTGACGCCGTAGGCCTTGGTCGCGTTGCGGTCGAAAGGCTGCCCCGAGATGGGCGCCACGCCGGTCTGAATGGCGACGACGGTCCGCTCCAGGGTGTGGCACTTGATGCAGCGGACCCGCACGATCTCGTAGTTCGCCTTCATGACGGGGGGAAAGGCAGAGGGGTCGAAGCGCATGGTGTCACCCTTGCCGAGTACTTTGAGCCCGGCGTGGGCTGCGGTGGCGGAAAGGGAGACCAGGAGAAGCGTTAGCAGGAGCTTTTTCATGTGAGAGAATCCTCCGTTATTAGAGTCGGATACAGGTTAAAGGCTTGGTTCGTCCTACTGACAGGCCGGGTTGCAGTGCCCTGGGCCGACTCGACAAAAAGCCGTAACCTCAACCTGTGCGACTGTCGTTTAAAAGCTGAAAGCGAGCGACGCAAATGCAACCATTTGTTAAAAACTGAAAGCGAGTGACGCCAGGGTCGTCCTGTCGGTCCCCGCCGGGGCGTCCTGATAGATATACTGCAGGGAAACCTTGGTGTTTTGCAGCGGCGCATAACTGATCGCGGGGATGTAGCGGTGCGTCCCGCCGGTCTCGTTCTTCTGGTATTCGTAGCGCAGCAGGGCGATCAGGTTAACCGGCACGCCGAACATGTATTCCCCCTCGAAGGCGTAGGCATGGGAGTCCAGCCCGCTCGGCGTAACCGCGAAGCTGGGGTTGTCGTCATGGCCCAGGGTGCCGCTTCCCTTCAGGTGGGCGCGCTTGTAGAGCAGATCGAACTCCGCTCCCGCCCGGTAGAAGTTGTTGCGAAACTGGGCGATCCCCTGGTCGGAGAACTTGCCGTTACTCCCGACGTAGCCGAACCCGCCCAGGGTCAGGGTGAGGAAGTCCCAGACGCTGTCATTCTCCATATCGACCTCGGGCTCCTTTCCGTTCAGGTCGGTCCCGCCGATCTTCACCGAGACGTGGCCGTAGCCGTCCTTGTGGTGCTGACCGTTCCGATCCACGATCCCGCCGGCGACAAAGACCCGGTTGGCGACGACCGAGTTCAGTTCCAGTGCGTCCTCCGGGGCATCCAGCGCAAAAGGTGAAGCCCCGTTCGAGAAGGAGGATCCGACCGTGTAGGCGGTCGAGGCGTAGGAGGGGGTCAGGATCACCCGGTCACTTTTCTTCCAAAGGGAGAGCTTCGGCTCCATCCGCCCGATCCTCAGGTTGACCGGCGTCCCGAGCGCGTGGCGCCAGATGGCGAACAGCTCGTTGATGTCGGGATCGTTGTTGGGCGGGGTATTGGCGTTGTTCGAGGGGGAAGTTGTGCTGGAAGTGCTGGTCTGGACTCCCTGCGAATAAAGATTATAGGTGAGGAAGAAACCGGCCGCCTCCCGGAAGGCGCCGCCGGCCTGAAGGCGCAGACTCCTGGTGGAGAGGTCGAGCTTGTTGCCGTCCAGGGCATTGTTGTTGTAGGCGACGTCGAGCGTGCCCGTCAGCGAGACCGGAAGCAGCTCGGGAAGCCCGGAGAGCCAGAGCCCCTCGATCTTCCCCCCTTCCTTCTCGGTCTTGGCAGCGGCAACCGCCCCACCCTTTCCGGGATAGACGTAGCCGTTCTTCAGGAAGGCGTCGCCGAACTCGTTCAGCTCAGGGTAAATGGTGTGGCAGGTGGAGCATTCCGTTTTATGCTGCCGGCTAAAGGCGGGAATCGCATTCGCCATTTTGGGAAAGCTCAGCTGCACAAGTCCAACTACGAGGGGAAGCAGGATCAGAACAGAGTTGTTCTTCGAGGACATTAATATCTCCTGGCAGGACGATGATCATCGATTAAATTACACAACACTCATAAAAAAGTTTTTCTGACGCCAGATCACGGACGGACTTGCCAGATAATATACTTTGAGATGGATTATTACAATATTGCGGATGTGAAGTCAACTTAACAAAAACGCTCCGCTCCATATTCTGGTATACATAATAGATTTCACTCATTTTCCCCTACATTTTTCCTGATGGAAATGGTATAAGTGCCAGCAAAACTTAATGGAGGGTCTTTGCCATGCAGCTTAAAAGTCTGCTTTTCCCCATCCTCACCATAGCGCTCCTCGCAGGATGCGGTGGCGGGGACCCTGCCAACCCCGCCCCGACCGCCAACAAACTCGCCGCTTCGTCCACCTGTTTGAACTGCCATGCCAGCGCCGTTTCCCCGACGACGGGTGCGCTGATCAGCGAGGAATGGCGCAGTTCCAGCCACAACCTGAAAAACGGCGCGGGGTGTGCCGATTGCCACGAACCTGCCTCGGACCACCCGAACGCCTGCAGCACCTGCCACGGCGGCGGGCTGTACCAGATGACCAAGAACCCGGACCAGGCCGGCAAGTGCTTCAAGTGCCACGGCCCCGCCTTTCCCGACAACCTCCTGATGGCCCTTGCCCCCCAGCATTTCGGCTACTCCACGGCCCGCGCTCTCCCCACGGCTGTCCGCGCCTCCTATGTGAGCGGCCAGTACAAGGGGCGCTGCGGCGCCTGCCACAACCCGCACAACAACACCCTGACCCAGCAGCACCGCGACTACGCCACCTCGCTGCATGGCGACCCCAAGGGAGCCGCCTGGACCCATTACGATTTCAAGCAGGATTCCTACGCCGCCTGCGCCCGCTGCCACACCAGCACAGGCTTTATCAGCTACGTCAGCAGCGGGTTTACCGTTGCGACTAAAGGGTTCGGAGCCGGAGATGCCAGCCGTGAAATGCTCGCCTGCGATGCCTGCCATAGCAGTTACGATTTCAAGAACAGCATCCGCAAGGTAACGCAGTACACGACCTCCTATCAGAACTTCAACGGGACGGCGCTGGCCTCCTTCCCGGACTCGGGAGAGAGCAACATCTGCATTACCTGCCACTCCGGCCGCGCCAGCGGCCAGAACGTGAACGCCATCCCGTTTGCCAACTTCACCGGGGTGGCCTTCGTGAACCCGCACTACCTGGCCACGGCCGGCCTCATGTACATGCAAAGCGGCTTTACCAACTTCACCTCGGCGGCGGCATCATTCGGGACCTCGACCTACGGCAAATCGCTTTCCCCGGATAACGCCGTAACCAGCACTCCGGGTGGAATAGCAGGCGGCACCACCAGCACGCACCGGAAACTCGGGACAGCGGCGATCCACGCCGACAGCCACAAGCCGGCCTTCTTCACAGCCGGGGTCCTGGACCAAAACGGCCCCTGCGTCACCTGCCACCTGAACGGCAGCGGCACGACTCCCCGCCCCGGTTCAGGCCACAGCCTGAAGATAGACGGCAACGCCTTCACCCAGGTCTGCGTCAATTGCCACGTAACCGAGGGAGCCAGGTCGGGCGTGGTCACCCTGACCCCCGATAACTTCCGCTCCGTGTTTATCGAGCCGCAGTCCGAAGGGTTCGCCACCGCACTGAAACTGATGCAGAGCTACCTGCTGAACACGTACCGGATAAGCTTCGACCCGAGCACCAACCCCTACTTCTTCGACGAGACCCTCCCGACGGTGGGCGGCAAAAAGCAGCCCGTCCGTGACTGGACCCGTGCCCGTGTGGTAAACTTGTCCCCGGTGAACGGACGCAAGCTGATGGGAGCCTGCTTCAACCTGAACCTGCTCACCCGCGACCCGGCAGCGTACGCCCACGCCCGCTCCTACAGCCGCAGGCTGGTTTACGACAGCCTGGACTTTCTGGACAACGGCGTGATGGACCGCTCGGTGAGCGCCGGGGCCGTCGCCTCCGGCCTGACGCTGGCAGACGGCTCCCTTGCCTTCATCAAGGACACCAAGGCCTACAATGCCTCAGGGAACGCCATCAGCACCATCTACGGGAATACCTCCGAAGCCATGCTGTATCTTGTGGCCTGGAGCCGTACCGACGGCACGTGGAACGCGACCGAACGCCCGTAGGTTGGCGGTGAACAGCCTCATCGTGAACCCCAACGTTGCAATGTTGCGGTTCACGATACAACCGTTTACCACCAACAGGCAGTGCAATGTTGCGGTTCACGATACAACCGTTCACCAGCAACAGGCAGATCGCTACCGCCGTTGTAAGCTGGTCCGGGTACTAGCCTGCTGCCTCAATAATTCCGTCCCGCCGGCTCAGGCTTAAGGCGGGACGCCTTTAGGGCCGAAATTTCAGGAAAAAAACATGCAACTATTACTTCACATCTGCTGCGGGCCGTGCGCCGTTTACCCCGTGAAAGAGCTGCGCTCTTCCGGGGTCGAGGTGACCGGGCTTTTCTACAACCACAACATCCACCCCTTCACCGAGTACAAGCTGCGCATGGACGCGGTGCGCGCCTACGCCGAGATGGTGGAACTGGAAGTCGTCTACCGGGAAGAGTATCTGCTGGAAGAGTTCCTGGCGAACGTAGCCGGAGATCCCGCGGCGCGTTGCAGTTACTGCTACCGCTCCCGGCTGGAAGAGACCGCCAGGAGCGCCGCAGAGCTGGGTTTCCCCTCCTTTTCCTCGACCCTGCTCTACAGCAGGTACCAGAATCAGGAAACGATACGAGAGTTCGGCGAGGAGTTGGGGGAGCGCTACGGCGTGAAGTTCCACCATGAGGATTTTCGGCGCGGCTGGCAGGAAGGGATTGATCTTTCCAAAGAGATGGGACTCTACCGCCAGAAGTACTGCGGCTGCATCTACTCCGAGAAGGAGCGTTACGCGAAAAAGCAGCAGAAGCAGAAGTAGAAAAGGCGAGGCGCTAAGTACACCATCAGGTAGAGACGCATTGCATGCGTCTCAGCGCTGCCGCCATCTAGTTAATCTTGTACGAGGGGATGAAGGAGACGCATGCAATGCGTCTCTACGCTATTAATTGCTTTACCGCTGCCGTCCAAGTCCATCCGAGAGTTCGCATGCCATCCCTGGGAAAATCCCTCATCGTCATAGGACTCGTCATCGCCCTGATCGGCGTAGTCCTGAGTTTCGCCGGGCGGATTCCCTGGCTCGGCCGGCTGCCGGGCGACATCTACGTCAAACGGGAAAACTTCACCTTCTACTTCCCCCTGGCAACCAGCATCGTCATCTCCCTGCTACTCTCGTTCATCCTCTGGCTGTTCCGTAAATAATCCTCAAAACTTGAGAAGTTAAGACAGTTGTAGTTTTACAACTCCTACAACTCTCAAAGCTCCCCCTCGCCCTCCGGGAGAGGGCCGGGGTGAGGGAGTCGGAGACTTTTCCTACTACCTTAACAGGGATAGCTGATGGGATTCATATTAATGGAGATGAAGCGGCGCTTCGTGGCAAATCCCTCCCCCCTGCCCCTCTCCCGGAGGGCGAGGGGATCCAGCCACTATACGCACCCTTGCGGTGCACTCGAGGTGACGCCAGCAGACTCAGGGTGCGGGTGCACCAATCTCCACAATCTTCCCCCCCTTGGTGAGGCTGAACAGGTGGCCGCGCCAAACGACGCGATTGCCGAAGAGCGAGAGCGCCCAGACCCCGAAGGAGAGCGCGTCCCGGACCGGCAGGAGCCAAAGCCAGCGCGGCAGCAGCCGGTCCTCCAGATAGACGCGGCTGTAGCAAAGCGATACGGCGGCGCGCACCAGGTAGAGCAGTGCGGCGGCGGCCACCCCTTCCCGTGAGAAGCCGGAAGCAACCAGTGCGAGCAGTGCCCCCGGAAAAGGGAGTGTGATCCCGGAGGCGAGATATCCGCCGGGGCGGGAAACCCGCATGGTGCGTCCCCAGCGCAGCTGGCGCACCAGCACCTCGGAAACCGTCTCCCCACCTTTCATGACGCTCTCCACAAAATAAGGGGAGAGTTCCAGACGAAAACCGGCCCGGTGGATCATGTTGCCCAGCTGGTAGTCATCCGCAAGGTAGTCGACCAGCGCGGCAAACCCGCCGATCCGCTCCAATGCGCTCTGGCGCAAGGCCATCGAGGCGCCCAGCGCAAAGCTCAACCCCTCGAGTTTCAGCGCAGCCATGACGTTGGGGACCATCTCGCAGGAAAAGCCGAGCGCCTCGATGGCGCAGCCGATTCCCCGCGCCCCGGAGCTGCGGTAGAGCGAAGTTACCAGCCCCACCTCCGGGTCGGCAAAGGGCGCGCAGACTTCCCGCAGGTAGCTGCCGGTCACCCTGACATCCGAGTCGCAGACGATCAGGAGCGGGTGCTTGGCCCTGGCGTGCGCGTGCATCAGGTTGCACACCTTGTAGTTCGCCCCGTGGATGGCGCCGTCCAGTACCAGCTCGATATCTACCGTGGGAAAGGCCGCCATCACCCGCTCGATGACCGGGATGACCTGGTCGGTCTGCGAGGCCGCGGCGAAGATGATCTGAAACTCCGGGTAGTCCTGGCGGCAGAACGAGGCGAAGTTTTCGAAGCTGTCGCCGTCCACCCCCTTCACCGGCTTGAGGATTGAGACCGGCGGGGTGAAATCGGGGAGCTTCGGCCGGCTGCCGAAGAAGGAGCGGCCGCAGTAGAGCGTAATCGCCGCATAGGCAAGCGCGGGGGCGGTTATCAGGAAGGGAAGCATCTGGCGGAGCATGAAGGACCTCTAAAATCATATTTCCAAGCGGCAACCCGAAGATGGCCGGAATTGCCGAGACGCCTGCAATGCGTCTTCATCATTAGATGTGGTAGAGACGCATTGCATGCGTCTCGCCTTTGGTTTCTACAAACTAAGTCGAACTCTGTCAGCCCACCCGCTCCACCAGAACCAAGTACGGCGTAATCCCGGGGCGGTTCAGCTGGCGGCTGCACCAGACGTTGAAACTTTTGGGCGAAAGCGCGGCCCCCCAGCTTTCCACGGCGAGCGCTTCCTCCGGTCCCCCCGGGTGCCCGGTGTAGAGGGAAACAGTCATAATCCCGCCGGGTTTCAGGAGCCGCAGAGCCTGTTCCAGAGCTGAGACGGTGCTATCCGGACAGGTGATAACCGGATTGTCGCCACCCCCCGGCAGGTAACCCAGGTTAAAGACCGCAGCCGCCAGCCCGGCTGACACAAACTCGCCCAGCCTCTCGTGCCCGGCCTCGATAAGCTCGACTGACCCAAGACGCCCCTGCTGTTCCAGAAGTTCCCTGGTGGCTGCGATCGCGCGGGGCTGCAGGTCGAATGCCCAGACCCGGCCCCCCTCCCCTACCAGCTCCGCGAGGAGCAGGGTATCAAGCCCGTTGCCGCAGGTGGCGTCCAGTACCAGATCGCCCGGACGCACCCGCTGTCTCAGGTAGAAGTGCGTCAGCGTCACCGCTCCGCGCAGAGTCTCCTTTTTAGCGACCCTTCGTTCCACACCGGTCGGTAATAATGCGTTTGCCGCAGCTTTCTCTGGGGCCTTATTGGCCATGGAGCTCTCCTTCAACAACGCAGAACCGGGACGCAGGAGCGTCCCTTGATGCGTTCCCACGCGGGAGCGTGGGAACGATAATAGAGAGAAAAATGGTAGCCTTTCGTAGGGGCAAATAATCATTCGCCCGCCTCCCCACCACTCAAGGCCGACTGCGCCCCCTCCCTAACCCTCCCCCTCCGGGAGAGGGGATCTTCCCGCCGGGTAAGCTACTGCTACCCTACGAAGGTCAGCTCTGCCGACTCGCGCTACTTCTTCCCCGCCAGGGTCAGCACCGCCGGCAGCGTTATCATGAAGGCGATCTGGCAGGCGAACATGCCAAGCGACATGACGACCCCGATGCTGAAGACCCCCTGGTGGTGTGCGACCATGAGCGCGCCAAAGCTCGCCATGATGGTCAGGGTGTTCAAGAAAACCCCCAGACCGGTGCTGCTGGTGACGACGGAGGCAGCACTCCCCTCCTCGCGCCGAAAGCGGTTGATCATGTAGATCCCGGAATCGACGGCAATGCCGAGCACGAGCGGCATGACGATGATGTTGGCCGAGTTGAAGCTGATGCCGCAAAGCCACATGCCGGCCACCATGAAAAGGATGCCGACTACCAGCGGAATCAGGCCGATCAGGGTGAACTTCAGGCTCCTGAAGGTGACCAGAAGGATCAGCACAATGGCGAAAAAGGCATAGATGAAAGCCATCCGGTAGGCGTCGCGCATGATGGTCATCGACTCGTACACCATGACCGGCTCGCCGGTCGCGTGCGGGTCGACGCTGCGCACGTCCTTCAGGTAGGCCTTAAGCGGCTTCAGGTCGAAGATCTCCCCCTTGGGGGCGACCTGGAGCATCAGCTTCCCGGTCTTGCCGACGAAGCGGGAGCGCAGTTCGACAGGGATGTCGGCATCGGTTATCGGGGTGGCGTTCAGGCTCTCCTTCAGGAGCGCTATCTTTTCGGGGAGTTCGCGAAACATCCCTCCCTGGAAATCCTGCAGCATGCCGACCGCGTTGCGATCCTTCTCCTTTTCCAGCCCGGCGAAGAACTTGTCCAGTATGACGAGGAAGGCTCCCACCTTTTTGGCGTCGGGACTCTTCTCGGCCTCCAGCTTCGCCGAAAGCGCGACGGTCGCGTTGCGGAAGTTCTCGAACACGGTGGGAAGCTCCATGAGCGAGAGGTCCTCTTCGTATTTCCCCGGGTTCACCCCGGAAAGTTCCTGCCGGATGGCGGCCAACTCTGCCAGCTTCTCCTTTTGATGGTCCGGGACGAAAGTGGCAAGACTCACCACGTGGTCCACCGTCGGCAGCGCCTCGAGGACCTTGGTCTTCGCAGCAGCCTCCTCGCGGCTTCCCGCGGTCAGCGCCGCGAAGTAGCCGGCGTTCTCCTTGCTCCGCATCAGCTTGTAGGCGTAGGAAACCGATTCGAGCCCCTTGGCCTGCAGGTTCATCAGGTTGTAGTCGAAGGAGATTTTGGCCAGAGGATAGAGCGAGGCGCAACAGCAGATGGCGGTGGCCGCGATGACGACCTTGGGGTGGCCATAGAGGAGCGCTTTGACCGCCGAGTCTTTCGCTTGCGGCTTGGTGAGCTTCGCGTGGGGCTTTCTGACCCGGGCGAGCAGCACCAGCATGGCCGGAAGCACCGTGAAGGTGACGGCAACGCAGATCGCCACCCCGCCGGCCGCGATGATCCCGAGTTCGGCGATCCCCTTGAAATCGGTGAAGATGAAGGTGAGAAAGGCCGCCGCGACGGTCGCCGCCGCCATGACGATGGCCCAGACGTTGCGGGAGAGCCCGGTCTCGATGGCTGACAGCTCGCCCTCACCCAGGCGGAGTTCCTCCTGGTAGCGCAGCACGACCTGGATACCGTACTCGATGCCGATCCCGATCAGCATGATGGCGAAGACCATGGAGAGAATGTTCAGGTGCCCGACGGCCAGGGTGGCAAATCCGAAGGAAAGCGAGATGGCGACCAGCAGCGACACCATGGCGGCGATGACATTCAATACCCCGCGAAACGCCAGTAGTAGCAGCACGACGGTCAGCGCCAGGGAAATACCGGTGGCAAGGGTGATGTCCTTTTGGCTGGTGGCCATCTCCTCGTTTTCCAATACCGGGCTTCCGGTGAGCCCCACCGTCACACCCTTGAACTCCGGCAGCGCACGCAGTTTGGCGACCTCGGCACGCACCTTGGCGATGGCCGCTCCGGCCGGCACGAAGCCGACGGAATTACGCACCGGAAGGACGGTCAGGATCTGCTGCCGTCCCGCCTTGGCGAGGGAGGACTCGGAGTTCATGAAGAACCCTTCCAGTGAGGGAGGCGCTCCCTTGCCGCCGCCGAAGCTGCCAAAGCCGGCGCCCAGCTTGTCCAGCATGAAGACGAGCCCCGGCAGTTCGCCCTTATTGCCGGCGACGTAGCCGTCCATCCTGCGGGTAAGGTGGTTGAAGAGGGTCGCGACCTTGGGCTCGCGGGAAAGGTCCTTCAGGACCGGCGCCGCCAGGCTTAAGTTCCGGTGCAGCTCCTTGATGTCGTCGACTGACATGAAGAGGAGCCCGTTCTTCTGGAAAAAGGGGAGCGCGGAGGGGCAAAAAACGTCGGAAAAATCCTGTTTATCTTTGGAAAGCTCCCGGTAAAGACGGGTTCCAAAGGCGCCCGCCCGCTCGGGGTCGGAGCTCTCCATGACGACAACGATATCCTCCATGTCGCCGAACTCGGCGCGAAAGGTCTGAAAGTCGCGGTTGAACGGAGTGTTCTTCGGCATCAAATCATCCCTGCCGGTCAGAAACTCCATATTCTGCGAGGTGAACCAGATGGAGAGTGCCGAAAGGAGAAGGGCCAGGGAGAGCACCAGCCATGGGCGGCCGGATGCCAGGGAGAACAGGACGCTCCCCCTTTTTGCGGTTTCTTTCATATAACCTCTGCGTTTTGTTCGGCTGAATCTGCTGGCAGCAACCTAACACACCAATGAGCGATAAATCAAGAAACAGGATTAACATATGGTTTTAATTAGGAAAACTTGGCCGCGGAGTGAAAAAACTGTGTACCTTTGTCGAAAAATGTGGTATGCCTCTCAGCTTGTAACTATTAGCATAATGGTTACACTAAGTTAATCTGAAATGAGCCCAAGGAGTTTGTGGTGACCTCCCCCTATAAGCATCCCATATCACACGCGCTTACCTCCTTTAACGGAACCGCCGCCGAACCCGATCAAACGGACGCCCTGAAGCCCGGAGCCAAAGTGCACCATCTGCCGGCCTCCATCTGGAAGCGGAAGCAGGGGAAAGCCAAGAGCCCGCTTGACCTTGCCATCGACGGAAGTCGCGACTTCTTCTTTCGGGAGCAGCTTCCCAAGGGGTACTGGTGGGCGGAGCTCGAGTCCAACGTCACCATCACCGCCGAATACATCATGCTGTTCCACTTTCTGGGGCTCGTCGACCACGAGCGCCAGCGCAAGATGGCCAACTACCTGATCTCCAAGCAGACCGAGGGTGGCTACTGGACCATTTATTTCGGCGGCCCCGGCGACCTTTCCACGACGGTCGAAGCCTATTTCGCCCTGAAGCTCGCCGGATTTCCGGCGGAGCACCCCGCCATGGAAAAGGCGCGCGCCTTCGTGCTGGAGCAGGGCGGCATCATCAAGACCCGCGTCTTCACCAAGATCTTCCTGGCGCTCTTCGGCGAGTTCGCCTGGTTCGGCGTCCCGTCCATGCCGGTCGAGCTGATCCTGCTCCCCAACTGGGCCTACTTCAACATGTACGAGTTCTCCAGCTGGGCGCGGGCCACCATCATACCGCTCTCCATCGTCATGACCAGCCGGCCGGTGCACAAGCTTCCCCCGGCGCTGCGCATACAGGAGCTCTTCGTCAGGCCGCCGCGCCCCATCGACTACACTTTCTCCAAGGAAGACGGCATCTTCACCTGGAAGAACGTTTTCATCGGCATCGACCACATGCTGAAGGTGTACGAGTCGAGTCCGGTGCGCCCCTTCAAGAAGAAGTCGCTCGACATGGCGGAGCAGTGGGTGCTGGAGCACCAGGAAACGACCGGCGACTGGGGCGGTATCCAGCCCGCCATGCTGAACGCGATCCTTTCCCTGAACGTGCTGGGCTACCCCAACGACCACCCGGTGATCGTCAGGGGCCTGGAAGGTCTGGCGAACTTCTGCATCGAGACGGGCGAGGAGATGGTGCTGCAGTCCTGCATCTCGCCGGTCTGGGACACTGCTCTCGCGCTGAAGGCGCTGGTCGACTCCGGGGTTCCCGCCGACCACCCTTCCCTCGTCAAGGGCGCCCAGTGGCTCCTGGACAAGGAAGTCAGAAAGCCCGGCGACTGGCGCATCAAGAGCCCGGACCTGGAACCGGGCGGCTGGGCCTTCGAATTCCTGAACGACTGGTACCCGGACGTGGACGACTCCGGCTTCGTCATGATCGCCCTGAAGGGAATCCAGGTGAAGGACCGCAAATCCATGAACGGCGCCATCAAGCGCGGCATCAACTGGTGCCTCGGGATGCAGAGCAAGAACGGCGGCTGGGGCGCCTTCGACAAGGACAACACCAAGTACCTGTTGAACAAGATCCCCTTTGCCGACCTGGAGGCGAACATCGACCCGCCCAGCGCGGACCTGACCGGCAGAATGCTGGAACTGATGGGAACCTTCGGCTACGCCCGGGAATTCCCGGCAGCGGCCCGGGCCATCGAGTTTCTGAAAGAGACCCAGGAGCCTGAAGGTCCCTGGTGGGGACGCTGGGGGGTGAACTACCTTTACGGCACCTGGAGCGTTATGTGCGGACTTGCCGCCATCGGCGAGGACCCGAGCCAGCCCTACATCAAGAAGGCGATCAACTGGATCAAGTCGCGCCAGAACATCGACGGCGGCTGGGGCGAGACCTGCGAGTCCTACCACGACCGGACCCTGGCGGGGATGGGCGAGAGCACGCCGTCGCAAACCGGTTGGGCGCTGCTGGCACTCATGGCGGCGGGCGAGGCGGGCTCCTCCACCGTTGCCCGCGGCGTTGCGCACCTGATCGCCAACCAGAAGCCCGACGGCACCTGGGACGAGAGCCAGTACACTGGGACCGGCTTTCCCAAGTTCTTCATGATCAAGTACCACATCTACCGCAACTGCTTTCCGCTTATGGCGCTGGGGACCTACCGGACCCTGACCGGAGGGGTTAGTTGAGCAGGATAAAGCAATGAAGGCTTTCGTCACCGGTGGCACCGGTTTCATAGGCGCTTCAATCGTCAGGGAGCTATTGAAGGACGGCAGCGAAGTGCGGGTGCTGGCGCGGCCGGGTTCGGACCGCCGCAACCTGGAAGGGCTTGACATCGAGATCTGGGAAGGAGACCTGAGCGACCGGGGCTCCCTGATCACGGGACTTGCCGGTTGTCAGACCCTGTTTCACGCGGCCGCCGACTACCGGCTCTGGAGCAAGAATCCCGCATCCATGTACGAAGTGAACGTGGGCGGGACCCGGACGGTACTGGCCGCTGCGCTCAGCGCGGGGGTCGAGAAGGTCGTCTACACGAGCAGCGTCGGGACCCTGGGTAACCCGGGCGACGGGACCCCGGGAAACGAGGCGACGCCGGTCGACTTCAGCCAGATGGTCGGGGACTACAAGAAGAGCAAGTTCCTGGCCGAGCGCGCCGCTCAGGAGTTCCTGGCCCAAGGGTTGCCGCTCATCATCGTGAACCCGTCCACGCCGGTGGGTCCGCGGGACATCAAGCCGACGCCGACCGGGAAGATCATCGTCGACTTTCTGAACCGCAAGATGCCGGCCTACCTTGACACCGGGCTGAACCTTTTGAACGTAGAGGACTGCGCGCGCGGCCACATCCTGGCGGGGCAAAAAGGGAAGATTGGCGAGAAGTACATCCTGGGGAACGAGAACCTGACCCTGGCGGCTATTTTCAAGATGCTCTCCGAGATCACCGGGCTCAGGGCGCCGCTGGTGCGGCTTCCCTACCGGCCGATCCTTTGGGCGGCCTACGCCAACCAGGCGCTCTCCGCGCTGACCGGCAACGAGCCGCTCATACCGCTGGCCGGCGTGCAGATGGCCGCCAAGTTCATGTTTTTTGATACCTCCAAGGCAGTGACCGAGCTCGGTCTGCCGGTCACGCCGGTCAAGGCCTCGCTCGAGCAGGCAGTCGCCTGGTTCCGCAGTCACGACTACGCCAGGTAAAACAAAGGCAATGAGCCACGGAGACACGGAGAGAATCTGAGAACTGCCACGTCAAAGGCTTTGAGCGGGTAACGTCAAAATCAAAGGCATGTCAGTTTCCAGAATTTATGCTAGCATAATGTCCCCGTTTAACTTATCAGCACATTAATCAATGTTCCATGACAATTGATAGTTGTGTGTCACGCTTGGATTGTTTTTACCCGTTTTAAGATTTTCTCAGATTTCCTCCGTGTCTCCGTGGCAAATGGTTTTGCCTGTCGCGTTTAGTTTTTTATCCGTTTTATGTTTTCTCAGATTTTCTCCGTGTCTCCGTGGCAAATTTTTGATTCGATTTACTCCAGATTTTTCTCCCTGCCTCCGTGGCTAATAAGGGGATCCATGTACAAGCTCCTAAGTAAAATAAATAGTCCCACCGACCTGAAGAAGCTGAGCGCGGAAGAACTCCCTCCGCTTGCCGACGAGCTTCGGGCCTTTCTCCTGGAGAAGGTCAACCAGACCGGCGGTCACCTTGCCTCCAATCTCGGCTGCGTCGAGCTGAGCATCGCGCTGCACTACTGCTTCAACTCCCCGCAGGACAAGATCATCTGGGACGTGGGGCACCAGGCCTACACCCACAAGATCCTGACCGGGCGCCGCGACAGCTTCCACACCCAGCGCTGCTACAAAGGGATCAGCGGTTTTCCCAAACGCTCCGAAAGCCCCCATGACGCCTTCGGTGCCGGCCACTCCTCCACCTCCATCTCGGCCGGACTCGGCATGGCGGTCGCGCACGGCCTGAACCACGACGCATCCCGGGTCATCTCGGTCATCGGCGACGGCTCGCTGACCGGCGGGATGGCCTTCGAGGCGCTGAACCAGGCGGGACACCTGAGAAAGAACCTGATCGTGGTCTTGAACGACAACGAGATGTCGATCTCCAAGAACGTCGGCGCCCTCTCCTCATTCATCTCCCGCAAGATGACCGGCGGCTACTACAGAAGCCTCAAGAAGGAGATGGAAGGGGTGCTCGCCAGCATTCCGGCGATCGGCGGCAACATCTTAAGCTTCGCGAGAAAGGCCGAGAACTCCCTGAAAGGTTTTCTCACCCCGGGAACACTCTTTGAGGCGCTCGGCTTCGAATATATCGGCCCCATTGCCGGTCACGACCTCCCGACACTCCTGGGCGTGCTGGAGAACGTGAAGCACATCGAGGGTCCCATCCTGCTGCACGTCATGACCAAGAAGGGGAAGGGATACCAGCCGGCGGAGGATACCCCGGACAAGTTTCACGGCATCGCGGCAGCCAAGCCCGCTAACGCGATCCCGGCCAAGGCCGCCCCCCCCTCCTACACCGCCGTTTTCGGCGAGACCCTGGTGAAACTGGGGGCAGTTGACCCGAAGATCGTGGCGATCACCGCCGCCATGCCTGACGGCACCGGGCTCTCCCCGTTCGCCAAGAGGTTTCCGGAGCGCTTCTTCGACGTCGGCATTGCCGAACAGCACGCCCTCACCTTCGCGGCGGGCCTCGCTGCCGAGGGATTCCGGCCGGTCGCGGCTATCTACTCCACCTTCACCCAGCGGGCCTACGACCAGGTGTTTCACGACATCTGCCTGCAGAAACTGCCGGTGACCATTGCCCTGGACCGCGCCGGACTGGTTGGCGACGACGGCCCGACCCACCACGGCGCCTTCGACCTCTCCTTCCTGCGCCACCTGCCGGAATTGACCGTCATGGCTCCCAAGGACGAGAACGAGCTGCAGCACATGGTGAAGACAGCGATCTACTCCGGTCGTCCCGTCTCGCTGCGCTACCCGCGCGGAGCCGGTTTCGGTGTGACGCTCGACCGCGAGCTCAAGGAGATCGAGATCGGCAAGGGCGAACTCCTCGTCGATGGAGCCGACCTGACCATCGTGGCGATTGGCTCCACCGTCTACCCCGCGCTGGAAGCAGCCGACCTACTGCGAGAGCGGGGAATCTTCGCCTCCGTGGTGAACGCGAGATTCGTGAAGCCCCTGGACCGCGAGTTACTCCTGGCCGAAGCGGCCAAGACCGGCGTACTGGTGACCGTAGAGGAAAACGCACTCATGGGAGGGTTCGGGAGCGCCGTGCTTGAGCTTTTGTCCGACGAGGGTCAGAGCCAGGTGCGCGTGAAAAGGATTGGAATACCCGACAGCTTCATTGAGCAGGGGAGCCAGGCACAGCTGAGAGCCGACCTCGGCCTGGACGGCGCCGGCATCGCGGCGACCTGCGAGGCGTTTCTCAGCGAGCGCAAGATAGCGGTACCGCAGCTCGCCCGGGTGAAATAGCCGGGAACCTGGAAGTTCAAGTAAAAGCACGGGACAGGCAGGGGGAGAACAGAACCCTTTGACTTGTCCCGTTTTTCTGTGTCACAATGTCGAGCCAAATTACAGCAGCAACCAAAAGGGATGGAATCAACATGCGTTTCCCCATGCGACTCAACTACGACCTCACCAAGTACATCGTTTCCAACAAGATGAAGAAGCAAGAGAAGTATCCGCTCGTGCTGATGCTGGAGCCGACCCATCTGTGCAACCTCGCCTGTTCCGGCTGCGGCAGGATCAGAGAATATGCCGACACCATCCAGGACATGATGACACTGCAGCAGTGCCTCGACTCCGTGGACGAATGCCCGGCGCCCGTTGTCACCATCACCGGTGGCGAGCCGTTCCTGTACCCCCACATCTTCCCGCTGATCGACGAAGTGTTGAAGAGAGGGAAGCACCTTTATTTCTGCACCAATGCGCTTCTTTTGGAAAAGGCGCTCGACACCCTGAAGCCGCACCCGAACTTCATCCTGAACATCCACATGGACGGGATGGAAGAGACCCACGACCGGATACTGGAGCGCAAGGGAACCTTCAAGATAGCCATGGCCGCCATCAAGAAGGCGAAGGAGCTTGGTTTCAGGGTCTGCACCAACACGACCATCTTCAAGGAAACCGATCTGATGGAGATCGAGATGCTGTTCTCCCATCTCAAAGACGTCGGCGTCGACGGGTTCCTGGTAGCGCCCGGTTTCGGCTACGAGGCGGTCGGCGAAAAGCTTTTCCTGGAGCGTCGTGAGATCCAGAAGAAGTTCGAGCAGGTCTACGAGATGAGCAAGCGTTTCTGCTTCTACTCCACCCCGATGTATCTGCGTTTCCTGAAGGGCGACAAGCAGCTTGAATGCACCCCGTGGGGCAATCCGACCCGCAACCCGCGCGGCTGGAAGGCGCCCTGCTACCTGATCACCGATGCCCATTATCCGAGCTACAAGGAGATGATGGAGAAGACCGAGTGGGAGAAGTACGGCGTAGGGAAGGACCCGCGTTGCGCCCAATGCATGATGCACTGCGGTTTCGAGCCCTCAGTCGTCGCCGAGATCGGCAAGAGCTGGAAAGACATTTGGGAAATGTTCCTGTGGAACATGACCTAGGCACAAAGCAGGTTTGCTACTGGTTTTTAAAACGTAATCACTGTGCTTAAATAACAAGCAGTTACGCTTAACATCCTACCCATGACCCGCTAATCTGTAAGACAGATTTAGCGGGTTTTTTTATTGTTAACCTACCCATGGCCTACCCCTGGACCGGGTGGGAGGGTCGTGGGTAGGTTAAAAGCGGGGAAATGGTCATGCCAAAGCTCAGTCTTACTCAGAAGGAAATCAAGAGCATTATGTCCACGATAAGCGACTCAAGGCAAACACGCTGGGAAGCTACAAGGTTTACTTCGAGAACGAGAAAGGAGCCAAGTTCCCCACCTAGATGGATGTCCCGCTGCCGCAGTTGATCCAGATGTTAAGACCGGACGTGGTCATGGCCCGCTTCCAGGAGGTATTGAGCCTATCCGGTCAGGGTGCCGCCAGCAACGCTTTCAAGATGCTCCAGGCAATCATCAATTACGGGATGATACTGTACCCGCAGTATGTAACCCGCAATCCGGTCAAGGTGATCACCGACACGGATCTGTGGCCGAAGATCAAGTCGCGGACCACCCGCATCGAACCTGAGCAGCTCAAGACCTTTTATGACGGGCTCCTGTCGTTTCCCATCATCCACCGCGACTGCTACCTGTTCGCCCTCTACCAGGGGATGCGCCCGGACGAGGCGCACAGCCTGCGCTGGCAGGACGTAAACCTTAATGAAAGGCTGTTCGACCTGACCTGGAAGGACTCGGAAACCAAGCATCGGGGCATCCTGCCGTTATCGCGACAAACGGTGGAAATTTTGTTGCGGCGCAAGGCGGGACGACAGGAAGGGGAGGTGTACGTGTTCCCCTCCCAGACTCGCCGAAGCAAAAGCGGGCATCTGACGCTGCGCGCCGACAAGCTTCGGCACAAGGCCGGGCTGGAAATCACCCCTCACAGCCTGCGGCGCACCTTTATCCAGATCGGAGAAAGGAGGCTCAGAATCGCTCGGGAGAACGTGATGTTGTTAACAGGCCATGTGGACCGCTCCGTCCATGGCGAGCATTACGCGCACCTGGGCGTCGAGGATGTCCGCGCTCCCCTTCAGGCCATTGCCAACGAGATCGAGCGGCTTATGGTGGACGGGGGCGGCGGAAAGGTCATCCAACTGGCGACCGCACAAGGGGATTGGCGGGGGAGCGTAAGCAGCCCCGGCAGCCTCCATCAGGGCCGAATCTACTTGAGATTCATAAAAAACCTGAGACTCCCTTGCACGGCAGTAAGTTACAGAGTTTTCTGTTGCTAGCTAAACATTCTTGTAGTAGGCCCTAGCCTGTCTCTGACCCTCCGAATCCACTAGAAATCCGAACCTCAAGAATGCAAGCGTTTTTTTGTTTTAAATATAAAACATTTTGCACTTGAAGAGTGGCAATGATTTATATATGATACATAAATGCTATTCGAAATCGGTCAAATCATAAAAATGGAACGCAGGCACCGGAATATAACCCAGGAGCAGTTAGCGCGAGATCTGCGTATGAGCCGTGCAACTATCAGCCAAATTGAATCCGGAACGGTGAAAGAGGTCGGCGTGCGCAAACTGGTAAAAATCCTGGATTATCTGGGCCTAGAACTGCGGGTTCGTCCAGCAGGGCTGCCGCCCACGCTGGACGAACTTAGAGGACAAAAATGACCGAAAAATTGGCCGTATGGGCCAGTAACCTCCAGCCTGGTTTTCTAGCGAGAGAGTCAGGACAATATGTATTTGCTTATGATGCTGTAAAGTGGGCATCTCCCGACCCCCAAGTATCGTTGACCATGCCAGTGCGACTCGAGAGTTGGTCGAGCCGGGACCTTCACCCCATTTTTCAAATGAACATGCCAGAAGGAGCCTTGCTGGAGGCAATCCGACGCGCTATCTCAAAGCTCGTCGGCTCTGACGATCTGACAATCCTCCGGGTGACTGGGGGAAACCAAGTCGGGCGCAACCGCTTTTCACTACCGGGAGACCCTGCACCAGGCGTCGTAGAGAGCCACGAATCGCTAGAGGATCTGCTCTCATATAAAAACACAGAGGAGCTGTTTCATGAGATAGTCTCCAAGTACGCCATGCGCTCGGGCGTCTCGGGCGTGCAGCCTAAAGTCTTGCTAGATGCCACCGAACGAGGCACTGCCACCACGAGGGGATACATAGTTAAATCTTGGGGATCAGACTACCCACAACTCGCAGCGAACGAATTCTTTTGCATGGCGGCTGCGAAGAAGGCCGGCTTGCCGGTACCGAACTGTCACCTCGCGGACAACGGTGGCCTTTTCATTACGAAACGCTTTGATGTGACACCAGAGGGTGGGCCTTTGGGCTTCGAGGATATGTGTAGCCTACAAGCGTTAGGAACAGCGCAGAAGTACGATAGCACGTATGAGAGGATAGCAAGAACTATCAGAGACTTTGTATCCGGGGAGTTCCTGCAGACAGCTCGTGAGCAATTCTTTGCCTCGTTGGTGCTGTCTGTTGTGGTACGTAATGGCGATGCCCACCTCAAAAATTTTGCGGTGCTCTACGATCGCCCGGGTGCCCCTGTGTACCTTGCACCAGCCTATGACATAGTGACTACCACGGCCTATATTCGGAAAGATGTCCCTGCACTCTCTCTGGCCGGTACCAAGAAGTGGTGGCCTCGGAAAATGCTGGAAAAATTCGCGGTAGCCCACCTAGCGCTATCAAATGCTGGGCAAATCCTGGAGAAAGTGGCAGATGCTGTGGCCGATACCCGCGCAGAACTCAACGCCTATAAGGAACACCACCCTGAGTTTTTAGAGGTGGGGGAGCGGATGCTAGCGGAATGGGAAACCGGGTTGACTGTGACGAACGTTACAACGAAAAAGTAGGGTAGCCCCCACCTCCTGAGCTTAACATGAGTCCTTCATAAACTCCGGAGCTGAAATGACTTTTAATCAAGTCACCTGAAGCTTGTCCCGATATGAAAAGCAGTACCAGAGTAGAAACGCATAAATTTAGAACTGATCGTGTTGTTCTCGTCATATCAGGTGCCCCCATGCTTTTTGTAACTTCTTAAGGTCGCGGGTTCGGATCCCCGGCCCCTTCCAACCAAGGCCTTTTGCGCTAAGCCGACAATTTCATGATAGAATATGACGAGCATCGCGCACTACATGCGCGGCATCTAGCTGCCGCATATGGCAGCACAAGGAGGCTTATACTATGAGACCAACTATTACCCTGGCGCTACTGGCAGTCCTCTTGATAATCGGATTGCCGGTCCAATTTTGCACTGCGGCGGAGACGGCTGAACCGCGTGCCTCTATCGATATCTCTGGCCACCCTTTCAAGGGGCCTGCGGACGCACCGGTTACGCTGGTGGTTTTCTCCGACTACCTCTGAGGGGGCTGCAAACGGCTTGAGCCGTCACTCCAGCAGGTGCTGGAGAAGTATCCCAAAGAAGTCAAACTGGTTCACAAATTCGTCACTGCTCACGACTTTTCCATGAAGGCGGCCACGGCCGCCATGGCGGCGAACGATCAGGGCAAATTCTGGGAATTTCACGACAAGCTGTTCGAAAACCAGGACTCCCTGAGTGATGCAAAGGTTATCGAGATTGCCAAAACGCTGAAGCTGGACCTGAAACGCTTTAATAAGAAGCTGGAAGACCCCGCGCTCCCCGAATTCATCGCCCGTGACTTCGACGATGCGAAGAGGCTCGGCGTCCTGGCTACGCCTTGGGTCTATATCAACGGCAAGCATCTCGAGGATCGTTCCCTACCGGACTTTGTCGATGCCATAAACAAAGAACTCACCAAGTAGGTGCGAAAGCCACTTGCCGCAAGGACGCCCCCTTAGCGATTTTCCAGACAACCTCCCCCTTTGCCCCACCATCCCCCCCTCAGATTCCTGCGGCTTCCGCAGGTTTCTGAGGGTTTTCGGACCTGCTTCCCTGCGCTTCAACTTTGTCCTCCCCCTTGCAACACTCCGTTATTGCTGATCAATCCGCGTCTAAACTCTTTTGGACCATTTTAGGCCGGCTATTTGCTCTTATAAGGCAGATTCCAGCCGCTGCGCGAGGACATTCTTTTCTTTATCCGGAAGGGTAGTGGAAATAGCTAGAAGGTCGTAATCGCATGACAGTTCCCACGCACCGTACCAAGAGTCACTGATCCAGCCATTCGGCAGCAAGTACCCACGTTTTTATTGAATGCAAAAGGAGATTTTATGGAAAGTTTTAAGACACTGAAGGGATTTCTCTTTTTCGCCTTGGTTATGAGTGTTTTCGCTCTGTCAGGCAGGGGCGAGTGCCAGAATTGGGATAACCCCGGC
>Ga0209123_1000817_pt1 | contig 35835 bp, 38 predicted proteins | sample BarGraIncu00431A_FD_184500 | JGI IMG/M metagenome (GOLD analysis project Ga0209123, IMG submission 184500) | Arctic peat soil microbial communities from Barrow, Alaska, USA - Barrow Graham LP Incubations 004-31A (SPAdes) (version 2) | ecosystem: Environmental > Terrestrial > Soil > Wetlands >... | reverse complement strand
TGATTCTCGGTAGCGCCTTTCAAACCTGCGCCACCACTGCGATGATCACCCTGCTTTTGCTCGTGATGCTTGCTGCTTTTGCTACTCTTGTACTCTGTTCGTACAACGGGGGAAGCTTAACTTCCCCAGTTATTTTACGCAATTACCAAAATATTTGTGCGTCGTTTGAATCTTTGTTTACAGCGAGCATTCAGGCCGCTCAACCCGGATACCCCTCACACTTTCTGACCCGCCGCAAATTGGACTGTTACACCAGTCATCTGCCCAAGTCACGTATTGAGAATATCCTATACTATCAAGCAGTAAGCAGGTATCTTGCATTCAGGCAAGCGCGCTAGAATATGTTTTTATATAATCGGTGCAAGGATTTATAGCTCACTTAGCCGTCTTCATACACAGCGCAAAATTTTCGATCTGCCTGCCAAAGAGGAATTCACATGATGACAGGAAGCGAAGTACGAGTCACCGGTCACCCTGTAGACCCATTATTCGTTGACCGCTGGTCGCCGCGCGCTATGTCGGGGGCGGAAATCGACGTCAAGGATTTAATGAGCTTGTTTGAAGCGGCGCGCTGGGCTCCATCATCCAACAACAACCAGCCGTGGCGTATTCTTTATGCGCGCCGCGATGGTCCGCACTGGCAGCAATTTCTTGGCCTTCTGCTTGATTCCAACCGAATTTGGGCACAACATGCCGCTGCATTATTGCTATTCATTTCAAAAACAACATTCGATCACAACGGCAAACCGTCGGTCACGCATTCGTTTGATACGGGTGCCGCATGGGAAAATCTTGCCTTGCAAGGCAAGCTTATGGGATATGTAGTCCATGGCATGCAGGGATTTAGTTACGCCCACGCCAAGACTGAGTTAGGCATTCCTGACGAATTTCAGGTTGAGGCAATGGCTGCCATTGGGCGACCGGGAGAGGCAAACCTGCTTTCCGATGAGTTGCAGAAACGTGAATTTCCCAGTGACCGCCGCCCTCTGAATGAAATTATTTGCGAAGGACCCTACTGCCTGTAAACAGCATGCGAATGACGACATTGAAATCAAGCACAAAACGCTATTGTATTAACCCAAACCCATATCGAATATTGTGACGCAAGAAAGGTAATTATGCTCATTCAAGAAATCATGACCAAAAAAGTCGTTACGATAGAGATGGATGACCCACTTTCTGTCGTCAAGGATATTTTTCAAAATTCCAGATTTCATCACCTGCTTGTGATTGATGAAAATAAACTTTTTGGCGTTGTCTCTGATCGTGACTTGTTTAGAGCACTCAGCCCCAACCTAGGCACCATGACAGAGACCTACAAAGATGCAGCCACTCTAAACAAGAGGGTGCATCAAATTATGACGCGCAAGCCGATCACACTCACGTCCAGCGCCACGGTTAGGGATGCTGTTAATCTGTTCAATACCCACCGCATATCTTGCATCCCCATTGTCGACAAAGATTTTCGGCCCGTCGGCATTATCAGTTGGCGGGACATCCTGAGACATTTGGTCAAATAAATCATTCTCAGGAAAGTATTCACGCAGCATCAATACACGCTACGATAATCGCCGCCCAATAGAAAAATATTATGCTCTCCAAAACCGACATCCTGAACGCCTTTCAGTTCCGACATGCCTGCAAGCAATTCGACCCAAGCAAAAAAATCCCTGATGAAGACTTTAACTTCATACTGGAAACAGGCCGACTTTCACCCAGCTCCTTTGGACTCGAACCCTGGCGTTTTGTCGTGATCCAAAATGTTGATTTGCGTGCCAAGCTCAGAGAAGTAGTATGGGGGTCGCAAGGCCACTTGCCTACCGCCAGCCATTATCTGGCCATACTGTGCCGAAAAAATGACATGCGTTTTGATGCTGACTATGTCGACCACTTCATGCGCGATATCCAGAAACTTCCGGAAGACATGATTCAACGCAAACGGGAGCGTTATCGTCAGTTTCAGGAAACGGATTTTAAATTACTGGAAGATCCTCGCGCCCTGTTCGACTGGGCCTGCAAGCAAGCGTACATTGCTCTCGGCAACATGATGACGGCTGCTGCGATGATAGGCATTGATTCCTGTGCCGTAGAAGGCTATGACCAGCAGGTGACTGAAGTGATTCTGGAGAATGCCGGCGTACTGGATCGCACTCATTATGGTTTGGCAGTGATGGCGGCCTTCGGCTACCGCGTCAAGCCGCAATCAGAAAAAATCCGCCAGTCTATGGAAGAGATTACAGACTGGGTGCGCTAAAAAAGACTGCCCCATCAAACATCAATTTATTTCCACCTTGAGCTGGGCGTGGATTTCTTCATCGCCAGCAGCATAAAGTTGGTCGACAAAAGCGACAGCGAAACTGGCCGGCCTATCACTGACCCGAACCGCCAAATCGCCGCAAAGTCCATAGAAACCAAAAGCTGCGGCCGTGGCTTGGGCTAAATCCGAGCGATCTACAGCACAAAACGCACCGGTGACGGCTGACAAACCACAACCCATTCCTGTCACCCTCGTCATCAGCGGGTGGCCGTTTCTGACACGAAAGACACGCTGTCCATCGGTAATGCAATCGGACTCGCCCGATATGGCGATGACACATCTGTGCTGCTGTGCCATTTCCTTGGCCGCATCGACCATCTCGTCGGAAAGGGCAATCGAAGAATCTACGCCTTTAGTTTTGATATCTGCCGACTGTAAGGAGAAAACTTCTGACGCATTTCCTCTCAGCACCGAGACAGCACATTCCGCCATGATTTTTTTCGCGGCATCAGTGCGCAGCCTAGTCGCACCAGATCCAACGGGGTCGAGGATAACGGGGATGCCTTTTGCATTAGCAGCCTTGGCGGCGCAAATCATCGACTCAACCCAATCCGCCTGAAGCGTGCCGATATTTAGCACCAGCGCACCTGCATATGAAACCATTTCCTCAACTTCATCGCGGCAATGTGCCATAACAGGGGATGCGCCCAAGGCCAACAACATGTTGGCCGAACTGTTCATCACGACAAAATTGGTAATGTTATGAATCAGTGGCGCAGTTTTTCGGATTTTTGCGAGCGATTCAGCGGTATAAGCGGGAATATTCATAACTGAGTTAAATGGCGACAATGAGGTGACAATCTCATCACGGATTGAAAATTTGAATTATTCCTCACGCCGAGCACAATTACTCTTATTGCAGTGACAATATAAGGCTAGGGAGTGGTCAACTATTTCAAAACCCCGCTCCTGTGCAATTTTTTTCTGGCGTCTCTCAATCTCTTTATCGTGGAATTCTTCCACCCACCCGCAGTCCAGGCATACCAAGTGATCGTGGTGCTCGCCCTCATTTAACTCAAAAATGGCCTTGCCTGTTTCGAAATAGTTGCGCTTAAGCAAGCCAGCCTGTTCGAATTGTGTCAGCACCCGGTACACTGTCGCCAGGCCAACTTCCATGTTTTCTGCCAGCAGGATTTTGTAAATATCTTCCGCTGCCAGATGGCGCATCTGACTATTCTGGAAAATTTCGAGAATTTTGAGACGTGGCAAAGTCGCCTTCAAGCCACTGGCCTTCAGGTCGGCAGGATTGTCATTCATCTTGTTGTTCCTGTCATTGAGGGAGATATTGCTCATAATGAGGTGTTCTGCTTTATCATATAGCGTTTCGGCATTATTGCCCAATTGTATTCGAACCATGAACTGAACCCAGCCATGCAAATGCTGCCATCCATTAGTCGTCGCGCCCCGCTCTTAGGCATAGCGCTTCTCATTGTCCTTGCAACCAGCCTAGCAGGCTGCGCATCTAAAAACCCGCTGATGGATGATGCCAAGCCAAGCACCGCTGTCAAACCAATCGCCGCCACATCGGCACTAGCAGTAAGCCCTATTCCAGCTACACAATCTGTGGCAACCGAGACTAAACCTGTACTGACGACCACCCCCCCGGTCCAAAACACACCAGCGCCGACGGGTGCCAAGCGTTTTCTAGGAATTTTTACCCCTTATAAACTGGACATACAGCAAGGCAATTTTATTTCTCATGAAATGCTCTCCAAACTGAAGGAGGGCATGACCAAGGAGCAAGTGCGATTCCTGTTGGGCGTACCCTTGCTCACGGACATTTTCCACGATGGGCGCTGGGATTACCTGTTCCGCCTGCAAAAAGCCAATGGCGAGTTGACCACAAACCGGGTTACCGTTTTCTTCAAGGATAGCCGCGTCACGCGCTTTGAAAGCACTAACCTGCCAAGCGAAGTCGAATATATATCAAATATTACCGGTTCGCCTGCCAAGCCCAAGCAAGACAAAACAGAAACCAGTACTAAATAATAATCCGACTCCAAAAAATAGAATCGAATGAACTCAATGAAAATTGCCGTTGCCGGCGCCAGCGGACGTATGGGCCGCATGTTAATCGAAGCCATTGCCAATGCCGATGATGCCAATCTGGCTGGAGCACTGGATATTCCGCAATCGCCAGCCATCGGTACGGATGCATCCGTGTTTCTTGGCGCAGCGTCTGGCATCAAGGTCGAGTCGGATCTTGCCAAAGGACTCGCCAATGCGCAGTACCTGATCGACTTCACCCGCCCGGAAGGCACGCTGGAGCATCTGGAATATTGCGCCAGCCACGGCATCAAGCTGATTATCGGCACCACCGGCTTCGACGATGCGGGCAAAGCTGCCATCGCGGAAGCGGCAAAAAAGACCGCTATCGTTTTTGCTCCCAATATGAGCGTGGGCGTAAACGTGACGATGAAATTACTGGAAATGGCAGCAAAAAGCTTTTCCACCGGCTACGACATTGAAATCATCGAAGCGCATCACCGCCACAAGATCGACGCGCCGTCAGGCACTGCACTCAAAATGGGCGAGGTCATCGCCGATGCGATTGGCCGTGACCTCAAACAATGCGCGGTATATTCCAGAGAAGGGATCACAGGCGAGCGCGACCCATCTTCGATAGGCTTTGCCACCATACGCGGCGGCGACATAGTCGGAGACCACACCGTGCTGTTTGCCGGTATCGGCGAACGGATTGAAATTACCCACAAGTCTGCCAGCCGTGTCACCTACGCGCATGGCAGCTTGCGCGCGGCACGTTTTCTGTCGGACAAATCGACCGGCCTGTATGACATGCAAGACGTCCTTGGGCTGCGCTAAAGAAATAGTCGCCACTAGCAGCTTTCAGCTTGGAGGGGGGATAGGGGAAATGAAACCTGCGGCAATGCTGGCAACCCTGTTGCTGCACGCAGCCGCCATAGGTATTTCCCTGTATGTGGTCTCATTTCAAAGCGAGACGCAGACATCATTCAAGTCGGTAGAGATCACGCTCTTGCCAGCGTCCCCGCTTGCGCTTGCCGCTACGCCCGCAGCGGAGAACCCCGCCCCCATTGCGAAAACCCAGGTGCGACAGGATGCTGCGGCCCGCCCTGAGCCAGCAAGTAAAGCATCCCATACCGTAGCCAAGGGCAAGGAAATTTCGCCAGAACAAACCCTAGGTGCAACAAGCGCGGCCATGGCATCCTCGGCATTCAACGGCGCATCGACTGGGACAGCCAAGACCAGCGTATCCATCCCGGCGGCTTATGCTGCCAGCAACCGCAAACCGCAGTATCCGATGCTCTCCCGGCGGCAAGAGGAGCAAGGCACTGTGCTGCTACGGATATTCGTCAAAGCCGATGGCTCAGCCGGCGATGTGCTGGTGAAAAAATCCAGCGGCCACCAGCTGCTGGATGAATCAGCCTTGTACGCGGTCCGGGACTGGCGTTTCCACCCTGCAACACACAACAATAAACCGATAGCGGAGTGGTATCAGCTTGCTATTCCGTTTACACTTCATAACTAGGCTCCCTACTCCACACGAATATGAATCCCACCATAACAACTCAAGCCACAGGGCTGGCGCACTACTGGTCGCAAGGCGATATCGTTACCCACATGGTCGCCTATGTGTTGCTGATCATGTCAATCGCCAGCTGGTATTACATTCTGTCCAAAGCATGGAGCGCATGGCGGATACGCAAAAGCGCAGGCGCGATTGAAGCTTTCTGGAAAGCGACAACACTCCCGGATGCGACAGCAGTCCTCAAACATGCCGACAGCGAAAATGTGTTTACACCACTGGCATCCCAAAGTATCGAAGCGGCCAACATCCAGCAACACGCTGACACCAGCAGCTCCCTGAATGCCGCCAGCGGCCCAAGCGAACTCATTACGCGAACGCTACGCCAGGAATTCAACCGCGTTTCCGCCCGACTGGAAAAAGGGCTGACCTTGCTGGCCTCAGTTGGCTCCACTGCGCCATTCATTGGTCTGTTTGGCACCGTATGGGGCATCTACCATGCACTCGCGGCCGTATCGATGGCCGGCACCATACAAATCGACAAAGTTGCGGGGCCGGTAGGCGAAGCCTTGATCATGACCGCGCTTGGTTTGCTGGTCGCGATTCCTGCCGTACTGGCCTACAACGCATTTACGCGCGTCAACCGCGTTACTTTGGCAGAGCTCGATGCGTTCGCGCATGATTTGCACGCCTACTTGACGACCGGTTCGCGCGTCGGAAAATAATCGGGGGAAACCATGTCATTCGGCGGATTCAACGACAACAAACATCAGACACCGATGTCAGACATCAACGTCACGCCTATGGTCGACGTAATGCTGGTGTTGCTCGTCATCTTTATCATTACCGCACCATTGTTCACGCACGCGATCAAGCTTGACCTGCCTGATGCACAATCTGCTCCAGCCTCGGAAAAGCCGGATACGATCTCGCTGTCGATCAACGGCCAGGGGAAAATTTTCTGGAACAACGAGGAAGTGACTCAGCCAGAACTGCAAATCAGGCTGGCAACTGCCGCAAAAAAGTCGCCCATGCCGGACCTGCAACTGCGTGCCGACAAAGAAACCCGTTACGAAACCATCGCACAAATCATGTCAGCAGCCCAAACCAATGGCTTGACTAAAATCGGCTTTGTGACCGAACCCAAGGCAGCAGCACCCAAGCCATAGGGGCCAACCAGCCCTTTCAGAGAAAACGAAAAACGACCAAGCTCTATTCTGAGCAAGGTCGTGCCGGAGTACCGATTTGTGCGTCGGCATCAGGCAGCCCCCGGTATAATGACCCACTTACCTCAATTTTCATCCTCAGCCGTCATGCAAGATAAATACAGCCCCGCCGATGTCGAGAAATCGGCGCAAGACCATTGGAAAGCCATCGACGCCTACAAAGCCGTTGAACACGACCCACGCTTCCCCAAAGGCAAGTATTACGCCTGCTCCATGTTGCCCTACCCATCCGGCAGGCTGCACATGGGGCATGTGCGCAACTACACCATCAATGACGTGATGTACCGCTATCTGCGGATGAATGGCTATAACGTGCTGATGCCGATGGGCTGGGATGCGTTTGGCATGCCCGCTGAAAATGCGGCGATGGCAAACCAGGTGCCGCCAGCACAATGGACTTACTCCAACATCGCGCATATGCGCCAGCAAATGGAGTCGATGGGCTTAGCTGTCGACTGGTCGCGTGAGATGACCGCCTGCAAGCCTGAATACTACAAATGGAACCAATGGATGTTCCTGAAGATGCTGGAAAAAGGCATCATTTACCAGCGCACAGGCACTGTGAACTGGGACCCGATCGACCAGACCGTGCTCGCGAACGAACAAGTGATCGATGGACGCGGTTGGCGCTCTGGCGCGCTGATTGAAAAGCGCGAAATCCCGATGTATTACGCCAAAATCACCGACTACGCAGAAGAATTGCTGAGCGAAGTGGACAATGGCCTGCCCGGCTGGCCGGAGCGTGTGCGCATCATGCAATCCAACTGGATCGGCAAATCGACCGGCGTGCGTTTTGCGTTCACACACGACATCAAAGGCAATGACGGCAAGCTGATCGACGACGGCAAAATGTGGGTCTTCACTACCCGCGCTGACACCATCATGGGCGTCACCTTTTGCGCAGTGGCACCTGAACATGCGCTAGCGACCCATGCAGCACAATCGAACCCGGCACTCGCAGCGTTCATCGCCGAATGCAAGCTCGGCAGCGTGATTGAAGCTGACATGGCGACGATGGAAAAGAAGGGCATGCCGACGGGTCTTTTCGTCACACACCCGTTGACCGGACAACAAGTTGAAGTATGGGTCGGCAATTACGTGCTGATTACTTACGGCGACGGCGCAGTGATGGCGGTGCCAGCGCACGACGAGCGCGATTTTGAATTTGCAAAAAAATACAGCCTACCGATCAAGCAGGTGATCGACCTGCAAGGCCAAGCTTATTCGATGGATGCGTGGCAAGAATGGTACGCCGACAAAGAAAACGGCCGCTGCATCGCCTCTGGCAAATACGATGACTTAGGTCATCAAGCGGCGGTCGACGCCATCGCAGCCGACCTGAGCGCGATGAATCTGGGCGAAAAGAAAATTACGTACCGCCTGCGCGACTGGGGCATCTCACGCCAGCGTTATTGGGGAACACCGATCCCCATCATCCATTGCGAGACCTGCGGCGCAGTGCCAGTGCCAGAAAAAGATTTGCCCGTGGTGCTACCGGAAGACTGCGTGCCGGACGGCAGCGGCAACCCGCTCAATAAACACGAACAATTCCTGAAAGTCGATTGTCCATGCTGCGGCAAACCAGCGCGACGCGAAACCGATACGATGGATACCTTCGTCGATTCATCCTGGTACTACATGCGTTATTGTTCGCCCGGCACGACCGACACCATGGTCGATGCACGCAACGATTACTGGATGCCGATGGACCAGTACATCGGCGGCATCGAGCATGCGGTCATGCATCTGCTGTACGCGCGCTTCTGGACCAAAATCATGCGCGACCTGGGCTTGGTCAAATTCGATGAGCCCTTCGTCAACCTGCTCACGCAAGGCATGGTACTGAACGAAACCTATTACCGCGAAGACAGCGATGGCAGAAAAACCTGGTTCAATCCGGAGGATGTCGAACTGACGCTGGACGAGCGCGGCCGTCCTGTTTCAGCCAAGCTTACAAACGATGGTTTGCCGGTCCACATCGGCGGCACCGAAAAAATGTCGAAGTCAAAGAACAATGGCATCGACCCGCAGGCGCAGATCGACCAGTTCGGCGCCGATACGGCGCGCCTGTTCACAATGTTCGCCTCGCCGCCTGAGCAAACACTCGAATGGTCAGGCTCCGGCGTCGAAGGCGCGAACCGCTTCCTGCGTCGCGTCTGGGCTTACTCGTATGCACAATCGGCCCGCATCGATGCGGCCGCCCCGCTTGTTGTGAATGGCCTATCGGAAGACCAAAAAGTACTGCGGCGCGGCATCCACAAGGTATTGCAGCAAGCCGACAATGATCTCAAGCGCATTCAGTACAACACCGTTGTTTCTGCTTGCATGATCATGCTCAACACGCTGGAAGCAGCCAAGCTCGATGACTCCACTGCATCCAATGCGGTCATCAGCGAAGGGCTTTCCATTTTCCTGCGGGTGTTATACCCGATTGCGCCGCACATCACGCATGTGCTGTGGCAAGAACTCGGCTACGCCAAAATTTATGGTGATATCCTGAATGCCCCTTGGCCGCAAGTTGATCCATTGGCGCTAGAGCAGGCTGAAATTGAAATGATGATTCAGGTCAACGGCAAATTACGTGGCAGCATCAAAATTGCCAAAGATGCCGACAAAGCGGCGATCGAAGCGGCTGCGCTAGCCAACGAGATCGTGCAGAAATTCATCGAAGGCACGCCAAAGCGCATCATCGTTGTGCCCGGCAAACTGGTCAACATCGTCGTTTAACGGCAAGCACAGACTGAATCAGGAGACATGATGAAACGCCAACCAACCATAAACTTTGCTTTGCTTCTACTGACGGCATTCGTGCTGACGGCTTGCGGCTTCCACATGCGGGGCTCGACCGATCACGACAAGCTGCCATTCAAGAGTGTGTTTGTCGTCATTTCAGATGCGTCGCCTCTCGGCGTCGAGTTGAAGCGTAACCTTGCTGCCGGTGCCAACACCACCGTTGTGAGTGACCCAAAAGAGGCGCAAGCTATTTTGGAAATTCTGACTGAAAGGAAAGAAAAGTCGATTCTTTCAATGAACATTCAGGGGCGCGTGCGTGAGCTTACAGTCACTTACACCGTGCGCTTCCGCCTCAGGGACAATAAGGGCAAGGAGTTGCTGGCACCAACCACGCTTTCCCTACATCGAACACTGACATATAGCGAAACGCATGCACTGGCCAGTGAAAGCGAAGAAGCCTTACTCTATCGCGACATGCAAACTGATGCTGTTCAGCAAATGATGCGGCGGCTTGCTGCGATTAAACTTCCGGTCTGACGGCACATAAGCATGTTGTTGCGCCCTGATGCCCTTGATGCTCATTTGGCCAAACCCTTGGCGCCCTTATATGTCATCGCCAGTGACGAGCATCTGCTCGCGCTGGAAGCGGCCGACAAGATACGCAGAGCCGCACGCGCACAGGGATTTTCAGAGCGCGAGGTGCTCACTGCCGACCGTTATTTCAAATGGGGAGAGTTGCTCGCTTCCAGCCAGTCGATGTCGCTGTTTGGCGACCGCAAACTGCTCGAACTGCGCATCCCTGGCGGCAAACCGGGCAAAGAAGGCGGGCAAGCGCTGCAAGACTATGTTGCCGACGCCAATGCTGACACGCTCACGCTGATCACCCTGCCCAAGCTCGACTGGCAAACGCAAAAGGCGAGCTGGGTCGCGGCGCTGCAAAAGACGGCTGTATACATTGACATTCCTTTGGTCGAGCGCGCTCAAATGCCCGCCTGGATTGGCACACGCCTCGCCGCACAACGCCAAAGCGCAGACCGCGAAAACATCGATTTCATCGTCGACCGGGTCGAGGGTAATTTACTGGCGGCACATCAAGAAATCCAGAAACTCGGTCTGCTCCACCCGGAAGGCAAACTCAGCTTTGAGCAAATCCACGATGCCGTGATGAATGTTGCGCGCTACGATGTGTTCAAGCTGAGCGAAGCAATGCTGACCGGCGACAGCACACGTTTGGTGCGCATGCTGGAAGGTTTGAAGGGTGAAGGCGAAGCGCTGCCGCTGGTACTGTGGGCCGTAACTGATGAAATTCGCACGCTACTGAAGCTACAGGCAGGCATCGACCAGGGGAAACCTCTGAGCGTACTGTGCAAAGAAAACCGCGTCTGGGGCCCGCGCGAGCGCCTGGTAGGGACGGCACTGCGCCGACTCAATCTGGCGACTTTAAAAGCGGCACAACAGGATGCTGCACAAGTCGATAAAATGGTCAAAGGTTTGCGCGCCGATGCGTATGCTGGCGATGCGTGGGACGCGCTACTGCAACTCAGCTTAAAAGTAGCCCGTGGGTGAAAAGTCAGGTCGCGTCATCGGGTACAATGTTCCTTTAGCCTGATAGCGGACTGGCGGCTCATGCTCGCTCCAGAGTGAAAATGCCGGTCGCGATTTTGATCTGTCGCAGCAACCCTTGTTTCTTCCGAATGAGAACGCCCATGCAAGCGCCGAACCCGATCGAATCACCCGTCATCCATACCGATGAAGAGCCGATTTATGATTATTCGTGTGGCTGTTCAGCGACTGCGCCACCGGGATCGCGCCTGCTGTTTATGAAGATTGCCGCCATCTCGATGCTGGTATCCGGCGGACTGCTGTACGGACTATATCTGCTGATGGAAAAGTTTGGCTGGCTCTAAGCAGCGTTGACCACCAGAAAAACCGCTTAACCGCATACACAATCAGGCGACTCTTCAAATTGACATTATGGACATCAAGCAAAGCATGATTCAAATCGGGCGCCAAGCCCGTCAGGCATCGCGCATTATGGCGAAAGCGGACACCGGCACGAAAAATCGTGCGCTGGCGCTGATTGCCGCTGCGATCAGGCGCGATGCGACCATTTTGCGTGCCGCGAATGAAAAAGATTTGGACGCCGCCCGCGACGCGGGACTGGACGCGGCCATGCTGGATCGCCTGACCCTGACCGAAAAGGGCATCGCGACCATTGCGGAAGGGCTGGAGCAAATTATCGCGCTGTCCGATCCTATTGGTGAAATCACCGGTCTCAAATTCCGCCCATCCGGCATCCAGGTAGGCCAGATGCGCGTGCCGCTCGGCGTCATCGGCATCATTTATGAAGCGCGGCCAAACGTCACGATTGATGCAGCCGGTCTGTGCATCAAAAGTGGCAATGCTGCTATCCTGCGCGGTGGCTCGGAAGCGATCCACTGCAACCAGGCGCTGGCGAAACTGGTGCGCGAAGGGCTGGCTGGCGCGGGGCTGCCAGAGCAAGCGGTACAAGTGGTCGAAACCACAGACCGCGCAGCTGTCGGTGCGCTGATCACGATGCCGGAATACGTCGATGTGATTGTCCCTCGCGGCGGCAAGAGCTTGATCGAGCGTCTGATGAAAGAATCAAAAGTCCCCATGATCAAACATCTGGACGGTATCTGTCACGTTTACATCGATGACAATGCCGACATCAACAAGACGGTCCAAATCGCGTTCAACGCCAAGTGCCACCGTTATGGCACCTGCAACACGATGGAGACGCTACTTGTCGCCCGCAGCATCGCGCCAACTGTGTTGCCGCTGCTGGCCAAAGCGTTTGCAACGGAAAATATCGAGTTGCGCGGCGACGACGAGACCCGCAAGATTCTGTCCGGCTATCCGTTCCTGAAAGCCGCAACCGAGGAAGACTGGTCAACCGAATACCTGGCACCGATTCTGGCGGTGCGGGTCGTCGACGGCTTGGACCAGGCGATCGACCACATCAACACCTACTCATCGCAACATACCGATGCGATTGTGACGGAAGATTACAACCGCGCGATGCGTTTCCTGCGCGAAGTTGATTCGGCATCGGTGATGGTCAATGCATCGACCCGATTTGCCGATGGATTCGAATACGGCCTCGGCGCTGAAATCGGCATCTCAAACGACAAGCTACACGCACGCGGCCCGGTCGGACTTGAAGGTCTGACCTCAATGAAATACGTCGTGCTCGGGCACGGCGAAGTACGAAAGTAAGGACGGCGCCAATAATTTTTAGCGCTGTTTTACTGCATTTTTTGTAAACACAACCCGGTTCGGATTGAAATCGAGAACAAGGCGCAAGCCCGAAGGCAGTACAAATTGTACGGCGAGGGCTTGCAACACCGTTATCGGTTTTAAGGCGGAGCGGGATAACGGATAAAGGGTTCCCCCATGACTACAAACTATTCCTATTTTTGCCCCTGCCCACGCGGCCTAGAAGCTGCGCTGGCGGAAGAGCTGAACGAAATCGCGCAACAAAGCAAAACGCTAAAGGTCCACAATCAGGTTCCGGGCGGCGTACATTGCTCCGGCACGATGCATGATGCATGGCTGATGAACCTGCACTCGCGCATCGCATCGCGTGTGCTGCTGCGGATGGCGCAATGCGGCTACACCAACGAAAACGACATCTACGATTTGGCGCTGGCGCAATCATGGGAAGAATGGTTCGACGTCGAACACACGATCCGCGTCGACCTCACCGCAATCAAGTCGCCGCTGCGCAGCCTGGAATTTGCTACGCTGAAGATCAAGGATGGCACCTGCGACCACTTCCGTGAATTGTTCGACAAACGCCCTTCCGTCAACACACAAACGCCTGACATGCGCATCTTTGGCTTCCTCGATGCGCGCAGCTTCACGCTGTATCTGGACACCACCGGCGATGCGCTGTTCAAGCGCGGCTGGCGCGAAGAAAAAGGCGATGCGCCGCTGCGTGAAAATCTGGCCGCTGGCCTGTTGCGCGTGGCTGGCTGGAAGCCGGGCATTCCGCTGTTTGACCCGATGTGCGGCTCCGGCACCATCCTCGCCGAAGCGGCGCAAATGGTCCTCGGCATTCCGCCTGGCGCACGGCGTAGCTTTGCGTTTGAAAAGTTCAAGGATTTTAATGCAACTGAATGGCTGGCCATGAAAACCAGCTTCAAGCCTAATCCGATCCCGACCGAACCGACTATCTTTGGCAGCGACATTTCCGGCGATATGGTCGAGATGACACGCCACAACCTGCAAACGGCCGGCGTCCTGTTTGACGTACCGCTGAAGCAGATTGAAGCGCAAGAAGTCAAACCGCCGTCCGACATCCCCGGCATCATCCTGACCAATCCGCCATATGGCGAACGGATCGGCGTGCGTGGCGACAAGTCCCTGCCGGCGGATGATTTGACTACCGCCTTCTACACCGCCTTCGGCAACACGCTCAAGCAGCGCTTTCCCGGCTGGAAAGTGTTCCTGTTCACCGCCGATATGGATGCGCCGAAGATGTTGAGGTTAAAAGAAGCGCGCAAAACGCCGTTTTACAATGGCGCGATTGAATGCCGCCTGTTCCGCTTCGACATGGTGGAAGGCTTCAACCGCCGCGAAGGCGCGAAGCCCAAAGCAGAATAAGAAAGATTTTCTGAAGGAGGGGAAACACATACTGCCCGTAGTGTTTTTCCTTCCGCTCGTATTATGTGGCTCTCCAACAGATTGAGCCATATACTCCCGTAAATTTTGAAATTTACCGCCAGTTTTTGCCTATTTATTGGTATTTTCTGCCTATTTTTTAAGCAAACTCAGGTTTTTTGTGCCAAAATGGCCGCCGCAGACAAAACTAATAACGCGGCGCGTTATTAGTTAATCATAAGCAATTGATTAATATAGGGATTCAACCTGTCAATCGTTGCAATGGTTTCAAAACATCGACGAAGCGCGGATTTCATCCGCTTGAGACGCTGCCGCTGCCGGGGAGGCAAAAGCGGATCAGAAACAAAAAATGTCTGAGCGTAGCGAGTTATTTTTGTTTCCCGCTTTTGTCTTCACGGCTGCGAGAACCCGCAGGGCGGCGTCTCGCGGTCGCCTTCTTTTGCTTACTGTTCTTGGCGAGACAAGAAAAGTAAGTAGCCGCCGGGCTACCCCCGGCCTGCTAAACCTGCCGCAAGGCAGAAAACCGTGGTCCGTTCCCTATTATCTGCTCAAAGTCAGCGTCGAATTTTTACCAGCATCGCAGAAAGGATGTTGTACATCTCTGTGGTTTCAGCACGGACACTGATCTCACCTGCGCCGTCTGATGCAGCAAACGAATCATATTTATCCCCATCAGTTCGTATGACAAGTCTCCCACTCATACCAAAGGTGATAATTGATGCATCGTGTATCTCAGCCAATGGGATTCGCTTGATTGTAGTTAATCCAGCCGATCCGCCCCACTGTTGAAACAAAAAGCTCTTTTGCGTAATTACGGCAACACCCTTAATGGTAGGTTGCACCTCACTAAATTTGAACTCCCTAGAATTTGGCAGCCAGATTGCAACACTGGCAAACTTTACTGCACCCTCATCCTGCGCGATGCTTGCACGAACCTGTTTAAGTGCATTGTCTTCAAACTTAGGTGTGACTACACACCCGGCAACAATCGCCGCGCCAACAATAAACCACAATTTTTTCATTCTTTTCTTCCAGCTGGTTATTGATTAGAGAAAGGGCCTTGTTCGATTTTCCAGCGCAGCCCTTTCTTCTTTAACTCCCGGCAATCGTCATACTCTCAATCAATATCGACCCGGTCTCTTTGGTCCCCCGCACCAGCGTATCCGCGCCGACCGCAACGATCTGGCGGAACATGTCTTTCATGTTGCCAGCAATCGTGATTTCTTCAACCGGGTATTGGATCACGCCGTTTTCAACCCAGAAGCCGGATGCGCCACGCGAATAATCGCCAGTCACATAATTTACGCCCTGCCCCATCAAATCGGTCACCAGCAAGCCGGTGCCGAGCTTTTTCAACATGCCGGCGAAGCTGTCGGTTTTTTTGGTCAAGGACGAGGTCATCGACAGGTTGTGGGAGCCGCCCGCATTGCCGGTGGTCTGCATGCCGAGCTTGCGCGCGGTGTAGGTCGACAGGAAGTAGCCTTGCAACACGCCGTCATTGACCACGTCGCGTTTGCTGGTTTTGACGCCTTCATCGTCGAAGGGAGAGGAACCCGTGGCGCCGATGCGGTGCGGGTCTTCGGCAATGTGGATATGCGATGGGAAAATTTGTTGCCCGAGCGAATCGAGCAAAAAGCTCGATTTGCGGTACAGCGCCCCGCCCGAGGTCGCTTGCACAAATGCGCCCAGCAAGCCGACCGCCAGCGGCGCCTCGAACAGCACTGGACTTTTGCGCGTATCCAATTGGCGTGCGTTGAGCTTTGCCAGCGCGCGTTCGGCGGCGTAGCGTCCGATGTCTTCCGGTTTTGCCAGTTTTTTCGGGTCGCGTTGGGAGGAATACCAGTCGTCCCGCTGCATGCCGGCGCCTTTGCCGGCAATCGGCGCAACTGAAATCGAGTGGCGCGAATACGGATAACCGCCCATGAAACCGCGCGAATTGGCGGAGACAAAGTGGCTTTGCTGCGCATACACGCTGGCGCCTTCGCTATTGCTGACGCGTTTATCGACCGCGAATGCCGCCGCTTCGCAACGCTGCGCAATCTCGATCGCATCCGATACCGAAACCAGCCACGGATGGTACAGCTTCAAATCTTGCGGATGTTTTTCCAGCATGTCGGCATCGGGCAACCCGGCGGCATCGTCCTCGGCGGTGAAGCGAGCGATGTTGTAGGCGGCTTCAACCGTCGAGCGCAATGAGGCAGGTGAAAAATCAGAGGTATTGGCGTTGCCACGTTTTTGGCCGATATACACCGTCACCCCGGCGCCCTTGTCATTATTTTGCTCGATGGTTTCGACTTTGCCCTTGCGCACACTGACGGACAAGCCGCTGCCTTCGTTGATATCGACGGCGGCATCGGTCGCGCCAAATTCACGCGCAAAGCGCAAAACGTCGCTGGCCAGTTGATTTAATTGGGCTTGGGTATGGATAAATACGGAGTCGCTCATTAGCCTGATTTCTATAAAGACGCGTAAAACGGTTATGATAGCAGCCGTTTCCACTAAGTTTCTGCAATTATCTATGGTCAATGCCAACCGAGGTGCCACCGGCTTCAAATCAAGCGAATTTGAAGAGGAATACGATCGCCCGTCAAAGTCGCAGCTGAAGCGCGACATGATCGTCCTGCAAAAGCTGGGCGAACAACTGGTCGACGAACCCAAGGAGCGTGTAATGCGCTTGCCGCTGCCGGACGACGTGCGCAATGCGATACTTGAATGCCAGAACATCAAGGCACATGAAGGACGGCGCCGTCAGATGCAGTTTATCGGCAAAAAGATGCGCACGCTGAAAGAGGATGAAGTGATTGCTATCCAGAAGGTGATGGATAGCTGGCGCGGCCAATCCAAGGCGCAGACTGCAGTTTTGCACGCACTGGAAAGACAACGCGATAAATTGCTGGCGGATGACACGGCGCTCACCGCCTTGCTGGTGCAGCATCCCGGTCTGGGTGCACAACAGCTCCGCACCCTAATCCGCAATGCGCGCAAAGAGCAGGCAGAAAGCAAGCCACCTAAAGCCTTCCGCGAACTATTCCACATTCTCAAAGCTTTGCAAGCGCCTGGTGCCACACCAACAGCCAAAGCTGATGCCGATAGCGAGGAAGTTGATGACGAGCAAATCGAGGAATAATCCTGACGAAATCCTGATCGGTTTGGTATCCATTTCCGACCGGGCTTCGGGCGGCGTGTATGAAGACAAAGGCATCCCCGCACTGCGCGACTGGTTCACGAAAACGCTGACCAGCCCGTGGCAAATGGAGTCCCGGCTAGTGCCGGACGAACAAGGACAAATCGAAGCGGCGCTGATCGAGTTGGTCGATGTCGTTGGCTGTGACCTTGTGGTCACTACAGGCGGCACCGGTCCCACACGGCGCGACGTGACGCCAGAAGCGACACTAGCCATCAGTACCAAAGAAATGCCAGGCTTTGGCGAGCAGATGCGCCAGATCAGCCTGCATTTTGTGCCGACCGCGATTCTGTCGCGCCAGGTGGCTGTGATCCGCGAAGCGCCAGATCACGCCGCACTGATCATCAACTTGCCGGGCCAGCCGAATGCGATCCGCGAAACCCTGGAAGGTTTAAAGGATGCCGATGGCAAGCAGCTGGTAGCCGGCATTTTTGCTGCCGTGCCGTATTGCATAGACCTGATCGGCGGGCCGTATGTTGAAACAGATGAGGCCGTTTGCAAGGCATGGCGGCCGAAGTCAGCCATTCGCCCCAAAGCGGTCTAAAGCTACGCAGGTACCACCCAATCCATCACCCGTGAGAAAGGCAAAATGACTACACCCGATCTGGACTACAACCAAGTAGAAACCGCACCCAATCCGACCGTCTCTATCATCTGGATGCATGGCCTCGGCGATCATGGCTCCAGTTTTGTGCCGCTGGTACGCGAATTCAATCTGAGCGGTTGCCCTGCTATCCGCTTTATCTTTCCGCATGCGCCTGAACGCCCCGTCACCGTCAATGGCGGCTATGAAATGCGCGCGTGGTACGACATTTTTGGCGGCTTCGAGGGCGGTGATCTGGAAGATCAGGCTGGCATCAAGGAATCGCAAGAGCTGGTCGAGCAGTTGATCGAACAGGAAAAAGCGCGCGGCATCCCAGCGGACAAAATCATTCTGGCCGGCTTTTCGCAGGGCTGCGCAATGGCGCTGGAAACCGGCCTGTGTTACCCGGAAAAACTCGGCGGCGTGCTTGCCCTGTCCGGCTACATCCCGATGTTGCCGACCTTCAAGGACCGCTACAACAGTGTTAACAAGAACACGCCGGTTTTCCTTGCGCATGGCACCTACGACGATGTCGTTCCTGTCAGCAGGGCAAAAGACGCACTCAAGATGCTGACCGAACTTGGCCAACAAGTCGAGTGGCATGAATATGCGATGCCGCACACGATGGACATGCCGGAAATCGAGGACATCAGCGTCTGGCTGCGCAAGATTCTGGCCTAGTACCATACTCACATTCAACAATGGCGGACGCGACTGCTCGCGTTCGCCATTGTTGTCACTTAAACTATTAACGCATCGCGTTATTAGTGATGGCCCAAACGACGATTTTAAGCTGTTTTGGTGCCCCAAAAACACAAATAACACCTGTTTTTTTCGCAAATATCGCTTATTTATAGGGGGTATATGCCTAAATATCTCTATGATCCATATAATACGCGCCGCAGGTAAAATACCGGCGCGAGTATGTGCTTGCGCGAACCTTGCGCCGCACGTAACATCACCCATCCTCATCCCGCCCCCTACCACACGCAGCAATGAATGTTTGCGTGATTTGCGATATGTCAAATACCCCTAAACAAATTCCGGTCAAAATAGATGAGTATATTTCATCAACCCATCAACAACTGGAGGCCGGATAGATAATGAATTCCACCGAGCAGATTATTGAAGACTTATTAGCCGTAAGCAGTACCAGCAACACCAGAGAAAAACACCTTCTTAGAGAGTCACTCCGCAATCTGGTCCGACTCGCCAAAGCGGAACAAATGCTGGAAATGCGCATGGATCTGGCAAAAGTGGCATACCCGGCTCACCACCACGCCCCATCGCCCTTTTTGGCTCGCCAATAAATAAACAGGCTGCGCAATTACTTGCGTAGCCTGTTTTGCCAACACCATCAAATTCAGGTCATCACTGACATGAATTTTTTATTACTTCGTTACCTTCGCCTTTTTCATCAGACTATCCTGGTATTCCTTCAACTTCCGTTCCAGCAAGGATTTTTTAACTTGCGGCTTGATTTCGTCAAATGCCGGGAACTTGCTGGAGCGTGTATCTTCGAGCTTGATTACATGGAAACCGATTTCGGACTGAGCTGGCACGTCCGTATATTGGCCCTTGGACAGTTTGACCATCGCATCTGAGAATGCCTTAGGATATTTTCCTGGATTGCCCCAGTCAAGATCGCCGCCATTCGCAGCTGAATTGGCGTCTTTCGAATATTGCTTGGCCATGTCCTCAAAGCTCGAACCGGCTTTCAGCTTCACGATCACAGCCTTCGCTTCGTCGTTGGACGCCAGCAAAATGTGGCGGACGCGGTAATCGGTATCACCGGCAGCCTGTTTGTAGCGATCATATTCGGCCTTGACCTCAGCGTCCGACACCGGATGTGATTTCACGTAATCAGCGCGCAATGCGTTGATGATAATCATCTGCTTTGCGTTCTCAATTTGCTCTTTCACTTCAGCACTGCTGGCAAGACCCTTCTTGGTGGCTTCCTGCAACAGGATTTCGCGGCCGATCATCTCATCTTTGACCATCGCACGCAGCTGCGGCGTATCTTTTTGGCCCTGCGCGACCATTTGTTTGACAATGGCATCGGCGCGGGAGGCAGGAATGGCCTTGCCATTCACCGTGGCAAGATTTTGTGCAAACACGGGCAATGCCGCAAAAGCGATGGACGCCATCAATAGGCGTGCAGATCGTAAATTCATGGTGTATTTCCTTCTGTGTAATGACAAGTCAAAAAATGCTTCTGAAAATTTCGTCGCAAACTATTGCATCAGCTAGCTTACACAACAAAGACCAGCGACAATGTAATCGATTGTAAACTTAGGCTTTCCACAAGGAAATTCCCTATGGGCAATACGCCATTGCAAAAATAATATTCTACGCCAGAATTGCTGATTGTGGCATTTTGCTGCGGGCAGGATAGAAGCGATAAGAAGGCCAGCGTACAATCCCATCCGAATCTCCGTCGAATATTAAAGGATCGCTTTCGTCATGAAACCCTTGCGCTGGCTGCTAACTGTCTGTGTCGCCTGTCTGGTTTCCGTACATGCAAGTGCGGCTGATCCAGCGAAAGTCTTGCGTTATGTGTTCCCGGCGGCAGAATCCGGCTTTGATCCGGTCGCAGTGCATGACCTGTATTCGTCGCAAGTATTGCGCTCGGTATTCGAAACCCTGTATTCCTATGACTACCTCGCGCGCCCGGTCAAACTGGTGCCGCAGGCAGCGGAATCCCTGCCCATCGTCACTGACGGTGGCAAAACCTACACGATCCGCCTGAAAAAAGGCATCTATTTCGCCACCGATCCTGCATTCAATGGCAAACGGCGCGAGCTGATCATGGCGGATTATGTCTATTCGCTCAAGCGCTTGATCGACCCCAAGCTGCGCTCGCCGTGGAGCTGGCTAGTCGAAGGCAAGATCGTCGGGCTTGATGCAATCGATCAACAAGCAAAAAAAGCCGGGCCCTTCAACTATGACGCCCCCGTCGAAGGGCTGGAACTGCTCGACCGCTACACCCTGCGCATCCGCCTGAAAGCCCCCGATTACAACCTTGGACAAATCCTCGCGCATACGCCGACCGGCGCGGTCGCGCGTGAGGTCATTGAAAAATATCGCGATGGCAATGGCTACGCGATGGCCAACCCAGTCGGCACTGGCCCCTACCAACTATCGAGCTGGGTCCGTGGCGCCAAAATTGTGCTGACGGCCAATCCTGAGTATCGCGGCTTCATCTGGAATTTTGCGCCGGGCAAAGACCCAGAAGATAGCAAAATCGTCGCGGCGATGAAAGGCAAAACCATGCCGCAGATCGGACGCGTTGAAATCAGCGTGATCCCGGAAGACCAGTCGCGCTGGCTCGCATTCCAGAATGGCGAGGTAGACTTGTTCAACCTTGACGGCCCGCTCGCACCACGTGCGCTCGACCACGGCAAACTGCGGCCGGAACTAGCGGCTAAAGGCGTGATCCTGTCGCGCATCATTGAACCGGAACTGAGCCACTATTATTTCAATATGCAAAATCCGGTGCTAGGCGGCCTGTCGAAAGAAAAAATCGCATTGCGCCGCGCGATTGCGATGGCGCATAACGTCAACGAAGAAATCGCCATCGTCTGGAGCGGACAGGCGATCAAGCTGGAATACCCGATCCCGCCGGGCGTAGTCGGACACGACCCGCATTACAAGAGCAGCGTCAAATACGACCCAAAAACGGCGAATGTCTTGCTGGATAAATTCGGCTACAAAAAAGGCAAGGACGGCTGGCGCACACTGCCCGACGGCAAACCATTGTCGATCACCTTCTCGGTACGCGCTGACTCCACCGGGCAGCAGCAGGCGGAAATGTGGAAAAAGACTTTTGACTCGATTGCAATCCGCATGCAAAGCGACAAACGTCCGTTTCCCGATTTATTAAAAGCAGAAAAACAATGCCAGCTGATGATGCGCACCAGCCCGTGGATTGCGGATTACCCCGACGGCGACAATTTTATGCAACTGTTTTACGGGCCGAATACCAGCCAGAGTAACAACGGCTGCATGCAGATGGCGGACTTCGATCGGCTGTATGAGCAATCCCGGAAATTGCCGGCCGGCGCAGAACGCGATCTGCTGTATCACAAAATGGCGCGAATGCTGGAAGTGTATGCGCCAACGCTGATCGGTTATGCACGCTACCGCAATATGCTGGCGCAGCCCTATGTCATCGGCTATAAAAAGCATCCGATCATGCACAGCGAATGGATTTATATTGATATTGAACGGCGAAAATAAGGCTATGCTGCAAAAATGCAGGCAAAATTGCACCGTCACCCGGATCTCACCACCATGAAAACCATGAAACCCTTACTGCCTCCCCTGCTCCTCGCATTAACCTTGTTGACGCCCACACTGGCCCCAGCTGTCGAAGCTGACAAGCCGCTGATCCCGATACTCAAGGCCGAAGAAATCGCCCCACGCTGCGAACAGGGTTTGGCTGATTTGCGCAGGCGGGTGAACGCACTGGAACTGGTGTCGCCATCAAATGTGCAAGATGACCGCGCGCTGTTTCGCGAATGGAATGCGCTGCAAATCGGACTGGAAGATTTGCAGGGGCCGATCTCGTTGCTGAACAATGTATCGCCCGACCCGAAGGTACGCAAAAATGCGGAACCCTGCTTGGTCAACATCACGCAGTTTTCCACCGACCTGTTCCAGAATGAAGCCCTATACAAAAAGTTCAAGACGGCGGCACCGGCCGATGCCATAGAAAAGAAATTGCGCCAAGACATTCTCGACAGTTTTGACGATACCGGCGTGTCGCTACCGCCGGAAAAACAGGTGCGCATGAAAGCCATTCTGGCGCGTCTGACACAACTGAAGCAAGACTTTGCACGCAACGTGCGCGACAACAACCAGAAACTGGCATTCACGGCTGATGAGGTAAAAGGGCTGCCGCCGGAATACCCGGCAACAGCGAAGCGCGATGACAAAGGCAATGTGCTGCTCGGCTTTGAATACACCGATTACATGCCCTTCATGCAGTATGCAGACAACAGCGATGCTCGTAAGCGTTACCAGTTTGCATTTACCAATCGTGGCACGCCAGCCAATCTGCAATTGATGAAGGAAGCCATCGTGTTGCGGCAGGAAATGGCGGCGCTATTCGGTCTGCCAAGTTATGCCGATTTTTCTCTACGACGCAGCATGGCGGCCAAGCCCGATGCGGTAAACAAATTTCTGGCGGAAGTGCAAAAAGCGGTGACCGAGCTGGAGAAGCAGGAACTGGAAGAGATGCGTGTCTTCAAAGCGAAAACACTTGAAGCCCATATCGAGGATACAAAAGTTGAGCGCTGGGACGTCGCTTACTGGCAACAAAAAATGAAGCTGGCGCTGTACGACGTCGACCAGAATGCCTTGCGCAAATATTTTCCGACCAATGCGTCGGTGCAATGGGCTATGGCCATGTCCGGCATCTTGTACGGCGTGCAATTCAAGCCAGCCGATGCGCCGGTCTGGCATGAGGACGTGCAATATTACGACGTGTATGACAGCAAAACGCTGACACGCATCGGCGGCGTTTACCTGGACATTTTCCCGCGTGAAGGCAAATATGGCCATGCTGCCGCATTCGGCGTACGCGGATCAAGCACGATGGCGCAACGCACGCCGATTTCAGTGCTGGTTGCGAACTTCAACCGTGTCGGCCTCGATGGCAACGAGATAGAAACCTTGCTGCATGAATTTGGCCACGTCCTGCATGGCGTGCTGTCCAACACCCGCTTTGTCGATCACGCCGGCACCAGCGTCGAACGCGACTTTGTCGAAGCACCGTCGCAAATGTACGAAGAATGGACACGCAACAAAGAAACGTTGGCGCTGCTGCCGCAATACTGCTCGACCCCTTGTCCGCCAGTTGATAACGATCTGCTGCTGCGCCTGAAGGCTGCGCATAATTTCGGGCGTGGTAGCCGCTACGCACGCCAGCACCTGTATGCGACTTACGACATGGCCTTACATCAGGGCGGCACGCCTGATCCACTTGCGACCTGGCAGAAACTGGAAGGCGCCACCCCGCTCGGCTATGTGAAGGGCACGGAATTCCCCGGCCAGTTCAGCCACTTGATGGGCGGTTATGCCGCTGGCTATTACGGCTATATGTGGTCTGAAGTGATCGCGCTCGATATGCTGTCGCGTTATGACGGTAAGTTGATGAATACTGACGTCGGGCAAAAATATCGCATGGCGATTCTGGAACGCGGCAGCGAACTGCGCGGCAGCGAATTGGTGCGCGGCTTTCTTGGGCGCGACCCGGACGGCAAGGCTTTCTTCAATGAAATTGCCGGCAAACGTTTGAAATAAAACGCAGTCATGCTCGCCGACATCATCCGTCGGCTATGGAAAATGAGGTGGAATTCGGGGGCAGCAGTTTTTTTACGCGTTGCTTTTTCGCGTAAATTACTCTGACCCCAGAATTTCGCCCAGCATTGATATGGATATTTTTTCTAACTGAACATGCTCGCCTACATAATTCGCCGACTATGGCAAATGATCCCGACGATGCTGGGCGTCGTGCTGCTCGTTTTCCTGCTGTTCAACTGGGTTGGCGGCGATCCGGCGTATATCCTTGCCGGCAAGATTTCCAACCCGGAGCAAATTGCCAATATCCGCAGGCAGCTCGGACTTGACGAGCCGGTTTATATCCAGCTGTGGATCTTCATCAATCAGATTCTCAGCTTCGACTTCGGCAGCAGCTGGAGCACCGGCGAGCCAGTGTCGCAAATTCTTTCGACGCGTCTCGGCCCGTCGCTGACGCTGCTGATTCCGCTAACCATCCTCGAAACCGTGATCGCGATTGCGCTCGCACTGGCAGTTGCGTATGTGCGCGGTTCACTGACTGACCGCGTCGTGATGATCGTCTGCACGGTCGCGATGTCGATCAGCATTCTGGTGTACATCATCGTGTTTCAATATGGCTTCGCTTATAAACTTGGTCTATTCCCGGTACAGGGTTGGGGTGAAGGTTTTGCCGAAAACCTGTTCCATTACGCCGCGTTGCCGATCATTATTTTGCTCGCCGTCAGCATTGCACCCAACCTGCGCCTATTCCGCACCTTTGTGCTGGATGAAGTCGGTCAGGATTATGTCCGCACAGCACGTGCCAAAGGTTTGAGCGAATCGCGCATCCTGTGGGTGCATGTGCTGCGCAATGCCGCCATCCCAATCATCACCTATGTGATGTCGAACCTGCCCGCCTTGCTGATAGGCGCATTTCTGGTTGAGCGCTTTTTCTCGATTCCCGGCATCGGGCGTGAAATCATCCTCGCGGTCGAACGCAGCGACTTCCCTGTGATCAAGGCGATCACTGTATATGTCGCATTTGCCACGATGCTGTTCAACCTGCTGACCGACTTGCTGTATCAGGCAGTCGATCCGCGCGTGAAATTAAAATGAGTATGGCGACGCTATCCAGCCAACACTCTCCCGGCCTGTGGACACTGGCTTGGCGGCGACTGCGTGTCGATCGGGTCGCGATGCTGTCGCTGGCAGTCGTGCTACTGTTTTTGCTGACGCTGGTGCTGTCGGCGACAGAACTGATTGCTGCCGATTGGGAGGTTGAAGTCGGTGTGAATTACGCGCCGCCGAGCTTTGTCGGTGCGCAATCCGCATCCGAGCGCGGCATGACGGAGGCACCTGCAACGACGGCCGAAACGCCACCGGAAAACCCCTACGATCCGCTCAAGGACGTGATCCGGCAATTGCGTGCAGAAATGGCTAACAGTGCAGCCCCGTCCGTCACCAACGACTACGGCATCCCCGACCCGCTGGAAAAAGAACTGACCGAAATCCGCAGCAACCAGTCGACGACCAGCGTCAGTCTGGAAAAACAAGAAACGCTGCCGTTAGGTGCCGATAAATGGGGCCACGACATCATCAAAAAAACGATCAAGGGGGCAGAAACCTCTATCATCGTTGGTCTGGTCTCGGCGCTGCTGGCGACGGTTCTTGGCACGCTGTTTGGCGCGCTATCCGGTTATTTCGGCGGCTGGATCGACGATTGTTTCAACTGGTTTTACAGCATATTTACCTCTATCCCTTACCTGCTGCTGATCCTCGCGGTCGCCGCCGTGCTGCAACAAAAGGGCGTGACTACCATCATCCTGATTCTCGGCCTGACCGGCTGGACTGGCGTGTTCCGCCTGATACGCGCCGAATACATGAAACACAAGGAACGCGAATACGTGCTGGCAGCCGATGCGATAGGCGCATCGCACTGGCGCAAGATGTTTGTCCATATTTTCCCGAACGTCAGCCACGTCGCACTGGTGCAAATGTCGATCCTCGTGGTCGGCTTCATCAAGTCTGAAGTGATTCTGAGCTTCCTCGGTTTTGGCGTGCCGGTCGGCGTGGTGTCGTGGGGCAGCATGTTGAATGAAGCGCAGAACGAATTGATCCTCGGCAAGTGGTGGCAACTGACAGCAGCGACGGTCGCGATGGCGGTGCTGGTCACCGCGTTTTCGCTGTTTACCGATGCGTTAAGAGATGCGCTAGACCCAAAATTAAAGTAACTAGATTGCGGGACAGAGTTAAGCGGAGCGATACTCTGTCCCCAACAAATTAAATATGACAAATAAGGTCGAAGACAATTTGCTTGAAGTACGCGACTTGCGCGTACAGTTTCGCATCGACAAGGCCAATACCTTCGATGCGGTGAAGGGCATATCGTTCGACATACCGCGCAATATGACCGTCGCTCTGGTCGGCGAATCCGGCAGCGGCAAGTCGGTCAGTGCGCTCGCGGTGATGGGATTGCTGCCGGTGGAAAATGCACGCGTCGATCCCGCTTCCGGCATCGTGTTTGACGGCCGCAACTTGCTAGCACTGTCTGCGGCCGAGCGGCGCAAATTGTGCGGCAAAGACATGTCGATGATTTTCCAGGAGCCGATGTCATCGCTGAATCCGGTATTCACCGTCGGCTTCCAGATCACTGAAGTGCTGCGCCTGCACATGGGCATGAGCGCAAAGCAAGCGCGCACGCGCGTGATTGAATTGCTGGAAGAAGTTGGCCTGCCCGACCCTGCATCACGCATCGATTATTATCCGAGCCAATTGTCGGGAGGCCAGCAGCAGCGAGTGATGATCGCGATGGCAATTGCCTGTGAACCGAAACTGCTGATCGCGGATGAGCCGACCACGGCGCTGGACGTCACGATCCAGAAACAGATCATCGACTTGATCATCTCGCTGCAACAGCGCCGCCAGATGTCGGTGCTATTCATCACGCACGATCTCGCTTTGGTCGCCGAAATTGCCGATCGCGTGATTGTGATGCGCCATGGCGAAATTCAGGAACAGGGCGATGCACAGCAAATATTCGCGCATCCGTCACATCCCTACACGCAGGCACTATTGCATTGTCGCCCTTCGCTGGATACACGGCCGCAACGTCTGCCGGTAATCGACGACATGATGCAAGGCGACAAGAAAACTGACATCGTGCTGCCGCAACGTACGCGCGGTTATGCGGTTGGCGAGCAGCCGCTGTTGGTTGTCAACAAACTGAGCAAAAGCTTTTTCAGCCGTGTAGGGCTGTTCGGTAAAAAAGAATTCAAGGCCGTACAAAATGTATCATTTACGCTGCCGCGCGGCAAAACGCTGGGCATCGTGGGCGAATCCGGTTCCGGCAAAACCACGGTCGGCCTGACATTGCTGCGGCTACATACTGCGACTGGCGGACAGGCGCTATTCGATGGCAAGGACATTCTGGCGATGTCGCGCCAGGAATTTCTTGCGTACAAACGCCGCATCCAGATCGTTTTCCAGAACCCATACGCGTCGCTAAATCCACGCTTTACCGTCGGCCAGATTTTGATGGAGCCGATGCAGATACACCAGATCGGCGCAAACGATCAGGAGCGCACTGCGCTGGCGTTCCAGTGGCTGCACAAAGTCGGCTTGCCGGAAGCGTCTTTCCACCGTTATCCGCATGAATTCTCTGGTGGTCAGCGCCAGCGCATCGCGATTGCGCGCTGCCTGACCTTGCAACCGGAAGTGCTGGTGTGTGATGAATCGGTATCGGCGCTGGACGTATCGGTGCAGGCGCAAGTGCTAAATTTGCTGCAGGACTTGCAGGATGAATTTGGCATCAGCTATATCTTCATCTCGCACGACCTGTCGGTGGTCAAATACATGGCCGATCAGGTGATGGTGATGCATCAGGGCGAAGTGGTGGAGATGGCCGATTCGGACGAGCTCTACCGCCACCCGTCGCATCCGTACACACAGGCGCTGCTGGGAGCGATCCCAAAGGGGATGCATCAGCCAAGATGAGTATACCCCCACCCGTATTTTACCCTCCGCCTTTATAATATGGCGCTCCAGCAGATTTTGGCATATACCCCCACTAAAAAGTGAGGAATTTAGCTAAAATTGGCTGTTTTTTGCGCTTTGCAAGCCTCCAAATACCCAAAAACTGCCAATTTTGACCTCAACTAATAACGCGACGCGTTAATAGTCGATGTGACATCATTTGCGCGGCATGAAGCGCATGATCGCCTCGCCTTGCTCGGTCATTGTCGGTGCCGGCTTGAAGGCATGCCCGTAGATCACTTCAAAACTCAGCGGAATCTTGCCATCAGCGCGACGCATCGCTTCCAGCGCCTGCCGCACGCGCTCGCCACGCTTACGCCCAAGTAATCCGCGCGACCGAACCAGCAGCGGGTTGCCGCCGAAAGCGCGCGCATCGCTTATCAACGCGTCGACCGAATCGTAAGTAACGGTGATCATTTCCATGTCCATCACCGGCGTCGAAAAACCGGCATCGAGCAGCATGTCGCCAAAATCGTGCATGTCGATGAAAGGCAGCACATGCGCGTGATCGTCCACCGCCGCAAACGCTTGCCGCAACTCCTTGAACGTGTCCGGCCCGAAACAGGTAAACATCATCAAGCCATCCACACGCAATACGCGCCGCCACTCGGCAAACACAGCCTGCGGCTGCGGGTGCCAATGCAGCGCCAAATTCGACCAAAGCAGATCAACCGCATTATTTGGCAGCGGGATATCGGCAATATCGCTGCATAGCAAGTGCGGGCCGGCGCTATCTTTGGCTGGCAACCATTTGCCGATCAGGCGTTTTAACGCGGACTTTGCCTTGTCATGACTGGCACTGGCTGCCGCCAGCATTGCGCTCGACGCATCGACGCAGATCATCTGCGCGCCCTGATAACGTCGCTGCAAAACGCTCAAATCATCGCCCTCGCCGCAACCGGCATCGAGCACAGCTTGCGGAGTAAGCGCCACCAGATCAAGCCGCTCCTGCATCCGGCTGGAAATCTCGCGTCGCAGAAAGCCGGACGCCGCCACACGTTCGGGCGAAGCAAACAGGCGCCGCACGCGCGGCGCATCGATGATTTCTGAAGGTAGTTGGCTAGTTGAAGGCACAGTGTTCGCTGCTAATGAGATAATCGCATTAGTGTACTGTCAGAAAGCAAACCTGTCTCATGCGCCACTTAACGCAACGCCTTGTTGATTGTCTGTCGCTAGCGCTGCCCTCATCGTGTGCATTGTGTGGCGAGCGCGGCGATCATGGTCTGTGCGTTGGTTGCCGTACCCAGTTTTTCAGTCAACGGCCATGCCGCTGCTTCCAGTGCGCCAACACCTTGCCCTATGCGGCTGAAGGCGGCAAAACGATCTGCGGCGCTTGCCTGAAACAAGCGCCTGCGTTTGACCGCACGGTCGTAACAGCCGATTATGCTGCGCCCATCGACCAGATGGTGTTGTCGCTGAAGTTTGGCGGCAATCTGGCGCTGGCGCCGCTGCTTGCCAACATGCTGCGAGAAGAATACTTGCGCTTGAATGACGATAGCGGCACACTGCCGAACTTGCTGACGGTGGTGCCGCTTGGCGCGGAGCGGCTGGCAGAGCGCGGCTTTAATCAAGCGCTGGAAATTGCGCGGCCGCTGGCGCGTGCGCTGGGCATACCGCTGGAGCCTCGCCTTGCGATCCGCGTGCGCAATACCGCCGCACAAGCGCTGCTGCAGCCGAAGGAACGCCGCAAGAACATGCGCAACGCCTTCACGCTGACGCCTGCTGCCATTGACCGCATCCAAGGTCAGCATATAGCCATCGTCGATGACGTGATGACTACCGGCGAAACGCTGGGCGAACTGGCAGCGACGCTAAAACGTTTTGGCGCGGCGCGCGTCACAAACTTCGTGTTTGCACGTGCATCGCTTTGAACCATTTGAGAGGATATTGTGTTTCACGTTGTTTTAGTTGAACCAGAAATTCCGCCGAATACCGGCAACATCATCCGCCTGTGCGCCAATACCGGCGTGCATCTGCATTTGATTGAGCCGCTTGGCTTTCCGCTGGACGATGCCAAGATGCGGCGCGCTGGTCTGGATTATCACGAATACGCATCCATGCAGGTATATCCCAATTGGTATGCTTTCATCGAGAGCGAAAACCCCGACCCGACACGCCTGTTTGCGCTGACGACGCATGGTTCGCAGCCGTTTGCCGATGTCGCTTTCCAACCCGGCGATGTGTTTGTATTCGGCTCGGAGACCAAAGGGTTGGCACCCGCCTTGCGCGACACATTCCCCGCAGCGCAGCGCATCCGCTTGCCGATGCGCCCCGACAATCGCAGCCTGAATCTGTCGAACGCAGTGGCGGTGGTCGTGTTTGAAGCCTGGCGTCAAAACGGTTTTGCTGGCGGTGCCTGACATTGCCGTAAGTGCTACACTGTCAAATTACTGCAACTTGGTTGCAACATTCAAGCATGTCCATAGACACCACACTCATCTACATCCTGCTCGCCGCCCTCGTTTCGGGCGTGATCAGCATCACGGCGGCCGCCATATTTTCCTTTGGACTGCTGGCCAAGATGGTCGAGCGTATGGTCAGCCTGTCCGTCGGCATCATGCTATCGACCGCGTTCCTGCACTCTTTACCAGAGGCATTTGAATCCAACGTCAGCCCGCATTATCTATTCATGACGCTGCTGGCGGGACTGTTCGGATTTTTTCTGCTGGAAAAATTTGCCATCCTGCGCCACTCGCACCATCACGAAGGCGACGGTCACCACCACCACCCCGGGCATGATGCGCACGAAGCCGGCAAGTCGGGCTGGATGATTTTGGTCGGCGACAGCTTGCACACTTTTACTGATGGCATCCTGATCGCCGCCGCCTTTCTGGCTGACGAGAAGCTAGGCTTGATAACTAGCCTCGCGATCTTAGCGCACGAGATTCCGCAGCAGGTGGGTGATTTCATCGTTCTGTTAAATGCAGGTTTTACGCGCACTCGGGCGTTCATGTACAACCTTATCAGCAGCCTGACGGCGCTTCTCGGCGCTCTTGTTGGCTACTTCGCGCTAGCAAATACGGATAACCTGATCCCCTACGCGCTGGTGCTGGCATCTTCCGGCTTCATCTACATCGCTGTCAGCGACCTGATGCCGCAGATGCAAAAACGCGCGACGATACGCTCGTCCATCACGCAAGTGCTGCTGATCGGGCTAGGTGTCGGCATCGTGCTGTTGCTGACCGGGAACCTGCATTCGCATTAAAAATAGCAGGCAACCTGCCGGCTGTTGACGATGCCTTTTCGACCTCCGCACGAAAAATACAATCCTGCTATAATTCCGCCGACGATAGCAATTGCCGCCTTTTCTGTGGCATTGTCTACTCCACCCGTCTTGCCTGACGTGGATTTAAACCCGAAACCTCCGTGTTTCGGGTTTTTTTATTTCTACTGCTACTGCGCCCACGCAGGGTCAGATCAGCTCGAAATCAAAAATTTGACGCCAAGTCCTTGAAAAGCTTATAATTGCAAGCTTTCCGTTCGCCCAGGAAATACAAATAAGGCCGAGTCCGCAAGTCGTATCAAAGACGGAACCACCATTTGGGCGTTTTTAATTACATTTAGGAAGTCAACATGAAAACCTTTTCCGCTAAAGGACACGAAGTCCAGCGCGATTGGTTCGTGATTGACGCGACGGACAAAGTCCTCGGACGTGTTGCCAGCGAAGTGGCACTCCGACTGCGCGGCAAACACAAACCAGAATTTACTCCTCACGTCGATACCGGCGATTTCATCATCGTCGTTAACGCGGGCAAATTGCGCGTCACCGGTACGAAAGCTACCGATAAGACGTATTATCGCCACACCGGCTATCCAGGCGGCATTCGCGAAACGAATTTCCAGAAAATGCAACAGCGTTTTCCGGGTCGCGCGCTGGAAAAAGCAGTCAAGGGCATGCTGCCTAAAGGCCCGCTTGGCTACGCGATGATCAAAAAGCTCAAAGTGTATGGCGATGCAACGCATCCGCACACCGCGCAGCAACCAAAAGCACTTGAACTGTAAGGAGCAGACATGATCGGTAACTACAATTACGGAACCGGACGTCGCAAGAGTGCAGTCGCTCGCGTGTTCATGAAGGCCGGCACAGGCAAAATCGTTGTCAACGGCAAACCAGCTAGCGAATATTTTTCTCGCGAAACCGGTCTGATGGTTATCAGCCAACCGCTGGTACTAACCAACAACACCGAACACTTTGACATCAAAGTCAACGTCAACGGCGGCGGCGAATCAGGCCAAGCTGGTGCAGTACGTCACGGTATCACCCGCGCACTGATCGATTACGATGCAGCGCTGAAGCCAGAGCTGTCAAAAGCCGGTTTCGTTACACGTGATGCACGCGAAGTTGAACGTAAAAAGGTTGGTCTGCGCAAAGCTCGTCGCGCAAAACAATTCTCCAAGCGTTAATTTTTTCCGCATTCGCTCGCAAGAGCGCACAAAAAGCCGTCCGGTTCATCCCCGACGGCTTTTTTGTATTTTGGGTTTTTTGCCATTTTGCGCTGGTACAATACAAAATTGCTTTTGAACAAACAGCGTTACAGCTTCATTCAGGGAAAGAATAATGATCAAAGTCGGTATCGTCGGCGGTACAGGCTACACAGGCGTGGAATTGCTGCGCCTGCTGGCCGTCCATCCAGAAGTCCAAATTACCTGTATTACCTCGCGCAAGGAAGACGGTCTGCCAGTCGCAGACCTGTTCCCATCCTTGCGCGGACGCGTTGCGCTTTCATACACAGCGCCTGAAAATGCAAAACTGACCGAATGCGACGTGGTGTTTTTTGCCACGCCGCACGGTATCGCGATGGAGCAAGCGCCAGAACTGCTCGCTGCGGGCGTGAAGGTCATCGATCTGGCGGCTGATTTCCGCCTGAAAGACATAACCGAATTTGAGCGTTGGTATGGCATGAAGCATAGCTGTCCGGATATTCTGGAAGAAGCGATATACGGCCTGCCGGAGATCAACCGCGATGCCATCAAAAAGGCACGTTTGATTGGCTTGCCCGGCTGCTACCCGACCTCAATGCAACTGGGTTTTGCACCACTTTTGACGCAAGGCTATCCGCTGGTGAATGAAGCTTTGCTGATTGCCGACTGCAAATCCGGGACGTCCGGCGCCGGGCGCAATGCCGAAGTACATGCGCTGCTGGCAGAAGCCGGTGATAACTTCCGTGCCTATGGCGTGAAGGGACACCGCCACCTGCCAGAAACCATACAGGGGCTGGAAGCGCTGACAGGCGGCTCACGCAAGATTGGCCTGACCTTCGTGCCGCATTTGGTGCCTATGATCCGCGGCATCCATTCGACGCTGTACGCAACCATCCGGCCCGAGGCGCAGCACATCGACTTTCAGGCGCTGTATGAAAATCACTTCCGCAATGAAGGTTTTGTTGATGTGATGCCTGCCGGTAGCCATCCAGAAACGCGTACCGTGCGCGCATCGAACTTTGCACGGATTGCCGTTCATCGGCCGGGCGGCGGAGGCACGCTTGTCATTCTGGTGGTCGAAGACAATCTGGTAAAAGGCGCAGCCGGACAAGGCGTGCAATGCATGAACCTGATGTTCGGCCTGGATGAAGCCACCGGCCTGCAACATATTCCGGTGATCCCATAACTGCCTGAGGCAAACCTACACGCATGAAACGCACCCTTTGGTTCCGGCGCCTGTCGATTTCAGCGCCGAAAATGATGATCCGAAGCCAGCTTCCGTGGCCCTGGCGCCTCGTATTCTGGGTGCTGGTGATCGGCTTGGGTGGGGCGATTGCGCTGTGGGCGTATGACCTGGGCAGAAGTTTTGCCGGCTTTGGCCCCAACGTCAATGCACAAGTAGAACTGCTCGATCATCGCGTTAAGCAAATCACAATTGAACGTGACAAGCTCGCTGGCCAGGTCAGCGCCGCCGAGTCCGAGCTAAACATCGAGCATGCCGGGCAAAAACCATTGCGCGATCAAGTCAAAACGCTGGAAACTGAAAACATAAAACTGAAAGAAGACCTGTCCTTTTTTGAAAGACTGCTACCAGCCAATACCGGCAACAAAGGCATAGGCATTCAGCGGCTTGTCCTGGAATCGGTCGCGCCAAACCAAGTGCGGTACCGCATGCTGGTGATGCAAGGCGGCAGCGGCAAACAAGACTTTACTGGCGAGCTGCAACTACTCGTTTCAGTTTTGCAGGATGGCAAAACTGCTATCATCACTTTCCCCAAAGATAAATCTGCCGATGGGGATAAATATCAGATTAGTTTTAAGCATTACCAACGTCTTGAAGGCGTGTTGACCTTACCGGAAGGCACTACCGTCAAATCGATACAAGCTCGCGTACTGGAAAAAGGCCAGGCCCGCGCACAACAATCTGCCAGTTTATGAGTGAGGTCTGACCGATGTTCAACCGCAAGCAAACGAAGTCCATCGATACGCTTATCGGCGCTAGCACCCGCATTCAGGGTGATGTGCGATTTTCCGGCGGCATGCGCATCGACGGCCACGTTAAGGGCAATGTCATTGCCGAACCCGGACAGACAAGCTTGCTGGTAATCTCCGAGCAAGCCCGAATCGACGGCGAAGTACGCGTTGCGCATCTGGTCATCAATGGTGAAATCAACGGTTCCGTTTATTCGTCTGAACTGCTCGAAATGCAGCCCAAGGCCCGTATTACTGGTGATGTAAATTATAAAAAACTGGAAATGCACGCAGGCGCGCTCGTGTCAGGCAAGCTCTCGCACGAGCAAGAGAATGAGCCGATCCTGCAACTTGCGATGGCTAAAGCATGAATTTGGCAGCAGGTCTATAATCGAAATATCAAATGTCCCAAAGGAGTACAAAATGAATGCTGTTGTTGAAATGCCATCCCCAATTAACTTTACCGATAGCGCTGCAAATAAGGTGGCAGAGCTGATCGCGGAAGAAGGCAACCCGGATCTGAAACTGCGCGTGTTTGTACAAGGCGGTGGTTGCTCAGGCTTCCAGTACGGCTTCACCTTTGACGAAACAGTCAATGATGACGATACCACGATGACCAAAAATGGCGTGCAGTTGTTGATCGATGCAATGAGCTACCAGTACCTGGTCGGCGCAGAGATCGACTACAAAGACGACCTGAATGGCGCACAGTTTGTGATCAAAAATCCGACAGTTACCTCAACTTGCGGGTGCGGCTCATCGTTCTCGGCTTAATCGGCTCCGGCCAATAAAAAAGGGCGCTGCGGTGAACTGACCCCATTAAGTTGGACGGTTGATCGGCTAGGCTGCCAAGGGTTGGGTTCTGTATTGCACAGGACTCAGCCCTTTTAGTTTCATCTTGATGCGGTCGTGATTATAGTAGTGAATGTATTG
>Ga0209123_1000816_pt1 | contig 35927 bp, 19 predicted proteins | sample BarGraIncu00431A_FD_184500 | JGI IMG/M metagenome (GOLD analysis project Ga0209123, IMG submission 184500) | Arctic peat soil microbial communities from Barrow, Alaska, USA - Barrow Graham LP Incubations 004-31A (SPAdes) (version 2) | ecosystem: Environmental > Terrestrial > Soil > Wetlands >... | reverse complement strand
GCAGGAATCGCAGCTCCCGCCCACCGGCCGGAAGGCGCCGCCGGCGCTGTTATGGCTGTGGCAGTTGAGGCACCCCGAGGTGAAGTGCCCGGTCTCGGGAACCCCGGCCTGGTAGTGGCTGGTCAGGGTATGGCAGACCTGGCAAAGGCCGCGGTTGCCGACAGGGTCGACCAGCCCGTTCACGTTGTCCGTGAAAACGATCGTGACGCCGTTGATGCTCTGGCGGATCATCGACAGGTTCGCCGAGCCGTGCGGGTCGTGGCAGTCGCGGCAACCCAGGGTGCGCCCGTCCTTGGTGACGTGGCTGCTCATGTTGCGAAACGCCGCCCCGACCGTGGGGCCGTTGTGGCAGGAGGCGCAGAGGTTATTGTCGTTCAAGAGGCGCAGCCGGGTATAGGAGCCGAGGCTTCCCGAAATGTGGTTGCTGCCGGGGTCGTGGCAGACGGTGCACTGGCTGGTCGCTGCAAACTGGCCGTGGCCGGTGCTGACGAAGTTTGCTTTAAAGGGAGCGGCGACCCCGTTGGGAAGCAGCGCCGGAGTGGCGGCATGGCAACCGGTGCAGGAGAGCCGGCCCGGGCTCCAGGTCGGGGCCGCTCCGGCGTGGCACCCCAGGCACCCACCCGCCACCAGGTCGACGACGCCGTTTCGGTGGCTGGTGGAGCCGACGGCATGACAGGCCTGGCAGGCGGAGACGTCGGAGCCGAGGTAGCTCCCCGGGCCGTAGGCAGCCGTCGTGTGGGCCGGGTGGCCGCCGCTGGCCATCGGGCTCCCCGAAGCTGCGCTGAAGCCGTGGCAGGCGGTGCAACTGTTCTTTTTCGCCTGGTAGGCGACGAAGCTGTCGGCGACCGTCTGGGAAATGGCTCCCGAGGCGAGCAGGCTGGGAACCGCCAGGGTGGCGACCGAGTTGTCGAACTGGGCGTTATCCAGGTAGTCGATAGAGTCCATGACGAGTTGCTTGGCGTAGAGCGAGTTGTGAGCGTAGGCGCCCGGCTCGGAAAGAAGCAGCACGTAGTTGAAGGCCGCGCCCATGGCGTTGGCGCCCGCCTGGCCAGTGCCCCAGTTGGTGCTGCTGAAATACGGGTAGCCCGTCGAGTAGAGGAACCCCTTGGCGGCGAGCTGCGCCTTCAGGACGGTCAGGGCGTTTTGGTACATCACCCGGTCGGCGTCAAGCCCGCTGGCATCCAGGGACCCCGAGTGGCAGTTGACGCAGACGGTCGCGGTGAGGGCGATCACGGTGCCGTTGGCATCGACCGTGACCGGCTTCAGATTATGGCTCTCGGCTCCCGACATGTGGCAGGAGACGCAGGGGCCGGCTGGCGTAACCCCCGCAGCGCTCGCCATTCCGATCTCACGGTGGCTGTTGGCCGAGTAGTTGGAGTAGACCCTTCCGGGGAAGTGGTACCCGGAAACGCCCTGCAGGGTGCCGCCCGCCGTCAGGTAGTGCGGCGCCACGAAGGGGGTGTTGCTGAAGTCCGCCACCCCGACCTTTGCCTGGATACTTTTACCGTTGTTGGTCCCGCTGTGGCAGTCCATGCAGAGGTTGGAATTGCCGACCTCGCGGTTTTGGTAACTGTCGCCGGCAAAGGGGCGGGCCGGGACCACCCGGCGCAGCGCGGCCGTGGAGAGGTCGCTGTGGCACCCGGCGCAGGCGAGCACCTCCTTGGTCTTGTCGGAGGCTACCCCCCACGCCGTCGTCATCTTGGCGCTGGAAAAGGCGACGAAGCCGGTCCTCGTGTGGCACTGTACGCACCCCGATCTGGTCTTGAAGTCGTAGGCGGTCCAGGGGGGGGCGTTGACGGCGCCGTGGCCGGAGGCGGCCCATTGCTTCCGGATGGCGGCGTTGGGGTCCTTGTAATAGTGGCAGTCGTCGCAGTTGGCCCGCGAGGTCACGTAGGAGGCCGGGTATGCCGCACCGGTCATGTTGTTGTAATGCGCGGGGGGCATGACGGTGCTGCCATTGATGCCGACCACCGTGTGGGGATTGTGGCAGGTGAGGCAGGGGTTCACGCCGATAAGGAACGGGTGCAGCGGGACATTGCCGCTGGAGTCGGCATGACAGCCGACACAGACGCTGGAGGTCGGCAGGGCGACGTGCGGGGCCGGGGTGTGGCAGTCCACGCAGGAGATCCTGTTCAGGTGCAGGGAGCTGTTGTAGTCGGCGACCACCTGCGGAGTGCTGTTGCTGTGGCAGGAGGTGCACTGGCTGACCGAGTTGGCGATGGCCGCAACGACGGTGACCGTGGCAGTTTTGCTAACGCTTCCCCCCCCGGCCGAGGTGACGTCGAGTTGCACGGTGTAGGCCCCGGCCAGGTCGGGGATGAAGGAGAAGGTCTGGGCCGAACCCGGCCCCTGGGGTGTGAGGCTGACTGCGGAGCCGGCGGGTTCACCCGTCACGGCGAAGCGGTACTGCAGGCCGCTATCGTTGCTGGTCGCGCTGGCCGAAAACGGGAGGGCCTGCCCCGTTATGCCGGAAAGCGGGGCCGACAGGCTCGCCGTAATGCTTGCTACCAGGGAAAAGGTGGCGGCGACGGTGTTAGGCACCGGGGTAGCGCTCACCACGAAGGACGGGATGGTCAGCACCTCCCCGGGAGTTCCGGAATGGGCAAAAAGGACCCCGTTCAGGGTGTAGCCGGTGATGGTATACCCCGATGTGGAGGCGATGGTGACCGGCAGGACCGTGCCGAGCGCCACCCCGGTCGCTCCCGTCGTGGTGGAGGTGCTGTTCGGTAGTTGTATCGATATGCTGCCGCCTGCCGGCGCCTGGCTGATGGTGACGTCATTGGTGCTCGGCCCGGCGCTGGCATAGACCGCCTCGACGGTATGTGAGCCGGCGCTGAAGCTGACCGTGGAGGAGGCACTCGCAAAGCCGTCGACCTTGACCGCGCTGGTGTAGCCCGCCGCCGTGCTGACGCTGATGGTCGCCGCGCTGGTCGGATAGAGGGTGGTGGTCCCCCCGGTCAGCGTCTTGATCGCCCCGCCGCTGACCGTCAGATTGTTTCCTGCCACCCCGGCAGGTCCTGTCACCTTGAGGGTCAGCGTCCAGGCGCTGGCCAGCACCGGGATGGCAAGCAGCAACGTGACTAATGCGAAAATCCTTCTCAGCATGATTCCTCCTCGAGGTGAGACGTTCCCTGAGACCTGAATAAGCGGAGAGCGCCGGCCCCTGTCCGATCGGTTTCGGGGGGTGGACAGGTAAAAAAACAGCCGGGGCCGCATATCCGGTTCAGATATTTCGGCATCCCGGCTGTCTTTAAAAAAGACCCTAGGCTTTCCGCCCCATCCTCACGGATGGTTTAGTATTGTCGTGTATCGCTACAATTGGTTGTTTTGCTGCAGGCAAAATTGAAGGTAATCAGTTGTTGCAGTAGAAATAACAAATTTGCCGTCGTTCGATCGGAGAATCACCCCTTGTGAGTGGTGCAGCATGTCGAAGCGGCGCTTACCGACTGGCATAGGTACAAAAATAGCCGGGGCCGCGTATCAAATGTCTGATATTTCGGCATCCCGGCTGTCTTTTAAAAAGACCCTAGGCTTTCCGCCCCACCCTCACGGATGGTTTAGTCTGATCGATATTTAATGATGCAAATTCAGTTATCAGTAAAATACAAAAAACGTTTTATAATTGCAAGTTTTTTTTGCTGCCCATTTCCGCTGCTGCTGGCCCGCGCTGCAAACAGGCGGGCGGAGCGCTCCCGCTGGGCGGCTGTTCCCGTCTCAGGCGCAATGCCTTGTGCAAAAATTCCGCCAGGATTCCGGGAAAAACCGCGCTCGCCCCCCGGAAAAGTCCCCCTCAATTGCGGAGGTGCTCCCCGCCGCAGCCAAGACTCTCAAAATCATTATGCAAATTCCTGCTGCGCTGCGCCGGGGAAAAGTTCGCTCTCCGTTTAAAAAAAAGGAGCCGGGCAGGAAGACTTAGAAAGAGCTCACAATATGGTCGCGGGCCGTAACCAGTGCCCACGCGTTTTGACGGCATTCAGTGATTTCACGTCCCCGCGATTCCGCCAATTAACTGAATCGTTGATCTGCTACGCCAGCTTCCTTTGGGGATAAACGGGTCCCGATTTCGGTTCTGGCGCTCTCCAGTCCAGAGGATTTTTAAATTTTCTAACCAGCATCCAGTCAGTTACCGGTGGCAGCAGGCAACAGATCAGTTTCAACAGCAGCGCCCGGCGCCTCCCGCAGCTTCACGTGCCAGGGAGCCGGTACGCCCGGCTGCACACATTTTCGGCCATATAGCCAGGCCTTCCTCCGGCGGAAGCCGCCTGCCGGAGCCTGCGTCGGGCCGAGGCAGCGCCGCGCCGTCAGGCCTGCTCCTCGAGGTACTCGTCGTCGCTGTTTATGGCCCACAGGTCGTGGTGTTCGCCGTAGAGGTTGCGCACCGCAAGCAGGGCCGCCAGCATGGAATGGTCCATGTTGTTGTACTTGTGCATGCCGTTTCTCCCCACCGGCTGGAGGTTCTCGAACCCCTCCAGATATCCCTGGAGCAGGCCCAGCGCCTCCAGGGAACCCGCATCGTACATGGGGTACGCCTTGGGCATCCGAACCACCGTCCCATCCACCACTCTGGCCGGGTCGGCGAGCCCAATCGTCCCGAGTTCGCGTCGGGCGAGCGCAATCAGATCGCTGTCCGCCATGCTCCAGAGTTCATCCCCTGCAAAGCAGAAATATTCCATCCCGAGACAGCTTAGCGACGGGTCCGGGACCAGGTCCGGACTCCAGTTCTTGAAGTTCTGGATCCTCCCCACCTGTACCGCGGTATCGTGGATGTAGATCCAGTTGTCGGGGAAGATCTCCGCCTGGTCGATGATGAGGGAGACCATCAGGAAATCGCGGTAACGCAGGCGTTTGGCGGCGGCCAGCACCTCCGGGGGAGGCGCGGGTGAGAGCGCGAGGACCAGCTCGCCCAGCGCCATGGTGGAGATGACCCGGGCCGCCGGCGCTCTCAGGCGCCCCTGCGGGCCCTCGACCTCGACCGCGTGGACCTGCTTGCCGTCATGCAAAATTCGGCTCACGCGGCTGTCGAGCACGATGCTGGCACCCTGCGCACGGCAGCGGGCGGCGAGCGCCTCCCACATCATCCCGGGGCCCAGCCGCGGATAGTCGAAGCGCTCGGTCAGGGTCTTGAGGGCGCTCCCTCCCGATAAAAAAGTTCCGGGGATCATGTTCAGCAGTGCGACCCGAACCGAGAGCCCCCTGATGCGCTGGGCCGCCCACTGGGCGCTCAGTTCACGGCAGGGAATACCCCAGACCTTCTCCGTGTAGGCCTGGAAAAATGTGGCGTAAAGCCGGTCGCCGAAGCGGTTACTGACCCAGTCCTCGAAGCTTGCCACGGTGCGGATCGGGAACAGCTTGCGCCTTAAGTAGCTTAAGAGGATCAGCAGACTGTCCAGCACGCCGAGATTACGCAGGGTATTGAACGGCTTGAGGGGGTAGTCGAAAAAGCGGCCCCGGAAAAATATGCGCGACAGCCGGGGGCGGGGTAGGAAATCAGCGCCGAGCAGGGAGTGCCAGAGTTCTGCGACGACCGCCACCTTGGTGAAGAAGCGGTGCCCACCGACATCGAAGCGAAAACCACGATACTCCACGGTCCGGGCGAGCCCCCCCACCTGCCGGTCCCCCTCGAAAAGGGTCACCGGCAACCCGCGCCGGGAGAGCTCATAGGCCGCGGTGAGTCCGGCCGGCCCCGCACCGATCACGACGACCTGGGTCGGGGAGCCGTCCGTTGCTGCGTTAGGCTTATGCGGCTTATGCGGCGTATGCGTCGTGGACTCGTACAGATAGGCTCCTCTTTAATGACCGCTACGGCGGGCGGCCTTTACGCTTTGCTCCCCTGAAGCTTTGGGAAGGGGCCCTGGCTCACCAGCCACCAGAATGTGCAGCTATCAGTCAGACCCAGGTAACGACCGGCCCCGCAGCCAGCGCTTCCACCTGACGCGCGCGGTCTCGTAGAGGAAGGCGGCCTGGTGCCGGGCCGTGATGGAAACGTTGTAGGTGCAGGTGTAAAAACAGGGGGTTGTTTCCGAGCAGGCCCTGACCTCCCCGGCCTGGCACTGGAGCCTATCCCAAAGCGAAGCGATACGCTCGACCCGGATGTCGCCCACCCCCTCCCGGTCCAGGCACCCGGCGACCTGGCCGTCCGCGTTCAGGTCGATATAGATCTTCCCCGCATCGCAGGGCCCGACCGGTTTGCCGAGCACATAATCCGCCGCGCGCAGGTAAAACCCGCTGTACTCCCAAAGCGGCTCGCCGGCCCGGCGCAGGCGGGCCAGCTCGCCAAAGAGGGCAGCCATCTCCTCGCGCTCCGCCGGCGAGGCTGCGAACTGCGGGTCGGAGTGCCGGTGCAGAAAGCCGTCGCCCTGGTTTACCGGGAACACCGACAGGTGGACCCCGCGCTCCCTGGCAAAGCGAAGAAAATCGAGGGTTTCCCGGTAGTTCAGCCGGTTCATGACCAGGTTGAGCTTCACCGGGGCCTTGAGCCGTGCGGCGAGCAGCAGGTCGAGGTTGGCAAGCGCCGTCGACAGGAGGTCGCGCCCGCGCAGGCGGGCATAGACGGCAGGGTCGAGCGAATCGAGGCTGACGGCGATCTGCAACAGCCCCTGCGCCTCCCGAAGCCGCTCGATCCCCGCTTTGGTGAGCAGGGTGCCGTTGGTCGCCGTGGTGTAGAGGAAACCGAGGCGGTCCAGCATGGCGAAAATCTGGTAGATGTCCTGCCTGAGAAACGGCTCGCCCCCGGAGATTTCGGTCACCAGGAAGCCGAAATCCCGCAAGTCCCGAAAGATCGGTTCCAGCTCCTGGACCGAGAGCATCTCCCCGTCGCGGCGCCAGACCGCGCACATGGGGCAGGCCTGGTTGCAGGCGTTTAGCGAGTTGAAGCTCACGAAGGTCGGCTCGCCGCGGCGCATGCGCCAGAAGACCTGCAAAAGCTTCAGGATGGCTGATGGGTTTAGCGGCACCGGAAGCCGCCAGCTTTTTTCATGCCGCCCTCCTGCGCGGGCGGTTGCCACCCCGCCCCGCCCAACCAGATCGGCGCACCCGGGCGCCCCCTACTTAAAGTATTCCGCATGGATGGACGACTCAAATAGCGGCGTCAAAAACAGAGACACCAGGGTGAGGATGAAACAGATGGTGAAGAGCCAGGCGGCCCGCTCTCCCTGCCAGGAGAAAAAGCGCCGCAGGTGCAGGTAGATCCCGAACACGGACCAGGTAACGAGCGACCAGGTCTGCACTGGATCCCAGTTCCAGAAAATCCCCCAGGACTGGTAGGCCCAGATGGAGCCGGCCAGCATGCCGATGGCCCAGAAGGTGAAGCCCAGCCCCGCGAAGCGGTAGGCATAGATGTCGATCCCCTCCAGGTTGGGGAGCGACTTGGCAAGACGCGTCAGCCTGCCGCGCCGGATCAGGAGGTAAAAGAGCGAAAAAGCGAAGGCGATGATGATCGCGGAGAAAGCGATCTTGTAAAAGATGATGTGCAGCACCAGCCAGACGCTCCGGAAGGTGGGCGGCAGGGTCTTCATCTCCGGACTGAAGAAGAGCCCGAGGGCCACCAGAATGAAGGCGGCCGGCAGCACGACTATTCCGGCGGCCTTAAGGCGCGGGAACGGGATGGCGAAGAGCAGGAAGGCGCAGAGCAAGATCCAGGCGTTGGAGGAGAGCACCTCGAAGCGGTCGATGTAGGGGCCGTGCCCCACCATGCGCCACCAGATGAGGAGCCCCGCCCCGTGCAGCAGCAGGCCCGGGTAGCAGACCCGGTAACCGCGGCGCGACAGGTTGGGCTTTTCAAAAAGCTGCCCGATGACCACCATGACCGTCGCTACGACGTACAGGATCACGGCCGCCCAGTGGATTCCGGTTACCAGTGCGAATGAGGGTTTCATGATTCTCCTTGAAAAACCGTGGCAGGCTGACCTTCACCTTTCACGCCTGTTTGTTTGCTGCCTTTATAAGGTCGGCGAACTCTTCACGATAAAAATCGGGGAAGCGCCGCGCCACCTGCTGCACCTGAAGCGCGCCGTCCCGGCTCCTGACGATGATCTCCCGGGGGACCAGACAGTAGGAACTCAGCACCCCCACGAGGATGATGGCAAAGCCGGCGAAGATCCCGGCCGTGCCGCGACTGCCGTCCAGAAGGATGTCGGTCCACCATGACGCCTGGGCCAATCTGACACCAAAAGGTCCCAAGACACCCGAGGTTCCCGTGGTTAGGGTGAGCTCATTCAGGAGTTCCTTGCCCCGGTAGAGACGCAGGGAAAGGGGCGGCCGGTTCAACTGCATCGATTTGCGGTCCTGGTCCGGATAGAACTTCGCCTTCAAAAGAAAATCGGTCCCGGTGATGGGTACTTCGCCGTATCCCGCGGCATCGCGCCGATTGGGATAGGGCAAATAAAGCCGCTCCCGATGCGTCTCGCCGGGCAATTGCAACTCAAGGTCGAAGGCCCTGCCGAAGGCGTTGGCCTGGTAGACCAGGTAGTCGCCGAACTGCGCCTTGTCGCTCAGTGCGACCGAGACGCGGGCCGGCTCCCCGCCGGGCCGATCGGTAAAGTACAGCTCCGAGGCGAGGTACTCCAGCCTGTCGTTGCCATAGAACCGGGGCTTCAGGTCCTTGAGCAGCGCAGTGTAAGGAAGCCGGTAGGAAAGCGGCAGCACTCCGCGCATTTCCTGGACGTTACTCGTGGTGAACCTGCTGGTCTCCTCCCCCACCAGGCGGATCAGCACCCGGTGCTGGGTCAGCACATAGATGAGCGAGAAGACTACGGCCGTGACGAGCCCTATGTGCAGCAGAAAATTCCCCCAATAGCCTGCCAGGTGCTTCACATAGCGCTGCACGCCTTCGGCACTGCCAGCCGGACGGTAACCCGCATCCTGGCACAGTTCGGCAAGCTGCGCGGGGGATAGGTTTATCTGGATTGAACCTTGAGGGACTTCCGCGGAGGGCACGCGCCGGACCAGAGCCTTGGTGGCACCAAACTGGGAAATCGTGGACACCAGGAGCGAGAGCCAGAAAAGGGCGACCAGGGCCGAGAACCAGGCGCTCCCCACCACGTTGTCGGCTCCCAGCCGGGAGGAAAGAAAAAGCAGCCCCTCGGGCAGCCGCCCCACCCACTCCGGAGCCTTGCCTCCCAGCGAGGCGCGCTGCGGCACCAGGCTGGCCAGGAGCAGGGCCGCGCTGATGGCGGTAAAGAGGGCAATAACCGTCGAGCGTGCAGTCAGGAACTTGGAAGCTTTCACGTTTCGGGTCCGTTACTATTGGTTGGGGAGTCGGCATTCGCGCTGACACGAGGCGACCTCCGGCTCCAGGGGGAAGAGAGCTGCCCTGCGCGGCAGATCGGCCGCATCCGGTTTACTGGCTATGCCTGCCCGGCGGGGGCGCGCCTTCTCCGGGCGCTCCGTTCCTTGGCACCTGCGCGCCATTCGTTCCCCCGCCCCTGCCGGTCTCCGCCGGCATGGAGCTTCTAAACTGCACCAGGTACTGCTCCACCAGGTGTTCCTTCAGGAGAGGGATTTTGGTCCCTTTCCCCATGGCCAGCAGGTACAGGGGGGACGCCACCAGCAGCACCGGCACCAGATAGACCGCCAGCGCGACCCGCCGCCTGGGAAAGCGCTGCACCAGGGACCAGACCAGCCAGGCGACAGCGATGATGCCGTAGGGCAGCACGGAAAGCGCGGTGTTCATCCAGATCGGCCGAGGCGAGGAGACCAGGGGGAGATAGGACATCAGGAACAGGCCGCCCAGGTAGCAGGCCCCCTCCTCCCGCTGGCGGATACCGCGCCGGATCACGAAACAGACCGCCGGAAGCACCAGCAGCCAGACCAGGGGATTGGCGTAGCCCAGGGCGACGGTGACGCTGTCCTCAAAGGCGGGAATTTTCCCGCCGTTCGCCTCGGGAGAGTCAATGTTCATCCAGGGGTCGACGAAAACCGAGGGGAGCACAAACCACTTGTAGGCCCGGTTGTCCTGGTCATCCCACTGCTTGGGATGATAACCGACGTGCTGGGAGGTTTCTAAAAACATGCTGCGTTGCAGCGCCGGCCACTCCGAAATCGAATAACCGCGCCCAAACCAGGGGATGAAGGTGAGCAGATAGACGAGCGCAGGAAGCACCAGCAACAGCATCGCGGCGTGACAGCAGCGGGCCAATCGCTCAGCGGCGCTGTCCTGCCGCGCACGGCAAATGGCGGCCAGCAGCAGGGCGAGGGTAGCCAACTCGGGGAAGAAGCCGCTCCACTTGGAGGCCAGGCCGAGCCCGAAACAGATGCCGGAGGCCACGAGCCAGAGTTCTTTCCCGGATTCCCGGAAACGGTAGGCCAGGTAGATGGCCGCCAGGGGAAAGAAGGCGAGGTAGATGTCGTTAATCCCCTGGCGGGAAAAATCGATCACCAGCGCGTCGCAGGCCCAAAGCAGCGCCGCCAGCAGCGCTATCCGGTCGTCCCGGGAGATGCGCCGGGCCACCAGGCCAATCAGGGGGGTGCAGAGCGTCCCCAGCAGCAGGCTTACCCCTTTCACCCCCAGTACCCCGGAGCCGAAGACCACCAGGGAATAGTAGACCAGGATGTTGCGCAGGCAGGGGTGGTTCCACATGGTGGGGCCGAGTTGGCCCGACTCCATATAGTTTATGGCGGAAAGCGCCACGGAGAGATCGTCCTGCGACACCGGCTGCCTGGCGAGCTGAAAGCTGTTCAGTAGGAGCGCCAGCAGCGTCATCAGCGCCAGGCCCCAGATAGTGGTACGTGCGGTCAGGGCTTCGTTCATAAGGCAGGCACCCTGTGCTCTGGCGTCTGGGACCGCAGCACTTCTCCAGCGGCGTCGCCGGGGGGAACCGACATGCCGAGCAGCCTGGCGAAGCTCTCGAGTTTGGCGCTTTCCTTCGCGGTGACTCCGCTCTTTCCGGCCTCGCGACAAAGGATGACGCAGTCGGTCTGCAGCCCGGCCCTGGAGAGCTGCCCGTAGAGCTCCTCCGGTTGGGCATTTCTGAAATAGGATGCGCCGACATAAAGCAGCGCCGGCTCACCGGTCCCAGAAAAGTTGGCTCCGGTCGTGTACCAGCGGGGGAAACCTTGCCGTGACAGGAAGACCCCCTTGCTACCCGCTTGGGAATCTTTTACCGAAGGGGCCAGCTTTCTCATGCGGTCGACCTCGCTCTCGGGCACTACCGCGACGATTCGGCGGATTATCCTGTTCATGGACGCCACGTACAGAAAGGTTATTCCGTTTAGGTGCTCCTCCTCGAGGAGCCGGGCCGTGTTATAGAGCTCCAGCGGGTAGGCGCGAAACATCTGCTGCGGCATGAGTTCCCCGGGATCGAAGGATTCCCAGCGGTCGGCGACGAAGATGACGGTGCGCCCACGGTACCCGGACCCTTTCCAGATCTGGTAGGCCTCGTTGGGCTCATTGACAAGTTTCCTGACTATGGCGCCACTTTGCAGGGAGCCGGTAGCCCCCAGGACCCGTGCCCTCCGCCCCCACCCGTCGACCCCGGCAAGAGCTACGGCTGCCAGAAGGACGATGATGAGACAGGTAATCATGCTGCGCTGGGCTGTTAACTTTTGCATCCGCTCCCTTTTCTTCCGGCGCTGCCCCGGCCCGCCCGTCCAGCGCCGCGGCCACTCGCAATGACAACAGGCCCGGTACTGCTTACTTCTTGCCGAACATCTTGTTCCAGGAGGGTAGTTCCTTGCGATCTTCCCCGGAGGCGCTGATTTCGGTGATGGTCCAGCGCCCCTGCCTGTTTTCCAGGAGGTACTGCACGTTGTAGATGTAGTCCTTCACTTCCCCGCTACGCTGCCCCGTTTGGATATCGGCGTAGGCGAAGTCCCAGGTTTCCTTGGTGATGACCCGGCATTTCGAGGCCTGGGAGCTGTCGGTCTCCACAAATTCTATTTTCTTCAATTGGGAGACCATGCGGCTTTTCCCCTCGCTCAGGGCAGCCATATGATAGTAGGCCTTCTCGGCAAGTTCCAGGGTCGTCACTTCCTGCAGCTTGGTCATGTCGGTGGTCTGGTAACCATCGCTCAGCAACTTGTTGTAGCGCAGAATCAGGTCGTGCGAAAGTTCGGCGGGGTCCTTCGAGGCTGAGGCCTGCGGGCGGTCGGACTTGGCCGCTTTTGGTGAGGGCGCCTCATTGCAGCCGGCCAGGGCTACGGTCAGAAAAAGTAGTATCAGGGCAGCGTTTTTCATGAACAGGCTCCGGATTGGGAATAAATACCGACAGCTGCACTATAGCAAAATGAACGTAACTAAACCAGTGCATTCATGAACAAAGCCGCAGCTGTGCCAGGTCTGATTCTGCCGTTTAGGGAACGTCCCGCGCGCTGGACCTCGGACGGGACCAGTCCTAGCGTTGGGGCCAGCGCGGCCGGCCCGCTCGACATCTCGGAACCTTCCACTATCTTAATGAAAATAGAAGGCCGGGGATCGCTCCCCGGCCTTGGTGTGCTTCCAGTATCAGCAGTTTCCCTTACCAGGATTCGGTGGCAGAGGCTCCGGAGTGCTGACCGCAGGTGTTGGTCTTGATGGTGCCGCTGCCGACGGTGGATCCGATCGGAGCCCAGGCGCCGAACGCCGGGGAAGTGGCGTTGCCGTCCGCGCGGTACCTGGTCGGTGCATTGGTGGTCAGACGCAGACGGGTGACCTTGCCGCCATGGGGTACCCGGATGTGACAGGAGACGCAGGCGGCGACGGTGGCGTTGGCGCCGTGCTTTCCTGCGGTGATGTCGCCGCTTGAGTGAAACGGGTTGCTGGCGGTGACCTGGTGGCAGTTGAGGCAGAAGAGCCCGTTAACCGTGCCGGCCCCGGTGTTGTAGGTGGCCACCCGGAAAAGGGTGCCGCTGCTGGTTCCGTTTTGCGCGGCCGAGGTATAGGGCCAAGCCTTGTTGGTGCCGGCTAGCATCCATTTCACCGAGGAGCCGTGCGGCCCCTTGGAGGCGGTTGAGTCGGTGGCGTGGCAGTCGGTGCAGTTCATCACCATGCCCGGAGTCCAGCCGCCGTTCAGTTTGGCTGCCGTGAGCTGGTTTGCCGGGGCCAGCGCGCTCCCGATCGGATGACGCGAGGCGTTGCTCGGGTTGAACTCCAGGGCCAGGTCGGTCCAGGCAGCAGCTGCGCTGCCGCCCCAACTGGCGACATTGCTGTTGGCGTTGGAGTGGCACTTGAAGCAGATCTGGTACTCCTGGGTTGCGGTGCCTGTGCTGTAGCTGGATGCGCTGTTCCAGACTGCGCCCGCGCTGAAGACAAACTTGCTTTGGGCACCGGTCGCGTTGTAGCTGAAGGTGACATTTTGTACCGAGCCGCGCGACTGCGGATAGAGTTCGGCAACCAGCACCGTGTTGGCGTTGGTTATGGCAGTCTGAGGGATGTTAGCCGCCAGAGTATAGGCGGCGCTGGTAGCGGTCAAGGTAGCAATCTGGGTAGATGCTACTAATTGCGTCGCGGTTGTTCCATTCCAAAGATACATGGTGCCATAGATTCTGGGAGCGCTGGTCGCACTCGCGCAGTTTGCATAAAATGTCAAAGTGACAGTCTGAGCATTTAGGGTGGACCCGTTGCTCATGACCGGGGACACGAAACCGAGCTGGCCGTTGTAGTTGCCGGAGGTTGCCGTGGTTGCGATGATCTTGGTCGTCGCGGTACCCCCTACCGGGGCAGTGCCGGACATGCCGGCCGACTGCCAGGTTGAGGTGGTAAAAGTTACCCCACTGGCATGAGTGCTGTTTGGTGCAGCCGGGGGCGTAGTCGCATCCAGGTACAAGGTGGCGCCTGTTACTCCCGGCAGCCCGGCGGAACCGGCACCGCCGTAGTTCGGTGTCACGCCGGAAACGCCGGTCAGTACACTGGCAAGCGCAGCACTTCCCTTGGTGTGGTTGCCGGCCTTGGCTGCGTGCGAAGTGTGGCAGTCGGCGCACTCGATGTGCTTGGCGCCGATAATAAAGGATTCGTTTTCGTTGGCCTTGTGGATGCCGTTGTACTTCCCTACGTTGTGGCGGAAAACGCGGGTGTTGGTGGAGAAGGAGGTAAAGGTGTCCTCGGCGGCGGCGCTCATCGCCTGGTTGCCGTACCAGTCCTTCCCTGCTGTCGGCTTGCCGGTCTGGCCGTCGACGGTCTGGCCCTGCGTGGAGTGGCAGCCGTAGCAGAGGCGGTCTTCACGGGCGTCAACCGGGTTGGCGGCGCCCATGGCGTTGAACAGCTCCCGGGTCTGGCTCAGGTGCAGGCCGAAGGTCTTAGCCCCCAACTGTTTGGTTTCCGCCAGGGTGTCGTTGTGGCACTTGGAGCAGTTCGCCTGGAACTGCGAACCGTCCTTGCTGTAGGTTGAAGCGGCCGTGTAGTTGTGGGCCGACCCGGTGAAGGAATCCTTACTGATGGAAAGCGTGGTGATGTTGATGAAGCCCGCCACGTTCTTCTGCCCGGCGACGTTCTTGGTGATCTTCGCGGTGTGGCAGCTGATGCAGAGACCGCCGTTGCTGGCACCTGCCACGAAGTCGGTGTTGGTGTAGCTGGTGCCCGGGGCGTCGCCCACCCTGGGAACCAGGGAGTTGTCGACGCGCAGGTTGGCCGATACGCCGGTCGTGTTGGCGGAGTTCTGCGCCACCTGGAAGATGTTGTGGTCCGCGTGACACTTGAGGCAGGTATTGCCGGTGTAGTCGGGCGAGGTGGAAGCCAGCACGTGGTGATAGGCTGACGTGTTGGAGCTGGTCATGGCCAGCGTGGTATGGCAGGCGGAGCAGTCGCTGCCGCCTGCGGACATGGCATCCACGGCGCCGTTCATGTGCAGAGCTTTGTTGTTGAAGCTGCCGTCAGCATTGAGATGCGGGTGGCAGGTGACGCAGGCGGAGAACCCGTGGGCCGCGAAATTGGCGGCCACACCGGCGCTAAGGTGCGCGGCGGAGGCCGGCGGGACGTCGTGGCACTTGCTGCACTCGGCGGCGCTCGGGGTCCCCACCAGGTAGCTGGTGTCGTTCCAGACGACGCTCTTTCCCTTGTGGCAGGTCGAGGTGCAGGTGCCGGTCGACGGATCGTAGCTGGTGATGTAGGTCGTGTTGAAATCCACCGCGCCACTCAGGTGACCGGCGTCGTTCACGTTTACCACGTTCGGGTGGCAGGCGGAGCAGGCCAGCGGGGCAGCGTAGTTGAAGCTACCCTTGAGGTGGCCGTTGTGCGCGCCGACTTTGCGGTCGCTCTGTGCGACGACCTTGGTCGGAAAGGCGGTGGAGTAGAAGACCGCGCTGTTCTGGTCGCCGTGGCACTTCTGGCACTGGGCCGAGGAGTACAGCGGGGTGCCCCAGGTCGGGGTGCCCTGGCCGTGGCAGGTGTTGGTGCAGGTCTGGTAGCCGGTTCCGGGGCCGAAGCTGGTCCCTTTGCTGTAGCCGGCGCCCGCGGCGACGTTGATGGCCTTGTCGACGTGCGTGGTCGCGGTGATGCTCCCGGGCGTCGTGGTGTACCCCGCTCCGTGGCAGCTGATGCAGGTGTAGTTGCCGGTGGCGGCCTGGGTATGGAAGGTGTGGCTGCCGGTGCCGCTCGCGTTCATGTCGGCGTGGCAGGAGTTGCAGGCCAGGGCTCCGGTGCCCCACTGCTGGTTGGCGTAGTTCGGGACCGAACTGTTGCCGTCGCTCGACTGACCCGAGCTGTGGCAGTAGACGTTGGAGCAGTTGCCGTAGCTCGCGCCGAGCGCGATCTTGGCAGTCCCGCCCTTGGCGCTTCCCTTGTAGCTCGCGCCGGAGCCGACCAGCGGATTGTTGAGGTCGAGGTTCCAGGTGACGTTGCCGTCGACGTGGGCGTTGTTGTTGATGACACCGTGGCAGGCGTCGCAGCCGATATTGAGCGCGGCGACCCCCGAGTGCTTCGGGTGCGAAGAGGTGAGCGGGATGCCCTTCGCCGGAAGCGAGGTGGTGTTCAGGTAGGCGACGTTGACGCCGTGGCAGTTGCCGCAGACCTGGCGCGCCCCGGAGTCCCAGGTCGGCTTGGCGAGGGTGCCGCCGCCTATGGTCGAGCCGTGGCAGTACACCGAGCAGCTGTTCTGGTCGCTGACCGTATTGGTCTGGAATACGGTCGTTCCGGGGCTGGTCGAGGTGTATACCGTAAGCCCGTTGTTGACCGAGGAGTAACCCCAGAAGGTTCCGCCGCTCACCTGGCCGTTCATGGCGCTAAAGCCCATTTCCATGGCGCCGTTTGGCATGGTCGTCACGCCGTAACCGCTGTGGCAGGTGGTGCAGGTTTTCCCGATGGCGGGAATGGAGGCGTGGGCGAGATGCGCCCCGGCCTGGCCGGGGGCGAGGGCCCCGTCGGAGGTGATGGCGAGCGAACCCGCGCTCGTGGGAGGCACGCCGTGGCAGGCCTGGCATCCCTTGTCGACCGTGCCGTTTATGTGGGTCGCGGAGTTGAGGAAGCCGGTGCCCGACGTGTTGACGTTGACGTGGCAGCTGTTGCACTCGTTGGGGACTTTGGCGAGCGCGAGCTGGGAGCCGTCCGTCAGGGTCGAGTAATGCGAGAAGTGGGTATAGGACTCGTCCGGCGCCGCCGGCGGGTAGCTGTGGCAGGCGGAGCAGTCGTTGGCGGCGACGCCGGTCAAAAACGGGGTGTTCCAGGTTGGCACCCGCGGCTTGCCGAGCGCTTCGCTCGGCACGTTCGCGTAGGCGCCCTGGCCGGTGTTGGAGTCCATGGCCGACCCGTGGCACCAGACGTTGTTGCAGGTGCGGGTCGCCTGGTCGTAGCTCGGGGGCAGCGCCCCGGCAACGCCCGTGTCGATCGCCTTGTTGGCGATTCTACCCGGCTGGAAGGTGACCTCGGCCGGGAGCGCCGTGTCGATGTGGCCGGCGTCGTAGGGGCCGGTCGGCTTGATGTGGCACTCGGAGCAGTCCTTGGCCATCGAGTACGAGGTGTACAGGGTGAAGGCCGAGTTGACCTGGTGAATATGCGCGTTGTGGGCGCCGACGATCGGGTCGGTGTTGCCGGCGACCTGGTCCGGTCCCGAGGTTGCGTAGAAACCGCGGGGCGAGGTCTGCGAGCCGTGGCACTTGTCGCAAAGGCCCAGGGCGGTGGAGGGCCCCCAGGCGATGGAGGCGCGCCGGCCGTGGCAGTTTGCGTTGGAGCAGGTTCCGTAACCGGCGCCGGGGGCGAAGGAGCCCCCCTTCGAGTAGTTGGTGTTGGCGCCGTAGCCGGAGAAGTCCAGGTTAATGGAGCCGTTGGCATGGTTCAGCGGGTTGGTTGAGCCGCCGGAGCCGTGGCAGACCCGGCAGTCGAACGGGGTCGCGAAACCGCCGGAGGCCTGGGCGTGCTGTTTGTGGCCGCCGGTGGCGCCGCTAGGTGAGTTGGCCATGTCCGCGTGGCAGGAGCCGCAATCGGCGCTGCCGCCCCAGACCGGGTTGGTCGCGGCGTAGCTTCCCGCTCCCAGGCCGTAGGCGCCCTGGACGCTCGAGTGGCAGTAAAGGTTGCTGCAGCTCGCGAAACCGCGCCCCAGGGCGACGTTTCCGGTATCCCCCGTGTTCGAGCCGTTGTAGGAGGCCGAGGAGGAGATGGCGCCCAGATCCCATTCCACCTTGCCGTTGACATGGTTCGCCATGGCGTGCCCGGTGTAGTTGCGGAAACCTCCGTGGCACTTGTCGCAGGACATGTTGAGGCCGCCGACCGTCGCCCCCTTGCTGTTGACGAAGTTGCCGGAGCTCACGTGTTTTTGGTGGCTCCCGGTGACCGGCGGATTGGCGTTGGCAACGCTGTGGCAGGTGCCGCACGCCGCCTGGTTCAGGCCGACCCAGGAGGGAGACGTGTTGGTGCCCCCCCCGCCTGCCCAGCCTCCGTGGCAGTACACCGTGCAACTGGGCACCACGTTGTCCCCGATCTCGGTGATGACGGTGCCCGGCGAGTTGCTGGCCCAGTGGTAATAGGTGTTGATGTTGGAGCTGACCGTCATGGCGCCGCCGTTCACGACCCCCTGGAACCCCTTGTAGGTGGTGCTCCTGATGGCAAAGCCCATCTCCAGCGCGCTGTTCCCCATTTTGGCGCCGTCATAGGCGTTGTGGCAGGCCTGGCAGCTCATCTGCAGCACGTCATGCGCCAGGTGGGCACCCCGGTCGCTCGGGTTCGCCCCCAGGGCGTTGGTTGCCGGGCTCGCCATGTCGAGCTTGCTGGAAGGGGGGTTGCCGTGGCAGGTGATGCAGTCGGCGGCGCCGGTCGGCTTGAAGCCCCCCTTATGCGGGTGGCACGACATGCAGTCCTGGCCGTTCTTGTGGCCGAGCACGGTCCGGGCGCTGGCCGCCGAATACTGGTGGAACTTGGTCTGATGGTGGCAGACCTCGCAGATATTGGTGGACCCGTCGGGGTTGGCGCGCCGGTCGTTGCCGAGCGTTCCGCTTTGCGCGGTCGAGCTGGAGATCTGGTTGAACACGACCGGGCGCAGCTGGCCGTTCGGGGTGGTGACCATGCGGCGAATCAGCTTGATGTTGTCGGTGCTCTCGCTGGTTCCAATGTGGCAGTCGTTGCAGGTGGAGGTGGTGCCCCAGGTCCCGTACTTGGACCCGACGGAGAAGCTGCTGTGCAGCATCGGCCCGAAGTTGTTGACCGCGGTCACCATCGGCGCCGAGCTGGCGGCGTAGCCCGGTCCTGCGACCTGGGTCGCCTGGTTGCCGGCGGACAGCTTGATGTTGAAGGTCTCGGCCTGTCCCTGGGCCGCGTCGGGCCGCGCCTTGATCCTGACCGAGAAGTTGGCGCCGCCGCCTGCAGGCACGCTGATGCTGGCCGGAAGCACCGGGAGCTCGAAGGCAACCTCGTTCGGGGCGCCCTCCAGGGTGATGGCGTAGTTCACGTCGGCGCAGGCGCCGATGTCGTTATTGAGCACGTTCACCAGGTACTCGACCTGGCCGTCGGTCGTCGCGTACTGGTTGGCCGAGCTGATGAAGGTGAGTCCCGGCGCCTGGTTGCAGGTCTGGGGGAGCTTGGCGGTCGCGGTCGCGATGGCACCGGCACTCAGGTTGCCGACCCTGTCCTGGGAGCAGACCCGGTAGCCGTAGCTGGTCCCGCCGACACCGGTGTCGGTCAGGCTCAAAAGAGCCGGGTTGGCGTTGATGGCGGGACCGGAGCAGTCGGCCGGAGCCGGGCTGTTGGCGGCACCGCGCACGACCTTGTAACTGACTGCGGGGTCGAGCGTGTTGGAGTCGGTCACCGCGCTCCAGCTGAGGTTGACCGTGTTCCTGAGCGCTCCGGAGCCGGCGCTCAGGGAGGTATTGGGCGGGGCGAAGGCGTCGATAACGACCTGGGACCAGCTGAGGTCGTTAAAGAAGAAGGCGTTGGTCGTCTGGGTGTTGGTGATGCCGGTGACCTGGGCGGTCACGTAGAAGGTCCCGGCCGCATCGGCCTTGGGGGTGATCCTCACCAGGCACTGGGTGGTGGCGGAGGTCGCGTAGAGCCCGCTCGTGGTGATGCGCCAGGTGTCGCCGCTGATTGGCGCCGTGCTGGTGTAGGTCTTGTTGTTGGTTAGGTCGACGATGTCGACCGCGGCGATGGCGCCGGAGCTCCCTTGGGCGAGCTGCACCGTCACGGTCTTGATGGCGTCGGGGGTGGCGGAGTTCACGTACAGGCCGAAGTTGTCGACCGCCGTGGCGCCGGCGCTGGCCGGGATGCTCCGGGGGGCCGCTTCCGCGTTGCCGTTGGTGACCGTGGTCGAAGCGATCAGGGTGAGAGTCGCCGAGGAGGAGTCGGAGATGATGTCCGAGGGGAGCGCGCCGCCGCCGTCCTTAACTCCGGCCGCCGCAGTGATGGTGCCGGTCAGCTTCTGCCCGACGACCGCGCCCGCGGTCATGTCGTAGACCACCAGGTAGTTACGCTTGGTCGCGTTGACCGTGTCGCTGAGCGTCACGGTCGTGCTGTTACTTGACCCGGCGAAGCTCGCCGAGCCGAGGGGCAGGTCGCTTCCTTCCAGGGCCGCCAGGTTGGAGCCGACTTTCCGGTAGATGGTGACCCTGGCGACGTTGCTGGCGTTGGTCGTGGCGTTGCCGGTGACCGTCAGGCTGGTGACCGTGCCGGAGGCCGGCGAGAGCAGGGTGAAGGCGTCGACCACGCTCCCGGTCGCGGTTGCGGCGACCGTGGAGTCGGCAACCACCTTGCCGTCGCCGACGTCGATGCCGGCGATGGAGCTGGCGTTTTCCGTCACGACCAGTTTGGCGCCCGCTGCCGAGTTGAGCGCGATCCTGGCGGAGGCGGTCGGCGAGGTGATGGTCATGCCGAGCCGGGCACCCTTCGGGACGTTGCTGAACCCCGACGCGAAGCTGATGGTCCGGGCGGAGACGGTGTTGCTGGCGAAGGCGGTTCCCGAGTTGCCGTCCGTGCCGGCGGAGAGGTTCACCTTGGTGCCGTCCGCCGCGATGTAGAAGAGCTTGGCGTACACGACGGCACCGGTGCCGCCCGCAAAGAAGTTGAAGGTGGTCGGCGTCACCGTCGTCATGAGGCTCTGGTAGCCGTCGCCGTTGAAATAAAGGTTGATGCTCCCGCTGGTCGTCAGGGTGTTGTAGCTGGTATTAAGCGGAGCGGTGCAGGTATGGGTCGGGTTAAGAAGCCCGGTGACGGCCGTGGAGTAGCTTGAAGCGGTCGTGGAGCAGGCGGTGGAGCTGCTGCCGGTAAGCGGAGGCGTGAGGGGCGTTCCGGAGTCGAAATCGACCGCGTAGGTCTTGGTCTTCGACGTGTTGGCGGCCAGGATCGCGATCTGGCTGGAGGCCCCGCTCAGGATCGGGTTCACGTTGTTGGTGGAAACGGTGAAGTAACTCTCGTTCAGGATCTGGGCGCCGATGTTCTCGGTTGCCGTGGCGACCGGGGAGACGTTGAAGACCACGAAGTAGCGCTCCACCGTGGAGGTGACGGCCTGGGGGGTTACCAGGGTGTAGGGCTGGCCGCTCGCCTGGGTGAAGGCTATCTCGTCGGAAACCTTCTGGTCCAGAGCCGGGTTGAACACGCCGTTTTTGTCGGAATCCTTGTAGATCATGAAAGTGACGTCGCCCAGGCTCGGGCTCGGAGTCCCGGCCAGGTCCAGTTTGCCGTCGGTCCAGGTGGTGGCGACGCCGGCATTGGTGGAGAGCTGGAAGGAGAGCATCGGCACGTTCTGCTGCCCCTGGTTCACCTGGGTGATGTATCCGCTGTTGTAATCGGTGATGTTGGCGACGTCGGTCGTGGAGGTCGGATACGATTCGCTGACCGTGCAGTAGGAGTTGATGGTGGCCGAGCTGTAGAAATAAAGGCGCCCCGCGATTGCCGTCGTCGGGGTCGCTGTCACCAGGAACTTGAGGCGGTGCCCGCGGGCGATCGTCACGGGGGACGCCGCGACCTGGGTGAAGCTGACGGGCCGGGAGGCGGTCGTGGTCGAGGTGCTGGTCGCCGTGCCGGTCCAAAGGACCGTGCCGTTGCCGGCCGTCCCGGCAGGATCGTAATCGTAAACGGTCACCCCCCAGTTGGAGGTCCCCGAGGCGCTGTTGCGTAGGGCGAGGTTCATGACCGGCGCGCTGAGGACCGTGGTGGTCTTGTAAAGCGGGCTGTAGAGACTTGCCATGTTGGTGGTGCTGTTGGCAGTGGTGCCGCTGGCAAGGTAGCCGTTACCCGTGCTGTAGGTCCCCACGGTAAGCGAATACTTACCGTTAGCCCCGGTAAGCGTGGTAAGCGCTGTGGTCAGGGTATTGCCGTCGGCACCGAGGTTCACCGCCGTGCTATCGACGCTGAAATGGTAGGTGTTGGTTGCCGAGTCGGATACCGTCGGCGTGAACCACCCCTGCTGCATAAATACCGAAAATAGCAGGGTGATCGCGACGACTAGCGCTCCCTTTGCCCACCGACTCATCCCCTTGATCCTGCTTGCTATTATCCTGCCCATGGCTACCTCGCATTGTAAAATTCAAAAAGTACTCAAAGTCTCTGTCAGAATCGCTGCACGCCCCGGGTGCGCCCCGCTACAAAGCCGTGTGGCACAGGGCGCAGTAGCTGGGAGCATTGGTGTTGCTCCACTGAACCGCTACTCCCATGTGGCAGGCGACGTTGGAGCAGTTGCCGGCGCCGTCCCAGGTTGCGGCGCTTCTCAGGGCGTTCTTCGAGGTATCGAAGGCGGCGGCGCCGTTTTTGAAGTTCCCGCCGTTGCGGGTCCAGACGCTCCCCGAGTAGGCGGCGAAGCTCGCGGGCCTCAACTGGGCCTTGGTGACGATCGACATGTTTGCGAAGGCGATGTTCACGCTGCCGTTGATGTGCAGGGACTTGTCGGCGACCTGGGCGTAGTTCCCCTGGCCAGTGTGGCAGCTGCTGCAGGCGTTGTTGCCGTCGTTTCGGGAGCTGATGACCGTCCCGTTATGGCAGGTGTTGCAGTTGATGGTGCTGGACTGGGCAGCTATGCCGTGCCCGACGTTGCCGCTAGCTCCGGCGGGGAGGTTCCCCAGCGTGCCGGAGAACACGTTCAGGGCATGAATGCCGACCACGTGGACGGAGTGGGCGGGCGAACCGGCGATGGCCGTGTTGGGCGAATTGCCGTGGCAGCTCGCGCAGTAGCCGGCGCTCCTGTTGTCCAGGTGCCCGCCGTACCAGTTGGGAGTCACCGCGTAGACCGGGGAAGCCTGGTAGCCGTTACTGTGGCAGTAAACGACCGAGCAGACCACGCTCACCCCGCTGGTTCCGGTGATGCCGGAGCCGGTGTTGTTGATCCCGGTGTTGGCCGCGTTATCGTCGTTGAAGTTGCGCAGGGTCCCGGCCTTGGGGTCACGCGCCAGTGCCAGCGCGATCCTCCCCTGCATGTGGCTCCCGGTATCGGTCGGGTGGCAGTTGGAGCAGCCGAAGCGGTACATGGAGCCCGTGGAATAGTTGCCGGAATAGTTGTAGAACGCGGTGGAGTCCAAAAGGTTGCCGATGTGCGCCGCGTGGGCGCCGCCCAGGACCGGGTGGCACGATTTGCAGCCCAGCGGCGCACTGGAGCCCCAGACCATGTTCTGCGCGCTCCCCAGCCCGTTGGAATGGCAGGATACGTTGGAGCAGGTCCCCGCCTTGCCGCCGGAATAGCTCCCCGGGGCCCCCGGAGCAAAGTCGACGTTCACCGTGCCGTTGGCGTGGACGGTGGTCGCGGGAACCAGCGCGGTGCTGCTGGCGGCCGTCTTACTGTGGCAACTGGCGCAGGGGATGCCGGCACCCTGGTGCGCGGCGTGGCTTGCGCTGCTGCCGGCGCTAAAACTGTGGCACCCCGTGCAGCCGGTTTTCGCCTTGTAGCTGACCAGGTCGTCGGCCGCGCTTTGGGTTATGGCACCTCTGCCTATCAGGTAGGAGAGCGCGGAGTCGAGGTTGCCGGTGACGGCACCGTTGTACAGGTAGTCGATGGAGTCGAAAATGAGCTCTTTGGCGTAGGCTCCGTTGTGGGCATAGGCACCCGGCTCCTGGAGCAGCAGCGCGTAGTTGAACGCCGCGCCCATGGCGTTGGCGCCTGCCTGGCCGTTCCCCCAGTCCTTGTTGCTGAAGAAGGGGGCACTCTCGGTGTAGCTAAACCCCTTTGCATTCAACATAGCCTTGAGAACGGTCAGGCCGTTGCTGAAATCGACCTTGTCCCGTTGGGAAAGATCGGCGCTCAGGGCGTTACCGTGGCAGTTCGAGCAGACCGCGCTCGCCGTGACCGCTGCCGGGAAGCTGTGGCCGCTTGCGGCGTCCTTGTGGCAGGCGATGCAGGGGCCGCTGGTTCCGGTCGAGCTGTTGTTGGCAATCCCGATCCCGCGATGGGTGTTGGTGGAGTAAAAGGCATAGCTCTGCCCCGGGAAATGGTAACCCACTTTGCCGTGCAGGGTGCCGCCGGCGCTGCCGGCGCTCGGCGCGATGAAGGTCAGGTTGCCGAAGTCGGCAGCACCGACCTTCACGGCGATGCTCGTTCCGTTGTTCGCGCCGCTGTGGCAAGTCATGCAGATATTGGAATTGCCCAGGTCGCGGTTCAGGTAGCTGTCGCCGGCGAAGGGTCGCACCGGAGTTGCAGTGAAGTCGACGTTATGTACGCCCTTGGTGTGGCAGGAAGAGCAGGTAAGTAAGCTGGTCTTGTGCTGCGAGGCATTGAAGGCGGCATCCAGGTTGGCGTCGTGGCACTTGATGCAGAAGGAAGCGCCGAGAGCGATCCCGCTAATGCTGTCCGTCTTCACCTGAAAGTTCACCGGGTCGACATTGGCGGCATTGATGCCGGCACTGTGCGGGGCATCCGGGGTATGACAGGAGCCGCAAGTCGAGGAGGGGCTTTGAGTGTGCAGTACCGAAGCCTGATAGTCGCTGACAATGCGGGGAGACTGCGTGCTGTGGCAGGAGATGCACTGGCTGTTGAGGTTTCCTTGATAACTGGTGACGACGACCGTGGCCACCTCGGAGCTGAAGCTGCCGCCATTTGCCGAGGTTACCGTCGCAGTCACCGCGTAGGTCCCCTGCAGGGTCGGGGTGAAATTGAAGGCCTGGTTTGGGGAGGCGATCTGCGAAAAGCTCGCCGGACCCGTCACATTGAAGGCATAGAGCAGTCCCGTGTCGTTGCTCGACGCCGTGGCGGTGCAACTGACCGGCTGTGAGGTGAAGCCGTTGGTCGGGGCAGAAAGGGACCCGGTGATGGTCGGTGCAAATCCGAAGTTCGCGGTTATGGCATTGTTGCCGGCCCCCAGGATGAAGGTCCCGGTAACGGCCTGCCCCTTGGTGCCGTTGCCGGCGCCGTTCGCGCCAGGGAGCGTATAACCAGAGATCACATGATTGGCGTCGGCCGAGATGCTGTAGTGCAGGGTGGTTCCCGTCACCAGGCCGCTAGCGCCGGCGCTGGTCCAAGTGTTGTTGGGCAGCAGAACATAGGCGGCCCCGCCAGAGTTCGAGGTGATGCTGAGGGTCGAAGCTGTCGGAGCCGAGTAGGATACCGTGACGGTGTGGGATCCGGAACTCAGGCTGAAGGAGGCCGGAGCCGCCATACCATCCAGGGTTACCAGGCTGGTGCTCCCCAAAGCGGTGTTGACGCTAACCGTCGTTGCTGAGGTGGGATAAACCGTTAGGTTTCCGCTGGCAAGCGTCTTGACGGCTCCTCCGCTCAATACGACCGTGTTGGCCTGAGTGAGGCTCCCGCCGGTCACCTTGAGTGTCAGCGTCCAGGCGTGGGCAGCTACAGGGAGTACCGCAAGCAGCAGAGTCAGCACCAGCACTGCCAAACATTTTCTTCTCATTATAAAACCTCCTTTCGGAATAGCGTAAAATCAAGGTCCGGAACTACGTGGGCTGCAGGTAGCCGTCGGGCCACCCGTCGCCTTGCGTTCCGTTATTTTGTCCAACCGCTGTCACTTTTTCGAGCAATGAGGGATGGTGGCAGCGTTATGCGACCCGTCTCATTAAATTAGCTTGGTTTACCGCGCAGGATTATAAGCAATACCCATACCGATTCTTGACCGGTTGGACCCACGTCTTCCCTTTGCCGGTCGGAGCTCAAAACTGAGTCAAGTCGGGTGCAGCCAGTTGTGCTGAATGATTCCTTCCTTTTGTTGAGACGAATCGGGATGGGATAGTGGGGAGTGCTCTGGAATGTTTAGGGATTTGCTACCGGCGGTGGACGGAGAGAGGGAGGGTGCCTGGTTTGGGCGCGGGCAACGGGTGCAGGCAACATTTTTTCGGGCCACCGACATGTCAGCAGCAATCTTTTTTCCCTGGCGCGCCGCCCTGGCTCGGTCGCGGGGAAAGGCCCGACGAATAAAGTGTTTTGCCAAGGGGAGAGCGCGAAAAGCCCATCCTTAAGTAACGATATCGCAACAAGGAAATTAATAACTGCTAATTAAATATGGCCGACCCTGTCGGCGCCGCACCGGCCGGGAACAGCAGCGTCAGGATAGTTCCTTTACCCGGAGTGCTCGCCACGGTAACGCTCCCTCCGTGCATCTGCGTGATCGCCTTCACTATGGCAAGGCCCAGGCCGGCACCCGAGGGATTGCCCTGTATGTTAGCGCCGGCCCGGTAGAAGCGGTCGAAAATGCTCGGCAGCTGCGCCTCGTCGATGCCGCAGCCGGTATCAGAGACCGTCACACTGACCGAGAGGTCGTCCGCCTGTTCCAGTGCGACGACGATGGCCCCTCCGTTCGGGGTGTAGGCGAGGGCGTTACTAATTATATTGCTGATGGCCCGGCGCAAGAGCGTCTGATCGGCACAGAGCACAGCGTTGCCGAGCAATTCCAGGGTGACGCCGGACTCGCGCGCGCAATCGGAGTAGTAGTCGAAGACCTCTTCGATCTCGCCGCGCAGTTCCAGGCGTTGCCGGTCCAGTTCCGGCGCCTCCAGGTCCGCCCGGGCCAGGAACAGCAGCCGGTCGACGGTCCAGGACAGTCTGCCGTATTCCTCCAGGCCGGAGGCAATCACTTGCTGATATTCCTGCGGCGTCCTCTCCTTGGCAAGGGCGATGTCGGACTCGATCATGAGGTTGTTGATCGGGGTGCGCAACTCGTGGGCCAGGTTCGCCGAGTAGTGGGAGAGCCGGGAGAAGGAATCTTCCAGCCGCCCCAGCATGCTGTTAAAGGAGCCGGCCAGGGAAACCAGCTCGGCGGGAAGGGCCGAGTCGTCGATTCTGGTATCGAGCCGGTGCCGGGTGATGTTGCTGGCGGTGGAGGAAATGTCGTCCAGCGGCTTCAGGGCCAGCCTGACGATGAGGTAAGCGCAGCCAAAGGCGAAGAGCATTCCGCTGGAGACAAAGGCGAGCAGGGTGAGGAAAAGCTGATGGCCCAGGGCTTTTTGCTCGTGGGTGTTGATCCCCAGTTGCAGCGTGGCGCCCGGGCCGCTGAAGAGCCGGTCGGGAAGCTGATAGCTCTTGAGCAGGAAGGAGCCACCGTGCCGGCTGCGCCAGCGCAGTGCGGTGCCTGGCGGGGGGAAGGCCCCCCGGGGCACCCACCCTTCCAAGGACGCGCTCTCCAGTGCCAGGCTTTCCACCAGGACCCTCCCCTCCCGATCCAGGATCCTGAAGAAAGGGCGCAGGTTTTCCGGTTCAAACCGCTGGGCGCGGAGCTCATAACCGAGCAGCACCCTGGCGTCGGTCTCGCTCATCATGGCGACGACGCTGGCATGCTCCGCATCGAGATCCTGAAGGGTATCCTGTTCCAGCTGTTGTATCCGCTTGGCGTACAAAAGCGCCCCGAAGACGGTATAGCTGATCAGCACAGCAAGGATGTGCAGCAACGCGAGCCGTTTCGAGATCGACCAGTGCCCGGAACCCGCCCGGGGGAACTCAGTCGCACGCGGCTTCCCGATCTTCCAGAACATATCCGACTCCGCGCACCGTGTGAATCAGCTTCTTTTGGTAGGGGCCGTCGACCTTGGCCCGCAGATTCCCCATCTTGACGTCCACAATCTTCATGTTGTTGTCGAAGCCGAGGTTCCAGATCCGTTCGGCGATCAGAGTCCGCGACAACACCTCGCCGGGGCGGCGTATCAGCAAAGCTAGGAGTGCGAACTCCTTCTGGGTAAGTTCCAGACGCTTTCCGGCGCGGCTTGCCCGGTGGGCGAAGAAATTGACCTCAAGATCGCAGACGCGCAATTCATCCTGATTGAGCACCTGACCGCGGCGCAAAAGGGCCTGGGTGCGAGCAGCCAGTTCGGAGAAGGCAAACGGCTTGACCAGGTAGTCATCCGCACCCGCCTTCAGCCCGGAGACCCGATCCTGAACCGTGTCGCGTGCCGTCAGGATAATGATCGGGGTCGCACAACCGGCGCCGCGCAGTCTCTTGACCACCTCCAGCCCGTCGATGCCGGGCAGCATCAGGTCGAGGATAATCAGGTCGTAACACTTGCCGGCTGCCAGGGAAACCCCCTCCAGGCCGTTACCCGACAGGTCCGACATGATGCTCATTTCCGCCAGCCCCTTTTGCAGCTGGGACGCGGTCTTCTCTTCGTCTTCGATGATCAGGAAGTACATACCCGCAAAGTACCATATTTTAATCAAGCCATACAGCGAATAGTGGCAAAGAAGGCCTGGCATGCTGGCAGTTGCAGCTGGATTTGACTCGTTGTCAGTTGCCCCATCAAGCCAACCCGCAAGGGGAAGTCACTTCCGAACCAGACCAATGAGTGCAACGGGAAAAATACCGGCAAAGGAAAGTCGTATACAGGCATTAGCTTAATTGCTGGTTGCATGTTGCTATTTTTGTATCATAATTGTCCGCGACTCTTTCTATCAAACATTTGCACTATGACTCGATCGGTAGGCAGGCAACCTCTGCCGCATACGTTTAATTGCCTACACTCGATCACCCTTTTGCCGATAAGGTAAAGACCGGTACAATCTTCAGGCTGACACTTATACGTCAGCCCTAACACACCCAAGGAGGGACACAATGTCCACACAAGAGAATCTGGCAGGAGCCTTTGCCGGCGAAAGCCAGGCCAACCGCAAGTACCTCGCATTCGCGAAACAGGCAGAAACCGACAGCTTTCCCGAGGTAGCAAGGCTGTTCCGCGCCGCAGCACACGCCGAAACCGTCCACGCCCACGCCCATCTGCGCGCCATGGGCGGGGTGCACAAAACAGCTGAGAATCTGGCGGAAGCGATCGCCGGCGAAGGTTTCGAGTTCCAGAAGATGTATCCCCCCTACCTGGCAGAGGCCCAGAAAGACGGCTCGAAAATGGCCGAGATTTCCTTTCGTAACGCCCTCGCGGTGGAGGAGATCCACTTCGACCTGTATCAGGCGGCAGCGGCCGCCGTCACCAGCGGCGCCGATCTGGCCTCCCGCGCCATCTACGTCTGCGAGATCTGCGGCAACACGGTCTACGGCGAGGCGCCCGACAAGTGCCAGGTTTGCGGCGTCCCCGGCAGCCGCTTCACCCTGATCGACTAATTGATTTTTTCAAACCGGCAACTGTACTAACATACGGCCGCTGTCACCTTGGCAGCGGCCGCTTGTTTGGACTTCAGTTGCCGCACATTGTTTTTCAGGAGGGGGGCGCCATGGCGACCAAACGTTTCTGCTGTACCGTATGCGGCTATCTTCATATCGGGGACTGTCTGCCGGAGTGCTGCCCGGTCTGCGGCGCAACGCCGGACCTTTTCGAGCCCGCCGCCGCAGCGCCTCCTCCTGTCAAGAAAGCCCCCGCCAGCTGGCGCTGCATGAACTGCGACTACCTTCATGACGGCTCCGCTCCACCTGACTGCTGCCCGGTCTGCGGAGTCGGCGCGGACCAGTTTGAACCGATTGCCGCAGCAGAGCCGCACACGGCCGAGCAGGCCATGACCGGCGCCATCGTCATAATCGGCGGGGGCATTGCCGGACTCTCGGCGGCCGAGGCAGCCCGCCAGGCCTCGCCCCGGGCCGTCATTACCCTGGTCTGCCTGGAGGACGCCCTCCCCTACTACCGCCTCAATCTGACCCGCTACCTGGCGGGGGAGATCAAGGCCAGCGAGCTTCCCATTCACCCTCAGTCTTGGTACGCCGAGCAGCGCATAACGCTTTTGCACGGAGCCGAGGTGACTGCCCTTAATCGGAAAGCCGGCAGCGTCTCGCTCAAGGGGCATCCCGATCTGCACTATGACAAGCTCATCCTCACCATGGGGGCTCACCCGAGCATCCCCCCCATTCCCGGGGCGGATAAGAAAAACGTGGTTACCCTACGCACCTGCCGGGATGCCGAGACGATCCTGAGCCGCTGCCAGCCAGGTACCAGTTGCGTCATCATCGGCGGCGGGGTGCTCGGCCTGGAGGCGGCAGCGGCACTGGCCCGCCGCAAAGTGCAGGTGACGCTTATGGAGGGTTTCGACTGGCTTTTGCCGCGCCAGCTTAATCAGGCGGCCGGCGAGCGCCTGGCGGCAGCTGCCCTCGGGCTTGGCATCAGCCTGATCTGCACCGCCCAGGTCAAGGAACTGGCAGGCGGGGAGAGCGTGCAAAGCGTCCTGCTGGAAAACGGGACAGCCGTCCCCGCCGACCTGGTACTGATCTCCACCGGAGTCCGCAGCAACAGCTACCTGGCGCGCAAGGCCGGCCTTGAGGTCAAAAACGGAGTGGTCGTCGACCAGCATCTGCGTACCGACGATCCTGACATTTATGCGGCGGGAGATCTGGCGGAGCATCTGGGGATGGTTTACGGGACCTGGGCTCCCTCGCAGTTTCAGGGGACCATTGCGGGCATGAACGCGGCGGGCGGAGCTGCCATCTTTTCCGGCATTCCCCGCTCCAACACCCTGAAGGTACTCGGCGTGGAGCTCTTCAGCATCGGACTGGTCCATCCGGATGACGCCAGCTATAGGATCTTCGAGGAGGACAACGGGCACTACCAGCAGTTCATCTTCCGCGATTCGCATCTGGTGGGCGCCATCCTGGTAGGAGACACCTCCATCGCTCCGACCCTGAAAAAGCTCATCGAGACCAATGTCTCCTGCACCGAACTGCTCGCCGGAGCAAGCCTGGCCTCCGAGATACATGCCGGCATTGCAGCGCTGACCTGAGCGCCCCCGGCTAGTAGTTTTCCCTTGGGTAGTCGAGGAGAAAGTTGACTTCCCCCTCCCTGACCCCTCTCCGGGAGAGGGGACCTGCGGACTCTTCCCAGCTTAAGAGTGCCCACATTGCGGAAGAGACTCCTCCTTCCCTGAAGAGGATGGGCGCGGTGGCTGGAGATAAACAGCCATGGGATTTCTTTTAGCTGGGTTTCAGCGCTAGCGCGGTGTCAGCTGCAACTGAGCCGGCTTTTGCGGATGCTGCCAAGCCACTGTCCCGCAGCTGCACAGCAAAGGATGAGGGGCAGAACTTTCCAGCTGTACCCGGTCTTTATCCGGAGGTAGATAACGGCGGCCACGGCTATCAGCGCGTAAAAGCACCAGCCGTAACTGAAGCGCGGATATCCCTGACGCAACCGACCCAGGGGAATATTCACCAGGAGAGCGGTCGCGCCAAGGGCCACAAGAAACAGGCAGTTCATGTCTACTCCCTGCAGGCTGCCAAAGCTTCGCAGGAAACCTTGGCAGCCTGCGGCTAGCTGAGTCAGGATTCGCTGCAGGAACAGGAACAGCCCTCTTTTGCCTCGCTGCACTCCTTCGCGGGGAACATACGCTCGGCGGCATACTCGGTGATGTCGGCGGAAAAGTGCAGGTACAGGTCGTCAACTCCCGCCAGGGGAATCCAGTAACTGTCCAGAACCATGGCGTAGGTTTTCTGATAGGCCACCACGCGCTTGGCTTCCTGCTCTTTAAGCGCCTGGTTGGCCAGGCAGCCGCAGTGGTCCTCCTTCTTGCCGATGTCGACGCAGCGCGTCCCGGGCACGCAGCCAAGCGCGGTCGCTACCTTGTTGAGGGCGACGATGGTGCGGTCCTTGCGGACCAGCATGACGGGAAAGGGGTAGTTGTCCCAGAAAAGGTGAAAGTTTTTGCTTAATTCGGGGCTGATTGCGGTTGTTTCCATACGAGTCTCCTATTTATACTACCTTGGTTTCATCCCCACCCCTGCCCCCCCCTTTAAGGGGAGGGAGAGTTCTTCGTTTGGTTCTTTTATTTTTTCTCCCCATGAGCCGATTCGAAACCCTTCTTCAAATCCGAGCGCTGCTGATGCGACAGTACGGCACTCGCCTCGATGAGATGGTCCACGGTGCGGTGGGCAAACGCGGTCAGCTCTTTTGCTTTCTCGTCGACGGTGGCGTGCAGCCAGGCGCTGTTCGGGGTGTCCAGCAGCAGGCAACCGACGACCTTTGCTTTTAACCCCTGATTGGCTGCACAGAGCTGTTTACCATCGCTGCTGATCTGATCGACGACGGCGCCGATCTTCGCCTTCTGTTCGTCGGTCGCGTTGACCTTCTTCAGCGATACGTTGACATGCTTCTTTATTTGCTCGGAATGATCCCCCTCCATGCCATGATGCTTGCACGCGGAAAGTGATCCTGCAACAATAATCGTCCCGAGTAGTGCCATAACTGTCTTGAGCTTGCGGTTCATAGGTTCTCCCCTTTTTTCTGTGAGCTGTCAACTTTTCTGATAACTGTCGCTTTTCTGTTAGCTGTTAGCCGTTAGCCTTTGCTACCTGCTCTTCTCAAGGTGTAGACACCCTAGCTGGCAAATGTAAAAAATGTTTGTGGCAAATGTAAAAAAAAGGTAAAAAACCGCCCCACCTCCGGGCAATCTGCTACTGATGAAAATAAGAGGAGTGTTCCCGTGGACCTAAAACGCCCGAAGCTGCTGTTTCTGGTTGATGACGACGCCAAGCTGCGTAAGCTTCTGACCATATTTTTGAAAGAGCAGGGTTTTGACCTGCGCGAGTTCGGCGACGGCTCGCTGGTTGCGGCCGCGCTCGCGGAGCAGCAGCCCGATGCCGTAATCCTCGACATTATGCTGCCGGGGGAAAGTGGCCTGGATATCCTGCGCCGCCTGCGCCAGGAATCTTTCGTACCGATCATCATGCTGACCGCCAAGGGGGAGGATGAGGATCGCATCCGCGGCCTGGAACTCGGCGCGGACGACTACCTCCCTAAGCCGTTTAACCCAAGGGAACTACTGGCCCGGTTGAACGCGGTGCTACGCAGGGTCGGGTCTCCCCTGGAAGGAGCGCGCCCGGCGGACACCATCGAAGCCGCCGGACTGGTCCTTAACCGCGACCGGCGTACGGTCGGCTCGGGTAATGTGGAGCTGGCGCTCTCGGCGACCGAATTCAAACTGCTCGAGGCGCTCCTGAGCCGCCCCAACGTAATCCTTTCCCGGGATGAACTATTAAGCTACGCCCGCGGCAAGGACTTTGGGCCCTTCGACCGAAGCATCGACGTTCATATCGGGAAACTGCGCAGTAAGATAGAGTCCCTGCCGGGCGCCAGGAAGTGTATCAAGACGGTGTGGGGATCGGGTTACCTGCTGGAGGATCGAGAATGAAGCGGAGCCTATATTTTAAGATATTGACCCACTGGGTAGGGACGCTGGTCGTCACGGAAATTCTCGTCTTTGGGCTCTTTGTCCTGGTGGTGAAAGACGGCCACCGCAGCTATGTCCAGGAATCCATCGGGCGCAGCACGCTCATTTCGCGGGATTTTCTGGAAGCCGCGATCGCGCGCGCCTCACAGGGTGCGGCAGCTGACGGCGCCCGCTCAGGTAAAGCGGAAGCCAGCGCTCACCCAAGCGGTGCAGGTGTAGGCGCTCAAACAAGCAGTGCGGGTGCAGGCGCTCATTCAAGCGGAGCCGATGCCGGCGCCGCACTGCGGGAGGCGGTGCACCGGCTCGCCGCCAACGCCCACGCGAAAGTCTGGGTAAGTAGGGGAAGTGCTGCAGTTCCCCCTCTGGCGGCCTCCTTTGCCGGAGCAGTGCAGGAGCCCCAGACCAGTCCGGAAAACTCGGCACGGGTGGAGGGCGCGCTGATCACCGTTGGCGTCGGCCCCGACCGGCTCTCCTACGCCACGGTTCCGGTAAACCTTGGAAGCCCATTGGGCGGCGAGGCCACGCTGCATATTCTTTCCGAGCGGGAAGCCGGCCGGTTTCCCCATGGCAGGTTCGGCGCGGGGCTCGCGCTGATCGGCGCGTTCGTCGCGCTCATCGCCATTCCCCTGACCCGGCACATCACCCGTCCGCTGAAGCGACTGCAGGATTCGGCGCTGCGCATCGCCGGCGGCGACCTCGCCTCGCGCGCCGACGTGCAGGGAAGTGACGAGATCGGCAGACTCGGTTTGGCCTTCAACAGCATGGCGCAGACCGTGGAGCGCATGGTGCATGCCGGAAGGGAATTGACCGCCAATGTCTCGCACGAGATGCGCAGCCCCTTGACCCGCATCAGGGTTGCCGGGGAATGTCTGAAGGGAGCGGTCTTCCGGGGGGACTCCGCAGATGCGGAGGAGTTACTGGCAGGGATGTGGGAAGATATCGAGGAGGCGGACCGCATGATCGGCCGCATCCTGGAATATTCCAAGCTCGACCTTCAGGAAAGCGACCCGGCACAAAGGGAAGTCTCGCCGGACGCCCTTTTGCGCGGGCTTCTGAAGACCATGACTCCCCTCTTCAGGGCAAAAATGGTAGCCGTCGAACTGGCAGTCGAGCCGGGGCTCAGCGTGACCGGGGACGAGGAGTGGCTGCGGGCCGCCTTGAAGAATCTGCTGGAAAATGCGGCTCGCTACACGCCAGAAGGGGGCCGGGTGCGGGTAAGTCTGCGCCCGGAAGGACGTGCGGTGCGCTTCGAGGTTACCAACAGCTGCGCCGCGGTGGATGCGGAGGACCTGGAGCGGATCTTCGACCCCTTCTACCGGGGCAAGGGCTCTTCCAGCGAGGGGACCGGGCTGGGGCTGGCGATCACCAGGAAGATTGTCCTGATGCACCAAGGGGATATCGGGGCGCGGAACACGCCGGAGGGCTTTCAGGTCTGGCTATGGCTGCCGCGGCATGGCGGCGGGCAGGGGTGATTTTGGTTCCCCGCAAGGCGTAATTTTTCTAGCTCCTCCCCCTTTCAAAGCTCCCCCTCTCCCGGAGGGCAAGGGGATGCTCCGTAAAAACTTCCCGCGCAAGGAAAAGCTCCCTCCCCTTTGCAGAGGAGGGAGCAAAGTTTACTCCGCTATTTCTTGTGGCACCCGCCGTCGCACCCGGAACCGCAGCAGCTCCCCTTCTTCTTCCAAAGCGAAATGTAGAGCAGGTAGCTGGCTCCCGCCAGGATGAATGCCGCGATGATCATGTCTGAAATTCCCATCTTAACCTCCCAACCCGAGGAGTCTCCCCCCCTGGTAGACGATGCAGGCCATGCCCCAGGCTAGTACCATCTGATAGCCGAAGGCGATTCCGAACCACTTCCAGGTGCCGAACTCCTGCACCATCGCTACGGCTGCTACCACACACGGCATGTAAAGGAGCACGAAAACGATGAAGGCGTACGCGGAAACCGGGGTGAACTGTTTCTTCAACTCCTCCCGAAGCGGCGAGCGCTCCGCGGTCTTGTCGGCGTCTTCCGTTGCCGACAGACTGGTGAACCCGAAGGTGGAGGTGACGTTGGAGACCGATATCTGGGCCGCCTTCAACAGTGAAGTTCCGGCCTCTTTAAGCTCGGCGCTGACGCTCGGCTTGGCTGCGGCCTCTTTCGCCGCTTCCTTTTTCACGTAAATCTCGCCCATGGTCCCGACCACGACTTCTTTGGCGACCAAACCGGCGATCAGCGACGAACTCGCTTCCCAGGTGCCGAAGCCGAGCGGCGCCAGGGTGGGGGCAACGAAACTGCCCACCTGGCCCAGGTAGGAATCCTTCTTGTGCTCTACGCCCCAGGGGAGGTTCAGCAGAAACCAGACCATGATGGAGACCGCCAGGATGTAGGTTCCCGCCTTGATCAGGAAGTGCTTCCCCTTTTCCCAGGTGTGGATCATCAGGCTCCTTAAGGACGGCATCCGGTAGGGGGGAAGCTCCATGATGAACATGGGGGCCTCGCCCTTGAAGATGGTCTTCTTGAAGATGAAACCCATGACGATCGCCAGTAGGATCCCCATCATATAGAGCGACCAGAGGACGGAGCCGCCATGAGCCGGGAAGAAGGCGCCGATGAAGACGACATAGACCGGGAGCCGCGCGCCGCAGGACATGAGCGGCACCAACAGGGCGGTGAGCGCCTTGTCGCGCGGGTTCTCCAGGGTGCGCGTCGCGTAGATCGCCGGGACGTTGCAGCCAAAGCCGAGCAGCATCGGGATGAAGGACTTTCCGTGCAGGCCGATGGAGTGCATGGCCCGGTCCATGACGAAGGCGGCGCGCGCCATGTAGCCGCTCCCCTCCAGGAAGGTGATGAAGAACATCATGGCGAAGATCATCGGGACGAAGACCAGCACGTTGCCGGTCCCGGCGATGATGCCGTCGGTCACCAGGGAAACCGTCCAGTCCGGCGCGTGGATGGTTCCCAGGAGCGCCTCGGCCAGGTGCTTGAAGGGGCCCGAGATCATGGCGCTGATCCAGTCGGCGAAGGGCTTCGAGACGTCGAAGGTCAGCTTGAACATGATCCACATGGCGGCCAGGAAGATCGGGATGCCGAAGAAGCGGTGCAGCACGATCCGG
>Ga0209123_1000815_pt1 | contig 35930 bp, 28 predicted proteins | sample BarGraIncu00431A_FD_184500 | JGI IMG/M metagenome (GOLD analysis project Ga0209123, IMG submission 184500) | Arctic peat soil microbial communities from Barrow, Alaska, USA - Barrow Graham LP Incubations 004-31A (SPAdes) (version 2) | ecosystem: Environmental > Terrestrial > Soil > Wetlands >... | reverse complement strand
GACGAATACAACTGCTGCCCAAAATTCGGCCATCTGCTGGCAATTTAGCCCATAAGTCTTCGACTTTAACCTCGCCATTAATCAAGCGAGCAGCTTCCATGGTTGCGTCAACTAAAGGTTTATACCCAGTGCAACGGCAAGCATTTACATGCTTAGAAAACCAATTTCGGACATCGTCTCTCGTAGGATGAGTATTTTCCTCTAAGAGTTGTTTGGCTGAAACAATAAATCCAGGAGTACACCAACCACACTGAGCAGCGCCATGGATCATCCAAGCGAGTTGCAAAGGATGCAATTGTTCCCGAGTACCGACGCCTTCGATTGTCGTGATGACTGAATTTTCTTTAATTTTTTTCATTTTTGTAACACAGGCGCGGACGACTTTGCCATCCAAGATGACAGAACATGCACCGCATTGAGCTTTTGCACAACCTACTTTAGTTCCGGTCAAGTGCAGTTGTCCCCTTAGCATATTTGCTAGGGTAACATCCTCTTCGAAAAATATAAGCTGAGCGACACCGTTGATTGTAACATTTCTTTTAAGCAATTCTTTTCTCTCCTTTTTGATAATATCCACACTTACATACTATTGGGATGAGAAATTCGTCAACTTGATGGATATTTTCAATTTTTGTGTCTTCCATTTATGAATAATGCAATTTTTATGCCAATATAATCCGATTAATTCAAATTCTTCTATTTTCGCTGATACCAATGGGTGCGGAGCACTTTTCTCTATAGGTCCAATAATGCCCAAGTCATAAGTGTACTCAATTCAATACACCTATGATTCTCCAAGAATGTTCAATCCTTTTCACAGTCATTGTTTTTCAATGTTTGTACACCAAATATACATGTACTCATTTGTATACACATGATTGATATGTTTAATTCAGGAATTACTCTGTTTAAATATTATGATCTAGTGTAATTGATGCTTAATCAATTTCTTATATAAGCCCGTCCTGGATAAACCTAAGGCTTTAGCGGTCTGAACTTTATTCCCATTTGCGGCATCCAGGGCACAAATAAGAGTCTCGTTTTCTACTCTGCTAAGAATATTCTCTAGTGTCTCTTTCAAGAAAGGTTGCTTTTGATGTCCATCCGCTAAAATTTGCAGATAGTTCGGTAAATGCTTAAGCTGAACTTCTGTTCCATCCAGCAGGTTGAAGGCCCGTTCAATAATATTTTCAAGTTCGCGGATGTTACCAGGCCAGCGATGTTTCATCAGAACGCCTAACGCCTCTTCCGTTATTCCTGTCACAGATTGTAAAAACTGAAGATTAAACTTTTTTATAAATATTTCAATCAACCCTTCGATGTCATCCTTCCTTTCCCGTAAAGGAGGTATCGTTAAGATCACTACGTTTAAACGGTAATAGAGGTCCTCTCGGAATTGTTTATTGCGAATCATAGCCTCGAGATTGCGATTGGTCGCGGCAACTATCCGCACGTCGACTTTGCGGGGTCTATTGCCTCCCAACCGTTCAATTTCCCGTTCTTGGATAACACGCAACAGCTTGACTTGCATGGCCATTTCCATATCTCCAATTTCGTCCAAGAACAGGGTTCCTCCGTCCGCTAGTTCGAATTTCCCAAGTTTTCCACCTTTACGGGCTCCAGTAAAGGCTCCTTCGTCATAACCAAATAATTCGGATTCCAATAAATTCCCTGGTACAGCAGCACAGTTGACCTTGATAAAGGGACCTTGCCAACGAGAGCTTTCCTTATGTAGTAGTTGGGCAAATAATTCTTTACCCGTCCCATTTTCTCCCCTCAAGAGCACAGTAGACTCTGATTTGGCTACGCGCAAAGCAGTATGAACTAATGAATTCATGAGGGGATTTTTCCCCTTTAAGAGTTGCCGTGCAGAACGATTTTTTTCCGATACATCCTTTTTATAATAGTCCAGTTCAGAACGTAACGAATTAATTTTTTTCGTTAAGGCGTAAAGTTCGTTAACATCCTTATAAACAATTCTTCCCAAAGCGCCCACTATTTCACCGTCCTGTATAATTGGCATTCTGCTGGCGATAATTTCATGCCCGTTTAAGTCATGAATATATCCATGCACAGGTATACCTGTTTTCAGAACGTCAATGAATTTAGGATCTTTGTAGATTTCAATGATCGGTTTCCCAATCAGATCCTCGGGATATTTTCGAAAAAAAGTAGCAAAGGCCTGATTTGTCATAGTAACAACGCCTTCTTTGTTAACCACAATCAGTCCATCATAAGCAATGTTAATGACAGCTTCAAGGATGTGTTGGGGGAGCTTAGTCTTCTCGTGCTCGACAACTAAATTGTCGATGACATTTTGAATTGTAGTAATGTCTTGGAATACCGCCACAGCTCCGACCAGCTCACCGTGAAGATATATTGGGGTTCGGCTGCTCAAGAAAACCGTATTATTGAGTTTCATCTCTTGTCCAAACTCAGCAATTCCGTTTTCAAAAAGTTTCATTAATCCGGTTTCCGGGAAATAATTGGTCACAGACTGTCCTACGAGATCTCGGACGGGGACTTTTAAAATATTATAAATGGCGCGATTAGCGTAGAGAATAAGACCTTGTGGATCGATGGCAATGATGACGTTATTCGTATTGTCCAAAATTTCGTCAAGAGTTATCGAAATGGGTTGTCCTTTTGGTAACATCTGTAAGCCTCCATAAATTTCAGTATTATCTAGTATTCTACTATTAAACTCTAAATCCTCTTCAACCGACAATGCCCAAACAAAATCCTCTTCAACTGACGATTTCCAAACCAAGTCATCTTAAACTGACAATTTACAAACCAAGTCATCTTCAACCGACAATGCCAAAACATTGAGGATAATGATTTGTTTGGCTACTCAGATGATTGCACTAGCAAGAGTGGTTTCGATCGTTTAGACATGTTTGGGGAAGATCCAACTGGGGTACGGCAACGAGACAGTATATCCCATTCTGGCCTCCTACCTTAAAATATCGCCCTCACTTCAACCCCTGTTTTAAACACAAACACTGCTTCGACCATCGACTGAACGTTTAGCAGGAGTCACTGTCCCATTTGCCATTTTCAAAAACCTCACTAAAAATAGATTACGGCCCCGTTTTAAGGTGTAATGTTCCTCAAAACGAAGGCCGTTTTTTAAATGAAACTCCGAATATATAGGTACTGCAAACCCAAGAAATTGATTCCGCATCATTGCTGCAATTCGCTATGTTGCCTTTAGACTTTCCTCTTCTTCATGAGAAATTCACGACTTTTTCATGAGATAGTCGTATCCATGAGTTAATCTAAGGACATGGAAGATCACTAAATCAAATAAAGGATTGCTTTAGAATGAAATGAGGAGGAATATCATTGAAAAATTTCAGTAAAAAGATCACGGCAATTGTAGGAACAGCGACATTAGCAGTAGGGCTTATGGCTTTACCAGTTTTAGCTGGAACGACCCAGCAACAAGGTAATGGATGGGTTGGTCAGATGCAAAGCTTCATGCAGCAAACATTTTCACCAGATCAACATCAAACTTTGATGAATTCGACGGCTATGCAAAACCTCCATAATTCAGCGGGTATGCAGAAAGCAATGCAGACAGGGGATGTTAAGACGATGCAAGAACTCATGAATTCAGACCCAACCGTTAAGTCTCAAATGGGACAAGGTAATCTGGATAAGATGAACCAATTCATGAGTAATTCCGGTGGAAACATGATGACCAAGGGAAGTGGAAATACTAATTCTGGAAGCTCAATGATGAACTTCTGATCTGAGATGGTATTTACCATTGCCTCAATTGAGACAATCGGAGGAAATAAAATTGATATAAGAATTTGATCCACCACGTTCTACTGAAGTTTGCTGCTTTCCGTCTTGTGTGGGATAAAACACACTATAATGTGTTTTATCCCACACAAGACGGAAAACTATTGCCTGGAAACGCTTCAAGTTTCCTTGCAAAATCTATTTCATTGTCATAAATAATATTTTTAAAACATCCAAAATATGTCAATATTATTAGAGGAGTGTGTACTATGAATAACCTGAGAAAACCCATGAAGAAAATTCTTCTTTCTCTATCCCTCTTACTCTTAACTCTCGTATTTGCTACAAATACTATGGCTGCATCTGGGGGACTTGAACAAGACTCTGGCCCTTATCATATAATTATGCAGACTAATCCAGAAACCCTTATGGCCAATCAATCAGCAACTTTTAATGTTATTGTTAAAGATAAGGCTACTGGCAAACCGGTTACCGGTGCCAAGGTAATCATGGCGCCAGCAACAATGAATGGTTCTGCTACAGGAAGTAAAAACAGTAGCAGCATGGCTGGCATGGATATGTCTTCCAGTATGGATAAGCAAGGTGGGACAGCGATGCTGGAACAGTCATCAATGGGCTCAATGGCTATGGACCCTGGCACCTATATGATGAAAGATATGTCCTTTAACCAACCCGGGGAATGGAATCAAGCGATTACTATTACTTCATCTTTGGGTGAAAGTACGGTCAGCTTTCCATTAAGTGTCGATAAATCCGGACCGAATTTCATTCTTATTGGTAGTGTGGTTGGCGTCGTTGTGATCGTTGGAATACTCGCAGCGATGTTGAAAAGAAAGAAAAAATAAGAAATTGGAGGTTCATTAGAATGCCTTCTAACAAGCAACCAATAAACTTCCTCAATTATCCTTTACTCAAACGTTTTCTTAAAAGCTCCTTATACCCAAGAATCTTCCAATGGATCACAGTTTTAGTTTTTGGGGTAATCATGGTAGAAACTTTAGCCGGTCCATCAAACGTCGGCGGGAACTTTGGTTCCGCTGCAACTTGGGTCCTTTGGTGGCCATTAATTCCTTTTTTCTTTTTTCTAATGGGTCGTTTTTGGTGTGGAATTTGCCCCTTTGCCTGGGTCAGTGATCTAACCCAAAAGTTATTTGGAGCTAACCTTAAAGTTCCGAACTTTATCCGTAAGAACGGTCTCTGGATCATTGATATTACCTTCATCTTTATCACCTGGTCAGATCATGTTTGGGGAATTGTAGAATCTCCCCGAGGATCAGGAACCCTCTTATTACTCATTTTAGGCGGCGTAATGGTCAGTGCTTTGCTCTTTGAACGCCGTACATGGTGCCGTTATTTATGTTTTCTGGGTTCTTTGTCCGGAAATTACAGCCGAGCCGGGATGTTAGAATTAAGGGCCGACAAGGATACTTGTAAAACGTGCAAAACAAGGGATTGTTATAAAGGTAATGATAAAACACCAGGCTGTCCTATGTTTGAATTTCCGATGGCTATGGATAACAACGCTAATTGTAATCTTTGTGGGAACTGCATTAAAAGCTGCCCCCATGATTCAATCCGCCTAACTCCCCGCAAACCCACCAGTGAATTTTGGTCTATGACCAGAGCGCATTTTGAAGAGTCTTTTTTAGCGATTGTCATCGTCGGGATTGTGTTTGTCCAGAACATTACGATGTTAGACTTTTACCCAAACTTCCTCAAATGGGTAGAGCTGACTCTAGGCGTTGCTAATCAAGATATCGTCTTTACGATCCTCTTTATCTTCGCAATGGCTACTCCAGTATTATTACTTTTTGCGGCGACTGCTTTTTCAAAACGGTTTACCGGCGAGACTTTGCGAAATGCCTTTGCACGTTTTGGCTATGCAGTTATTCCACTTGACCTCGCTTCCCACATGGCCCATAACTTATTCCATCTTCTTGCGGAAGGGAAGGATACCTACTATACGTTTATGGGACTGTTCGGAGTGCATATTGAAGGATCATCGTCGTTTGTTGCCGACCCAATCATCCAAATTATGCAGTACTTCCTAGTGATTGCCGGAACCCTGGGTTCACTTTACACGGCTTATAGGATTGCTAAGCAGAACTATGGAGTAAGTAAAGCCTTATCCGTCTCTATGCCTTATTTAGTCGTCATTTTACTTTTTGGTATACTAAACTTCCTTACCTTTACCGTAAGAATGTCAATGAGGATGTAATAACAAATTCATGTTTAATGCTTAAACGCACTCGCGAAATCGAGTGCGTGCGTTCGTTCTAACTAGGCGTTCGTTCTAACTAGGCCTTCATTCTTTCTTTAGTTACTGAGAAGATAATCCATTCTAGGATTGATGGGGTGGTTTTCCCACGCAACTCTCGTTTTTAGCAGCTTAATGACTTATGTGGTAGTCCAAGCTATACTATGGTAAAGCCTTATGGCACTTTACTTATAATCTTGGTCATAGGTGTTAGTTTTGTTATATTTTAAAAGAACCTAACGGAGTTTGGGAGGAATAATTAAATCTATGAGAATTTTGCTAGTCGATGATGAGAAAAAAATCATAACCGTGCTCAAAGCATATCTTCAACAAGAGGGATTTCAGGTCAGCACGGCTATTAATGGTCTCATCGCCCTGACCATGTTTAAAGAAAATCCTTTTGACCTACTCATCCTAGATTTAATGCTTCCCGGCATGTCGGGAACAGAAATTTGCAGTGAGATACGCAAAATATCCTCCGTCCCTATTATCATGCTCACAGCTAAAGTCGAAGAAGAGGACCGCATCCGGGGGTTAAGTATTGGCGCCGATGATTACATCACGAAACCCTTTAGTCCTCGTGAAGTGGTCGCTCGTGTCCGGGCTGTTCTACGTCGAACTAACAACGAGACTGCACCACTGGCGGACGTGGTCTCCTATGACAACGGCATCACCATTGATAACATACAACATGTAATTCGGCGTCATGATCAGGAGGTTTCTTTAACTCCAACAGAGTTTAAGATTCTTGGAGCCTTAGCGAAAAGCCCAGGTCGAGTATACTCAAGGGGACAACTGGTTGAAATTGTTCAAGGACACGACTTCGAGGGTGATGACCGCGTGATTGATGCCCATATTAAAAAGATTCGTCAGAAAATCGAATCCATCCCTAGCGATCCTCAAATTATTTTGACTGTTTTCGGAATCGGCTACAAATTTAATCCAAGTGCAGGTGGATAAGATGCGTAAGAAACTATTTCTCTCGACATTGATCATTGCGCTTATCACCTTAACTCTCAGCATGCTTGCGGTAAATCTAGTCTTCAAGCAACAGTTTAGTGATTATCTAACCAGGACGAATGAAGCAGCATTGGAACAGTTGCCCTCTCGATTAAGTTCGCTTTATCAGAGCAAGGAAACTTGGGATCAAACGGCTCTGGATGAAATTAGCCATACCCTCCCGATTGGTACGGTCGTCACGCTGACAGATTCAAGCGGCAAGTTTATAGCCACGTTAAGTCACACCATGGAAGATATGATGCATGGTCGAGGTGGAATGAGCATGAACATGGATATGGGAATGTCCGCCTCCTCTTCCATCACGAGTTGGAAAACGAAGACCTTAACGGTGTCAGGACCTCTCGGGATTTTAGGCACCGCACTAGTCCGCTACCCAGCGACTGCACAGATTCTCGATCCTCAAGATGTCCTCTTCCAATCCTCGGTCTTTCGTTCTCTTCTATCTGCAGGAGGGTTGGCGCTTCTATTTGGTATTATCCTCAGTTACTTCACAAGTCGACGTCTCGTAGCACCACTGAAACGCTTAACTCAAGCCGCCGATCGCATCGGGCAGGGACATCTCGATGAGCGTGTTGGGATTCAAACCAACGATGAAATCGGGCAATTAGCTAATGCTTTCAATGCTATGGTAGACAATTTGAATCGCCAAGAAATCCTTCGTAAACAGTTTACCGCCGATATCGCCCATGAACTGCGCACGCCCTTAACATCGATTAAAAGCTATATCGAAGCCTTCCAAGATAATGTTCTACCTGCTGATGAGGAGAATCTCTCCTCAATACATGAAGAAATAGACCGCTTAGTTGACCTATCCAGCGACTTAAAAGACTTAAATGTTGCGGAAATGGGTGCCTTAACGCTAATATTCGAACCTGTTAACTTAAAGCATCTACTTGATAAAGTGATTCATAGCCTCTATCCGCTCATCCAAGAAAAACAATTAACGCTGATATGGAACCCGCCGCCAGAACTCGTGACTATGTCGGGGGACGGGCGACTACTGACAAGGCTCTTTTACAATCTCGTTCACAATGCCTATCGGTACTCAGATATCACCGGTCAAATCACCCTCTCACTTTCTCAAACCCCGGATTTCGTCGAAATCAGAATCAAAAACACAGGCATCGGCATCCCCGAAGACGATCTCCCCTGTATATTCGAACGTTTTTACCGTGCCGACAAATCGCGAACCCGTGAGACTGGGGGAACCGGAATTGGTCTGGCGCTGGTCCATCAGATAACAACCCTCCATCAAGGCGAGATCACCGTGCAGAGTAGTGTCGGGCAAAAGACTGAATTCATAGTCCATCTTCCCAAAGAAGTAAAAGTGGCTGTCTCAAATAGAAATGAAATTCTATCATTATGCAATAACAATCTGGATTAAGCTGAGGGTTAGCTGAAAAATGGAAACAATAGTTAACCAGAAATTAAAATTCACTTAGTTAACCGATAGTAACTTCGGGTACGATAATCCACGCTTTGACAAATAGACAGAATATCAACTCCTCAAAAAACATCAAACCGGACTCAGTGTCTGATTCCGATGCTTTAATTTGGCGATTTAGATGTTTGGATAAACAATGCAATCTGCCGAATACTTGTTATATATTCAATTCTCTATACTGCTGGATCCGTCAATATTAGCGGTTTTAAGAGCCTTATCCGTCTTAGGTGGACTTTGAATCTTATCCGAGACGGGGTGAGTGATGATAGATCTGATTGAGCTGGATAGCAAGTAATTGTTACTGGTATTGATTTTAAAATTTTCCTTATTGAAATGGCTTGAAATTCCGTTTTTGAAATGAGCCCCTTTTAGGAGCAGGTTTGATATTATTAAACGAATGTATATATACGACAAGTATATTAATAGCAAACGAGGCCGAAAGATAATCTTCAAGCCTCATTTTACCCCTAGAATCTATAATTATGTTAATAAAGTGAAGCTTAAATATCAGACTCCTTCTTAGTCTAAGGAACCTTGAATAGCATCTTCTTGAGCCTGAGTAATTGTACCCGCTGTTACAAGACTATCCAAAGCAGTCTTAAGATCATCGTTAGCTTGCATTGCAGTTTGAATAGCATCCTCTTGAACTTGAGTGATGGTACCCGCTGTTACTAGACTATCCAAAGGAGTTTTGAAGCCATCGTTATGTCCTTCACCTCTTTGAGAAGTTATGGCATCTTCTTGAGCTTGAGTGATTGTACCCACTGTTACAAGCGCATCTAATGCTGTTTTAACTCCGTCTGGTCCTTTTGTCGCCGTTGAAATCGCAGCAGTTATGGCATCTGCTTGAACTTGAGTAATGATACCCGCTGTTACTAGACTATCCAAAGAAGTTTTGAAGCCATCGTTATGTCCTTCACCTCTTTGAGGAGTTATGGCATCTTCTTGAGCTTGAGTGATTGTACCCGCTGTTACAAGCGCATCTAATGCTGTTTTAACTCCGTCTGGTCCTTTTGTCGCCGTTGAAATCGCAGCAGTTATGGCATCTGCTTGAACTTGAGTGATGGTACCCGCTGTTACTAGACTATCCAAAGAAGTTTTAAAGCCATCGTTATGTCCTTCACCTCTTTGAGGAGTTATGGCATCTTCTTGAGCTTGAGTGATTGTACCCGCTGTTACAAGCGCATCTAATGCTGTTTTAACTCCGTCTGGTCCTTTTGTCGCCGTTGAAATCGCAGCAGTTATGGCATCTGCTTGAACTTGAGTGATGGTACCCGCTGTTACTAGACTATCCAAAGAAGTTTTAAAGCCATCGTTATGACCCTTTAGACTATCGTTAGGCCCTTTGTTGAAGTTACCCTTTGCATTGAATCCTGCTTGTGTTTGCGAAAATCTTGGAGCTTGTACTGAACTATTACTTGTTGTGTTTGCGAATGCAGCGGAAGCTGATAGAAGTGTTAGCATAGTCGTGGCGATCGCAATTGTTTTTGTTTTCATTTTTTTCATCTTTAATAACCTCTTTCCAAATTTAGATTTGCAAAATGCATTTGAAGGACAATATCATTATGCAATAATAATCTGAAATGAAGCTGATAGTTAGCTGAATGTTTCCTTAAAATTGGGATTTCTTCAATTTTCTATGCTATTTAAATTCTTCCGCTCTTTAAAGATTCCCGAAAGCGGAAGGCCAGCAAGCCTGGTCAGTTCTCCGTCTTCAATTCCAATGGAAGTTTTCCAAAGTATGTCTCTGCTACTTGGTACAATCCGTTTGCCCCATGTCCGAAGTAAATTACATTGGTGTAGAACGCAAATGTTTCTTGCTTACTCATCGTGTCATTCACCCCAATGGCATAGACACTCTCAAACAATTTCCACGTTAATGATTTTGATTGATTACATCAACTGTCGCGTGATTGTGGAGCCACCTTGAAGGGCCTGTCCACCGCCGACGTCCACAAATACTGCCCGTAAAGTTCCTCTGAAATCTATTCCTATGTTTGTGAAAAACTACGATCCTCAGTTGCGATTATGGCATTTCGATACATTTCCGGTATATCGTTGTACGTTAGTATAACTGGCTGTGCTGCACTTGTACTTGAGTGAACACGTATAAGTCGATCATTTTTTACCGGATTGCTCCTTTATATATGCACATTTAACAAGCTACAACCCTGTTTCTCCCTGTGGATTTTGCTTCTAATAATGCATTATCTACCCTTATTATTATTTGGTCAGTGTTTTCGTCTGGCCTATATTCTCCAACACCTAAGCTAATTGTTATTTTCTGTCCAATTCCAAAGTCATGGTATTGTATTATATTTCGAATCTTTTCAGCAACGTCTTTAGCGCTTTCCAAATTTGCGTCAGGTAAAATCAAAATAAACTCTTCTCCGCCCCAACGGAATAAGCCATCTGTTACTCTAATGTTCTCCCTTACCAATCTTTAAATACACTGTAAAACACTATCACCCGTTTTATGACCGAAACAATCATTAATAGTTTTAAAATTATCTATATCTAAGAATATCAAGGAAAACGAAATACCGTACTTTTCCTTCTTCTTGATCATCGAAGTTAGATCATCATCAAATTTCCTTCTATTATAGGCCCCTGTCAACACGTCAACGGTAGCCATTCTTTCCAACTTAGCATTCATTATCTTTAGCTCGTTGATATATATTTTTAGTTGACTTTCATATTCTTTCTTTTCCGTAATATCCCGCGTCGTACCAATATAGCCTACAAATCTACCCCCTTCGAACATGGGTTTGACAGATACTTCAAACCATTTGACCGATCCGTTTTTACAAATGAATCTGACATCGTGTAAAATGATTTCTTCAGCATCACCGTCTATCCGTTTACTTAAATGTTCTTTTGCCAATTTATAAACATAATTTTTAGATTCTTCTTCTAAGAAATTAGGCATCTTGCATCCCACAAGTTCTTCAGCCTCATAACCCGTCATATCCTTAGCGTTTGGACTCACAAAGGTATAAACATAGTCCATATTCATTTCCCAAATAACATCTTTTATGTTCTCAATGATATACTGATATCTTTTAAATTGATGGGATTGCAACTCTTGATCTCTTTCCATTTTTCGACCCTCATTCATTTTAATCAGCCTAGTCTACACTACACTACACTACCATACCGCACCAACTCAATAGCGTTACCATCAGAATCAACTTGATAACGGATGTTCACTCCACCTATGCTATTCACGCTGATCAATGGTTATTTATGGCAAAAAAATAATTATAAGTACCAAGCTAAAGTTCTAATCCCCTCATAATTAATATTGCACGAATAAAAAAAGAAGTCGCTCAGAAGTTAATTTAGTCTAGTCTCCACGTGCGTAGGCGTTACTTCATTGTAAGTAATCAGGAACACTTCCGAAGGGACTGACTATATCTACCTTAACTCTTGTGTTGCAATCGGTGTTTGCACACGCCCTCCAATTACATAATATTTTGTCATTAGTTGCACGCTCAGGTAATATTAGTGATCCATGGCTATCCCCTTGCATATGATGTAACTATATCAATCCAGTTTCATATTCCCATTTTTGAGCGTGGTAGCTGTGAAATTTCATATTATCTATTGACTTTAATATGTTCCATAGGTAATGTTAGGTAACTATTCGCGTTGGTGCAAAATTCTCATTACTTCTTGTGAATGGAAAACCTTACCGATAATGGCAAACTTGTCGAAAGGCAGGGACGCAAAGCTAAAGGGCCTGTAAAATGGCAGCCAGCTACCGAAAATAAGGTTTTTTTTTCATAAACTTTATATATTGTTAAAAGAGATTTTCTAAACTAGATGAATTTAGTTGTTTTCGTTTGTGTACTAAATAACAAAAAAAGCTAACAATCTATTTAATTAAGAAATTTCAAAAGGAGATTGTTTATATGTTATCGAATATTAAAAAAATAGTAATCTCTTCATTTTTATCTATAGTAACTTTAATTTCTATACCCTTCAACGCCTATGCATCAACACAAACAGCAACTACTCTCACCGAACTTCAAAGTAACATGGTTAAAGGCATGACTGCACGCGAAACAAAATTTGACATTATCTACACAGGTCCAACGTCGAATATAAGTACAGATGTAATGAATGCACTTAAAGCGGCAGAAACTTCTGATGACTATCTACAATCATCATGGACATCTCTAAGTTGTAGCATGACAGGTGTACCAAACAATTACGACATTAAGCTGAATGCAACTTATCTTACAACAGCAGCTCAAGAAGCTTACGTAGACACAACTGTAACAGCAGCTCTTGCATCAATCATCACTCCGGACATGAACGACTTCCAAAAAGAAAAAGCAATTCATGATTGGATCTTAAAAACAGTATCTTACGACTACACACTCATTCAACACTCTGCTTATGCAGGTCTAATCGCCCCAAACAAAACAGTATGCCAAGGTTATGCGCTCTTGATGTACAAAATGTTAAACCAAGCAGGTATTCAAACCAAAATAATCACTGGTACACTCCAAGGTGGTGGTCATGCGTGGAACATGGTATATATAGCGGGTAATTGGTATCAAGTAGATGCAACAAATGATGACACAGGTAACCCCTTCTACAATGTCACAGATTCTGTTCTAACGTCGTACAAATTTGTGTGGGACAAAACAAAATTCCCTGAAGCCACCACAACTTATCTCCCAGGTTCAATCCCTGCCCCAAATCCAACTACAGTAACACTAGACAAAACAACAACCTCTTTACTCACAGGTACAACAACCACACTAATTCCTACAATAAGAGACGTCACTAAAACTGTAACATGGGCATCGAGCAATCCTGCAATAGCAACGGTAACAAACGGAACCATAACAGGGGTATTCCCCGGCACAGCCACAATCACAGCCACTACCCAAGACGGTGCAACAGCAGCCTGTACAGTAACAGTAACAGCCGCTACAACAGTTGTAACCTTAAGCAAAACATCAGCTACGTTTACAGCTGGTGACTCAACGACCTTAAAAGCCACAGTAACACATTCAACTGCAGTCAAAGCATTTCCTTTACAAACTATAGTCTGGTCATCAAGTGATTCATCAATTGTAACAGTAGTGAACGGTGTAATAAAAGGGGTAAAAGCTGGCACGGCAACAGTAACTGCTACTACCAAAGATGGCGTAGCCTTAGCAACTTGTGCAATAACTGTAACCCCTTTACAAACGGTTGTAACCTTAAACAAAGATACCGCAACTTTCACGACTGGTGATTCCACTACACTGAAAGCTACAGTAACACATCCAAGTGCATCTAAAACATTCCCCTCACAAACGATAGTCTGGTCATCCAGTGATTCATCTATCGTTTCCGTAAAGAATGGTGTCGCAACTGGTGTTAAAGAAGGTACAGCCACAGTAACAGCCACTACTAAAGATGGGGTAGCCTTAGCATCTTGCAATATTACTGTGACACCATTAAAAACAGTTGTGTCTTTAAACAAAGATACAACAACATTCACTGCTGGTGACTCAACGACGCTAAAGGCTACAGTAACACATCCTGATGCTTCTAAAAAATTCACTTTACCAGCCATAGTTTGGTCATCCAGTGACACATCTATTGCCACCGTAACAAACGGTGGCGTAAAAGGATTAAAAGCTGGCACAGCTACAATAACGGCTACTACTAAAGATGGTGCAGCCACAACAACTTGTACCATAACTGTCACACCTCTGAAAACAGTTGTAACCTTGAACCAAACATCAGTTTCTCTTGCCATAAAGGGATCTACGACTTTGAAAGCTGTAGTAACACACCCTGATGCTTCCAGAACTTTTCCTCTACAAACTTTAGTTTGGACGTCCAGTGATCCATCTATTGCAACTGTAGTCAATGGTACGCTAAAAGAGTTAAAAGCCGGCACAGTGATAATAACCGCAACCACAAAAGACAATGCAGCCACCGCATCTTGCACAGTCACGGTAAACTAATCTTTTGGTAGTAATCAATAGTTTCTATGCACACAACTTCTTGGACTAACACAATATGGTATTTATCTATTTTCTCAAACCTAAATGGTATTGGAAAGCCTTAATTATTTCCTTTCTTTATACATTAATTTCTATTTGCAATAAATTTGAACTTCTATGGGTTAAAGAAAGATGTTTTATACTTTTTTCCACTATAACAACTGTTTCGATATATTTATCAATATTATCTTAGATGGGTTGTATGGCGGAGAGTAGACCACTTTGTTGAGGTAGTTATTTCCTCAGGGCAGTCGATTTCTTGACTACTAGATTGGGTAAGATCATTAAATGCTCTTAAATAAAAACCTCAAAGCCTGCTAAAGATAGCGGATTTTGAGGTTTTTATATTATTGTAGTTACCCCTTATGCCGCCTTACTTTAAAGGCGTAAACGGTAAATACTTTGTTATCCCGAATTCCAGATAACAAAGTATTTACCGTTTACCCATATTTCTCCTCAATTCGTTAAAAAGAATATAAAAACAAGTCCGAAAGTCGAACTTATTCTTATATTCCTTTACATTATTTGGACCATACAGCCAAAATAACTTGTTCTGTGCTATTAGTTATAATAGTAGAGACTAAAATGCTGGGCAAACGGAGCTTTTTCTCCAACTTCAGATTCATTTTATTTAGTCACTTTTACGGTAATACTCTTGCTTTTCACCCCCAGATAAGTTGCGCTAATCGTCGCAGAGCCTGAGTTCACCCCTGTAATCAGACCGGCACTCGTAACTGAAGCCACTGAACTGTTGCTCGACAACCAAGTAGCTTTAGCCGTAACATCTTCTGTGGTTCCATCAGAATAATTCGCAGTTAAGGTTGGCGTTTTTGTGGCAGCAACAGTTAATGTAACACTCGAATCAGACAGTCTCAACGTTAAATTAGTATTCACTTTGATTGTCACCGTCTTACCCCCAAATTTGGCAGTAATAGTTGCCGTTCCTGCACCAACCGGAGTCACTACACCGTTACTTACTGTTGCTACTTTCGCACTCGGTGAACTCCAGGTCGCTGAAGATGCCACATTCTCAAATGTTTTGTCAGCATAATAAACACTAAGCGCAACTGTTACTGGCGATCCGCCTGGTTCTAAATTCAAAGCCAGGTGATCTGCTATTAAGCTAGTTAGAACAGTATTTACTGTCAACTTGGCACTCTTTCCACAATAAGTTCCAGTAATAGAAGCCGTTCCTGGAAGTAATGTTGTCGTAATAATACCCGTTTTATCTACGCTTGCGACCTTACTGTTACTCGTTGTCCACTTAGTTAAACTATCTCCTGCTACGTCCTTTAAAGCTGTAGTGGCTAAGGTCGTCGTCAAAACCAAAGGTTTAGACACGCCACCAAGTTTCATATTCAATACAGCAGGTTTTGCTGCTGACGAAGAAGGTGTAAAATTAGCATCAGTTATTGGATAGCTAAGTTTAAAGTCAGCTAAACTGGTATTGATTTTAGCTGTAATTTTTTTCCCGCCGTACGCCCCAGTGATTGTAGCTGTTCCAGGCGTAGCGGTTGTAGTGATAACCCCATTGTTGTCTACCGTAGCCACTTTACTACTGCTGGTTGTCCAAACCATCCCACTGTAAACATAGGCTTGAACACTGTTTACATTTGTCGCAGAAAGTAAAATTGTATCCGTAGCATTGATATTCAAATTCAAAGGCGGGATGGTCTTTCCTGATTTTGTCTCAGGAATCGTTGTACCGTAAGAATCAACCCCTGAAAGGGCTTGTAACGCTGTGTTAACTGTAAATGTTGCATTTTTACCACCATAAATCACAGTTACTTTAGTGCTCCCGAAATTTACAGCAGTAATCACCCCATTGCTGACGGTGGCAATCTTAGTATTGGCTGATTTCCAGGTTATTCCGCTGTCTGCGCTATTGAGATTAAAACTTACCCCATTATTTAGAGTTGCTGAAAGCAATCCAGTGGCCAAATCACCAGGATTAAGTGCTATAGTCGGATTCAAAGCTGTCAAGGTTTTAACCGTGTTTTTCGATGTCTTTGTATCCGGGATATAATCACTAAGCGTTATAGCGGTTGACGTCTGACTTCCAAGGGATGCATTACCAGTGGGAGTGCTTAGATTGAGTATTATGGTTTTCCCGGCGCGTACAGTACTATTAGCTGTATCCGCAGGAATAGCAAAAGTTAAGGTCTTGCTTGTTTCCCCATCCGCAAAGCTAAGCGGGCTTGTATTTGTTGTATCAGGACTGAAATCAGTAGTTGATACCGCCGTACTACTCCCGGCAACACTCCAACTGACCCCTATTACCCCTTTTGTTCCACCTGTTCTAGTAATAGTCACGCCTACATTTTGACCCTCATACCCACTAGAAGTTGCAGAACTGAATTGTAAACTTCCAGCTGGCTCAACTGGTAGTGTTGGTGGTGCTACAACAGTAGGTCCTGCAGTTGTATCAATGATCGTGACCACTGCGCTGGAGGTAGTCGCCAAACTAGCTCCGACTGGATTGCTCAAGGTTAAATTAAACGTATTACCGTTAACTTTAAGACCCTCGTCATTGATCCTAATATTAATTGTTTTGCTGGTTTCTCCTGAAGCAAAGGTTAGAGTACCGGTTCCCGCTACATAGTTCTTCCCGGCGATAGCAGTATTGTCGGACGTGGCATAATCGACTGTACTCACCTTATTAGAATTCCCAGTACGATTAACCGTAAAAACGAGGTTGCCATCACTTTCCTTGACACTGTAGGTAGATGAACTTAAGCCAACATTACCATTTGGCTCTGTGGATGAATGAGCAGGTACATTTACCGCTATAGTCTTCGTATCCTCTGTTCCGTTAATCTTGTTTATATGCACTACCACATTTCCAGTTACAGCGCTGAGGGCATAATTGATTGTACCATCATTTGGAATATTGGCATTTAAGGTAGCTAAAGTCAAGGTTGTTCCCGTAGCTGCCATTCCATTTATCCCGTTTAACATTGTAAGCAGGTTTGTGTCTGTACCCTCTGTTGCTGTGAAAGTACTCGGTATCAATGCCTTAGCTGCTGCTATGGACTGGTTTGCTAAATCTGCTGCTGTTGCTGTATGTGCAGGTGTTGTTACCGCAATAGTCATTGTAGCCTCTGTTCCATTAGTCATGTAGATATGGACTACAACATTTCCGGTTACTGCACTGCTGGTATAAGTGATTGTCCCATCATTTGCTACATTGGCATTAGAGGAAACCAACGTCAAGGTCGTTCCCGTAGCTGCCATTCCAGCAATTCCGTTTAACATTGTAAGCAGGTTTGTGTCTGTACCATAGGTTGCCACGAAAGTACTGGGCAACAAAGCCTTAGCTGCTGCTATGGACTGGTTTGCTGAATTTGCTGTGATGGATGCACCTATAATAAGGCATCCACTTGGAACTCCTGCCTGTGCTAAAAAAACCTCTGCTTGTGTTTGAGTTTTTCCTTGTATAAAAATACTTGTTAAACTACTACATCCAAGAAATGCATTCTCCTCAATACTAGTAACACTAGCTGGTATAACAATACTAGTTAAGCCGTAAGTAGAAAAAGCCGAATTAGCAATCCTAGTACACCTACTAGGAATGAGCTCAAAGGAAGCTCCATGATAATTTATTATTGTGTTTCCATTCCAAATAAAATCATCATCTGTTGTGACGCTTACGCTTATAGTGCAATTAACGCTTGCGTTTGCTAAAAGAGTATTCGCTTCTTCTTGAGTTTTTCCTTGAACTACGATATTGCTTCCATTAAACACAGCAGCACCAAGACTGGTTACACTGAATGGGAGGGCAACCGTACCTAGAGAACAATTCTGAAACGCATAAGAACCTATATGAGTAACACTAGCTGGAATGGTGACCGTACCTATAGCACAACCAGAAAATGCATAATCGCCAATACTTGTAACACTATTTGGAATGGTGACACTGTGTAAACCGCTACAACCAGAAAACGCACTATCCGCAATACTTTTAATACCACTTGGGATGGTGATATTAGAATAGCCACCACATCCCTTAAATGCCTCAGAACCGATACTAGTCACACTACTTGGAATCTGAGGTCCGAATTGATAACATCCAACAAACGCGTCATTACCAATACTAGTAACACCATCTGGAATGGTTATTTCTAAAACGCTACACGAATCAAACGCATTATTACCAATACTAGTAACAGTATTTGGAATGTCTACAACACTTAACTTAGAACATCCAGAAAATGTGCCCGCCGCTATAGTAGTAACACCAGCTGGAATGTCGATATGGGTTAAACTGCTACAATCATAAAACGCATAAGAACCAATACTGGTCACACTACTTGGAATGGTGATTCCAGTTAAATATGTATAATATGCAAATGCATACGAACCAATACTAGTTACCCCATCTGGAATGGTAATGGTGGTGTTACTTTTGGCATTAGGACCTTTATAGCCTATTAATACATGACTACCCACTATTACGAAATCACCTACACAGCTCGTTAACCAAGGTGTTCCACTAAAAGCACCACCGCCTATACTCGTGACACTACTTGGGATGGAAATAGTAGCTAAGTTGCTACAACTAGCAAACGCACCACTACCAATACTAGTTACACTATTGGGAATGGTGACACTAGTTAAACTGCTACAACTATCAAACGCACTATCAGCAATACTAGTCACAGTACCAGGAATGGTAACCGTTCCGGATTTTCCGACAGGACACCTTACTAGAGTTGTTAAATTTTTGTTGTACAATATGCCATTTTGGCTTGCATAATGAGTATTTGCGCTGTCAACATTAATACTAGCTAAACTGCCACTGAGTTGATACGACGTCCCAGCACCAAAAGCCCCATCAGCTATACTAGTCACGCTACTTGGGATGGTGATACTGGTTAAACTGCTACAACCAGCAAACGCAGAATATCCAATGCTAGTTACACTAGCTGGAATGGTGACACTGGTTAATTTGCTACATCCCTCAAACGTAGCATCAGCAATGCTAGTCACACTACTTGGAATGGTGATACTGGTTATGCTACTATCAGCAAATGCCATAGCACCAATACTAGTCACACTATTTGGAATAGAGATAGTGGTTAAATTGGTACAGGTCTGAAACGCACCACCACCTATACTCGTCACATTACTTGGAATGGTGATACTGGTTTGTGAACCTTGATAGCGTATTAATACATTACCAACGATTACAAAATCATCATGGTTATTGGTTAACCAAGGTGTATCATAAAACGCACCAGAACCAATACTAGTAACACTACTTAGGATGGTGACACTGGTTAAACTATGACAAACAGAAAACGCCATAGAACCAATACTAGTAACACTAGCTGGAATGGTGATACTGGTTAAACCGCTACATCCCTCAAACGCAGCATAACCGATACTAGTCACACTACTTGGAATGATGATACTGGTTAAACTAGTACAATACTCAAACGCAGTATCACCAATACTTGTCACGCTACTCGGAATGGTGATACTGGTTAAACTGCTACATGAAGAAAACGCACCAGTACCAATACTAGTCGCATTACTTGGAATAACAACAGTAGTTGCTGTTCCTATATACTTTGTAATTGTGGTTCCAAGCCAAGTAAAATCATTGGCTGGTGCTTCAGCTTCAGCTGCCATAACAGGCTGTGCTACACTTACTGGAAAACTAGGTATAAATGATGCAAGAATCACCCATACCATTAATAAGCTTAAAGCTTTCAATGTCTTTTTCAAAATATTACCTCTCCTTTTTTAGGTTTTCTGTTTTAAAAACAATGTTGAAATTTGTTCGGGTTATCATCAACCTCTATTAATTCACCTTCTTTTGATTGTATTTGTAAATTATAAATGGTTCTTTACTTTCAACTTTCTTTCAAACTTTAGACACTACCTTACCGTTTACTCTTATCATAAAACACTCACCCTAAATGAACCCTAAATGGAAAGTTCCCCATAGGAGTTATCTCTCCTATGGGGAACTTAACGTAAAGCCTTAGATACCAAGGGTTTCCGCACTTTCTCTAAATATATAGATTATTATTAATAGAAATTTTATTTATTTTCCTTCAAACTGTCCATTACCCTTTTGCATAGTTCATCAAGTTCAGCAGCTCTTGGATAAGCCCAGGCATACCCGCTCCCTTCCATAAATCCTTTTTGCTGCAACTGCTCAAGCAACCGAAAGTCTTCCTTTCTTTTTATCTGATGGCTTTTGATCTGCTCTTCCAGTTGATAGAGCTCACAGTTGACTTGGTCTGTCACTAATCTATAATTCCCACGGCCGCTTTCCAGTATCTGAGAGATGCCTGCTTCTGCCAATCTCTTACGTAGTAAATAGGTGGTTGCATGAAAGTTTGTTTGAGCTTTTTCAGAATCATAGTCAGGCCAAACTGCATCCGTTATCTTTTCCCAATTTACCGGTACGCCATTTTTGTGGATTAAAAAAGCCAAAATTTCCTTGGCCTTGGAGTTCTTCCAGGCCAGCGCTTCTCCGTTCAGGAACACTTCAAAGTCGCCAAAGCATTGAATAAACGGTTTCCCGGATCGCCCGACTGTCCTTTTGGTTTTCAATAATCGCTTTATTGTTTTCCCCAGCCTTTCTTCTGTCAAGGGCTTCAGAATATAATCCATCGCCTGTAATTCAAAAGCCTCTACCGCATATTGGTTAAAGGCGGTCACGAAAATAATATTTATATTTTCACTCAGGTCTAATATTCGTTCGGATAGTTGAAGGCCATTAACACCTGGCATTTCAATATCTAAGAAAACTGCATCCAATGGCTGCTCTTTTAGATAAGATAATAACTGTTCTCCTGTTTCAAACAGACCGCATAGCTCAAGTTCCTTAATTTCCAAGACCATTCTTTCAAATCGTTCCAACACATGCATCTCATCGTCTACTGCCGCAATCCGTATCATAATGGCTTTCTCCTTTCCGGTATCACCAGTCTCACGCAGGTGCCACGTCCCACCTCGCTGCTGATATCAAGACCTCTGCCATACAATCTAAGAAGCCGATGGTGGATATTAAGAAGACCAACGCCTTGAAATTTTCTTTTTCCACTCAAGAGGAGAGCAAGCTTTTCCCCTTCAATTCCAATACCATCATCTTCAATCTCGATGCCTATGCCTTCTTCTAACTGCATCACTCTGACGATAACCCTTCCTCCGCCTTGTTTTTTTGATATACCATGTCGAACTGCATTTTCTACTAAGGGTTGGAGGATGAGAACTGGTATTTGATAGTTTAAAGGTATTTCGATCTCTTTAAGCAGCTGTATCTTTTGACCAAAGCGTGCTTGTTCAATGTTGAAATACGTATTGATAAATTCCAATTCTTTTTCTATCGTCACCATTTTATCCAGGTGATTAAATTCCAGACTTCCTCTTAAATAGATTGCTAAGTCTATAATTAACTTGCCCGCCTTCTTCCCATCCTTTTCGCAGACATTGGCAATAGCATTCAATGCATTGTATAGAAAATGAGGCTTAATCTGTGCTTGTAAAAATGACATTTCTGTTGCCATTATTTCGTCCTTGAGTCGGTCTGCTTCCACTAAATTTTGATTGTACATAATAAGTTTATTATGGGTATTGGCCTGTTGTCTAGCTTGAACAAAAGACATCGCTACAATAACAGCAAAATTTCCATATAAAAACATATAGGACACATTAATACCGCCAAGCCCTTTATAGTGAAATATATCTTCGATGATAGCCAAAACAAAGACGTAGATGGCTATAAACATTAAGATCGCATTGTCCCTTTGATGGAGCACTGCCTTTATTAGGACGCCCAGGATGTAAATCATTTGTAGTAGAACCATTACGTATATATAATCAGTGAATGACGAAATAAATCCAGGGGGTGTCAGCAGCAGCACATCAAAAAATAGGGTAGGCAGCAAGACTAAACCCAATATCGTTTTTTTATATTCCATAGGATAAATACTATGCACAAACAAGATCATAACGGGCACCAAATGATAACCTGTCAAATAATTAATATATGCTCTGACGTCGAATGGCACATTAGGGAAGAAGATCACAAGAGGTGCTGCGCCCCATATTAAAGAACGCAAGGCCGTTACAAAACAAAGTATGCTAAAAAGCAGGGCAGTCTTGTTTTTTGTTTGCAAAAGAAAGAGTAAGAAATAATAAATACTAAATATAAAAACACTACCAATAAAGAATAGTTGTAGCGCTAAGAGGATCATTTTTTGTCGCTCTAATACTTGTTTCGATCCAAATACTGGGCCTTCGCGAAGTCCTCCTCTGGCATAATTCAGACTGGCCACCTGAAAAATCAACTCAAGCTCTTGCGTATCCTTTGGCAAATCTAAAATAAGCGTTTCCTCGCCGTCTTTGAAGTTAGAAGGTTTGTCGGATACCTTTCCAACTTCTGCGATAAGCCGTCCATTGGCATAGAGCTTATAGGCATTGGAAACATATCGAATGCGAAGAGCAGGGTCTTTAAGAGTGGCTGGATAGTTTAGGCGCAAACGATAGGTGGCAACCCCACGATGTGGATAAACCTTGGTCCCTGCTTTTTGATCATCCCAAGTGCCTGGCACATTCATGAGCGAATCCATTTGTGGCGGTTGCTTCGTAATAAAATCGTCTGGCGTCAATAATCTATCCCAATAGAATTCCCAGTGGCCATCTAGTGCCACTAATTTATTTTGATCAAAATCAACGCTCGACAAATCCACCCTTCCGTTATCAACGAGTCCTGAACCCGATGTATACATCATGCTAAGGGCAAAAAACATCAAAGCAATAAATAATATGATGAATACTATTCTCCAATTCCATCCAGTGTTTTTCATACTTTTCTTCACACCTCGGCCTCAATTATTCTCTTTCATAATATACTTGCATCTGGCAGGTAGAATCAATAATTATCCAGTAACCACCCAGCAATTTAGCCTCTGTATAAGTTTTACAGCCTCTTATTGTTAACTTCAATTTTTTTGTGAATTATCCTTCCATTGAAACAGTCATTCTGTATGGTTGTTACCGAACTTCGCGTTATCAATTGAGACTAAGTCGACAGTGAACTCTATCGGCTTGAAGAGCTGATCAAGGGCTATTATATCAAAAGAACGGAAGATTTTCGTTTGCTTGAGCAGTTGAAGCAAAGAAGATATATGGAAGCGAGCGGGTACTGGGCACAACCAAGAGCTGCTAAACTATGCAAAAAGGTAATGAATTTATCAAAAAAATAAATAATTTTTTTAATAAATTCATTATATCTAGAGAGAAAGTGTGGAAACCCTTGATATATCAGGCTAAATGGGAAGGTGAAAGAAATCCTATAGAACGCTTCCCATTTAGGTTTCATTTAGGGTGAGCGTTTTATAATAAAATAAACGCTGTAAATAGGTGGTGAATTTGTCTTTAAATATTCATAAAAGTAAGCTATTTAAAAATATATAAATCAAATTAGTGCATACGATTATGCGGGAAATAATAAATATTAGGGGGTTTATCATGCTGAAAATACATTCAAAACAAATTATCTGCTTTATTCTTACTTTTTTACTACTATCCATAAATATACCAGTATTTGCAAAAACGGTAGTTATAGTTAATGCAACCTCGGTAAGTTTAAATAAGACAACCGATACTTTGAAAGTTGGGGGTACAGATACTTTGAAAGCAACAATAGCCCCTAGCAATGCAACAAACAAAAAAATTAATTGGACATCCTCAGATGCTACCCATGCAACGGTAGATGGTACAGGTAAAGTAAAAGGAGTAGCTGTAGGAAGTGCAACAATTACGGCAACTACAGTGGATGGCGCATTCACAGCTACATGTGATGTAAATGTTTATGCGGTTGTATCAAAAGTAAGTTTAAATAAAACTTCAGATACGCTGGTAATGGGCGGTGGTACGGATACATTAATAGCAACAATAACACCCGATAATGCAAAAACAAAAGATGTCACATGGACATCGTCCAAAAGCAGCATAGCTTCAGTAGATGCCACCGGCATAATAACAGCAGTTGCAGCAGGCACGGCAACAATTAATGTGACCACTGTGGATGGGAAAAAGACTGCTACTTGTAAGGTAACTGTAACCGCTCCTGTAAGCACCATAACTTTAAATATAACAACAGATACTTTGAAAGTAGGTAGCACAGATACTTTAAAAGCAACTATAGCCCCTAGCAATGCAACAAACAAAAAAATTAATTGGACATCCTCAGATGATACAAAAGTATCGGTATCTACTACAGGAAAAATAAAAGGCGTATCCGCAGGAACGGCAACAATTTCAGCAACAACAGTTGATGGAACATTAACAACGACTTGTGATGTAACTGTATATGCTCCTGTTACGAGCGTAAGTTTAGATAAAACCACTGATACTCTGCTAGTAGGTGGTTCTGATGCCTTAATTGCATCAATAGCACCAGATTATGCAGCAAACAAGGCTGTAACATGGAAATCATCAAATAATAACGTGGCTTCAGTAGATACTACCGGAGTCATAACAGGGGTGAAAAAAGGAACTGCAACAATTACAGTAAGCACCGTGGATGGAAAAAAGACTGCTACTTGTAAGGTAACTGTGAAGACAGCTTTAAACGATTCTGAAACCTCAGTAAGTTTAAATAAAGTAACAGATGCTTTGGCTTTAGGAGATACCGATACATTAATAGCAAGCGTTAATGCAACAGACAAGGCAGTAACTTGGTCTTCAAGCGATAAAACAGTAGCAACAGTAAGCGATACCGGATTGGTAACACCTGTAAAATTGGGAAGTGTAACAATTACAGTAACCACAGTGAGCGGAAGTAAGACTGATACTTGCATTGTAACTGTTATTCCGATAACCAACAATACCACAGCGAATAATGTTACTACATTAGGTTTAGTAGGAACACAGACTTCCTCAAGTACTCCTTCAGTTGCAACAGTATCAATAACTGGTGGCAAGATAGTAATAACATCCGTTGGTACAGGAACAGCGACAATCACAGTAACTAACGCTTCGAAGAATACAGCAACAATAGCTGTAACGGTAGCAGCAAATGGAGCAATCTCAATTGGAAGCATCACAAAATATGCAGCAGTGACAAACAATGCTATAACAAATGATGTTGCTACCTTAGGTTTAGTAGGAATAACAGCTACCTCAGATACTCCTGGAGTTGCAAAAGTAAGAATAATGGATAGCAAGATAGCAATCACTTCAGTTGGTGCAGGAACAGCTGTAATCACAGTAACGGATGCATCAGCGCATACAGCAACAATCGCTGTAACAGTAGTAGCAAATGGAGCAATCTCAATCGAAACTATTACGAAGTATGCAGCATCAGCACCAACATTCGCAGCGACAACAGACAGTTCTACAGCAAACACTACTGGTACGTTAGGTTTAATAGGAACAGGAACACCTACCTCAAGTGCAAGTGGAGTTGCAACAGCTACAATCACTGGCGGGAATATAGTAATCACATCAGTATCTACAGGAACAGCAACAATCACAGTTAAGGATTCTTCATTCAATGCAGCAACAATAGCAGTAACGGTGTCGGCTACTGGATCAATCTCAATTGGAACTATTACTAAGTATGCGGCATCAGCAACGGCAACTATTTCAGATCTAGTGGGCAAAGCGGGAGACTCTGGCGCAACATTTACATTTAGTGCGGCAACTGGGGCATCTACAGTAGTACTAATGCAATCTACTAACGGCGGTGCATACTCTGCATCAACTGTAGCTAGCACTTTGACTGCCTCCTCGACAACTGCTACAGCTACAGGATTAACCAATGGCACCGCTTACTCGTTTGAACTTGTGATAACAGGTGGAACTAAAGCTGGAACTTCGAACATTGTAATACTGACTCCAGCCGCGGTCGTGAACCCTAATAACATACTGGATTTCGCTGGCACTGTGGCAGTAAACGGTACAATTGATTTCACTTTCAGCCCAATGTCAGGTGCAACAGCTGTAGACTTAGTTCAGCAAAGTGCTGGAACTCAAGGCATATGGGTTAGATTGGTACCTGCCAATACACTGACTCCATCATCTACACATATAAGTGTAGATAGCCAAGGTGATACTCCTGTTAACTACAGACTCATAGGCTGGGATGCAAAAGGAGACCAAGTCTACGCGTCCAACGCTATAAATATGAGTGGGTATATGACTTTAACCCCTATCAAAAACTTAGCGGCCACCCCTGGAGATGGGAGAGTTAATCTAACATTCAGTGCATCACCTGGAGCAACTTCAGTAGTAGTTGAACAGTCTCCCGATGGTGGAAATTATTTACCGTGTACCACAACATCAACTCTGAACGCGGCATCGACAAGTGCTATAGTTACTAGATTGACAAACGGAACTCAAGTCTACCTAAAAGTAACTGTAGTGGGTGGCACATGCGCTGGAGAGTCAAATGTAGTAAGAGTGACTCCAGTAAAAGCTGTAATTGTACCTATCAAACTAGCTCAAGTAACTGGAGTCTTCCTATCAGCTACAGGCATAGTTTCTTGGACTGCCGTGCCAAATGCAGCATCGTATACAGTTACTGTCAATGGCGGAAATGGAAGTACTATAACAGATATAAGTAAAACTTCGACTAGTCAAGATATGACTTCGCTAGTAACAACATACGGAGACTATACTGTAACGGTAACTGCTGTAGGAGATGAAGTATACTATTACGACGGAAATGCATCAGCTCAATCTAATTCAGAGTCAGCGACCTTTGCAAATAATCCAATAGGCGGCTTTGCGTGGTCTGGTGATACAGCTAAATGGTCTGATCCAGGATTCGCACCTGAGCCATCTAGCTACAACGTGCAACTATATAAAGACTCAACTGCAGTAGGACCTGTAGTAAATACAACATCCACAAGTGTAGATTTCACATCTCTAATAACTACAAATGGAAGTGGCACTTACACTTACAAAGTAACATCACAAGGAGACGGAAAGTTCATTTTAAATAACTTCACTGGTGTAACTGGCGAAAGTAAGACTGTATAACCCTACTGCAGTCTAATATCAAAGTACAGTAAGGTCAGTACTAGCTACTGTATAGCAACCACTGACTTTACTATAGCTTACTAAATTCTATTCATGATCCTGACATGCCTGATACTATACTAATTCTACACTTTCCTCCACCCTCCACCCTCCACCCACTCTTCAGTGCTCAAAAACAAAATGCGTTGGTGTGAGAATTTCCACTTCTCAACCAACGCATTAAATATTTCTTCATCAAGCTCTTCCAGCAGTCAATCCCTGCTGTTTATTGTCTCTAGGATTAAGTCAAACCATAGACTTTGTTGGTGGTCGGATTCAGCGCCACGACATATGGAGTAGTCCCTGAAGACACGGTGGTTGTATCGTTGCTTGCACCGACGATCACCGTCACGTTGGAGCTGCCAAGATTTGCAACATAGATTTTGTTGGTGATCGGATTCACCGCCATGGCCTTAAGTTGAGTCCCAGAAGTTATAGTCGTTTGTGGGGATATCTATCAAGGCTTTACTAAAAGATAGGAATTTTAATGAACTTGATAAATACATTAATAGCTTAATATCTAAAGTTGATAACATCAAATTACCAATAATATGTGAAAACTCATCAGCTAATGCAATAATTTCATATTATATTGAACGTGCCAATAGTTTATCTATAAAAACTGATATCCAAATTACCATTCCTGAAAATATCAATATTGGCAGTCTAGACTTGAATGTCGTATTCGGCAACTGCCTTGAAAACGCAATCGAAGCTTGTTCAAAACTAACCGTCGAAGAACAAAGATTCCTAAATGTTAAAGCCGCAATAGTCAAGCATTACTTTGTTATAAATATTATTAATAGCTTTAACGGGATCGTAAGCCTACAAAATGATCTCATTTGTTCGACAAAGGAAAATGCTTCAAATCACGGTATAGGCCTTGAAAGTGTCAAGACCATTGTCAGTCAGTATAACGGAACATTTGAGTTATCCTATACACAAAACGAATTTGTTATATCAATTATAATGTTCAACGCTTAATTATACTCAATTTCTGATTTGCGTTTTCCTGAGAGGACGATCGCACATATAGCACTATCAAGCACTCCCCACGTACCCTGTCTCTGAGATATAAATCCCTCTCTGCTCATCTAAAACCCTGCTTCGATAGACCTAAGCCCCCATCTCATATAACAGAATCGTGCTCTTCGAGCACGCTCTTGGCACAAGCCACCCCGGCGAGCTGCGCCATGGACCGGATGAACTATTGTGGGTTTATTGCTGAGCATATCGTTTGTTGATATATTCTCACCTCATCCGGACACCCCATCTCATTACGTGCTCATATTTATAAATTAGCCTTCTAAGCTGTATGAGATTCTGCTAGCAGCTTGTTTGTTTGACATAATCTACTTTAAGAAGTCAATCGAGGTAATTTACAAAGGTTAGCCCTTGGCATGACAGCCAAGGGCCTTTCTTTTTTACCACCAGTGATGATGGCCCCATCCATATGAAGGAATGATAATTATAGGATGATGAGGATGCCCCCAATAACCGGGATACCCCATACCGTGTCCATAATATCCACCATGCCCCCAGTATCCTGGGTGCCCATATCCTACACCATAACGATACATAATGATTTCAGCTCCCTTTGCCGCTTATTATTACTCCATAATATGGAAAAATAAGTTTGTCACGTGCTTAGTTAATACCCCTACTTCCGTTGATTATCTCACTAATTTTTCCTTTACTAAATATCCAAAGCCATTGCCGTATTCCCTTTATTCAGTAACCAGCCTGGTGTGTAAAAGAACCTAAACTCTGAGTTTCCACTCATGGTTTAGGTTCTTCTTCAAAGAATTTTACTCATACGACGTTCTTGTGAGACAAATTCCGCATTTCCATTTTATTCATATTGTATATTATCTCTGGTAAAGGAGGAAACGCAAATGGCATTTGGTAACGTTGATGGAGCAGCCTGCGGTTGTGGATGTGATCACGGAAAAGGCTTTGGCGCAGGGATCGCCGCAGTTGTAATTATTATTCTTCTTCTGATCGCTATGGGAATTGTATTCTAAATTAATATATATTCAAACGTTACTTCTCGGAGGTGATTTCATGTACGGGTATGGAGTTGGAGCTGGCTGCACCGGTCACGGTGTTGGCGTAGGAGTCATCGCTGTTGCTATTCTGATCTTAATTGCCTTAGGCGTTATATTCTAAATTGCAAAGAAACGTAGAATAAAGGAGGTCGAAATTATGTTTGGAGCAGGTGTAGGTGGATCCGGAGTTGGCGCTGGAATCGCAATTGTTGTCGTAATTATTCTTCTGTTAATCGCTATGGGAATCGTATTCTAAATTAGAAAGGTGGAACTTCTTATGTACGGAATGGGTTATGGTGGAATGAGCGGAGCTACTATGAGTGGTGTCGGCATGAGTCAAGAAATGAACCAAGGCGGAATGGTTCACGGTCAAATGGGCGGATCGTGTTATCGCCCCCCTATATGTTGCCCTCCTCTTGCGGCACCAGCAGCGCCTATTGGCGTTGGCGCGGGTGTCGGTGTCGGTGTCGGTATCATTGCAGTTGCAATTCTGATTCTTATCGCTTTAGGCGTAATATTCTAAGAAATTCTTTTTTGACAATCAGGTTATAAGGAGGTGTTTTACTGATGCATAATTGTGTTAAACCTATTTGTTGCCCTCCCGTGTATTGTGTGCAAGATCATTACGCTCAACGTATGGTCCCTGTTATTCATCCGATCGTAACCATTAATCGCCAAAATATCATCGATGTTCCCCAGCACTATTATCAAGAAACCACTCAAAACGTTGTTATTAACCAAGGTTTTCAAGTTCAAGCTTTGCCAGCTTATCCAGCTAATCAAGGTATCGCTAATCGCAGTCACTTCTTCTTAAATCGAAGGTAATGTAAATTATATAAGCCGTAACATAACATAAAGGTTTGTTACGGCTTATATATTTGTATAAAAACTGACTATAATGCTTTTCCCCGAAGCTCGAACTCCTCCATTCATTAGAGGTTTGACGTTTGTAGCAACATTCTTTTTTCTTGTCAAACACTCTCTATCGGGGAAAGCATATTCCGTCCTTTCTCCATAAGCGATATGGCTTTCAAATCCATAACTCTCGAAAATTTCATCAACTCTTGCGAATGTTAAAGACATCTTTCACCCAACCTCCAAATTGTAATGTTATTTAGTTGTTGCGGTAAGCCTAAATTCGTCTCACGAGAAACTAATACTTGCCGGCAACTATATTATAAACTCACGGCGAAACATGGCGAAAGAGTGAATTGCGGACAAAAAATAGCCCTACACTTCAATAGGATAGGGGGGATAGTGGTTGCTGATTTTTCAGACATTTTACCTATATATGTTAATAAATATGATTTACGTAAATATCCCAAAGGACATCAGGTTGAATATTTATTCGCATAGCATCATTCATCCTACATTTATAAAATTAAAATGATAATTGGAATGACTACATTACTCAAATCTATTCTTTCTTAAATTAATAGTTCTCGTATACTCTCAATAAGATAGCAGGAAGAAAACTATACCTAGTAGCAAGATAAACTATTGACGGATTGGTTTAAAAGTCTGGGAACCACTGATTTCAAATTCAACATTGTCTGAAATCACTTAAGTTCTTTTGATATATACTTTCGATGTTATTTGTCTGAGAAATAGTTTCTATTTGGTTGTTGAAAGCCTGTGAGCTTGTGAGCTTGTTTGCAAAAAATTACCACACAATATTATTTGGATAATTATATCAGTATTGGATTGCAAATCTTGTCAAAAATAGTTATTGCAGTTACTAAATCTGAAATTTTCGAAAGAGAAACCACTAATTATAATAATCTCAAGCTTTAAAATCAGCTGGTTACAGTTATTCTTCAATTTTCTCCACCCTCATCCCACTCTTTAGTGCGCAAAAATCAAATGCGCTGGTGTGAGAATTTCTATCTTCTCAACCAACGCATTAAGTTACTCAAGCGCTACTCCAAGCTCGAGCATTTTATGCCTAACTTCAGACAATTCGCTAAGAATAATTGTCCATTACCAGGTAAATAAGTGAAAAGACTATGTCTAGAGAGGTAGTATTTTCGCTTGTTTTTATGTCGCTAAATTTGGAATATCTGTTTCTATTGACTGAGCAGACGAGACTGTTATATAATACATAACTTATATAATCAACTTAATAATTGTTAAGCAAAATGTTTCATTCGCACTATTGCATATCAACCTCATTCTAAGAAGTGGTATCACCTTCAATGCACGCTTGAATGGCAGTCCCCAGAAGGGATACAATCTTGTCAGCATCGTCAAGTTGGATATCTTGGGGGGTAAGTGCTATCGACATGATAACAAAACCGATGATATGGGAAAAAATGAGCCTTGACCGGAGGACCGCATCTTCACCTTCAAGTAATTTTGCAAGGGGTTTGACAAAATTCTTATTCAAAGCTTCATTAACGATATGAGATACCGTATGACTCATGGATGATCTGAGTAACAAATGCAACGGATTGAATCCTTCTGTCGGCTGGTCTATTACATCTGAAACAACCTGGCGGGTCAAAGATTCTCCTAGCTCGCAAAGCTCTCCTTGAAGGATGTCATATAAAGGTAACGATAGTAATGAGCTGGTAAAGGCTTCCTCAAATAATTTTTCCTTTGATCCAAAGTAACGATTAATAAGAGCGGCATCGACATTCGCTTCAGCGGCGATGTCTCGAACACCGATGACTTCATAGTTGTTTCTCGAAAATTGTATCTTGGCAGCCTTTAGAATGCGCGCACGAGTCTTAGCGGCATCTCTTTTAGTAGGGGCATTGTTTCCAACTTGTTCTGTCACGGTCTCACCTTCATTCAATATTATTAGTACATTCGAAATCCCGCAATTTGGAATTACTGGATTCCAGAGCTCCTGAGGGTTCATTTCTTTAACTATATTTTGGCACTTAAGTAACGCTTGCTCTTGGGTAGAATAAGCGTACATAACAACTAAACTTTCACTATCCACGGATCGGTCAATAAATAGGTAAGTTTTACTTATACCCTTTATTAGACACGATTTCTAGTATCTCTATCACCAATTAGAGTATCTGGCTCCATAAAAACTAATTTGCCTCATTAAAGGTAGTTTCTAACTCACATTATATATCAAATTAGCCCGCTTTGCTAAAATATGGGTTTATTATCCAAGCGCTAGATAACTTTCTACTATTAGCTTAGAAAATTATAACAGAATAGGTTGATACGTGAAACCTATATAAGTCAAGGCACTTTCCTAAATATGGTCATTTGGCTTCTTATACTATACCCCATATTTAAGCAGTCTTATGTCATTAGTTGTTGACACAAGACTGCTTTTAATGTATCATACGCACATATTAAGTCATCAGCTGATTACATAAGGTTTCAACTTAATAAGTTTTAAGTTTATTAACGGCTAACGGATTCATTTTTAATTTTTATAGTTTAGAGAGTTTATTTTTTATTTGCGTTTAAGCCAATTTACTAACAGCAGAGCATAGAAAAGGGGGGTAAACTATTGAAATTTGAAGAAAGGTTTGGGATTAGTGGCTTGGCCATGATTGGGGTTATCTTTGGAGTTTTTATGGCGATCTTAGATTCTAGCGTCGTAAATGTCGCAACTCCTAAGATGATGATGGTGTATGCTACAGACCAAAGTACGATTGAATGGGTAATAACAGCTTATACCCTGACAGAAGGAATGTTAACTCCTGTCAGTGGATATTTGGCTGATCGGTTCGGGGCTAAGCGCATGTACCAGTACGCCTTGTTGATCTTTGTGCTAGGCTCAGCTTTGTGTGGTATTGCTTGGAGTGTTTCATCCCTAATCATCTTTAGAGTGCTCCAAGCCACTGGTGGGGCTTTACTAATGCCGATTAGTATGACCATTCTTTACAGTATGGCTAAACCGGAAAAACGTGGACTGGTTATTGGGATTTGGGGTATTGCGATTATGTTCGCCCCGGCCTTAGGACCGACAATTAGCGGCTTTATTTTAGAATACTTTAATTTTCGCTTAATTTTTTATATTAATGTACCCATTGGAATTATTAACTTTTTTATGGTCAAAGCCTATATTCCGGAACTAGAGACTAACAATTACGGCAAGTTCGATTTACCAGGTTTCATAACTTGTGTGATCGGTTTTTTCTGCCTCCTGTACGCGATATCGGATGCGTCAACGAGCGGATGGTTATCGGTCAAAATTATTTCTTTGTTGACCGCTGCAACTTTTTTTCTTGCCCTCTTTACAGTTTTTGAGTTGACCACAGATAACCCAATGGTAGAGTTGCGTCTCTTTAAAATACGATCTTTTCTAATTTCCAATATTTCAGTCTTTGTCATAACCATTGGTATGATGGGCATTCTGTTTATCCTGCCGATCTTTTTACAAAATGGTCTGGGTTTTAGTCCCCTCAAGACGGGGCTTTTGATGATGCCAGCAGCGTTAGTAACGGCTGTACTGATGCCGATAAGTGGGGGTTTGTATGATAAGTTTGGAGCAAGACCCTTGGCTATATCGGGTATCACTGTCATGCTGATTGGCTCGCTTCTTTTCATAAATTTAAACTTCAACTGGACCTACATGGCTATTATGATGGTTTACATGTTTCGAACAGCGGGAATGGGTCTAGCGATGATGCCTCTTAGTACGGCTGGGTTGGACTCTGTGCCCGCCCACCTCCTGAACAAAGGGTCGGCGCTCCAGAATTCTTTGCGTAATATAGCAGGTTCGCTTGGAGTTGCTATTTTGGGAAGCGTCATGACAACACATTCTAATCTTAGCTTTGCAACTTATATGCAGAATGTCAGCGTGCAGTCTGCGCAAAAAATTGCAGCATATGGTCTGAGTCCTTCTGTATACGGTATTACAAATTCCAGTGATGTGATTCATCTGATGTCTGTGCTCAAACAGTTCGCCTTTGTAAATGGGGTTCGAAAAGCGTTAATAATCACTACGATCGTAACCTTAATCTCATTAATTTTATCCCTATTTATTGAAAGTAAGAAAAAGTTGGTGATCTCCCAAGATGAGAAGGCTAAGTTTCATTAACATAGTCGGTTAGATAGCAAAAGAAATATCGTTGGATCTCTCAGCCCACTCCATGAGTACATTGATGTAAGGTTATACTAATTTACATTAGAATCCATGCCTACTTGTGCCGCCAGCATCGGCATGGAGGTTAGAATGAGGAGTGAATACTTTGGTACCAATTACAATTGAACAATTTTCAAAGATATATCTTGAATGGAATTCGGAAGAAAAAGTGGAAGATGTCAGATTGCGTTTTGAAGCTGCATTAAAGCGAAAATTAAATAGTGATAAATGTCAGGTATGCGGGTCGCCCATTTGGGCTTTTGGCAGTGCATTAAGCAAATTTGACGGTTGTTTCACATGTATCACTGGGGAAAATGATGATTCAGAAGACTTCGAGTTCGAGTTCGAGTTTTAATAAAAAACACTACATAGGACGATCCCTGTGCATCACAGGCCGATACCCATTTGCAAGGCGTTGAAGAATAGAGGGCAGGTACATTGTTTTTGAAATAATTTACCTGTCCCTCTAATCGGTAGGTGGGAGTCTTCCACGTATTTAGCCAGGGAGTAGAGCGCATCGTTCCATTCTTGCCCGTAAGTTTGGGTGAGACGTTTGAATTTTTGATTAATGCGATCTTCAACCCCAAATAGTAAGTTACCACCACCGCAGGTGCAGTCATAGATTTTGAGCAGGGTGTCCGATTCTTCAAGTTTGGATGCTATGATTTCGGCGATGAGTGCAATCACATCGTTAGGGGTGTATTGCTCCCCAGCCGTTTCCACCGAAATATCTGCCCACTTTCGCTTGATATGTTCTTCAAGTGCCGTGATTTCGGAGTTGTTAAAGGGTTTGAGGCATTATAACGACAAAAGGCAACCGAACAGGTTACCTACCAAGCAGGATTAAACCTCCAGCAGCAATAGAGAGCAGGGCTAGTATCATGCCAATAGCTGGTATTGGAACCTGGAACACTTGCAATACACCCGTCATGATGAGCCAGATGCCTAACAATAGCATTCCGAATTTTTTGTTAATGAGTCTTTTTATGTTGTTCACCCCCTTTGTTCGAGAACGAGACACGGCTTCTAGCTTGTAGATTCAACGGAACATAAACCCGTTAAGTAAGTTGTTATTTCGCCAGCAACACTATGTTAATATACCCCTTTTCCTAAATTCGGGAAAAGGGGTATTTGAATTACGTAATTGTCAAAACCTAAGCACTTGAGTAAAGAAAAAGCCCAACCCAAAGGTTGGACACGAATTCGCTATTTTTTAGTTTTGTAGCAGTTTTCCGGAAGCTCTTTTGACCAAGGAACAAATTTTTCA